>VFSW01000582.1_pt1 | contig 53729 bp, 28 predicted proteins | sample 5358111 | NCBI WGS metagenome assembly VFSW01 (sample SAMN11554181, study PRJNA540505) | mine drainage metagenome | isolation source: sediment from site ElyBrook_90M | place: USA: Ely Copper Mine, Vershire, VT | collected 2017
ACATGGGATTTTGCGCCATTGGTGGGGGGTGGGGGGGGGGGTTGGGGCTTTTCTGGGCGCTCCTCCACACGTTCAATCACGCCGTGGCAAAATCGCTTTTGTTTTTCGGCGCTGGAAACATCCGCCACAATTTGAACACGCTGCGCATGGACGCGATTCACGGCGTTTCGCGCTCAATGCCACAAACCGCCGCGGCTCTTACAATTGGCGGATTGGCCATCGTCGGCCTGCCGCCGTTCAGCTTGTTCGTAAGCGAGTTCGCCATTTTGTCCGCGGCCTTCACACAGGCGCGCTACCTTGTTGCCGTGCTTTTCCTGATCACGCTTTCGGTGGTATTTGGCGGCTTTGCGTTCCATTTTCTTGGCATGCTTTCCGGAGAATCGAACCAGCGCCCGGAGAATTCCAGGCTGATTCCCTCTGAATATATGGCAATGGGAAGCGCCGCACTCTGCCTGCTGGTTTTCGGAGCGCGAATTCCGCACCTGTTCAACAGCCTGCTTCAGGATGCGATGGCAGTATTGAAATGAGCGACCCTATGCTATCGTCTTCGGTCTCCGGTCCGGCCGGAACACCACTCATAATTCCCAAAGCCGGCGATGGCGCCCCGGCGCGCCTGGTCACGATTTTTGGCTCTTTGGACGCCAGCCGCCACAAGCTCGCTCATTACATCTTCGATTCGGGAAAGCGCAATTACTCGGAAGCCGTGCTTCCGGCTGACGCGCCGCTGCCATCCATTGCCGGGCAGGCTCCGGCCGCGGCGTGGTACGAGCGGGAGCTTCATGATCAATACGGAATCGAGATTACCGGCCACCCTGATTTGCGTCCTCTGATTTTTCACGAGAACTGGCCCGACAACGTGCATCCCATGGTGGACCCCACCGATAACGTGCCGTGGTCGAAGCGCGAGTACCCCTTTCTGCAGGTTCAGGGTGAAGGCATCGCCGAGGTCCCCGTCGGTCCCGTGCATGCAGGAATCATTGAACCGGGCCATTTCCGGTTCAGCGTTGTGGGCGACACGGTGTTGCACCTCGAGTTGCGCCACTTCTACACCCACAAGGGCGCTGAAAAACTTTTTGAAGGCAGAGCGCCCGCGGAAAGCGCGATGCTTGCAGAATCGGTTTCGGGAGACAACTGCTTTGCCCATGCCGTGTGCTGCTCGCAGGCGGTGGAAGATGCTTTTGAAATCGAGGCGCCTCCACGCGCCGCAGGCCTTCGCCTGATCGGGCTCGAGCTTGAGCGGCTTGTTTGCCACATCTCGGATGTGGGCGGGCTCTGCACAGACGTCGGCTTCAGCGTAGCGGCAGCCATTGCAACCGGGCTTAAGGAGACACTGCTTCGCGCCTCCGCCCAATGCTGCGGCGTCCGCTATTGGCGGGGAATAGCGGTTCCGGGCGGTCTGCGTTTTGATTTCGATTCCGAAAAGCTTGCCGGGTTGGCGCAGACCGTGGCACAGGTTTATCGGAGCTTCTCTGAACTGGCGCGTCTGATCATGGAGACCCCCTCCATCCAGAATCGCTTTGAAGCCGCGGGTGTCCTCAGCCGCGAAACGGCCCGCGACCTGGCCGTGGTTGGCCCGGTAGCGCGTGCCAGTGGAATCGATCTCGATGTGCGCCGCGACCATCCCTGCGGGCGCTACGCGGAACTTTCCGTGGAAGTTCCCGTTACGCATTATGGCGATGTGATGGCGCGGGCGCGAATTCGCCTGGCCGAGGCGGCTATTTCGGCGGAGCTGATTCAGCGGGAGGCGAAATCCCTTCCGGCTGGCGGCGTGTTCTTGCCGCTGCCGGGGCGCGGGCAAACGCAGGGATTCTGCGCGGTGGAATCGCCTCGCGGTGAGCTTTGCTACTGGATCGAGGCCGCCGACGGACGCCTGACCCGCTGCCACATCAAGTCGCCATCGTTCCAGAACTGGCCCGCGATGCCGCTCGCTGTGGCAGGCAACATTATTGCGGATTTTCCGCTGATCAATAAGAGCTTCAATCTTTCCTACTCGGGGTGTGACCGATGATCGGCGATGTGATCCGCCTGAGTTTGAGACAGCCGGATAGAGTAATCCCTGTCGGGGAGTTGCTTGGAAACTGCGAAGGCAGCCGCATGCCTCACGTTGTTGCCGACCGCCTCACGCCGGCTGTTGCTCGCAGAATCAGCGACGCTTGCCCTACCGCGGCGCTCGGCATTGTGGATGACGGCGACCGCCGCTGCCTGATGCTGTCTTACGGCCGCTGCATTGGCTGCGGCAAATGCATCGATACCGGCGAGGGCGCCGTGATCCTCGAAAAGACCTGCACGTTTTCCGGCGTCCACATGCATCAGATGGTGCGCCGCTGGGACGTTGAAGGCCAGGTAGAACTCACGTCCGCTGCTCCAGGCGCAGCAGCGGCGAGCGCGGAAATTCACGGCCTGCTGCAACGGGCCCTGAACGTCCGCCAGTTGGACGCCGGCTCGTGCAACGGCTGCGAGGCTGAAATCGCTTCGCTCACATGTCCGTATTATGACCTTGAGCGCTTCGGGATTCATTTTGTGGCCTCTCCAAAGCACGCCGATATGCTTCTGGTCACCGGCCCTGTGACGCGCAATATGGCAGACGCCGTCAAAGCCACCTACGAAGCGGTCCCGTCGCCGAAGTTGGTGGTCGCGGTGGGCGCCTGTGGCTGCACGGGCGGAATTTTTGCTGGCAGCCATGCCATCGTTGGCGCCGTTGATGCCGTCATTCCCGTGGACGGATACATTCCCGGATGCCCGCCCACCCCGGCTATGTTGATAACCGGCATCCTCGAAGTCTTGCGCCGGCGCCTCGCAAAATAACTGCTCTCAAACCGGAGGGCGCCCGCGAAGGAAAACCTGACCGCCTGCCGCACGGCGCACGGTCTGTAACGCCCCGGCACACCAAGCCGCATTTTAGAAGTTGCTGAAAAAGTCCTTTGGCCGTCATTGTGAGCGCAGCGCAGAGTCTGCCCCTCTGCGCAATCAGCAACAGACAAGATTCTTCGCCGCCTTCGGCTCTTCAGAATGGCAGCTCAACGGGGTTTCGCAGCAACCTGTTAGCTGCTGACCGTCCGGTTCGCCCGGTCGCACAGAATCAAAACGTGACAGCTCTTGTGCATCCGGTCAGGCTTAAAGCCCGTCACAAGCGCCCGGACTACTTTAAATCCGCTCATCTCCAGAATGCGCTGCCACTCGCCCACCGTTTTGAACTCAAAGGGCATATTCATTTCCGGTATGCCTTGCGCAATGGCATTCGAGAAGTAGTCAATCAGTACCAGGGCCTGATACTGCGCATGGCAAGGCATGCGAACAAAGCTTCGGAGCAGCGGCTGCGTCGCCAGCTTCTCATCCAATCCCTCCAGCCCCGCCGGCAGGTCGTAAGTGTCCTCTTCGATCAGCAGATGCCTGGCCATGCCCACCAGCCCCCGCAGAATAGCCGGCAACTCGTCCGGGCCAATATGGTGCAGCACGGCGTGGACCAGCGCCGTATCTGCCGTGTCATTGGGAAAGGGCACGCCGGTTGCGGAGTTCATCCGGGCAAAGGGCAGATGCCGGGCCTCTTCATAGCGGTAGTCCAGCACGTCGGTGGTAAATACTTTGTACCCATCCCGCTCAAACCGCGCCGCCAGATACCCGCTGCCGCAACCATAATCAAGAATGCTGTTTCCCTGGATCAGAGGTTTCAATTGCTGGAAATCGCCCTCGGATTTTGTCCGCGTCTTGTACACGTGGTATCGCTGATTAAACCAGAATGAGCTGTCTCCTTTACGGAACGTTTTCCCCGCCAGCGAATAGGTTGTCTCGGCCAGTTTGCCGGGGTTTACGCCCCCTTGCTGGCTGAGGGTCAGTTTTTCAAAGGCCTCGTCAAGCAGATTCTGGACCCTGATCCGTTCAAGCGCATCCGGGAAAGTTTCAAAGTACCCGCTTTGCACCGAGGTTTGCACAAAATTGACCACCTGCTGGTTTCTCAAGGCGAGGCTGACCGTTCTTAATGTCTTTTCAGGGATAGTGCGCCGCGTGGCTGCCATGCCGTATGTGTCCTTGTTTCCGCCGCAAAAGGGACCGTGCGCCAAAACAGACCTCTGGCCCCGGCCCCGCGTACGGTTAAAAGTTCGCCGCGCCTATGTTGCCATATGGCCCATCAGATTGGAAAGGCGCCGCCGGGTTTAGCCGGGAATGGAGCGCCGCCGCATTGCGAGATAGAAAGGCCCTTGCGCCCGCGGCACAGAATAAAAAGGCTTTAAGGCGCCTCAACGGCTTCCTAAACCCGCGGACCGCCGGCGGCAGAGCTCGCCAAAAATAAAGTGTCTCATTTGTCTCATTCGTCTCCCGCGTCTCATTTCGGTTTGATAGGGTGGGTTCATAGACTTTAATTTCGTCTTCGGAGGTCCCAATGCCCCTTGGTTGCAAATCACTCATGCTTTCCCCGGCTCAGCTGGCCGCGCAGCGCGCCAACGCCCAAAAGTCCACTGGCCCGCGCAGCGCCCGCGGCAAGGCTCGTTCCTCCATGAACAGCCTCTCGCACGGCCGCTACGCCACACGCATGCCCGGCATTCTGGCCGATGCCGGTGACGTGCGGGGCGAGCGCGACTTCCGCTGGATCCAGAGCAAGATTAACGAAGCTTTTTCCCAGGTTCGCCCCCTCAGCCCCTCGGAGTCCGGACGCGTAGCGCAAATCACCACGGAGGTGTGGTGCGCGGCGCGCCGGGCCTTACGGAAGCCGGCCCCGGCCGCCAGTTCCGCCCTCGCCAACCGCGGGCGAGTGCGCATCGCCTGCCAGGATTTCGAGCGTGGCGTGCGCCTTATCTTTTGGACTCGGAGCGTCAAAAGGGACGTTGCGCCGCGCCGCTCGCTGGCGATGGCGCTGCGCGAAAGGGAACAGCAATTGCCCGGCGAAGCCGGCAAGCCGCCGCGCAGAGCGCTGCTGGAGAATCTTTATCGCGTAAGAGCGTACCGCATTCCGACGCTACGGGAGTTGCAGACCATCGGCAGTGCGCAGTCGCTGCTGGCGCACGCTGCGCAGCGGCGCCGGGCGCTTGCCGCCAGCGCGGAGCAGGCGGCGAAACACGGTGAAATGGACGCGTCGATGCAAAACCTGCTGCAACCGAGTGCGGAACTGCGAGAAGCGGAGAGAATCTCCATCGAGGTGACCCGGCTGGTGCGGCGGTCGCACTTCCTCCCCTTCAATCCGGCCAAGCCGGATGCGGCCGCGCAGCGGCAGGCAAAGCACGGCGCCTGGGCGGGCCGCCTGGAAGACTTGGTGCGAACCCTGCATGCGGCGCCTGAAGTGCGGCAGATGCTGGGCGCACAGCATTCGCGGCCGGCAATCACACGCCATGGATTGGCGGCGCCAGCGCAGCAGGCTGCAGGACCGGCGCAGCCGTTCGCTCCCACAACCCTGGCGCCGCAGCGTGAGCTTGCCTGAAGCTTGCGCGGGTGCGCATACGTCCCTGCCTTTGGAATGGGTGCCAGCCGCAAACTTGCCACTCCCTGATCGCATTTGGCGCTGGCCACGCCACGGTTCGTGCGCCGCGGGCTTGCGGTTCATCCGCGGTACATCTGCCAAACACCCCGCAGCCGTCAGCTACGCACACGTTTGGTAGTACCACCATTAGAGCATGTTTCTCAGCGCCGCCTGCACATCCCGCATGGAGGCCATGCGCCGCTCTTCCATTTCCACGGCCTCTGCTGGCGTGCAGGGTGTTTCCTCCAAGAGTGCTGGCAGGTCATTGCAACCAACCAGCTCCACTCCCCTCTCGCGGGCTGCCCTCCGGGCTTGGCGCGTGAACTGGCCATTGGTCACCACAACCGGCCGCATCAACACGTCCTGAGAATGGCCCCGCAGGAAACGAGCCCTATAGATATCCATGGCGCCGACAGCCTCTGCCAAGGCGTCATCATTTACAAGTGATCCCCAAATGCTGTGCTTGCACTGGATCAAACGCATTTCTTTGCCTCTTACCGCGATGACGTCAGCTTTGTAATCGCCCCCGCATGGGGTCAACACGACTTTCCGCCCCCGCTTTTCCTCCAAAAGTGCCACAAGCGCCTCGAACCGATCCCATGGCATCAGTCTTACGTCATCCATGGTCAGCGTCTTGACGGCAGCGGGTTCCGCCGGTGCTTCCATGACGTCCCTCAGTAACTCCCGGCCCAGATCGTCCTCACCGGGCATGGGTGTGAGGAAATTCGAGGCCAGACGCCGCCTCTTTTGGATCAACTTGTCCAGCTTCTCATCAAAGGTCTCAAAGGCAGACTGCGGATCCCTAGCGATCGGGTAGTACACGTGAACATCCCGGGTCTGCCCGATGCGGTAGACCCGGTCTGTTGCCTGCGCTTCCTTGGCGGGATTCCACCAGCGTCCGTAATGGATTACGTGATTGGCCTCGACCAGGGTTAAGCCAACGCCGGCGACCTCTGGTGAAAGGACTATCACATTAAAGCCCTCACTTTGGCGGAACCTCTCCACAATGCCGCGGCGAGACCGTTGTGCACTTTTCGTGTCGCCGTACCGCGGCGTCGCGCCATTTATGATGTCCACTTCCAGGTTGAACTCCTCGCCGAGGGTCATGCTGAGAATTTGCTGCATGTTCAAGCTTCGCGTGAAAATGAGCGCCTTCTCATTCCTGTTCTTGATCTCGTGAAGGCCCTTGATGACCTCACTAAGTTTCGGACACAGCTCGATGGCCTCCTTTGCTTTCAGTGGTTCATAACGTGGAATGAGGGCCGGGTGCTCATACACTCGCATGAGCTGCCCAAGAAGACTGAAGGGGTGGTTGCCTTCTCCTCCAGACTTAGCACGGCTTACAAGGTCTAAATGCCACTCTCGCTGCGTGGGGGAAAGGCTGCAATCTATCTTATGCTCGTGCTTCTTGGGAAGGTCCGGAAGGAGGGTTTTCTCGCGGCGCAGCACAAACCCCTGCTTCCGATTGAGCTGCAGCTTCTGTTTCAATTGCGGGAGAACTGCAGCAGCGGCGTCCTCGTCTGAGCCTTCAAGAGGTTTCTCGTAACGGTTCGTGAATTCGGCAGCGCTTCCCAGCTTGCCGGGTTGGAGGAAGTCAAAGATGTTCCACACATCCATCAGTCTTGTCTCCACCGGCGTCCCGGTGCAGGCGACCCTGAAACCCGGAGCCAGGCTTTTGAGAGCATGTGATATTTTTGTGCTTGACGTCTTGTATTCCTGCGCTTCGTCGGTCACCACAACTGACCAATAATCCTTCATCTTTGCAAACGAATGCTGGTAGTTCACAACGGTCTCATAGTTTGTTAATACCACCCGGTACTGCCGCAGCATGTCCAAGTTTAGAACGGCCTCTCCGATTTCTGTCTCTTTCCCGGAGGGGCGCTCCCGCCTTAGGTCGCGAAGTCGAGACCCGTGCAAGAGAATCCAGGGCTTGAAAACGTCCCCAGCCCTGGAAAAAAAGTTTTGCATGTTTTCGACCCAAATCTCGTTCTCAAGCAACGTGACCGGCATGATGATCAGAATGGGGTCCCAGGGCGCCGCTTCGGGGTTGCGGCTTCCGCGTGCAATTGCGCCGTCTTCAATAATCCTGGCGAGGAAGGAAAGCACCTGGAGCGTCTTCCCCAACCCCATATCGTCGGCAAGAAGGCAGCCCCGCTGGCGGCGGAAGGCCCGGGCAAGCCACTGGAGTCCCTCCACCTGGTGGTCCTTCAATACATCCCTGTTTAACGATCGCGGCAGGGCAACGCTTAACTGCTCTCCTTCCGCACCCTCCGGCTCCTCGTACTCGAGGTCATTTTCATTCGTGTAGATCAGAAGATATTTTCGGGGGCCCGATTCGCGGCCACCCTCTCCTTTAACAGAGGGTATGAATTGCCGCGTTAACTCCTGGAGTCCCTTCACGAGGTTTTCATCCAAAGGAATGGACTTGCCCTTAAACTCGACGACTCCGCAGCCGGATTGCCTGGCGTCATCTACCGCTTGCCGAAAGGCCAGCAACTCGTCCCGAGAACTAAAAGCCACTTTCTCGACGCTCCCGTCGGTATATCGACATTCCAAACCACTCATGAACCTGGCACGCGCGCGGTCGCCCGGTTCCGGGCCTTCAAAGATGCCGGTTGAACTGCGCTGCAGGAAGGGCTGAGCCACAAATGGAAAATCGCCAATGCCCGTCACGCGCGGGCCCAGACTTATTTCAACCGCGCCGGCCACGCCGTCAAAGACCTGGTTTGGGTTCCTCAAGACCTCCGCTTTCTTCGCCCCTGCCAGGTGCCGGACCCTTTGCATCCGTCGCAGGACTTCCTGCTGCGTTTCGTCCAGCACTACACGCACGCGGCCGCCCCGGGAATCGTCGAGCGAATACACCTCTTCAACGTTGTTGCAGGCTAGAAACGCCTCAAGCATTGCGCCTGGCGGGGCGCCGTCAAACCTGGGGGCAAAGGTAATTCGCCCCTCGGCCTCCTCGATCAAGTCCAAGACAACCTTGGAGGGCACAATAACCCTTTCTTTGGACAAAAATTCATCAAGTTGAGCGCCCACACCCTCAGCAAGGTCTTTTACCTCCGCGAACCGCAGGAAGGCTTCGCGGCCTGCCTTCGCTTCCCCTGGAAGCGAGTTAAAAGCATCCATCGCTTCCACCAGCGCGAACGTTTGTGCATCAAGCCTGTAGACGTTTTCTGCCCGCTTAACGAAGCTGCCGATTCGCTCCAGGCTGACCAATTGCCGGCCGGAATAGAAACGATAGAAGTAGCGGAAGGAATCCCCTCCTGGCCATCCGGTTGTTTCAACCTCAATGGAAAAAGGCGCCCAGGGGACAACTCCATCGAAAGCATCAATTTTGTTTTCAGCTTCCAGCCCTGCGAACGCCTTGTGGCCGATGCGGAATGCCCCACCGATCTCAACGGCTATGCCCATCTCGACGAGCTGGGGAAGTAATGTCGGCAATAGCCGCGCAAGGCGACTAGTGGCATCACGGGGTCGCAACCGGTGCGGAAATAAAGGCCCGTGCTGTCCTCGAAGCCAAACGCCCTCAGGCTCCACGAACATGCTGATTTCGTCACTTATCTTTGCTACAGGCCAGCTCAAGTCGATACTCCTGGCCGGATTCCGTACTGCGCCAAGGCATCCCTGACTTCTTCTTCCCAACCACCGCCATGCCAAGCGCTTTTGCTTTTTCGGTGGACCACGCATTTCAAGCAGGCGTCGGGTCTTTTAAGTTCCGCGCCATTGATTGGGTGCGATATCCAGAAGTCGGGGACGATCTTTGCAAACGTATCGGCATCGTAGATGTAACACTTGCCAACTTCGTTGAACTCCACAACTGTAATCTTTTTGAAGTCGAGAAAAAATGCGCTCGGTGTGCCGCTTACGGACCCTGCGGCTGTCAGGGCTCGGCCATTTTCTTTTAATAATGTGCTCAAGCGCGAACGATCATTCCGATTCAGCATTGCGCGTGACTTCTCGAGATGCACCACATACTTGAGCCAGAAACCCTTCCGCCCCTGCCGATCCGTGGCCTTGGTCATGACGCTCTCGAAAAAGAAAACGATATCAAGATGAGACAGCCATTCTGTCACCCGGCGTTGCGCATCGCCTATCCCTGCCCAGTTCAACTTGTTCTGAGGCAATCGCGGATCGCCCAACTGCGGGTGGCTAAGCACAAATTGGGTCACGAGCTCCCGCACCTCCGCAACGCGGCTTGTAGCTGGCTGGAGGATCGTTTCGCTGGCCTCCTGCTTTAAATCATTGAGGAGCCATCCGTCCCACGGAAGCAGTTCCTTAAGCAGGCAATGGCGCATCGCTGGCACCCGGTCCATTTGGGCGCGACAGACCCGCGACGCGTGGCGAACGGCCGCCTGAAGATAGGCGCTCGTTTTATCGGTGATGTGCCAAGAGTCGCAATGCAATTCGATGGTATGTCCTTTCCGAAGCATTTCGATTCCGAACAGTTCTGCGCCCTTGGGGCCGAGAATAACCATCGAGTTCTCTTTCCACAGCTGCAATACGCCGTTGCTGCGGGCGTATCGCGTCAGGCGATCCCGTACTTTCTCCACGACTTTGCTCGCTGCAAACTCGGGCGACCAGCGGCTGTGGCACGAGCGTACCAACCCCTGCAGACATCGGGCGTTTAACTCGATTTGCTTGCGGTCCAGGTAATTTTGAAATTGCGCGTAGGTGGCAACATTCGGCTCCCAGCAAAGGTACCGTACGGCGCGACGGGTAAGTGCCTCACTTTTACCTGCAGCGAAACCCGCCCACTCACGGATGTATTCTTCGGGGCAGTGAATGACTTTGGAAGGTTTTGGCTGGCCAAGAGCGTCCAGGGCCTTGCGAAGGTTCTCCAGCCGCTGGGCGGGATCCGGAAAAGGTTTAAGAGCGTCGTGCTGCAGCCGCAAGGATGCTGTTCGCAGAAATCCAAGGGCTTCGGCAAGTTCGCTGACCTCCGGGGGCGTCATTTTCCCCCTCCGTGCGTCCTATTGCCGGTAAGCTCCGCCCGCTGCAAGAATTGCCGTTGCTCCTGGGACCGGACGCGAATCTTGAACACCACCCGCCGGCTACGATACCGGTCCTCTTCGCCCGAGGCGGTTATTATTGGCTCAGCCTTGCCGCGGCCTGTTGCCGAGACGAAATCCAGAAAGCAGCCGTGAAGGGCCGGAGGAAAGGGCTGGCCGCCCTCGTGATTGTTCAGGATATTCAGGCTGGCCTGGACGACAGCGAGCGAACGCTCCTGACTCAATTCCAGATTCCATGCGTCGGTCCCCTCGGAGCTGGTGTGACCTTCGACGACGATCGAGCTTATTCCGCCCCGCAGGTCCGGTGAGCAGGCCGTCGAGACCAGCTTGGGCACAAAATCCCGCAGGAACTCCCGTCCTTTGGGAGGAATCTGCGACTGGTTCTGAGCAAAATTCAGCAGGTCCTCGGGGACAAGCACCAACAACCCAAGAGGATCCTTCGGGTCAGGACTGACCTGGACGCCGTTTTTCTCGAATTCCCTCAAAGCGTTTTGGAGTCGGCTCAGGACCTGGCTTTTTATCCCTGCAGCCTCTCGCTGCGCGTTATTCAGCATCCCAACCAAAAGCAGTATAAAGATGACAGCCAGAGAGGTCATCAAGTCCGTCATCGAGCTTGCCAGGCCCGACCCCTCATGATCGCTTGCCATCCCGATTGTCCTTTCCTTTTTCGAGAGTCTCGGTAAGGTCTTGCAGATACTCATCCAACTGGTTTACCGAATCACCGAGCCTCTGAGCCGCGTTTGCAAAGTGTTCATTTGCGGTCTTGACCAATGCTTCGTACCCCCGTGTGGTTACATCAAAATGGTTTTCCAGGTGCTTTTTAATTCCGGTAAGGAGGTCACCCGCCGATTTCTCCGTTTGGGCAAAAAGGGTCCGGTATCGCTCCATACTGCTTTGGATTGACTCCCAAACCTCTTTCTGCATCCGGTTTTGTTCTCCCAGATTCTCCACTTGGGCTGCTGCGTTTGAAGCGACCTTTTGTATCGCGACCTGCGCCTCCTGCATGCTCCGTGTAGCACCACCGGCGGCTATGGCTGTTGCGCTGACTTCGCTTGCGATGTTACGTAAGTCACCATTTATGGCCGCGTATTTCGAAAGGGAGTCATTGAATAATTCAAGGGCAGTTTGGAGAGCGGCGTCTACGTCTTTAATGTTGGCAAGATGACCCTTCTGTTGCTCAAGGAGCTGCCTGAGTTGTTCAGCACTCTTGGAGGACCACTCCCCGACGCGCTCCACCACCACCGACGCTGCGCCGGTAGCTTTGTTGGCGTTTTCCTGCATCGCAACGGACATCCGTTCACTGATCTCGCCAACTTTTGCGGAAAGGTCGTGGACCACGCGGGTGAGCGTGGCTGCCATTTGGGTGGCAGACGTCCCGGCGCTTTCATTCAATTGAGTCATGAACTGCCGCATCACCGCCGTCAGGTCCTCCACCTGGCTCTTGCCAAGCGCCAACTGATCGGCGGTGGAGGACTTGGCCATGTTGACGATTTCGGTAAGGGCGGTTTGTGTCGTTTCGGATTGGCTCCTCACCATATCGAGCACGCCCGCGGCGCTCGACATGGTTTTAGCAAAATTAGCGAACTCCGCCCTCGCACTACCCGAAAGCGACTCCGTGAACGAGGCGCCCATTCTCTCAAGTGATGCCGTTATCGACTGCTGAAGCTGTTCAATTGCTGTCGTGAGAGCCCCCGTGATTGATTCCTGTTTCTGCGCTTCGGCAGCCCGCATCAAGCGGTTCAGTTCGTCGATGGCATCCACCATCTGCTTGATGGTGGGGCCCATGCTTTCGCTAAAGCTCTGCCTTAGTTTTAAAGACAAATCGGAGTTGAAGGATTTGAAGGCAACGGACTGTTCCGCCATGTCACGCTGCATTTCGATAAGGATGCTTGCAGGCGTGAGGCGCGGGACCAGCGTGTCAATTGCATTTACAAGTTGCAACCTTGCTTTGCTGAGCCGGTGCATCAGGGGCTTTTCAGTAAATAGAAAAATCGTAGCCGAGAACAACGCGGCGATCGAGGAAACGAACTTCCCTGAGAGCCCTTCGATCAGGAGTGGCAAGCCCTGAATCTGGCTGTTCTGCCCCATTTTGACGTCAAGCAGAGCCACCAGGATGGCAATGAAAGTGAACAGAAGTCCGACCCCTGTAACTATGCCCGGTATAGCTGAAAAGTAGTTTCGGTTTAGGCGGCTGTCGATTATTAAGGCCTCGCTGAAAGACAAAGCAGAGGTTTCAAGCGCCCACAACTCGTCCCCGCGCGAAAACTGGCGGCGCAGCACTACCTGAGATTTGAATTCACTCCACGCAGCATGGAAAGCATCTTTTTTTCAAAGACCTGTCCCAATTTGTCGTAAGTAGCGGCTGAAAGGCCATGCCCTGGCGGCGTGGGATCCTCGGCCTGGAGGCGTCGAACCGACTTTGCCGCGTTCCCCATTTCGCGGCGAATAGTCGCAACCCTCCTCAATAACCTGAGAAGCTCGACTAGAGTAAAGACTGTCAAAGCGAGCGCTACGCACCACGCAAAGGTTGGCGCTGTTAAACCCCAATACACTGAAGAATGCCTGAGGATATCGAGAAACGTATAGTGGCTGGGTAACTTGCCGTCCAACTGCGGACTCCCCCTCAGTTATGCCTGCTGAGGCCGCATAATACCACAATCAGAGATGTTGGGCTCCAGCTCGAACGACATGACGTAAGATGCTACCCGCCGACGGCGCGGGAAACAGTAAGAGGAAATTGCAGAGCGTGACCATCCGAATCTTGCGAGGCTAAGCCTTGTGTAGTAGCGATCTCCAGCCCCCCGCTTCCCTGTTAACCCCGAAAACCCTCACGCGGGCAACGACTTTCCACTTGACAAGTAATAACTATATAATACATACTTAAGGTGAACTGTATCCTCAACTTGGTGGTCTTTGAGAGGCTGGCGTGTTGCCAGGCGAGTTGCTTGCGATTTTGCTGCTTGTTATGGCCGCGCTGTGGGCAGCGGCGGTTTCAGCGTCCATGGCATTCCGTAGGCTGGCCTGCCCCAATATGGTGGCCCCGGCGGGCGCCCTGTTGCACCGACTCCACGCAAAATTTAATCACATCCGTTGCGATCCGGAGCTGCGCCGGGACCTCATCACGCACCTGCAATGGAACGCCGTCTTTTCTAATCTGCGTCTGCCCAGACTAATTAAAAACAGCCCTTTTCAGCCGCTTTTTGGCGCCGTCTTGTCTTGGGGCACAGGATGGACGCCGGAATGTGCGAAGCAAGAAGAGGCAGTAAAATCGCGGCGTCAAGCCTCTGGTAACGCTTCCGGGCTGGTGAGCGCCCAGGGAATAAACCTGGCGGCCATGGGGCAGTGCGTGCGGCAGGATTTTTTAATTCGACTCACCAGACGGGTAATTGAGGAACTTGAGCGTGTTTCGGTCTGAGGTTTTCAGGTTCTTGTTCGCTTTCGTTTACGCACAGCACGGCAAGCTGCCGGGTGACGCATCGGCGAATCGAAATTTGCGTTCAAGCAGGTTGAAAACCGGCAAGCGGGTATATACTTTTGCGGGCCGCGGGACCAGAGCGGGAATACGATCGGCGCGGCTGAAGCCCGTCGCGCTTAAGAGTTTGTTGAAAAACGCGTGCCGCCTGCCATTCCGGGAAGCTGCAAGCGGCGAGGAATCTTGTAGGTGCTTGATTCCGCAAAAAGCAGACCCTTCGCCTATGCTCAGGATGACGGCCTCGGAACGTTTTTCAACAAACTGTTAGGGCCAAGAGAACAGGATGACCAAAGAAAACGCCTTTGAGATGGCGACCTCCTCCATTCGATTCGGCTTTGGAGTAACAAGCGAAATAGGGGCCGAACTGGAGGATTTGGGCAAGCGGCGTGTCCTTGTGCTTACCGATCCCAACCTGCGCGCGTTGCCACCGGTTGCCACAGTATTGAACTCCCTGGACCAGCACAAAATCCGGTATTCGGTGTTCGACCGGGTTCGCGTGGAACCGACAGACCAGTCGTTTCGCGAAGCCGCTTCCGCGGCGCAGGCGGATGATTTTGACGCCTTTGTCGCGGTGGGAGGCGGCTCCACAATAGACACCGCCAAGGCCGCCAATCTCTACAGTTGTTACCCGGCGGATCTGCTGGAATACGTGAATCCGCCCATTGGCCGCGGAAAACCTGTGCCCGGCCCGCTGAAGCCTTTGATCGCGATTCCGACCACGGCGGGGACTGGCAGTGAAACCACCGGAGTGGCCATTTTTGACTACTCCCCGATGCACGCCAAGACGGGTATTGCCCACCGCCGCCTGAAGCCAACCCTGGGAATAGTTGACCCGGAAAATACCCGCACGCTTCCTCCAGCCGTAGCCGCTTCCGCCGGGCTTGACGTGTTGTGCCACGCGATTGAGTCCTACACCGCCCTGCCGTTCAGCCAGCGCCCGCGCCCTGAACGCCCTATTTTGCGTCCTGCCTACCAGGGCTCGAACCCCATCAGCGACGTCTGGAGCCTGGAAGCGTTGCGCCTGGTCTCCACCTATTTGCGGCGCGCCGTGGCAGACCCGGCGGATGACGATGCCCGCGCAGCCATGCTGCTGGCCTCATCGTACGCGGGCATTGGGTTCGGGAACGCCGGTGTGCACCTGCCGCACGGCATGTCTTACCCGGTGTCGGGCCTGGTGCGGGATTTCCGGATGCAAGGGTATGTGGTTGACCACCCCCTGGCGCCGCACGGAGTCTCAGTCATTGTGAACGCCCCGGCGGTTTATCGTTTCACGTCCGCGGCCTGCCCTGAGCGCCACCTGGAGGCGGCACGAATTCTGGGTGCAAGGGTTGAAGGCGTGCGCCCGGAAGACGCCGGGAAGATTCTGGCCGACCGGATTATCGCCACCATGCAGGCGTTGCGAATTCCCAACGGCTTGCGGGAGCTTGGCTATAATTCCGCGGATATTCCGGCGCTTGTCGAAGGCACTCTACCCCAGCACCGGGTGACGAAGTTATCGCCACGCCCGGCCGGCCCGGACGACCTGGCGCGGATCTTTGAAGACGCCCTGACCGTTTGGTAACCCGGAATACGGGCAAAGGCGAAGAGACCTCGCGAAGGTGTTGCAGGTGGTAGAGTCGCGTCTTGCCGACTGCCTGTATCGCAGGTGATGCGTTGGTGATATCGCAACCGCCGTTGCGCCTGGATGGACGCAAAAACGCCAAGGGCTGGAAGGCCCGGTGAGGCCCTCTGCAAGAAATCTGGTCGAATGATACGGATCATTTCTTCATTGCTTGATAATGCTGCCGTCGTAGCGCCGGATCTCGCCCCATCCGCCGTCGAGATGGTCGGGGCCGTCGCGGAAAGGATATTTCGCGGCGAGCGTCTCGTTGACTTCAACGCCCCACCCCGGCGCGTCGCTTGCCCACAGGTAGCCCTCCTTATACGCCGCGCAGCCCGTAAAGATTTCCGCTTCCACTCCCTCGATGACGCCGCCCTCCTGAACGCCGAAGTTGGTGCTGGCGAGGTCAAGGTGCAGTTGCGCGGTGTGGCCTACGGGTGAGACATCGCCCGGGCCGTGCCATGCCGTTTTTACGCCGAACTGCTCGGCCAGGATGGCGATCTTGCGGGCCGGCGACAGCCCTCCTGCTTGCGAAAGGTGGACGCGAATATAATCGATGAGACGTTCAGTAATCAACGGCTGCCATTCATGAGGATTGTTGAACAGCTCACCCATGGCGAGCGCGGTGGCGCACTGCTGCCGGACCTGGCGGAAATAGTTGATGTGCTCGGGCGGCAGAACGTCCTCCAGATAGAACAACCGGATGGGTTCAAGCTCCTTTGCGAATTGCACGGCCTGGTGCGGGCTTACGCGCTCGTGCACATCATGAATCAGCTCGATCTCCTCGCCCAACTGCTCCCGGCACGCTTCCAGCATCTTCCGCGTCCGGCGCATGTAAGGGCCCGGCTCAAACACCGCGCCCGCGTGCAGGCCTTTTATTGGCGCGGGGCCAATTCCGACGGCATACGCCGCCATGCCGGGCACTCCGATCTGAACTTTGATGTGCTTGAATCCGTTCTGCATGGCCTGGCGGGCGCGATCGACAACTTCGGAGACTTCCATGCCGCCCACGGTGGCGTAGGTTGCCGCTGCTTCGCGCACCTTGCCGCCCAGCAACTGGTAAACCGGCATATTAGCCATGCGGCCCTTGATGTCCCAAAGCGCCTGGTCAACCCCGCTGATGGCATTGTTCAGAACCCCGCCGTTGCGCCAGTACGAACTGTTGTAGCAGGCCTGCCAGGTGTCTTCGATGCGGTCAGCCGGCTTGCCGAGCAGCAACGGCTTTAGATATTTTTCAACGGCGGGCACCACCAGATCGGCGCGCTGCGTAAAGGTCGCGCAGCCGTAACCGTGGAGGCCATCCTGATCGGTCAGAATTTTTACCACCACCAGCCGCACTCCGGCCGGCTGCGTTGTGATCACCTGGATATCCCTGATCACGGGTGACGGCAATCCCCGCACCGCCCGCGCCGTTTGCTCCTCGGCCGCCAGCCGCCGGGCCGGCCAAACCCCGCTGGCCGCGCCTGCCACCGCAAGTTGAAAACATTCTCTTCTGTCCATTGGAAGCTCCCTTCCTGGCGCGAGTGAGTTCACTATGAATGCGCCGGGGTGATCCAGAATTCTTGTCGGTATCCTAGGTCACGGTAGTATACACCTCCGCCAACCGGCCAACTTCTCTTCGCCAGGCCGCATTCACAAGGTGAATAATCACTGCCAGGGAGTGTTTAGCATTTGACTTTTTGGCATTTCCAATGACTTAATTAACGGATTGGAGGAAAAACTTATGGCCCCGACCCTTTTTGATCGAAGGCAGGCGATCCGCGCCCTCGGCATCACCGCCGCGGCGTCCTGGTTGACTCCTTCTGCATTCCCTATCACCACCCCCATGACACAGGGCGAAAGGGTGGCGATTGAGACATGCCAGACCTATGGTCCGGAAGTGGTCACCAGGCTGGCTACAATGTTTGACCAGATTGGCGGGCTTGCGCCCATCGTCCGGGGCAAGACTGTGGCCATCAAGCTTAACCTCACGGGCGGCGCTACCGGGCGGCTGAACAACTTGCCACCGGAAATGACACACTGGGTCCACCCGGAAGTGATCGCCGCCACGCTCCATTTGATGGATAGAGCCGGGGCGCGCCGCATCCGGCTGCTCGAGAGCCCGTGGGCCACCACCGAACCCGTGCAGGAATTTATGCAGCAGGCGGGCTGGAATCCCGGCGAGTTTGTTAAATTGGCGCCGCGCGTGGAGTTTGAGAACACAAACTATCTGGGTGACGGGAAAAAGTATGTGCGGTTCAACGTGCCCCACGGCGGCCTGATGTTTGCCGGTTATGATCTGAACCATTCCTATGCAGACTGCGACGTTTTTGTTTCGCTAGCCAAGCTCAAACAGCACGCCACGGCGGGTGTAACGCTCTCGATCAAGAATTGCTTCGGCATTACACCTTGCACAATTTATGGGGAAGGCGCCGGAATCGATGAGCCGAGCCAGTTGCCGCGAGGTGGGCGGGGTATGCTCCATAGCGGCAATCGCATGCCTTCCAAGAGCGCGCCGCAGCCGCTTGACCCGAAAGCCTACGCCTCCAAGGACCCGGGTTATCGCGTTCCGCGAGTGGCAGCGGACCTGGTGGCCGCACGCCCCATTCATCTGGCGGTCATCGACGGAATTTATACCGAGACGAGCGGCGAGGGCCCATGGGTCCGCCACGCAAAGCCTGTCCATCCGGGCCTGCTGGTTGCCGGCACGAACTGTGTCGCAACCGACGCGGTAGCCATGGCACTGATGGGATTTGATCCGATGGCCGACCGGGGAACCGCTCCCTTTGAGCATAGCGACAACACGCTTCGGCTGGCGGAGCAACTCGGCGTTGGGACGCGCGACTTATCTCGCATCGACGTGGCGGGAGCTTCCATCAACAAAGTGCGGTTCGACTTCCGTCGTGCCTAAGCACCTCAATGCGCATACGCGTGTCGGCCGTTTGTATGGCTGGAAATGTCCTGCTTCTGTTGGAAATGGAGAGTCCCGTCGTTAAGATGGCATTAATGGAGGGGACTATTAAGCACCAACGGTGGAAAGGCTTCCAGCCCGAAAAAGAAGGTTCGGGTTTCCGGCCGTTGTGAGAAATACTACTTCCACACTCGCCTGTTTTATCACTGTTGAGCCAGTTCTTTAAGAATCGAGCAGGAGCCTTCGATCCTCCCGCTTTGCTTATCCTGCGGCTTGCCGTCACTCAACACTTTCCAGAGATTTCTTATGCGGTCTGCCACTTTCATCCTTCTTGCGATTAGCCTCGAGCGTCCGTCACGGTAACAAGAGCGGAAATGCTTTTCGTAATAAAAGCTGACAAGACGCCTGAAAGTGCTCCGCCCCGGCGTCAGTAACTTGCGATGATTTCACCTCTGGCCAGGATGTGGCCCTCCATGGCCTTCTCGACTTGCTCCTCCGTAGCATCGGCAGACAGGTTCAATTTCGAGTCAAGCGCATAGAGCGCGAAAGCGTAGCGATGGGTTGCACCTCCTGGAGGGCACGGACCGCCGTAGCCAGTGTCACCAAAGTCATTACGGCCTTGAAGGGAACCATCCGGCAGTTTTGGCTGTGGCGGAATTCCTTCGGGAAGTTCACGCTTATCACTAGAAATGTTAAAAAGTACCCAATGGACGAAAGGGCCGGACTCCGAAGCGGAGAGGGCATTCTTGTCGGTTACCAGAAGCACAAATGTCTGCGTGCCTGCCGGGGCCGATCTCCAGGATACCTCAGGAGAAGTGTTCTGCCCCCTGCAGCCGTACTTGGCAGGAATCTTATCCGCGGAAAAACTTGAGCTGGTCAGCAGAAGAACCGGAACCCTTTGTTGACGGGCTTGATGGCGGCACGAAACGTGCCACGCCAGAGTCAAGGCAATAACGACGATGAGTTGTCCCTTGTTTAACAAGCGGCGACGCAGGATCATAGTTTCCACCTTTCCATATCTTCACGGACGATTATATGCCAGCGCATGCTCCGGAGCGGGTCCGCATCGAGCTTGCCGCCACGCAACAGCCGCAATTAACCTCTAAGATTGCGGCTGTGAAGGGGGATGATGGGCAATTAAGGAAACAATGTCCCATCGAAAGGGAGGTTGCCGTTCCGCGACGTGGTTTAAACGGGTTGCCACAGACCTGACCTTATCCCGTTCCCGTAGGCCCGATTCTAGAATCTGTAAGGGCTTAGGGGCCGGAAAAGCTGCCGGACCGAAAGTCACGGAAGCGAGGGTCTAAGTGGCTCTAAGAATCATAGAAAGCCATTGACAATCAAAATGTATTGTCTATGATGGTGCCAAGAATCAAACGCAATCAAAACCTTGGGGCTGTAAGCTTGCCAGCCACCCGTTTATGGGTTGTGGCTGGAAGTGTGGAGTTGGGTCTTGAATCTGGAGAGTTACTGACCGACTCGGAGGTTCGTCGTGTCCCTTCCCCCAGACCAGCCGAAAATGATCCCCGGGTCATCCAGCGGAAGTCTCATGCTGAATGTGTTTGATGGAACCCGCCAGCCCATTCAGGCGGGTACCCGGCTTCTGGTTCGAATAATAGACGGCAACCAGAAGGAACTGAGTAGTGACTATCACACCGCGCCAAGCATTCTGTTCAGTGGTCTGCCCTTCTACAACAACTTTGGCGATAATTACACCATCGTGGTATCCGCGAATGGGTTCGGCGATGCAGGGTTCACACCGGTCAGGATCTCACCCAATACGGTTCAACATTTGGACCTGATGCTTCTGCCAAAGAATGGAGGGTTCAACTTCCACGACGCCACCTGGGCAGGGCTTTGCCAGGCTCATCCCGCACACGCCAGGCTGTTGGCGCACGGTGCAACCAGCGATGCGGCGGCCCAGGACCGCTACGGCCAGCTCATGGAAAATCGGCCCGCCTCGCTTGCTTCATTTTTCAACCTGGCCACAGCCATGTCGGGCATATATCTGGCAGTCGGAACGCCCCTGGATTACATCAAAGAGATCATCTGGGATGAAACTTTTGCCCAAGACCGCTTTTTTGGTTATGCCGATAAAAGCTTAATCGACCATATCAGGATGGCAACTTTGCAGGGCGTATTTGCCCCGGAACCTGATCCCTGGCTTTTTCATCCCTCCGCAACCAGCAGTTGGAAGCAGATTCAATTTGGCGAAGCCAACGTCCAGCTCACGTTTCATGAGGGCGACGTCCGCAAGATCGACGGGACCGACTGCGTAAGAATAGAACCTGACATTGATTACTATAAGGATTTAGGCGCCCACTTTCTTCTGGAAGTTGTTGTCAACTCGATTTCACACACTCTGACAGACCCCAAACAGGTCTACGTGCTTAGGTGGATCGCCGGGCGGCATGCCGGCGTGCCCGATTTTGATCCCCCCTATTCGATCACCGCCTGAGAATTTGTGCGTTACGGCCACACTGGACACTCCGGAACGTGCGACTGGAATTAGCAATCGAAATGTCAGGGCCAGCTTTCAAAAACCAAAGACTCGGGTTGACTTGACCGAGCCTAACCGAAAGTGGATTAAGTGAATCATCATTTCTGATCATTACGGGGACACCAGCCGGGGGCGTCCAAGCCACCGCACCATTCAGACGCTTGGATTAGGATGCGCGGGCGCCGAATCCAGCGGACGGTAAGCGAAGGACGATTGCCTAGAGGTCAACACGCCCGTTTTTGTGACGCCAGATAAGTTTGGCAAGCCGGGAGAACTCTGCATGAATTATCTTTCATCACCCATCGAGAACCTGAAAGACCACTACACAATAGTCGTTGTCGGGTCCGGTTATGGCGGCGGAATAGCGGCATCAAGGCTGGCGCGCGCCGGACAGCAGGTGTGTGTGCTAGAGCGCGGGCGCGAGTTGCAGCCCGGGGAATATCCCGACACTTTGGCGGAAGTTCTGAGCAAAGCGCAGGTCGATACGCCCGATGCTCACACCGGTCCTTCCACAGGGTTATACGACCTGCGAATCAACCCAGACATCAACGTGTTCCTGGGTTGCGGACTGGGAGGCACGTCGCTGGTGAACGCCAACGTAAGTTTGCAGGCCGACCCGCGAGTTTTCCAGGATCCATGCTGGCCTTTGGAGCTGCGCAACGATCTGCCGACACTGGTGCGGGAGGGCTATGCCCGCGCGCAGGAGATGCTGAAGCCTGCGCCGTATCCGGAAAGCTCTCCGCAGCTCCTAAAGCTCCAGGCATTACAGAAGTCCGCCGCCGCACTGAAAGCCCCATTTTACCGCCCTCCCATCAACGTTACGTTTCAGGATGGAGTAAATCACGTCGGGGTCGAGCAGCGGACATGTACTTTGTGCGGAGACTGCGTAACCGGCTGCAATCACTTTGCGAAAAACACCGTGCTCATGAACTATCTTCCGGACGCCCGCAATCACGGGGCTGAAATTTATACTCAGGTGGGTGTGCGGTGGCTGGAACGAAAGGATGGGCACTGGCTGGTGCACTACCAGCTTTTGGACCCAGGGCGGGAAACGTTCGATGCACCCCCATTGTTCCTCGGCGCAGACATCGTCATTCTGGCGGCCGGGGCTTTGGGTTCGACGGAGATTTTGTTGCGCTCCAAAGCAAAAGGCCTCATTTTGTCGGATCAACTGGGACAGCACTTCAGTGGCAATGGCGATATGCTGGCGTTTTCTTACGACGGCAACCAGGCGATCAACGGAATCGGGTTTGGCCCTCAACCCCCCGAAGGACGAGAACCGGTTGGGCCCTGTATAACCGGAATCATCGACGGGCGCGCAATCCCTGACTTGAAAGAGGGAACTGTGATTGAAGAGGCGGCCATACCGGGCGCTCTTGGAACCCTTATAGCGCCTGCGCTGTCCGCCGCCTCCCCGTGGTTTGGGAAGGACACAGCCACGGGTACCACTGAATTCCTGGACGAAAGGTTGCGCGAGGCGGAGAGCCTGGTGTGCGGCCCCTACCACGGCGCGGTGCGGAACACGCAAACGTATCTGGTGATGGCTCACGACGGCGGGGCGGGGACTATGGTTTTGGAAGACGACCGTTTGCGCATCCACTGGCCCGGCGCTGGTACACAACCCATCTTTACTCAAGCTAACGACCGCCTGACGCAAGCTTCCGTTCCGCTGGGCGGCATCTACCTCAAGAATCCGCTTTGGAGCAAGCTATTCAAGAACAACCTCACTACCGTACATCCGCTCGGCGGATGTGTTATGGCAGAGGATGCGAAGCATGGAGTGGTTAACCATAAGGGCCAGGTCTTTTCATCGGTACAAGATTCGGCCGTCTATGAAGACCTTTATGTGTCGGACGGCTCTGTGATACCTCGCTCCCTGGGTGTTAATCCCCTGCTCACAATTTCAGCCCTGGCGGAGCGGTGTTGCGCTCTGATCGCCAAAGAGCGGGCCTGGGATATCGACTATGCCTTGCCGTCTGCGAGCGCCGTGCCCTCCCCGCCTGCGGTTATGGGCCTGCGCTTTACAGAGACCATGAAAGGATTTTTCTCAACGCAGGTGAATGATGATTTCCAGAAAGGCTTTGACCGCGGTGAGAAGGATGGCTCCCCGTTCGAATTTACACTCACCATAATTTCGGAAGACCTCAGTCAAATGCTTGCCAATTCCGCGCATAGCGCAAGGGCGGTGGGAACTGTGTTGGCTCCGGCTCTTTCATCTCAACCGCTGACGGTATCCCAGGGTCAGTTCAATCTCTTCGTCAACGACCCTGAACACGTTGACACCCGCCAAATGCATTACACGTTGAGATTGAATTCAGCAGAAGGAAAAACGTTTGCGTTTTACGGCTATAAAGTGATCCACAACGATGGCGTCTTTAACATCTGGAACGACACCACAACACTCTACATTACCGTGTACGAGGGACAGGACGTGACCGGTGCGGTGCTGGGGAAAGGGATATTGAAAATCCAGCCAGGTGACATCCTGCGCCAGCTCACAACCATTGAAGTAACCCATGCCTCTGGCGAGGGAGCAAGACTCGATGGCCTGTATCGCTTTGGGCAATTATTTGCCGGGACACTCTTCGATATTTACGGAGCCGTTCTTCTGCGCGCCAATGAATTCAACCAGAATCCTGCTCCGCGCAAGAAGCGGCCGCTCCGCATGAGCGCTCCGCAGGTCCACTATGTCCAGACTGAGGATAATGTTCAGTTGCGCCTGACGCGCTACGTAGGGGGCACCAAAGGCCCGGTCCTGCTCTCCCCAGGCTACGGCACATCGACACTTGCCTATACCATTGACACGATTGATACCAATCTGCCGGAATACCTTTTCGCCAACGGGTACGACGTCTGGCTGTTTGATTATCGCGCCAGCCCTGATCTTCCCTCCTCCCAGGATCAGTTCACTTTGGACGACATTGCCACCAAAGACTACCCTGCCGCCGTCACCCGCGTACGGCAAATCACTGGAGCAGCCGGCATCCAGATGATGGTTCATTGCGTCGGGTCGATGACCTTCCTGATGAGCATGCTTTCCGGACGCCTGCAGGGAGTGCGGTCAGCCATCTGCTCGCAACTCGGCTTTTATCCTGTAACCCCGCCCGAAAATAGGCTTAAGGCTGCCTTCGACCTCGGCTCCTTCATGCAGGCGCTCGGAATCGACACCGTGACCACAAACTTCGATCCTAAGGATTGGAACGACGTGCTGGCGGACGGCTTGCTGAAGCTCAACGCCGATGGTCCGCCCTGCAATAGCGCCGTGTGTCGCCGTATCTGGCTGATCTACGGGGTGGTGTACAAACATGAGCAGTTGAATGATGCAACTCACAATGCCATCCACGAGATGTTCGGCGTGGCGAATATTACGGCCTTCAATCACATCGCCCTCATGGTTCGCCAAGGGCAGATCGTAGATAAGGACGGCAATAACGTTTATCTGCCCAACATCGCCCGCCTGAGCATTCCGATCGTCTTCCTGCAGGCGGCCGAGAACCGTCTCTTCCTGCCTGAGGGGACGGAGAGAACTTTTGAGTTACTGAGCCAAAAGAATGCGCCAGGTTTGTATACACGCATTGTGATTCCCAACTATGATCACATGGATTGTTTTATTGGACGGAACGCCGCACGGGACGTGTTTCCATTGGTTCTCGCGCAGCTTGATGCCTATAACTGAAGTGCCCGATAACGAAAGAAACGGAGGCGACTATGGGTGGTGAAAACCGGGCTGCCGGTAAGATCGATCAATTAAAGGCGGGGAGAAATCCGGGGCTGGATGCCTTGTTCGGCTACCCTCTGATGGCCGCAATTGCGGAAAGGCGAACCCGCCGCATCAGCCGCGGCACTTCTGTTCTTGCCGGCGACCTTAGCTACACCAGCGCTCATGCGCCCGCGCCGCTCTCCCCGCTTGAAGAAGCCATCCTGATTGTGTCAACAGGGCTGACCGGCGCGACGATGCATGACGGCCCACTCCAAACCCCAGAGGGCGGTTTGGAGCTGGGAACTCCGTTCATGCACGTGATAGGCCGTTCCGGCAGCAGCCCTGACAATTCGCAGGCAACCTCCTTTTTTATGATCAATGATGAAGGAATCTGGCTTCTTAAGCGCCTCAAGGGGAAGGAAGCACTGGTCCTTTTGAGCCAATTGCCTCCCCGGTGGGACGCGTGGTCTGATGCCGACTGGATAAAGGCAGCCGATGCGGTCAAGTGCAAGCTCTGGAACGAACGGCTGGAGTTTCCGCGGCAGTTCCCATACTATCTGGGGTGGAATAAGCAAATTTCAAACCGGCCGGGCACGACAATATTTCTTCCCGTGGTCGATTGCACGCGCGCCTGCATCAATATCCTGCTGATCCTGCTTTCGGAACCGCAAGGCCAGCGCCCGCTTTTCATCGATGACTGGCAGAAATTTAAACCCGTTGACTTGGTGGAGGCCGCTGCGTGGGCTGCGGCTCGCCTTGGTTTTATCGATCAGCAAATTCCCTATCAGCCTATCGGAGGCATTGATCGTGCCCAAGGCGGGTTCGTCAATCCCAGTATCAATGTCCCGCTGGGATTGGCCTCTACAATGCGAGTGAATTACGAGTCGTTTTTCCTTATGCAGAACCTCATGCTTGTGGGTCAAGCAATGGGGCTCGGCGGGTGGGTTCACGCCTCGGTTCCATCGCCGTATGTGCTGCAGCGTGATCCTACCCAGGGCTGGCTTGGCCTCGGCTTTCGAATGCAAAAACCAGAAAAAGAGTGGAGTGACTGGCCGCCCGTGCCTTCTACACAGCCTAACCCGGTGGGTATTGATGGCATCCTTGAGGGCCTTTGCCCACCCTATGTGGCGTCAATGGACGCCGCAGTGGAACAAGTTTTGGAAGAGAAATACGGTCCTGGTGGAGTTTACGGAGACGAAGAGGTATTTTCACGCTCCTATCAGTCGAAGAAATATGCCGACGAGTTCCTTCAAAGCGCCTCGCACTATTCAAGTCAAGCCGCTCAATACACCAAAGACATTTGTAACTACATCTATCAAACCTATGGCCGATTCCCCGCCCACGTGGACGCGTTCCATGTGCCTGGAATATGGCTCCAGTTTTCCCACTTGGAGTTAGAGTACTACCAGAAATATTTCGATCCTGGGTTATATCACAGGCAAGCAAACCATCAACAGATGTGGGGCGAGTGAGGTTTCCGTGGCAGCAATCACAAGATCAGCGTGACCTCCAGTTAACGCTGTAGTCCCGGCAAGTAAAGGGCGGGCACCGCTGCCCTAATATCGCGATAATGGTTGCACATCCAAGCTCCAGGATGGCGAACCACGCCTGAGGTGTGTTTTTGCAATTCGTTCACGTAATAGAAAGGATTGGTTCCATTTAATTCGCAGGGTTGAATGAGATTCAGCAACCGATCACCCGCCTCGGCCCTTTTCTGTGTTTTATGGAACAGACTGTTTGTTCGATCCTGATTGCATTTCTTCAATGCCCTTTTCACGTGATTGGAATCCAATGGCGACCCGGCTTGGTGCAGGGGAGGGTTAAGCGACATTTGTGGTGAGTGTCCAAGCAGATCCCTGCACCCAGCCAGAAGTTGATCTCGATTTTCTACTCCCCGAACTGGGAACGAAGCCCGGGGTGAAATCCTTGCATTCGCGTTCCAATATCCATGAGCACCGGGTCAATGCCAATAAGTCCGCCTCTTCGGATCACGGCGGAACATGGCCGCCGCGGGCTGTCTATGATTTGGGATTCAGAGGCAGGGTCTGCCCACTGATTGGCTGAACTGGCAAGCTGAAGGCTTCATCCATGAACCGATGAGGCTTTGCAGGGCCATGGGTGTTGGGCAGCGGCAGCATCAACGCCTATCAAACTTCGCTGTGCGCACAATTCCCCGGCCTTCCTGAATAAAGACCAATTGGTTCGCTTCGATCTTTGAAGCGGAGTCCACCACACCGGAGGGCCACAACACCTCGATCTTATCTGCCTGCGAAGATTGGCCAAGTCCGAAGTGCAGGCGGAAATCGTTGTGCGAAACATAACTGGACCCGCTCATCACCTCGTTGATTTGTGAGTGGTTTCCCGCCAAAACCCGCACCCGCGCCCCAATCCCGCTCCGGTTGGACCTGGTTCCGATGCACTTGACCTTGATCCAGTGATTGCCGCTTTTGCAGTCATTGCGTAATAGCGATGGAGGCTCATTCATGTTGCTCACCACCACGTCAATATCACCGTCGTTGTCAAAATCGCCGAATGCCGCGCCCCGGCTGGAGTGCAGTGCGGTTGCACCTGGCCCGGCAAGCGTGGAGACATCGTCAAAGCGGCCGTTTCCCAGATTACGGTAAACAACCTTCCTTTGCTTGAAACCCACAGGTACGGGATGGCCGGTGATCTCCGGAAAGACGTGACCGTTGGACATGAAAATATCAGCCCAGCCGTCGTTGTCAAAGTCGCCGAAGCCGACACCCCATCCCAGGTAGTTCGTGTTTCGTCCCAACCCAGCCTGGAATACCGCATCGTAAAAGGTGCCATCACCATTGTTGTGGTAAAGGTTCGCCGTTTGCTCGGAGTAGTTGGTTTTGACGATGTCGAGCCACCCGTCACAATCGTAATCGCCTATGCCAACGCCCATGCCGCCCTGGGGAATCCCATCCTCGTTGAAAGCGCAGCCCGCCTGAGTACCGATCTCCGTAAAGGTGCCATCGTGATTATTGTGGTAAAGGCGGCTGGCTACCGTGTCGCAGGCGACATAAATATCCGGCCAGCCATCATTATCAAAATCTGCGGCGGAGGCCGTTAGCCCATAAGACCCAACCGGAATCCACTGGTTTTGAACGTAGGAAGGAACAAGCAGGCCGTGGGGATTGGTAACGCCGGAAATGTCGGAGACATCCTCAAAAGTGCCGTCGCCGCGATTGTGGAACAGCCGGTTTGTACCGCCGCCAAGCCCCTGCGGGCCACAGGCGACTGGAATTCCGAAGTACTTGCAATATAGGCTGTCGCCGGGTGCGGGCGCGGAACGGGTATCGAAATTGACGTAGTTGGCAACAAACAGGTCAAGGTGGCCGTCTTTGTCGTAGTCCAGCAGGCAGCAGCCGCTGTTCCACCTCGGAACGGTATCGTTCTCTACCAGTCCCACCTTGCGTGTTACGTCCGTGAATGTGCCGTCGCCGTTGTTGTGATAAAGAACGATTGCACCCCAATAGGTGACGAACAGATCGTCGAAGCCGTCATTGTCATAGTCGCCCACACAACAGCCCTGTCCCCAGCCGGAACGGACAAGGCCGGCCTTTTGCGTTACGTCGGTAAAGGTTCCGTCGCGGTTGTTACGGAACAACTGGTTTGACGGAGGATGCCCCCGAAGCGAACTATCCAGGCGCATTCCGTTTACGAAAAAGATGTCGAGCCAGCCGTCGTTATCGTAGTCAAAGAATGCAACTCCGCAGCCGGTCTCTTCTAACAGGTAGCGTTTGGTGGCTATGCCACCATAGGCGTTCACCGCACTGCCCAGACCGGCGCTGCCAGCAACATCGATAAGGGAAAATGGCAAGGGCGGCGGTTGCTCGCCAGCCGCAGGGGTGGGCAAGAGACTTAGCCCGGCCGCGGGCAGGCCAGTCAACGCCAGCGCGGCGGAGGTTAATACCGGAACCTCGGCAAGAAAATGGCGCCGCGAAAAGCGATGCATGGAATCTCCGCCGCTCATGGTTTGTCGGACCGGGAAGAGGCTGCTTGCAGCGCTTGTTCCCGGGCTTTCTTCCAGTGCTCAGACTCAGTCTGCTGATTTTGGTGAAGCTTCTCGAAGGTTTGCAGAGCCGTTTCGCTATCCTGAACCTTCCCCTCTTTCCGCAGTGCGAAGCTGAGTACGTAATAGTAATCCGGAGTGCGCGGATTCAGATCAATCGCCTTTCGGGCCGCCGCTTCGCATTCGGGCCAGTGACCGGCATTCTGGTTAGCCCTGGCAATCTGGAAATAGGCCAGGTCAAAGTTGGGATTGATGGCAATTGCTTTGTGGGCATACGCGATGGCCTGGTGCAGTTGTTCCTGGCGGTTATAATAGGCGCTCAGGTATTCATAGGGCCACGCCCACTTCAGGTTCTGCTGCTCATTCAGCCGCACGGCAGCCTGATAATTCTTCACCGCTTCCTCATTGTTTCCGAAGATTTCCATCACCAGACCCAGGCTGGCGTACGCCTTCATATAGTTTGTATCCAACTTCAAAGCGCTTTGGAATTCCTTCCTTGCCAGCGGATACACCTCCCGCGTGTAGTACAGGCGCCCGAGCAGGTAGTGGATCTCTGCCGAGTCCGGCTCCAGATTTGCGGCCTGCTGCAATTCCACTTCTGCCAGGTCATACCGCCCAACGGTTGAGCAATCCAACCCCAATATCTTGTGCGCCTGCGAGTTTTGGGGATTCAACTCCAGGGATTTTGAAAGTTCCCGGATCGAGTTGCCCAGTTGGTGCGCTCGAAAGTAGGCGAACCCTAGATCGTAGTGCGCACGGGCCGAATCAGGATGCGCCATGACGTACGGATTGAGGTTAGCAATGGCGGTTGTCAGATTTCCGTTGGAAATTTCACTCTCAGCATTCTTCAGCTCACTGCCCTCATCGGTGAAAGGATTCTGAATGGTGAGGGAAGGCTGCGCTGCCGGCGCCTGTGCCGCCGGAGTCGCTGGATGGAGGGGCGCCTGGCCAAAAGCCGGTGCGGCGGCACGCAGAACCAGAATAGTCGCCAAAATATAAGGGAAAGCCTGAGTGGCTATCCCTGCACAACCCTGAAGGGCATAACGCCGAGGTTGATCAATAAACCTGTTTGCCGATCGGCAGGCGTGCAACCCCGTCACTCTCCAATTAGTCTTCGTTTCATGAACGGACGGCACGGCATGTTTCATTCGTTTTTCCCCAGCCGCGCGCGGGTATGATTCAGATTTTCCTTCGCCTGCGCGTATTCAGGATTTAGCTTAAGTGCCTGCTCGAATGCCGATATGGCCCTGCTGGTGTCCCCGCTTCTGGCCAGCGCCAGCCCGAGGTAATTGTAGGCTTCAGGGAACTGAGCGTGCAGCCGGATAGAATCCCGGAACCGTTCAATAGCCAAGGCCAAGTTCCCCTGCTCCAGCAGCGCTCTTCCCATGTCATATTCCGCCTGATAGAAATCGGGCTTCAAACGCAGGGCATTCGTTAGCTCGGCAACTGCCTCATCCGATTTCCCCTGCATCAACAGAGCCGCACCCAGCGCTTCATGCGCCTCAGCCCAGCCGGGTTCCAGGCGGACAGCTTCTTTCAGGTCCTCGACGGCCTCATCCGGGCGGTGTCGTTCGACCTCGGCAGCCGCCGTGCGCAGCTTCGTGCTGGCAATATCAGAGCGGTCATTACTCTGGTTTAGCCGCTGGGCTGTCGCGAATTCCACTCTCGATTCCTTGGCACTGCCCATCCTCCCCAGCGCCAAACCTAGCTGGTAGTGGGCGCGCCCGTCCGAGGGATCCAGTTGAATGGCCCGCCGCAGATGTCCTACGGCCTCGGCAAACGATTTTTCGCCCACCAACAGCATGCCCAGCATATACTGCGCTTTTTCGTTGTTGGGATCCACGGCGACGACTTTGCTCAATTCCTCAATCTCCTTCGCAGGCCCCGATACTTTGCCGTAAGCGATCGCCAGGTTGTAGCGTGCACTTACCAGGCCGGGGTTCAGCCTGATAGCCGTCTGCAGTTCACTCACCGCTTTGTCTATCCGTGTTTCCACCAGTATCGCGCCCAGGTTGGCATGGGCCTCGGCATAGTCGGGATTGTACTGAATGGCTTTCTCAAATTCCGCGGTGGCCTGGTCGGTCTTGTAATCATTCGCGTAAACGAGCCCCAGCGCATTATGAACCTCATAGAAATCCGGAGCCTTGTCCAGGGCTTTCTGGAACTCCGCGATTACCTGCTCCTGATCAACCCCCTGCATTCCCAGCAGCCTTCCAAGCACATAATGCACTTCCGGAATGTCGTTTCCCCCAGTGGAGATCTGCCGGAGCAGGTTTATGGCTTCCGTCAAATTGGTGTCTGATTGAATTGCCCCCGCCCCAAGGTGCATAGCGGATTCAAACTGCGCCAGCGCCGGCCCCAGCTCGCCAAGCTTCAGCAGCACAATCGCCTGGTCGATGTATGCAGGGAAATAGTCCCGGTTCAGACTAAGCGCGCAGGCAAGGCTAGTCAGCGCCTCGTCGTACTGGCCGCTTTCCTTTTGCGCCATGCCAAGAAAAGCATAGGCCTCGCCGTTTGCGGGATTATCCTTCACGGACTTTTCGAGTTCCGCCAACGCCTCCCCGGCTTGACCTGAATACCACAGCGCCACGCCCATGTTGTAATGGGCTTGAGATGACTGGGGATTAAGCCTCAGCGCCTGGTCAAGCTCCTGCACGGCCGCGCTCAGATTGTTTTGCTGCCCCAGCACAAAGCCGTGAAGATTGTGAAGCCGATAATCACCCGGATCCATTTCGAGGGCACCGCGAAGCGTCTGTTCAGCCGCATCAAGGTCTCCCGATTCCACCTGAAGCTGAGCCTTTTTGTAAAGCTGCTGTGACTGAAGGCTTGAGGAGCTGGCCGCAATCGCTTTGTGCCGCGCCGAGGCCATCTGCTTCAGCGTGGTCCCCAGACTGTAATACGCCTTGCCCATCTGAGGCCTCAATCGCAAGGCGGTCGTCAGGGCAGTGACGGCCTCCGACAGATTGCCCATCTGGCGGTAAGCCTGCGCCATGGCGTAATAGGCATGGTAGGCAACGGTCGGCGGCGGATGACCCGCCAGCGCAGCCTGAAGATGGCTGATGGCACCACCGGGATTCGCCTGCGCGCTCAGTACAAGCCCCAGGTTCAGGTTGGCCTCAACGCTGGCAGGGCGCAGCGACAGGGCCTTTTCCAGCGCCGCGGCCGCTGCCTGCAAATCTCCTGCATTGGCCTGCGTGGAGCCCAGATTGTTGTAAGCGCGAAAATAATCCGGTTTCAGGCTCACCGCGGCTTGGTATTCCCTGATGGCGCCAGGCAGATCATTGTTCTGAACGTCGACATTGCCCAGGCCGTTGTGCGCTTCCGCGGACTTGGGGTGCATGCGCAGGACGGTACGATACTCGGCCTTGGCTTTATCGAGCGCGCCAGATTCCTGGTAGGCCAGCGCCAGGGCAAGACGGGACTGAAGGTTTTGGGGATCCAGCTTGAGTGCAGTATTCAGTTCCGCGGCAGCTCGCTTAAAATCCTGCGCCTCAGCCGCCAACACACCCAGGTAATAGTGCGACTCGCTGTCCCGTGGCTTGAGTTGGACCACCTGCTGAAAGGCCTTTTCTGCGTCTTTCACCTGGCCCAGCCGGATCAGAGCCTTGCCCAGGCCCTTGTACACCAGCGCCTGGTTCGGCTTAAGGCGAAGACATTCGTCAAACCGCACCGCAGCCTGCTTCCAATTCTGCTGGCGGAGCAACAGAAACCCAGTCGGGCAGGGTTCCGCAGCAGTTTGGCTAGCTCTCAGAGGCACAGCGGCCAGCAGGCATACCACCGTCCAGCCCAAACGCACAGTTCGAGGGATTGGGTTTGCTTGCCTGCGGCCTTGAGAGCGCAGAGGCATGGTGCCGCTTCCAATCCCGGGTCTCCACCAACACCTCTGGCAGCCAGCTTCTCCGAACCAATGTCTGAATACCATCACAAGCTCGTCATGATACTTAAATCAAAACTGTTAAGGTCATGCCTTTAAAATAAAAGCTCGGCGGCCAAGCACGCGCCCATCCCGGGCCATTCGACTAATTGGGCAAAAGTAGATGGAGATTCATTCCGCTTTTCGCGCGGGCTTGGGCTTGCAGTTTGCGCGCAATGTCGCTTTGGCGCTTGGAGGCCGGCACCTCACCCATCCGTCCCAGCAGCATCGCCATTTGATAATGGGCCTCTGCCGAATCCGGGTCGAGAGAAATGGCCTTATCGAGAGCGGCCTGGGCTTGCGGAAAATTTCTCTGGCGCAACAGTACTTCGCCAAGCGTTACGTAGCTCGGAGCATGGTTGGGATACCGCTTAACCAACTCGCCTAGAATAGCCAGCGCCTGGCCGTCTTGACGCTGCTTTTCGTAGAGCAATCCCAGGTAGTAATAAGCCGCAAGCTGGTGCGGCTGCAGCGCTATGCTCTTCTTCAACAGAGTCTCCGCCTGCAGGTAGTCCGCTTGAAGATACCTGACGGCTCCCAAAGCATAATTCAACTCTGGATCGCCCGGATGCTTTTGCAAAAGCTGCTGGAGCAGCGAAGCTGCCTCGGAATAGCGGTCCTTGGCTACATAGGCAGAGGCCATGACGTACTCATACTGCTCCTGGCCGGGTCGCAGGGTCAGGGCCTTTTGAAGGGCCGTCACTGCGTCATCCACCAAGTCCCTTTCCAGGCATACTTTGCCGAACTCAAAAAGCACGTCGGGGTCGGAAGGGTCAAGCTGCCTGGCCTTGATCAAGTACGCCAGAGCCTTTTCACTATTCTTCTGCACTTCGGCCATGGCGGCCAGGTTCACATCACACAAGGTGCAGTCAGGCTTCAGGCGCAGCGCAAACAAATAGTTCTGCTCCGCGGTGTCAAATTTACCCAAAGTACGTTCAACATTCGCCAGTTCAAAAACCAATGGAAAATCCGGTTGTCTGGAACCCTTCGCTTTTTCCAGCACCTGTTCGGCCTGCTTGTTCAACTTGGCTTGCCTAAGCAGCTCGCTGAAGCGCAGCGCTTCGCCGGAAGGCGGCGCGGGCAGCGCGAGCCAATCGGCGGCAAGGCCGCGCAGGTTTTCACCCTGATGGAGGCCGGAATAGGCCGCAGCCAGAACGATCAGGCCTTCGCTTGACTGATGCATCTGGCCGAGCACGGGGCGCGCGGTTTCCAGCGCCTCGCGGTATTGATTAAGAGCGATCTGCAATTGCGCCAAATCCAATCGAGCGTTGGAATTTTCGGGGTCAAGGACCAGGGCAGATCGAAGGGCTTTTTGCGCCAATGCCGGCTTGCCCATCGCCTTGTAGGCTTCGCCCAGGTTGATGCGGGCGCCCACCAGGCGAGGATTTAGCCCAATTGCCCTCTCCAAGTCGCGCGCACCCTCGCCCGGCTTGCCATCCTGCAGCAGGATGGTGCCCAAAATTCCCCAGGCTTGGGGCTCGGTGGCCGGATCCTTCAGCGCTTGCCGGGCTTCACTATCTGCCCTTGCCAGATCACCCTGGGAAAGCAACCGCAGTGCACGCTGCAAATGATCGGCCTGGCAAAATCCCCAACCCGCCAGCGCCACCCCGATGGCAAAAGCGCACACACACTGAAGAATCCCTCGCCGGAAGGCGGGTTTGAGGCTGAAAATCGTCAGGCCGCCACGCCCACGTTTCTTACTTGCCGCCTTGGGCATACTTGCACCCGCCGGGGATCCTATTGACCTTTTGCTGCCGATTTGCGTCCGTAGTGTGCCTATTATTGCACGAGGTCTTTGGTTCTTCAACGAACTGTCAAGGGCCGCTCTAACGCTCGACGAACTTTAAGAAAGCGCCTTAAATCACAACGTTGCGACACCCAACACTTAAGAAATCCCCGTGGCAATGGTTAACACGGAGAGCCGCGGCAAATCCGTGCGCAACGAATCACCGGTCCGGTTGACGGCGTGGGACTGCGGTGTCAAATGGTCCGGGTCGTCAAAGCTGTTATACGCATTCAAATCCGGATCGTGCAGAATCTTGGCCTCCGGCGGACCCAGCCGGGCGCCAGAGACGGCGCATTCCACTTCTTGGTCTTGATCGCAGGACGCATTCACCAAACTGATGACCAGCCGGTCAGCGTTGCGTGAAGCGGAAACCGATATAGGCAAGGACGAATCCTGATCGCCTTCAATTACCAGCGCGGTACCCAGGCGATGGGCTTTAAAAAGGGCGTAGGAATAATACACGGGAGTTCGCATGCAGCGCGCGCCATAAGGCCCCTCCGTCTCCAGCAGCGAGGCGCGAACATTCACCATCTGCGCCAGATTACACATCGCCAGTTTGTCCGCCTGGCGGTTAAAGATGTTCAATCCCAATCCCACCGCAACCGCGCCCCGCATGGTGGTGAATTGCCACAAACGGCCATATTGCTCCTGTTCGGAGGGAATCAGACGATCGTGAACTCCCCACTCATCCAGCACAAGCTGAGGCCGCATTACTGAATCGTAACCATTTAGCAGGTCGTGTTGCTGAATGATGGCCTGTTCGATCAGGGGGAAACTAGCTAACTGTTGGCTTGCGGCTTCCGGAGTGTACTGCAAAGACGAGCCGGTTCCTTCAGCGTAGTAATGCATGGCCAGAGCATGGGGATGCGCTCTGGTCCCGAAGCGGTCCATCACGCCCTTTGACCAGGTGGTGTCATTGCGGTTGGGTCCGCAGGCAATCAAGACTGGCTCGCTTCCCCCGAAGGAGCGAAGGTAGACGGCAAACCGGCGGAAAAGATCAGCGTACTGCTCCGGCGTCATTGCCCCGCCGCAGCCCCAGTTCTCGTTCCCCACGCCCCAATACCGCACGTGGAAGGGCTCCGGCGCGCCATTGGCAGCTCTTTCATCTGCCAGTGTGCTGCCGCCAGGGTAGTTACAGTACTCTACCCAATCGCGCAGTTCCTGGGGCGTGCCGCTACCCACATTACCGGCTATGTAAGGTTCCGCGCCAAGCGCGCGGCACAGACCAATAAATTCGTGTGTGCCAAAGTGGTTTGTTTCAATGCCGCCCCAGGACGCGTTGGCACGGCTAGGCCGGCGCGCGACCGGACCAATGCCATCGCGCCAATGGTAATCATCGGCAAAGCATCCTCCCGGCCATCTCAACAGAGGTATGCCTAATTCCCGCAGGTAATCGATGGCCGCGCGGCGATATCCATTAAGGTTCGGAACGGGCGAGTCTTCGCCAACCCACAAACCGCCGTAAATTCCCGCGCCAACGTGTTCGGCAAAGTGGGCGTGCAAAAAAGGGTGAATCAGGCCGATTTCACGATCTGTCCGGACAATGTACCGTTTCATTATCTAAGGTTGCCGTCACCGGTATTGAACGCCCGTCGAGCCCGAACGGCGCTCCGGCGACCGCAGGCCGCTGCCTGCTCCCCTCATCCATGGCTCGCGGGGCTGCTTACTGAGGGAACTCGCCGGTTGTCCCTGCCGCCTCACCTTGCTGCAAGCGTAATGGCGGTGAGGGAATGCTCCGGAAACGTGTAAATGAATGTGTTTCCTGCAACTGGCAGAGTGGAGGTAACAGGGTGGACGCGGTCCGGACTTGCTGCATCGTTCTCCTCCAGCACGGAATCAGCCGTCAGTGTGTGTACGGTGGCCTGCGCCGCGGGGTGAAAGTCCTGAAGCTGGATGGAAGCGGGTATTGAGCGTTGCCAATCGCGATTTACCACAAAAATCGACAGATCTCCGGTGCGCGAATTCCGTGTTGCCAGCACGTCAAGCCACGGCACGTCTGCAATCTCCGGCATGCGCCGCACACCCTGATGGACGTCATAGTGGCGGACAGAAGTGGTTGTGGCCACAAGCTTGTCGCCGGCAAAGTTGGAATAGAGCCATAGCGTCCAGTAATGCGGGGTCACAAACACCCTGCCTTCGCGCTTATGGATGCCGGCAAATTCCACCAGTCCCGTCATGTCCGACACGGGAACAAAGTCCGCGTTCTCCAGCAGCATGTTCATCCAGCCGGCAGCCACAAGCGCTCCGCCCAGGTTTGACCATCGCGGGAACGGAGAATGCCTGGGCGCGGTGAACAGCCATTCGGTGTAAGCCAGCTTCACTCGTCCCTTTGTCGAGCTGCTGGCGTCGATCTGGTCCTTCTCCGCCTTAAGCGCTCTTCCCACTCCCACCGGTACGGCAAAGTCCGCTTCCCAGGCGGCGTTCAGACCGCCCGCCTTGTTCACCAGGTCATTCATGCCCGTAACAAAGTGCGTGGTCAGATACCGCAGTTTTGGTCCCTGCCGGCTGATCAGCGCGGCGTTCCAATCGCGATAGAAGTCGATGTCACCACCCGTGCCAAACACCATTGTCGGCGGCGTAATCAGCTCTCGGATGGCATCGAAGACTTCTCCATACCTATCCGCATTACTCTCCGGAGTCTGCCAGCCAACATCATCACGGTTCCACAGTTCGTTTCCCAATTCCCATGCCTCAACTGTGTAGGCCGCGGGGTGACCGTTGCGCGCCCGCAAGGCGCCCATCGGCGTGCTCTCCGGTCCCGTGCAGTATTCAACCCAGTCTTTGGCTTCCTGCTTTGAACCGCTGCCGAGATTCAGGCAAATCTGCGGCTCTGCCCCGGTAAGCTGGCACAGAGTCATCAGCTCATCAGTGCCAAAGAGATTGTATTGCGGAATGCCCCATGCTTCGTTCAGCGTGGTCGGGCGCAAATCTACCGGACCAACGCCATCGCGCCAATGGTAACTGCTGGTAAAGTTGCCGCCGTACCGCATCAGCGGCGAATGCAGGGCTTTGGCCGCGGCCACAACCTCCGGATCGAAGCCCGAAACCGCATCTTCCGGGTACAGTAGGATTTCGTCCAGCCCCAACCGGACATTGCCCTCCACAGAGACAACAAAATCCACCGGTTCCAGAGGTGCAACCTCACCCGGTCGCAGCACAAGGTTAAAAGCCAGCTTCTGCCACCCTCCAGCCGCCTTGGTATGCAGTTTTTCCCGGGCCAGAATCGCGCCGGATTGGTCACGGCGACGGAAGCTCACCACGAGGGACGGGACCATTCCTCCCGTTGACACAAAAAGCGTACCCCTATAGCGCAATTCGCGCTGAGCGGGCAAGTAGACCGACTGCCGGATGCCTGTTTCCCTGCCCTCCATCCCCATAAGGTAAAGATAGCGGTTGGAGTTGGCTGCGCCGCCGAACCGCGGCTCGTAGCGGCGGCCTTCCTTTGCATTCAGCGGCAGCCATGGCAGCGGAATTCCAATAAAGCTCGAGTACTCAAAATCGCGCGTGGCAAACCTTTCCCGCAGAACTTCCAGGCTGGCATTGTAGCCTTCAAGGCTGGGATTATCCAGCAGCTCCGCCGAGACGCCGCCAAAAATGGACCAGCCAATGTCCTCCAGAAAAGTTCCGTACTCGGTGCGCGGAATGGAGAAAGCCACCTTTGCCCCGGCTTTGACTTCGATGCTGGCTTGTGCGGCGTCGGTTCGAACGTACGAGGAGACTGACTGAGCCAGCAGCGGCGCTTGGAGAAAAACAATGATAAGGCAAAGGGGCGTGGCGATTCTCATTGCAGTCCTGTTCACCATGCTTGCCCGGTGAGGATTTCCTGAGGAAACCTGAAAACTACCGGAAATCTGCGGCGCAGGGCTCCGGAGTAACCTGGAGTCAAGCAAATCATCGGGGGCTATTATATACGCAACCTCACGCACCGCCGTTCTCGACAATCAACAAGTCAAGCCGGCCACTCCGAGTATCCAATGTGCATTTGCAGCAAAAAGACCGGGCTACCGCTCCCAAAGGACCGGCAGCCCGGATCGAAGAGGAGCCCACATTCCTAGAAAAAGATCTGCAGGCCAAACTGAATTCGCCTGGGAATGTTGCATTGGCTGTGCGTTTGGCCAAAACTCGGATCGCTCCAGTTGGTATCTGGACTGCAGAAGTCGACCCGGTTAAAGACGTTTCCAAAATCGGTTTCAAACCGGGCGTACTTGTTTTCGCCGAAATAGGTGTCCTTGAAGATGGACACATCCTCGTTATAATACCCGAACCCGCGCACACGCGGATCCTGGCTTGGCGCATTGCCGAAAGAGAGCAACCCGGGGTCCGCCCAGCCGCTGCTCAGCAAATAGCTCTGCGTGGAAGGATCGGTAAAGCTGGTGTTGACGCCGGGCCCCACCTTATTCGGGCGCTTGGCAGTATTGAACATCAAGCCGCCAAGGTTGTTGGTCATGAAGATGGAGAGCGGTCGCCCCGCCTGATAAGTTTGAACCGACGAGAACTGCCAGTTACCGATCAGTTTGGCCAGCGCCCCTTGTGAAGCGCCGCCGAACCGCTTGCCGGGGCCAAATGGCAGTTCGTAAACCCATCCGATTGAGAACAACTGCGGCACATCGTCGTAACTGACCGCGCGCAACTCCTGCTGCATGGCCAGAGGGTTCTGGATGCCGGGCCCGCCACCGCCCTGGCCGGCGTCGGCGCCATTGTTAATTAACTTGGACCACGTGTAGGCGACATTAAACTCCAGACCGGACGAAAGACGCCGCTGTAAGCTCGCCTGTAGGGCGTTATAGTTACTTGAACCTGCGGGAATGTTGCGCCACAGGATGCTCTGATACTGAGGCCACGGCCGCAGAGCCTGCGCCACGTCGCCCACGAATCCGGTGTAGGGAGGTAGAATGCCTGCCGCCACGGCCGCCGGAGAATAAACGGAGGATTGAAGAAGACCGGAACCCAGTGCCAGCACGCTCGGGTTATTCATGTTGGAGTCAATTCCGGCATAATCAGAACCTGCAATCAAGCGCGTGCCGTGGTTGCCGACATAGGCCACGTCCAGGGCCATGTTGGTAGAGAGCTGGCGTTGAATGGAAAGCGACCAGTTCTGATACCGCGGCATCAGGTAGGTATCCGGTGCAACCCCAACTGGGCTGCCGCCATTCTGCACGGAGGGTGAGAGATCCGGCGGCTGCTGAATGTTTTGGGCCGGAAAACCATTATTCCAGTAGAATGCGGGGGACAGACCGTTGGTCAAATTGGGCACTGTTGGATTGGTCTGATATCCATCTGTGGGATATGGGTTGAAGAGGCTGGCCGGAACACCTGCATAATAGATTCCATATCCGCCGCGGATCACGTTTTTCTGTTTGAAGTTGTATGCAAAACCAAAACGCGGTCCCGCATTCCAGTTGCTGTTGCCTGCGGCATACTGATTACCAAAAACGTCCGCGCCCAGGTGATTGCCTGCCAGCGGGTTGGCAGCCGTTTCCGAAAAAGTTGAGAACCGGCCGTATTGCTCGCTAAGCCCCGACCCCCAGTCAAATCGCAAGCCAAAGGTCAGGGTCAGGTTCGGCGTCACCTTGAAATCGTCATTCATCCACGGTGCAAAGTATTTTTGGACAGGCGCGTAGATGTAAGGAATTGAGAAGTTGGCGGTGTTCACCTGCCCCAGAAGGAACGACGCAAACGGATCACCGGTGACAGGCAGGTTGTTTCCATTCTGGTCATAGCCGCCTGTTTCAAGCTGGCTGAAATTGTAGGCGCCGCCTGCATTCACGGCCCAACCGGTTTGGGGGAACATCATGTAGCGGTATTCAATGCCAGCTTTCACTGTGTGCTTGCCGGTAATCCAAGTAACGTCATCCAGGAATTGCCAACGGTTGCTGATGTCACTGCCATCGCTCAGCCAAGGCGTCCCATAACTGGTGTACGGGACAACTCCCGAAAAGCTGATGCTGGGCGGGCCAGCGTTGTTATGGATGGGGTCGTTCGGCAGGCCCAGACCCAGCGCTTGGTTCCAGCCCACCCCGCCCGACAACGAGTGCCCTTGCATGTGCCAGCGGTCAAACGCTACCGTGGAGTGGTTAAAAAGGTTGGGCGATACTACCCAGTTAAACTGCAAGTGATCAAAGTGGTTGGTAATCTTCTGCACAAAGCCTTGCCCAATGTAAGAGTTGTTTGCCTGCGAATCTGTTACCGGATTGTTCGGCACCGTGCAGCCGCCCGGCCCGCCGCAGTGGGCGATGCGTGGCCGGAGATTCTGGTAGTAGCTGTTACTCATTGAAAACTTGTCGTTAAAGGTGTGGTCGGTTCTCAGCAGCCACGTTGAAACGTTGATTTTGTCGTTGTCATCTGACGTGCCGCCAAATTCGTTAAACTCCTGCGTATTCCGGTCAAGCGAAGGAATAAGGGGAACGTAGTTCTTCATAATCGTCGAACTCAAAAGCGGATCGTTGGTAGGGATGATGTTGTTCGGGTAAGGGTCCCGGACGGGAACGCCGTTGACCAGGCGCGTGGTGGCCGGATTGAATATCTCCCCCTGATAGATGGGGCGTCCGAGAGCATCATGGCCCACAACAGTACTGGTATTCAGCAGGGCGCTAAAGTCCCCGTTTCTTTCGGCAGGGGTCGGAAGCGTGTTGACGTACCCGATGTTCACCGTGCTGTGGTAATCCAGCCGGTCGTAATTGAAAAACCAGAACGTCTTTCCCCACTTCGTTACTTTGGGAATCGGCCCGCCAACGGCGAAGCCTGAATTGTTCTGCTGCAGGGGCAGGCGGAACGGCAGGAAAAAGTTTCGCGCATCCATGGCCTGGTTGGTATAAAAATCGTAGAGATTTCCGTGAAATTGGCTGGTGCCGCTCTTTGTTGTGTACATGATGAAGCCGCCGCTTGTATGGCCATACTGTGCGGAGAAGGTGTTCTCCACCACGGACATTTCCCGCACCGAAGGATACGGCAGCGAGCTTTCCTGCGTCTGCTGGTGACCCTCGGCGTAGCCGAATGCGGCGCCGTCAAACCAGTTCTCGGTCGCCATGGACTGCCCGCCGTTGATTCGTGACTGGAACTGGCTGCCGCGGAAGATGGCATCGCCGTTTGGCGCAACCGGCACATATCCCGGCTGCAATTGCAGCAGCGATTCCGCCAGCCGAATGTCAGCGCCCATGACGGCCGGCAGGTCGTGATAGTAGCTGGAACCGATGGTATGCGACACGGTGGGGGTCTCGGTGTTAATCATGCGGTTGCTTGCAGTCACTTCGACGGTTTGAACCGACCTCCCCACTTCCAAAACCGCATCCAACCGGTATTGCATGCCGCCGGTCAGGACAATTCCGGTTCGAACAAAGGTTCTAAACCCTTCCTTCTCTACTTCAACCGTGAAGGTTCCCAGTGTGAGGGGCGGTGTGCCAAAATTCCCGGCGCCGTCCGTGCCCACCACGGTCTTAGTCGATGTGTCCTGGTTTGTGATCGTGACTTTGGCATCCGGAACGGCCGCTCCTGAAGAGTCCGTGATCAGCCCGGTAATTACCGCGCGGTCCATAATCTGGGCAAACAGCGGCATGGAACTGGCGGCCACCCAAACCAACAAGATCGATCCGAATATAATGGTCAACCGTTTCACCCGGCACCCCCTTTTCCCTTCGTCTAGGTCCTGACCTGATCTCATTTGGGTTTCAGCCATGAACCAGATCGTCACTAGTCGTGATCAACAACAAAATTGATAAGGCCTGTTCTTGCGATTAACGTAATAGAGTCTGTTTTGGATCGAAATCGTCCTCTACAAACCGTCTCTAGGACCGGCGGAAAAACCAATCATCGGGTCGCCGCAAATCGAGACTGTCTGAGCTGAAGTCCGGGTTTGAGATCGAATTACCATTCCCATGGCTCTTGAAAATGATTTCCTTCTCTGAAACCTGAATTCCTTCTCAAATCTCCGAAGTAAGGCGTCGCCTATACGTTCAAGCTAGCGGGTGTCACGCGGTTGGCAAGCCTCCGGTAATCCTTGCGCGCTCAAAGGGCTCCAATTACCCAGAAGCAGTTCACCGGCTGCGAAACACAAAGGACCAATCAGTTCCAGACACGAAATTGACTACCGTTCTGTAATGTTCCCACATTACTGGCGTGTAATTTAGTAGGTCAAGGTTACAATGGAACTGATTACTTATGGGTCATTTGCACTATTACGTTGGAAAATGGAGCTATTGCTCACCTCTGCCGAGGTAGCGGTTAGCTATGGAAGTCATTTAAAATACTGGATACGGAGAAGGCGCCATCTGGCAGGTAATTCAGAGATGTCGCTTTCGCTGAATGTTAGTGCAACCTGGAGGTGTCAACTGTAACCGTCTGCGCTGTGGGTATGAGAATCCGTGGTGTGGCTTTAGGCCGGTTTCTAAACTGCTGAACGGGTATTGTTTACCCGAATCCGCCCTTTAACGGCCACGACCTTCCTCCCGGGGAGATCAGCCGGTTCAACCGGCGGATCGACTGTTTGAGGTAATAACTGGAGTTGACCTAGAACTCGAACCGGAAGCGCTGCTTTATCTCTCCCCTCGCTTGCTGATACTGAGAATAATTCTCTTCCAAAATCCTCCTCCTCAAGCCCAGCGTATTCGGTTACCAGTATCCATCTCGAGTAACGATTTAAGTTTGCGGGATACGTTCGGTTGCCGCTTTCGGACATGTCAGTGATAATAGGGCTGCATTATGAAAGCAGTTCAAGAGTTTAAACGCCGACTGGGTTGTGGAAAGCCGTTGTGCGTTGTATTCGCGGCAGGGATGGCCATGTGCACGGCTGTGAGCGCGCATTGCGCTGCACAGGATACGTCGAGCATGCTTCGCGACGCTCAGGCTGCGGCGAAGCTGCATCAATACGAAGCAGCGGCCAGGCTCTATCGTGAATGGCTGGATCAAGACCGAGCTGGCCAGGCATCACCGGGAGCGAACTCGAGGGTTGCACGAGATGATGTCAGGCTGCGCCTGGCGACAGTCAACTTTATGGCTCATCGCTACCAGGAATCCTTAAGCGCTATTGAACCGGTGCTGAGGCAGCAACCGCCTCTGCCTTTTCAGGCGTATCTGGTGGCGGGACTGGACAACCTGGAACTGAACCGGCTTGACGTCGCGCGGGTTCTGCTGGGGAAAGCGCTGAAAAGCAATCCTGACTCCGGCACGGCGCGATTGGCGCTGGGAGACTCTTTGGCACGCAGCGGCCAAATGGATGCCGCGGCTGAACAGTATCGCGAGCAGACGCGGCGTACCCCTATGGTTTCGGAAGCATGGTACAAACTGGGAGTCGCGTATTCAGCTCTTGCGGTCCAGCAGATGCGGAAGTTTGGCGAAAAGCACGCTGCCAGCGTCGTTGCACGGCAATTTGATGCTGAGCAGAAGCTGGAGCAGGGAAATAGCGGCGCAGCCCTGCAGATTCTGCTGCCCCTAATCGCGGGCGGCGTAAGACCAACACCAGCCGCCAGTGCCCAGGGCTCGGCATTTTCGCCAGGACTTCACGCGGACCTGGGCTGGGCCATGCTGCAATTGGGACACCCGCGCGCCGCGGCCGCCGAGTTTCGCAGAGAACTGGCCGGCAATCCGGAATCCACGACAGCGCGGTTTGGGCTGTCGCAGACCACGGCGCTCAGTTCCGGCGCCGCGGCTGCCTTGCCTCAAATAGAAGAGCTTTGGCGTGATCATCGTCGCGGACTGCTGGAGAGGCTTTCCGAGCCCCCTCCGGCTGTAATAAAGACGGCGTGGGACCAGGGGCGAATAAGCCTGAACGGCGTCGGAGCGCTGGGTGAGGCAGCGCACCTTTGGGTAATTTGGCTGAAAAATGGCAAGGTCGTTGCCCCGCCCGAATCGCAGTTGGCGGCCGGTAGCTGCCAGGCGCTGCCCGCTTTTGCGGATAAAATGCCAGGCTTCAGCCTGACGGAGCCCTGCTACGCCCGTCTGGCCCATCAGCTTAAAAGCAAAGCGAATTTGACGTCGCGACAGAGGTCGCGGCTGGCGCAGTGCGAATACCACACCGGGCAGATGGAAGACGCTCGCAGTGATTCGTTGGCCGCACTCCGGCTAGATGCGAACGACGCCTGGGGCGCGTATTTTCTGGCACGCGCAGAGCAGGCGCTTGCCTATCGCAGTCTATTGCAGGCGGGCGTGCTTGACCCCAACTCAGCGCGAGTGCATCAATTTCTGGCGCACTTCTATATGGGCCGCTTTGAAACGGCCAAGGCGGAATCTGAATACCTGAAGGCCATTAAAATTGACCCGTCGCTTCCCGATTTGCACTTGAGCCTGGGAACGTTGTATTGGCAGGCGGGCAATTGGGACGCGGCCACGAAGGAGCTGGCGCAGACTCTGAAGTTGGAACCGGGCTCGGCGGTGGCAGCCTATGAACTTGGCGACTGCTACGTGAATCAGCGACAGTGGGCGGATGCCATCCCCTACCTTCGACGCGCCGTGGGCGAACGCAGAGTAGCCGGCCGAGCCAAGCTTGATTTGGCCAAAGCGCTGGCGGAAACAGGAAAACGCGCCGAAGCCATAGACCTGCTGCAAACCCTGGCAGGGGGCGATAGTGACGGGGAAATCCACTACCGGCTGGCGGCGCTTTATCGCCAAGTTGGCGACACCGCCAAGGCGCAGCAGGCTTTAAAGACCTCGGAGTCGCTGCGGCAGGAAGCTGAGCAGGCGGCTGCCCGGCAGGCACACATTTTTGAGCAGCAACGCGAGTCCCTGGAGCGCTCCGAATCTCATCCATGACCCAAAAAAATCCCGCGCGCATGTCATCCGGCCGGCTCACCCGCCGCAATTTCTTATCGCACAGCTTCTCTGCAGTGTGCATGGCAATCCCTGTGTTTGCCAATGGCAAGCAGGGTCAACCCGTAGTCGTTCCCGGCCCCTGGTTCGTTGACGTAGCGCGCCAGGCCGGCGTGGCCGCTTTTCGTGACCAATGCGGTTCCCTGGCCAAAGATTATCTGGTGGAAACCGTGGGAAGCGGCGTAGCGGTGTTTGATTACAACCAAGATGGGCTGCCGGACATTTTCTTTGTGAACGGCTCTTCTTTCAGCATTTTGGACGACCCCAGTCTGCCTCGTACCTCCAGCCGCCTTTTCCGCAATAACGGCGACGGCACTTTTACGGATGTTACGCGCGACTCCGGCTTGATTAATCAGGGATGGGGCATGGGCGTGAGCGTGGCAGATTTTGATAACGACGGCCACCCCGATGTTTTTGTGACCAATTTCGGCGTCAATGCTCTTTTCCATAACGACGGCCGGGGCCGTTTTACCAATGTGACGCGCGAAGCGGGGCTTGAAGGCGGCAACTGGTCTACGGGGTGCTCCTGGGGCGACTATGACGGCGACGGACGGTTGGATCTTTACGTCTCCCGCTACGTGGATTTTGACCGGGCGCGCATTCCCAGGCCGGGCGCGGCCAACTACTGCCTTTATCGCGGCGTGCCCGTTGCCTGCGGTCCTCAAGGATTGCCCGGCCTGCCGGACCTGCTTTACCACAATGAAGGCAATGGGCGCTTCCGAGAGGTTTCCAACGATGTGGGCGTGCGGGATAGCGACCGCGCGTACGGCTTTAGCGTAGTATGGTGCGACTTTGATAATGACGGGCGGCCAGATATTTATGTGGCCAACGATTCCATGGCCAATTTTCTTTGGCACAATTGTGGTAACGGTACTTTTGAGGAAATTGGCCTGGAGGCCGGATGCGCAGTAAGTGGTGACGGCCGACCGCAATCCTCCATGGGTATTGCCGTGGGCGATTACAACAATGACGGCTGGATTGACTTGCTGGTTACCAATTTTTCCGAAGACTACGATACTCTTTACCGCAATCAGGGCGGCCAGTTCGAAGACGTTACTTTTGAGGCTGGGCTTGGACTGGCCACCTACTCGCAACTTGGCTGGGGAGCGGGCTTTTGGGACTTTGATAATGACGGCTGGAAGGACCTGTGTATCGCCAACGGCCACATCTATGCTCAGGCGGATCTGGCGGGCAACAAGTACCATCAGGCAAATCAGTTGTTTCGAAATCTGCGCGACGGGCGGTTCGGGCTGCTTAGCGACGCCGAAAGCGGCTTTACGCATCCACTGAGCAGCCGCGGTGCGGCGTTTGGCAGCCTGGACAACAGCGGCAGCATCTGGGCGGTGGTGAACAATATTGATGAAGTGCCTTTCCTTTTCAAAAACACCCGAGGCGGTGCGGGCGCCTGGGTGCGAATCCGGCTGGTGGGAACGACAAGTAACCATGACGCCGTCGGAGCGCGAGTCCACTTGACCGCAGACGGATTAACCCAGACGGCGGAAGTGCGCAGCAGTGACAGTTACATTTCTTGTAGCGATCCGCGGCTGCACTTTGGCGTGGGCGCGGCCTCGGCGGTCGATCGGCTTGAGATTCGGTGGCCGGATGGGCAACTGGAAACGCACACTGAACTGCGTGTGAACCGGGAGTATACTTTTCGCCAGGGAGATCGGCATGCAGGTGGTTAGGCCGTGGAGATGGATTGCAGGAGTGGCTGTGGCGTCTGTGTGCCTGTGCCTCACCTATCGGGCCGCCAGCGGCCAGGTAACGGAACTGCAGCACCAGGCCGGGCAGATTACGGAGGGCATCACCCAAGTAGCGCCGGCGGATGTGCCGGCAGCCATAACCGCTGCTCGCAAGTTGATTCATGATCAACCGGATTCCGCGCAAGGGTATCTGGACTTGGCCGTGGCCTTGCGCTCCAGCGCGGATCTGGATGGAGCCGGCGACGCCGTGAACCGGGCCTTGGCGCTCGATCCCACTCTTTCGGGCGCGTGGCTTCAAAGGGGATTGATCGCAGTTGGCAAGCAGAACCTGCAGACGGCAACCAGCGATTTTCAGAAGGCGGTGCAGTACGACCCGAAGAGCCTGCCGGCGCGGCTGGAATTTGCGGATATGCTGTTTCGCAACGGAAGTTTTGCCTGCGCGCAGAGCGACCTTGAAGAGATTCTGCACCTTGACCCTCAAAATCCGTATGCCTTTGACGGGCTGGGATTAATTGCCCTTGAAGGCGGTGACATGCAGAAGGCTGCAGATAACTTCCGGAAGGCGGTGGCCAGCCGGCCAAACTATCCTGAAGCGCTGGAGAATTTGGGTGACGTCCTGCTGCGATTGCACGATTGGGCGGGAGCACGGCAGGCTTTTACCCAGGCGCTGGAACAGAAGCCCGATAATGCCATGGCAACCTACGGCTTGGCCAAGTCTCTGCGCCAGTCGGGTGACGCCAAAACTGCCGACTCAACCTTTGCCAAGGCGCGGGCACTAATGCAGAGGGACGTTTCCGAGACTCGGGCCAATGGGGAAACCAATCGGGGCCTGAAGTTGTGGTACGCGGGCGATCTTGCTGGCGCTGCAGAGGCGTTCCGGAGCGCCTTGGCGCTTGACCCTACCTATGCTGAGGCTCACAACAACCTGGGCGGGGTTCTATGGCAGTTGCATCAAACTGACCAGGCAACTCAGGAATTTATGGCTGCTGTGCGCTACCGCCCGGACTTTGTGAAGGCGCATAATAACCTGGGCGAGGCGTTGTTGAGTCAGGGAAAGCTTACCGACGCGGTGCAACAATTTAAGGCGGCGATTGCCTTACGCCCCGGGTTTGTCACCCCGCACCTGAACCTGGGAACCGCACTGGCAAGGCAGGGAAAGCTGACCGACGCGGAAGCGGAATTCAGGGAAGCCCTGATACTGGCGCCGGACTCCGCCATGGCCCATTTTGAATTGGGGTTATTGCTGGCCTCCGGAAGCAAAGGGCTCACCCCACAAGCCCGGTCGGAGATTGCCGAGGGTATGCGGCTTGATCCCAGGCTAAGCGCTTCCCTGCCGCAGGTGCTGGCCAAAGCGATGGCAACCGGCGCCAACACCTCAGCCAAGCCTTCATCGGAACACTGACAACCATTAGCAGGCCGGCCAGTCAGATTGACGGCAGCGAAAGCAGTCAAAGGGGTTACTCCACCAGGTAGCGCACCTGTTCAATTGTGTTGTTGGCATACATATCGATGCGTTGCGCATCGCGCTTCATGGGCTGCTCGGCGCCGGATTGGTCAACTGCCTTCGCGGCCACGCGCAGAACTCCCGGCTCTGGCAGTTTTACCGTATAGCGCCAAGGCGACCATTCATAAGGGGCTCCCGCATCAAGCTGGGCAACGCGCCATGTGTTGCCCCCGTCAACACTTACTTCCACCACTGCTACTTTGCCCGATCCGGTCCACGCCACCCCGCGCACGGTGACGGAACCAGGATGAAGAATCACTCCCAGCGCCGGGTAGGTGATCACGGATTTTACGCGGATCTTTTCCAGTGTCTGGAAGCTTGTCTTGCCCGTCGGCAACATGACTTGCGCGGCGTATTCGTCTGTGGGTAAAGGCAAGGGATTAGACGACAGTTGAATCTTCTGTAGCCACTTAACCGAACTCATCCCATAACTGCCGGGAATCAAAGCTCGCCACGGGGCGCCATGGCGTGCATCCAGCGGTTGGTGGTTTAAGTGCGTTGCCAGTAAGGCGACGGAGGCCTGTGTGGCGGGTACACTGCGCAAGAACCCGTCCGCTCCAGCAAGGTGTAGAAAGGCGGCGTCTGGCGAAGGCTTTGCTAGCGCCAATACGTCCGCCAGCAGCCAGCCCTCCCAAAAACCGTTGCTGGCAAGCGCTTCCGGACCCGTACCGTTACCCGCGCATTCCAGCACGGCTCCAAGCTGGGTCCGTTTCAGTCGACCGAGGTCCGCTGGCGTAAGGGTGAGCGCCTGGCCCACCTTTCCCTCAATTCTAAGCGCAGTCTGCCCGGTCACTTGCGGGACCGGGAAGTGGTTGCGGACGTAGAAGTCCTCAGTCGAGGTGTAGCGGCCATCGAGCGACTGCATGTTGAACTCAACCACCATGGGATCCGGTGAGACCAGAATCGAATCTCCCCTGGCGCGTACAGGCCGGCGCAGTAGCAGAGAGGTACTTGCAAGGGCGATAAAACTTCGTCGATTCATATACCCTGGATTTTACCGGCGGTTCGAATGGTGTCAAGCGCAATCGAAGACCAGCAGCATAACTGCCATCGCCCGAAAACGGCGGAAGATTCGGCGGGGCTCGAACGGCCCAGGCGCTGCCAAAACTCTCGCAGCTTCCAATACAGGAACGACCATGCCTGTTCGATAGAGCATACAGGTCGGATTGAAGTCGATGCAGGACACTCCAGGGCCGCTCCAGCTTTAGAGGCCCCGCAGCCAAACGCGACCTCATTGATTCAGGCAACATGATGCCAGCGAGCCCTTGCCACAGGTACCCCATTTGAGGGGATGAACAAAAACTTAAAAGCCTGGCTTGTTGTCAGATAATAGGACGCTTAGCATTGATATACCCGCCTGCTTTGCGGAACCCAGAAAGAATTTACAATTAGATTTTAATTATTGCTTGACTAGCTTTCTAAAACGTTATAAAGCTACTGAATTGTGATTACTGGCTAAAAATATTTCTCTGATTCTTGTTGCGTCGGTAGATGTGCTTTGGGTTAAAGAAAGGTGAGTTGCAATGGCGAGATTCAAGCTCGTAAAAGCGACAGTGGTGTTCTCTCTCGTATTTGCAGCAGGCGCCGTCGGCACGGTCGCCTATGGCCAAACCTCTACTCTCGGCACAATAAGTGGAGTGATATCAGACGCTTCCGGGGCAGTTATGCCCAGCGTTGCGATCACGGTAACTAACACTGGCACTCAGCAGGTCTCAAGGGTAACCACAAACCCGTCAGGGTACTACGTGGTGCCAAACCTGCCCTCGGGCGACTATAAAGTTCTGGCCGAAAAGGCCGGTTTCCAAGCTTGCCAAAACACCGGCATTCACCTGGATCCGGCAGCCAGCTTGCAATTGACCTGCACCATGCAGGTGGGCCAGGTTTCGCAAACGGTTGAGGTAAAAGCCGCAACGGTCAATGTGGACGTTAGCGATACCAAGGTTTCGCGCCTGGTGGACTCGACCCAAATGGAACAGCTGCCGGTCAACGGGCGCAACTTTGTCAGCTTGCTTTCGTTGCAACCCGGGGTGGTCCAAAACTTCTCATTCAACAGTTTCAACGCCACCAGCCTGTTTGCTTCCCAATGTACGGAAGTGAACGGCTTGACCGGAGAGTCAAATAACATTCTGATCGATGGCGCGCCTTCCACCCGGACGCGTGCCAATGGCGCCATTGTCGCCCTCCCCAGCATGGACTCCATCTCCGAAGTGAACATTATCACGACGGGTTACATGCCGGAGTATTCACGCGCGGCGGGCGGCCAGATGGTGGTGCAAATGAAGTCCGGCACTGACGAGTACCACGGCAGCGCGTATGAGTTCGTCCGCAATGACGCGTTTGACTCGCGCTACTTTTTCTCGCCCACGATCCCCAAACTCACTTACAACGATTTTGGGTTCAGTGTTGGCGGGCCGGTAGTCCCCAAGCATCACAAACTCTATTTCTTCTGGTCAGAAGAATGGTTCCGCGAAGTGAACGGCAATACGGAAGTAGGTACGGTGCCGACCGCGGCGGACCGCTCCGGCAACCTTAACGCCTATTGCCAGGCCTTTTCTGGCCAATGCCCTAAGGTTCCGACTTACCTTAACGGCGTTGACGGTCTTGTAGCCGGGCAGCCGTTCCCGAACAATACCATTCCCAGTAACCTTTTCAGCCCCAACGGGTTTGCGATGGTCAACAACATGTACCTGCAGCCCACCGTAAACCAAGAAGGCGGCCTGAACGAAATCTATAACTACAACACTCCAACCACGCAGCGCGAAGACGACATCAAGCTGGATTATATTCCGACGGAAAAGGATCACTTGGCTGTTACTCTGCGGCACTTTACGCAGTTTTCAAGCAGCCCCGCCGGAACCGGTGGCGGCTCGGCGCTGTTGCAGCAAGGGTATAACTTCCCAAGCCGCGGCGGAACGGTGGATTACACCACCACCTTCAGCCCCACGCTGCTGAATGACATTACGGCCACCGGTACCGAGGATATTGTCCATGTGCTGGTACCGGGCGGATCCTATGGCGGGAACGGCGTGAACCGCACTTCGCTAGGTATAAACTTTCCCTATATCCTTGGCGCCCAGAGCAAGGATATCGCGGGGAAGATTCCAACCCTTATCTTGGGCGGCTTTGAGACGGTAAGCGGTTTGCCCTACCCGTCTGGAAGCACGGGGCATATTTACACCCTGCAGGATGTGATCACCAAGATTTCCGGCAATCACACGCTGAAGGCCGGTGTCTGGTTTGAGCACGATGGCGAAAACGACCACGATCAGGTGCGCGTAACACCGGGTGGCGGCGTGGGCAACAACCTGAACGGTCAATTCCAGTTCAATGCCTCGCCTTCAAACCCCAACACTACCGGCTCGCCGCTTGCAGACGCTCTGCTGGGTAACTTTGACTCCTACTCAGAGCTCGGCTGGCGCAACTACACGCCATGGTCTGCGATGCAGATTGGCGTGTTCGGGCAGGATAGTTGGAAGATCAAGCCGACCTTTACTTTGCAAGGCGGCATGCGCTGGGATTACTTCCAGCCCTACTCCAGCGCGTGGTGTAACTTCGCCATGTTCAATCCTTTGTTTTACTCCAATGCACCGGGAGTGGCGCAGGTGGTAAACCCGACCACAGGGTTTATTACAGGCGGCAATCCCTATAACGGCATCGCAACGCCATGCCAGCAGTTGCCACAGTCGGCGATTGGCCACTTTGCGGTATTCGGGCAGTCGGTAACGGCACAGAATATCAATTCCATCAATTCCCAATTGCGCAATGACGGCATGCAACGCGGACTTACTTCACAAATCGTGCAAAGCCAGTTCAATAACTTCCAGCCTCGGCTCGGATTCGCCTGGGATCCAACCGGCTCGGGCAAGAATTCGATACGCGCCGGTGCCGGCATCTTTTACAATCACAATACCCTCAGCGACGTAACGCTGATGGGCGGCAACACGCCGTTCCAACTGGCGACCGAGGTATTTAACGGCCAGGCTGATAATCCGGGCGGAACACCCGGCGCTCAGTTGCCCATCCCCATGACCGGCCAGGACTTGCTCAACAGAATTCCCGTGGTGTATTCGTGGAACTTCACGATTGAGCATATGTTCAACAACAACACCCTGGTGGATGTAGGCTATGTGGGGAATCGCGGCAGGAATCTGCCGATCAATGCCGACCTGAACCAGCCGGCCATTGGCACGTTTACGAACCCATTGAATTCCGCAATTAACCAGGATGCCCTCCGACCTTACCCCGGCATTGGGGGCGCTACCACAACCTTGCAGGAGGCGAACTCCAAGTACGACTCGCTGCAAGTTAGCGTTCAGCGGCGCTTTACCAACAACCTGCAATACAGTGTGGCCTATACGTATTCCAAGGCGTTCGACATGGCCGATAACATCTACGCGGTCGCCACGGATACCTACAATCCGCGTTACAACTGGGGCCTTGCCGGATTTAACCAGACCCACAACCTGATCTTCACCTATGTATATGACCTTCCATTTCTCAAGACCCGCAATGACTTGGCGGGTAAAACTATAGGAGGTTGGGAAATCTCGGGTGATGCGGCCTTCATCAGCGGTTTCCCGCAAAGTGTTTACGCCAGCGGCGACGTGCTTGGCAATGGCGTAAGCCAGGTGGGCGGCAACGAATACGCCGGCATCCTGCCGAATTGCAATGTGCGTGGCAACCGCTCCTTCAACCAATTCTTCAACACTTCGTGCTTCTTCCAGCCCACAAGCTCCACGCTGGTAGGCACTGCGGCTCCCAATATTCTTGAAGGGCCGGGCACGACCAACGTCGACTTTGCGCTAATGAAGAACGGAAGGGTCACGGAACGGCTGCAGTATCAGTTCCGGGCGGAGTTCTTCAATGCGCTCAACCATCCGTCCTTTAACGGCATTGACACCGGAGTCTTGGATAGCAACTTCGGCCAGGTCAACAGCGCCATCTCACCCCGCAACATTCAGTTCGGGCTGAAATTGCTGTTCTGATTCGCTGGCCGGTTTGATGGATAGATCGATGGGCACGCGCCCCGCAACATTGTGGCCTATAGTGCGCCACAAGACAGGGTGCGTGCCCATTTTGCTATTGGGCAGAAGCCCGTTGCCAGGGCAGGGGCAGTGACCCGCCCCGAAACAATACCGCCCGCCTTGAGAATCGCTGTGAACACCTGGAACAAGATGAGCGGCACTCCCATGCTTACAGGCGGCGGCGCGGCTGGTGCGGCGCTGCTGTGCGCCGGCTTTTCGCCCGGCGGGAGCGCCGGGGTTTACTCCTGGCAATGGGCGCCCGCGGCACACCAGCCGGAGGCCATTCGTAACGCGCCGTGAATATCCGCTTTGAGCCGTCATTCCGAGGAGCCGCGGGCGACGAAGAATCCCGCTCCGAGTC
>VFSW01000583.1_pt1 | contig 53729 bp, 43 predicted proteins | sample 5358111 | NCBI WGS metagenome assembly VFSW01 (sample SAMN11554181, study PRJNA540505) | mine drainage metagenome | isolation source: sediment from site ElyBrook_90M | place: USA: Ely Copper Mine, Vershire, VT | collected 2017
AGGCTTGGTTCAGACATTGCCAGAATGGTCTACAGTAAAACGGGAAATGCTTTAGGATCTCGGTTGGGAAGAGCCGCCCGCCCGGGCAGCTTGGCAGCGAAACCAAAGCCCGGCCTTGGCGGCCGGGCGGTTTCGGAACATCACTGGAACAGCATCACTGTACCCGGGTCACGTTGCCGGCTTGCGGTCCTTTTTGACCTTCTACAATTTCGAACTCCACCTGGTCGCCTTCTTGCAAACTCTTGTAGCCGTCAGCACTGATGGCGCTATAATGCACGAACACATCGGCGTTGCCGTCGTCGCGACCGATGAAGCCAAAGCCTTTTGCGTTATTGAACCACTTAACGGTCCCTTTCAATCTCACTTTCTTTCTTCCTCCGGGCAAAGCCCAACCGCACCCTCGGGCAAAAGAGCCGGTTTGATTCGCGTCCATCAGGTTGAGCCAGAAGCCAAGGTCTGGATAAGGGGGAACCCCACGTGAGGCATTGGCACGGTGCCGAGCCTGCTTGAACTGCTTAGTCTGACTATGCTCCCGAATTGTAGTGTTGTCAAGAGAGTATACAGCTCGCAAACCGCATTTCTAGAGGCTTTTTCGACAGTTGTTACGGACCCATGCTAGGTGAAATCCCTTAATACCAGCAGTAAGCTTCACCTGGTCTTGAGCTTTGACTGCGCCAGCCATAGCACTCCGACGATGGTTTTCGCATCGCGAATCTCGCCCGCCAGTACCATCGCAAGCGCTTTCGATAAGGAAAGTAGCCCACACTCGATAGCTTCATCCGCTTCCGGTTGGGCTTCGCCTGCGGTCAGGCCGCGAGCCAGATAGATTGCCATGGTCTCGTCGAGGAATCCGGGGCTAGAGTAGAAAAACAAAGCGCGCTTCCACTGGCGGGCGCGATAGCCGGTCTCCTCCCGTAATTCGCGCTTAGCGGCAGTCAGCGCCTGCTCGCCAGGATCGATGCGGCCCGCGGGCAGTTCCCATAGGTAATCGCGCGCCGCGTAGCGATACTGACGCTCCAGCAGAACGCGCGGCTCATCGCTGCTATCATCAACCGCCAGCACCACGACCGAACCAGAATGACGAACAATGTCTCGCTGTGCAGTCACCCCGCTAGGCTCCTGGACTTTGTCGGAAGTCACCTGGAAGACTTTGCCGTTGTAGACCGGCTTGGACGACAACACCTTCAGATTGTTCTTAGGATGTTTGCGGGATGAGGGCGACTGCGTGCGCTTGGGAATTGGCATGTTCCCAAATATACGGCAATCGTCGGGGAAGGCAGCGCTTGCGATGGCTGAGCGCTACTTACAATTATCTACGCCGCGCTCGATGGCGGTGCCTTCCTCGTAGTCGTTCCAGGTTTCAATCATCAAGAAGGGAAGCGGGTGCTGCGCATCGTAGTAGCGGCGAAACAGGCGGAGCGTATCCATGAAAGTGCGGCCGCAGCGCGAATTCATCTTGCGGTCCTGGCTCCAGCTCGCTTTCGAGTCGTTGAAGCCTGGCCAGGCGGCGCCCACCGCGATCTTGTTGGGATAGTCGGAAATCATCGTTTGATAGAAGTGGTCGAGATATTGCTCGCCCCAGTTGCTCCCATTCGGTTGCCAGCCTTGCGGGCCGGGATTGACCCAGGCGTAGAAGCCGTCGAAGTCATTGGCCAACGGCGGATGAATGTCTTTGTAGATCAGCAGGGGCGGATTTTCCCACGAGTTCAACGTCTGGCGGACGCGCGCCCAATCGGCGTGACCACCCTTGGGAAAAATAAGAATCATGGGCCGGCCATTGTAGGTGAGGTAGGCATCGCGGGGCACTATCGCTTTGGGGCCAATGTAATGGTCGTAGGCATATTGCAGGTCGCTGATGATGTCGTCGGTTTCGCTGGCAGGATCGGAATCGTTCTCATCGTAGAGGATGGCTATCTTGAAATCATTTTCTGCCGCGACCTGCTGCATCAGGGCATACGCCTTGTTTTCGAAATCGTGGTGCTGGCCGTACCAGTTGACCACAAAAGCAGAAATGCCGAGCTGCTTGGCCTCCTGGATCTGCTTCTCCATTACAACTCGATCCTGCGACGAGTAGCCGACATTGATGTGGCCGGGCTGCCCGAACCACGGCATATAAGCGGCCAGCATGACCGGCTCTCCCGAGCCGCCGATAAAACTGTTGGCCGCGAGCGCAGAGCGGACGTCGGTGCGATGGCAGGCCGAAATAAAAAGCAAAGCTGTGAGTAGCGCCGGCAGGCTCAGAAGGCGCAAGTGGGATTTGAAGAGGAACATGCGAGTCGAGCTTGAAACAAAGTTGTTAGATGAGGGGAAAGCAGTTGCCAGTTGCCAGAGAACAGTTGTCAGTTGTCGAGAAAAGTTGTCAGTTGTCAGTTGTCGCGAAAAGTTGTCAGTTGTCAGTAAGGCGACGCGAGCGCCGTCCCTCAAGCCCGACGAATATTGAAGTATTGTCCAGATGTTGTCAGTCTTTAACTGACAACCGACAACCGACAACTGACAACTTTTCTAAAAATACTCGCGCAGGTGGACGAAGCTCGTGATCTGGAGCAGTTGGCCATTACCAATATCGGGCCGCAGGTCGCCGCGCTCCAGCATCCAGGTGTTGTGGTAGGGAACGAAAACCGCGTGCAGGCCGGCCTCCAGCGCGGGATTGATGTCGGAGTTGGGACTGTTGCCGATCATCCACGTCTGTTCCCGTACCAGGCCATACTTTTCGACGAGCGCAGTGTAGGCCTGCGCATTCTTTTCCGCGACGACCTCCACCGCGGTGAAATGTTCCTTCAATCCAGAGCGCTCCACCTTGCCCGTCTGCTCGGCAATATTGCCCTTGGTCACCAAGAACAGGTGATGACGCTGCGCCAGTTCGGCCAGGGTTTCCGGCACCCCGGGCAACACCTCCATGGGGTGCTCAGCGATGGCATAGGCAAAGCCGCGAAGGGTCTCGTGCAACGCGGGCGTGAGCGGCTCGACCGATAATTGCTCGAAACACTTCACCAGTGCCAGCGCAAAGCTTTCCATCCCGTACCCATGCTGGCGAATGTTGTCGCGCTCTACATCGTAAAGCACCTCGCGCACCTGGCCGGGCGTGTACTCGTGATGATTCAAGAACGAGATGAAGTTGGCGATGGCCCGCTCGAAGTAGATGTTGTTTTCCCACAGTGTGTCATCGGCATCGATCAGCAGGTTCTGGCCGGGCGGATGGCGATGGGGCATGGAATTATCTTACCGGGATTCTTCGCCCACATTGTGTTTCAGCGCCGCGAAAAAAGACAGTCGCGGTGCGTGGAAGTCGGCCGAAGTCAATGTATGCCTAATCGGCACACATTGCGATAGACTGGGACGTTGAAATACTTTGCCTGGGACGACGCGAAGAACGAGAAGTTGAAGGCGGAACGCGGCATTGGCTTCGAGGAAATCGTTTTTCTCATCGAACGTGGAGATTTGCTCGAAATCGTCGAACACCCAAATCAGCAGCGCTACCGCGGGCAGCGAATATTCATCGTGAAACGACAGGATTACATATATCTGGTGCCTTTCGTTGAAGAGGAGAGCCACGTCTTGTTGAAGACGATTATTCCGAGCCGCAAAGCGACGCGGGACTATCTCGGGAAGGAGACAAAAGACGATGAAGCTTGACGCGGAAGAGAAAGACCTTCTCGCATCGTACGAGCGCGGCGAATGGCGACCGGCGAAAGGAACTAAGCGAAGCCTCAGCCGCTACGCTCGCTATGCTAAAGCCACGTTCCTTAAAGACCGGCGCGTCAACATCCGCCTCTCCAGCAAAGATCTGGAGGCCATCCAGAAGCGCGCGCTGGAAGAGGGTCTACCTTACCAGACTTTGATCTCCAGTCTGTTGCACAAGTACGCGTCGGGACGGTTGCGGGAGGGTTAGGATGTCATCGCCTTCTGTGCCCAACTCCTTCGCTGGCGATAGGCGGGAGTCGGTGCTCGGCTATGAGTTCTGGCAAAACTCCTGGAAGTGTCGAACTTGTCCACGCTGGGTACCATGGGCGAATTTTAGAATTAACTTTCCGTCCGCTGTAACGAAGATGCAATCCGGGTCCGCCAGATACACCAGTTGTTGGTTATCTATCCGGCAGGCAGCATAGCGACAAGGCTACTGTCCTCCCGGCCCGTCCCCGCCCATTAAGCTGGCCGGCGGTGGCGGAATCGCGATGTCCAGCTTCTGCACCGCGCCCAGCGTGCTGAGCGGAGTGACGAACAGGGCTTCATTGCCGACCACCAGCACGGCGAGCTGGTTCTTGTGCAAGTACTTCTTGGCCACCCGCGCAACATCCTCAGCCGTGACTTTCTCCACTCCGCTGCGATACTTCTCCAGAAAATCCAGCGGGTAGTGATAGAACTCGTAGGCCATCTTTTCGCGCAGCACCTTCTCCGGCGTGTCGAACTGGAAGATGAAGGAGTTGAGGATATCGTCCTTGGCGCGCTTCAGTTCCTCAGGAGTCGGCGGATGTTGCAGCAGATCGTCGATCTGGCTATTCAGCCCCTGAATGCCTTCCACCGTGCTGGCGCTTTTGGTTTGCATGTCGATGTCGGTGAGACCGGGATGGTTCCAGCCCGACCCCACGCCACCGCCCACAGCATAGGCCAGGCCGCGCACCGTGCGCAGATTGTTGAACAGCCGCGAAGAGAAGCCGCCTCCGAACACTTCGTTCATCACCGTGACGGCGTAATAGTCAGGATTGCTGCGCTCGATGCCAAGGTCGAGCATGGCGATCGTGCTCTGGTTGACATCGCTCTTCTGCACAAAGTAGAGTCCGGGCTTCGGCTGGTTGAACTTGATGTCGGGCTGCTTCGCCTGCGGTCCTTTGGGCCATGACGCGAAGGCTTGGCGCAGCTCGGCTTCCATCACTTTGGGATCGAAGTCGCCGGTGATGCCGAAGATGATGTTGTTGGGATAGACGTATTGCTGGTGCCAGTTCAGCAGGTCCTGGCGCGTCACCGGGGCGATGGTGCCGTACTCGGGAACGCTGGCGTAAGGGTTGTCCTTGCCGAAGCCGATGATGAGGCTCTCGCGATGCACAATGTCGTCAACGTTATCGTTGCGGCGAGAGATGGCGGTGTACGCCTGCCGCTTGGCGAGTTCGATCTTGTCCTGGCGGAACTCGGGATTGTGCAGCAGGTCAAGGTACATCTTGAAGACGGAGTCGAAGTCGCCCTTCAGGCAGTTGAGCGAGATGGTCGTGGAATCGTTCTGATCGTCGGTTTCGATCTTGGCGGCGTGGGCCTCGAGGAAGTCGTCCATCTGGTCGCCGGTCATCGTCTTGGTGCCGCCCGTGCGCCAGACTTCGCCGTAGATGTCGGTCAGGCCGGTCTTGTTCGGCGGCTCGGAGATGGAGCCGCCGCGAATGCGCGCCACGGCAGTGATCAGCGGCAGCTCGTGGTCGGGCTGCAGGAAAATTACCATGCCGTTTGAGAGCGTAATGCGGATGGGCTCCTTTGGCGTGAACGCCGGCAGCGGCGGGGCCTGAATTTTGTTCCAGGGGGTGAGTTGCTGGGCATTCACCGCCGCGGTGAGCAGCAACAGACAGCAAAGCCCCGCGAGAAAAAAGCCGGTCCCTCGGCGACTGAAGGGGCTCCACAGCCGCTGTACGCTGCGGTCTTGAAAGGGCACGGCTTTAGCCGTGCCGTCCGGGAGCGCAAAGACATTGGCCTTTAGGCCCTGAGGGGCTGTTCCCTCAGCGGCTAAAGCCGGCTCCTCCAACCTGCTAACGGCACGCCTGAAGGCGTGCCCTTTCAAAGACGCGTGCAGGGAGAGCTCTTGTGAAAGCAAGGGATGCTCCGCCCTGGGCGGCTGAAGCCGCTCTCCGCTCAGAATGACAGCAAAGGTACCGGTGTTGCTCACCATCTCGCTCATTGCTGTTCCGCTCCTTTGCTTGCTGCCGGGGACGCTGGCTGGCTTGACGCGGTCTGCGTCAGGATGATGCCGACCGTGCGGTTGCTGTCCTGAAAGACCTGATTGGCCACGCGGCGAATGTCGGACTTGTTCACCTTGTCGACGCGGTCGAGATAACGGAACAGCTCCCGCCAGTCGCCGTAGCGCGTCTGGTAATACGCAAGCTGCTCCGCCAGCCCCTCATTGCTGGCCAGCCCGCGGATCAGGTCCGCTTTGGCGCGCGTCTTGAACATCTCGAGCTCCTCGTCCGTCACGTCCTGCGTCTTCAGTTTCTGGATCTCCTCCGCGAACCCCTTCTGCAGTTCGGCGGTGGTGTGGCCCGGAGTAGGGATGGCATAGAAGGCGAACAGGTGCGCGTACTTGCTGCCGGGAAATCCGGTGAAGCCGGCGGCAACGGCGGCGATCTGCTTGTCGCGAACCAGCGAACGGTACAGCCGCGAGGTGCGGCCATTGGAGAGAATGTCGGCAATGGCGTCGTAAACCACGTCGTCCGGCGCGAGATAACTGGGCCGGTGGTAGCCCTCAAGATAGAAGGGCTGCGTCGGATCGTGCAGCGTCACCTCGCGCACCGAGTTCTGCGGCGGCTCGATCGTGTGCAGCTCCACCGGCTTCGGCTCGGTCGGGAGCTGGTCGAAATAACGCTCGATGGTAGGGAAAACCTTGTCCGGATCAAGATCACCCACCAGCGCAACCACCATGTTGCTGGGCACGTAGTAGCGATGGAAGAAATTCTGCGCGTCGGAGGCGGAGAAGCTGTCCAGATCGGAGGCGTAGCCGATAGTCGGGCGGTGATAGGGATTCGCCATGAAGGCCGTGCCGAGGAACTGCTCGACCAGCCGCCCTGTGGGACTGCTGTCCGTCCTCATGCGCCGCTCCTCCATCACTACGCTGCGCTCTTTGTAGAACTGGCGGAACACCGGGTGTCCCATGCGGTCCGATTCCAGCGCCGCCCAAAGTTGAATCTGATTCGAGGGCAGGGAGTACATGTAGGCGGTTTCATCGTAGTTGGTGAAGGCGTTGACGCCGACCCCGCCGTGCTCCTCGACCACCTTGGCAAACTGGTTGTCGATGACGTACTGGTTGGCGGCCTTGATGGCATCCTCCCAGGCCTGCTTGAGCTGCGCTAGCTTTTGCGGATCCTGGCCTGTCCGCTTGACGCGCTCGGCTTCATAGGCGGCGTAGGTCTGCTCCACCTTTTGCAGCGCGGGCTTCTCCGCCGCGTAATCTTTGGTGCCGATGTCGGGCGTGCCCTTGAAGGCCATGTGCTCCATCATGTGCGCCAGGCCGGTCCCGTGCAGCGGATCCTGCGCCGAGCCGGCATCGACCATGGTGAAGAACGAGAAGACCGGCGCTTCGGGCCGCCGCCACAGGACGATGGTCAGGCCATTCGGCAGCTTCTTCACCGTGACCCGCTTTTCGTACTTGGCGAGATCGAGCGAGCTTGTCTGCGTAGCGGATGCAGCCGTCGCGGATGCGGGCTGCGTATTCTGCGCCGCCATCGGCATTGCCGTCGCCAGCACGACTGCTGCCGCCAGCCGGATAAACCAGCGCTTCATGATGCCTCCGAGCAAGTTGTAACAGAGTAGAACGTTACGCAGGAAACGCGGGATAAGTCAAACCGGGGAACGGTGGTGTGTTTGGCAGGGCTGGTCTTCGGGCTAGCGTTTAAGCGCCGGAATTGCTCTCCTGAGTCGGTTCCGGAAAATGTGTCGCGACGGGAAATTTCATCTCGGGCGTGGCCGCCAGCAGGGTTCTCGTGTAGGGGTGTTGTGGGGTCGTGGTCACTTGCTCGGTGGTACCCACCTCCACCAGCTCACCATACTGCATCACGGCGATGCGATCGGCCAAATAGCGCACGATGGGCATGGAATGCGAGATGAAGAGATAGGTCAGTTGAAACTCCCGCTGCAACCGCTGCAGCAGGTTGACGATCTGCGCTCCCACGCTCACGTCCAGCGCGGAGACCGGCTCGTCGGCCACGATGAAGCGCGGGCGAAGGACCAACGCCCGCGCGATGCCGATCCGCTGGCGCTGGCCGCCGCTGAACTCGTGGGGATAGCGGCGCAAGGCGGAGGCATCGAGCCCGACGGCGCGCATTATGTCGGCCGCGCGCTGGCGACGGAGTTGCGTGTTTTCGCTGGCGTGAATCGCCATCGGCTCGGTGACGATCTGCTGCACCGTCATGCGCGGGTCGAGGGAGCCGAAGGGATCCTGAAAGATGATCTGCATGTCGCGCCGCAGGTGGCGCAACTCCCCTCCGCGGGCGCGCAAGACGTCATGGCCGTCGAAGATGACCTCGCCCGAGTCGGGTTCGATGAGCCGCAGTAGCATCCTTCCCAGCGTGCTTTTGCCGGAACCGGATTCGCCGACCAGACCCAGGGTCTCGCCGGCTTCGATGGTCAGCGATACGTCGTTGACGGCGCGAACCTCGCCCCCCGCGCCAATGCCCAGCGCGGACTGGTCGGTGTGAAACGTCTTGGCGAGATGATGGGCCTGCAGTAGAGGAATTTGATGCGCTCCGTATGTCGCCCCCGAAGGGGCTCGGTTTGAACAACAGCTTACCCACCGCTCAAGCGGTGGGCTTTCATCTACCGTCCCGCGATGCGGGACTCCGGTCACGCGAGACCGGGGACTCGAGACAGCGCGATTGCGTATCCTAGCCCCGCTTCTTTACTTCCGCCAACACCTGTTCGGCGTGGCCTTCGGGCTTCACCGGCGAGAAGATGTGCGCAATCTTGCCGTCGGGGCCGATCAGGAACGTGCTGCGCACGATGCCCATCACCTTCTTGCCGTACATGTTTTTCTCTTTGAGCACGTCAAACTTCTTAGCGACGTCTTTCTTCTCGTCGGCAAGGAGGGTGTATGGCAGGCGCTCTTTGTCCTTAAACTTGAGTTGTGTCTTGGGCGCGTCTGGCGAGATGCCCAGCACCACCAGCCCGGCCCTTTGCAGCTTGCTGTAGGCGTCGCGAAACTCGCGCGCTTCCGTGGTTCAACCGGGCGTGTTGGCTTTAGGATAGAAGAAGAGCACCACGGTCTTGCCGCGAAACTGGGCCAGCGAAACCGGGTTTCCGTTTTCGTCAGGCAGGGTGAAGTCGGGAGCTTTGGTGTTGATTTCCATGATCCAATATCTATACCGCAAGTGCCCCGTCCGGGCCAAAAATGTTGAGCAGGGCGGGATCGCCGATGGCCCAGCGTTGCCTTCGGGGTCGCGTGGCATGGCCAAGCATGTTTCAAACTTCCAAGTTGCAGGCGAACGGGTATTCCCTCAGTCGATAAAGGCAGTTGTTTCGCGGCCCAGCGCGGCCTGGCGAGAGAGACCGCCGAAAAAGTCTAATTGGTTGGTTTTGTGCCGCCGGCTGAAGCCGGCTTGTAAAGTAAATAAATCGCCTGGACGCTGGCCTGAAGGCCAGCTCTACCCGCGCCTGTCGCCGCAACGGGTTTTTCAGCGGCTTGTAAAGCCGGGCCCCTTCAAAGCACTGTTTTTGGAGTATGCACTGCAACCGGGAAGCCGTGCCGGACGGCGGATGATTGCGGCGGTCTTGTTTGTCCTCCTGCTGACGCCGCTGGCAGTGGCGCAAATCCTGGATCGGCCGGAGCCGCAGCCCGTGAATCAGCAGATGGGCCAGGTTCAAGACCTTTCCAAGCCCAAGAAACGTGGCGCCCGGGCCATCGCGGTATTGGAGTTCCTGCCCGGCGGCGGAGCGCGGCTTGTGCCGGTGGCTTTGTGGGTTGATGGTCAGTTTTACGATGCCAGCCTTTACGGGGCCAATCCTGAGCCGCTGGCGGTGCAGCCGGAGACGGTCTACGAGGCTACGGACTATGGCCGGCCGACTGGTCTGTTTACTGTCGTCCGGCCGGAGCAGATTAAGGGAAGCTGGATTGGCGCCGGCCAATGGAAGCCACAGCAATCGCTGGAAGAGATGGCCGCGAAGAAGCCAGCCGCCAAGAACACCAAGCCGACCGGGTCCTTCAACGTTAATGAGGACCGGCCGATCCTGAAGCGCCCGGGATCGAGCGGCTCGTCGAACGGGGGAAGTTCTGGCGACTCAGGCGCGTCGCAGGGCCCGTCGCCATCGACGGAAAAAACAAATTCGCCGAACACGATCACCACGCCAAACCCTCCCGGTCGGCCGACGTTGAAGAAGTCGCCTGATACCTCTACCGCATCCTCGACTCCATCCCCGCAGCCGGCGCCTGCGAACAACGGATCGACGTCGGCAGCCAACCTTGGGTCGTCGCCCGACGAGCGTGATCCTAATCGCCCGGTCCTGCAGCACGGGACGCCGAAAACCGGGACATCTGCCTCTGAACGGGCTCTGCCGGTCGAGCCAAACGTCGCAGCCGGAGGGGCAGGGAAGCAGGGAACGTCGGCGATCCACGTGTTTAGGCGGTCCTCCTATCCTGCCGTCTCTGATGCCGGCCCTTACCAGACGCGGTCGTTTCTCTATGCCATGGGCTCCAACGAACACGACGAGAAGCTGGAGCAGATGCGTTCGCTGGCGATAGATGCCATCCGCAAGTTCATCGCCCAGCGCAAGACGCCCGCGATACCCAAGAACGCGACGATCACCGACTACGATCTCCGCGCTTTTGATCTGGAGTACGCCAACTCGCCAACTCTGGTGTTCACGGGAATTTTGCCGGTCGCAGGGGCCAAGACTCTGCGGAGCGCCGAATTCAAGTACTTTGTCACCTTGGTGGCGCACGAGGACATTAACGGCGCGCCGATCCAAATTTTCACCTCCGTCACCGACAGCAATTATCTCGACTCGTTCCCTCGTATGGAAATCATTGACGCCGTCGATGCTGACGCCAATGGGCGCGGCGATCTGCTCTTTCGCCAGTACTCCGATGGGGGAATTAGTTATAGCCTCTATCGGGTGTATCCCTACGATATGCGGAAGATCTTCCAGGGCGGGGCGGGGATGTGAGCGGATTCAAGCCGACACGATCGTCTTTCTGTGCAAAACTTCAGGAAGTCATTGCTGCTGCAGGACATGCCCAGACCTCGGCGCTAAAAAAGGACAGCCTGTGTACCTCGCTGATTTTATTGCCACTTCCGTGTGCGACCGGGCTTGGGCCATTCGGGTAGCTGGCTGAAAGGGAGATTGGTTCAGAGGTGGGGAGGCGGTTCTCCACAAGGTTTTCCACAGCAGAGAGAGAAAAACTCAGGTCGATTCGGCAAGTGCTTTGTCATCCGTCAGTTCTTCGCTGTGCCTGCTTGTGCGGAAGGAGGGGTGGGGCTGAAAAGCACCTTGCGTGCCTTCCGCATCACGTCGGCATCATAGCCTTCCATGATCAGCAAGTCGTCGTCATGCCGCTGGATAAGAACCGGCCCTTCCTTGGTTGCCGCTGACATCGTGGTGCAGTTCGTCGTTCGGCCGGCACCGGCTGCGGCGGCCGGGCAGGTGGCAGTCCACTTCACTCCGTCGGGGTAGCGATTGGGAACATAATCGGCGTACAGTTTTGCGAAGTCGTAGGCCGCCTCCGGCGAATCCCAATGGGTAAAGAACAGCATAGAGATCTGGTCCTTGGGAGCGTCTTTCTTATGGGCAGCGAAATAATAGCCGCCGCGCCAGTGCCGGTAGTAGTTGGGAGTGTCATCGGCACCGTACTGCTTGGCCAGCAAATAGATATCGAACTCGCCCATGCCCCCGAAGTCGAAGCGCCGGTAGTCGGGCGCTATGATTTGGTTGAGATCGGGAACTTTGAGCGGGGGCACCGCCGCGTGCATAAGGTACGTCTGCGGCTGCATGACCTGGCGAGTATCGATCGGAGGCTTCTCCAGAATGCCGGCAAAGGCCGCGTCCTTGCCTTGCTTGGCCATCACCGACCGCACAAAGTCCAGCCCGAAGGTGTATGGCATCAGCAGCGATTCCTTCAAGAACATCGGCGCCTGGTCGAACACCGGCGAATCCTTGCTGTCGCCCATCGCCGCGCGCACGGCATCGACGTATTCAGGAGCGGTCAGGATGTCCTTCCCAAGAGGTGCGAGGGTATAGTCGAACATCGCGGCCATGCCCTGACCTTCGGTGACGCACTGCCGGGCGGCTTGCTCCTCTTCGACCACGTATTCCTGTTGATCAGGCAGCGGCGTGGCGTCGTCCTTCGCGCCCGCCAGCTCCCACTTCTCCACGCCCACCATCTGGTCCTGCAGCGCATGGGTCAGCTCATGGGCCAGGATAGGCTTTTGTACATCCGGCTGCACCCAATCCAGCAGGTTGACGCTCTTGGTCTTGGGATCGTAATAGGCAGCCACTTGTTCGGCCATCAGGCGTAAAAACTCAGAGTGCAGATCGTAATCCGGAGGAAGCAGCCCGAATTTTTCCAACACCAACTCCGACTGCTCCAGCCGCTTTTCGTCCTTGTCGTCCTTCATCTGCTTGTCGACATACTTCTCCACTTCTTCGCGGGTGATGAGGCGGCGCTTGACCTGGTGCTTGATGGGCAGGCCGGTGTCCTGGCTGACGAACTGCAAGATCTGATCGACGGAGCGGAAGAGGTCCTTCGCCTGGGCTTTGCTGATGCGGCTCTCGGGCTTCGGCTGTTCGGCGCTCTGGCCGGACCCGGTTTGCGATTGCTGGTCCTGGACGGCGACGCCTGAGCCAGGAACGGGAGTTGTGGCTTGCGGCTGAGTGCTTGATTTCGGGGTTGGCGCTGGCTGCGACTGGGCTGGCTGGCTTTGGCTCCAGACGGCCCCCGTGAGCGACAAAACCAACACAAACCTAACAAGTGCGGAGGAAAGACAGTATCGGATTGGAGAGCGTGCTGAACCGCAGGGTGGCATGAAGTTCCTTTTAGCATACAGGAGAAATTAGGCTGCCGTGGTTGCCGTTTGCGGGCTGCGCGATGGGAACGCCCGCCATGCTTCCCGCCCGCGGTTTTTGCTACTCATTCCCACCTTGGAACGGAGCCTTTCCCATTATGACTTTCCTCGCTACTACCCTCTGGTAGTAGAGATTGGATAAGCCTACGTTGTGACCGCACGTGCGTACTTGTCTCCCGGCGAATGCACGCTGCACATGAAAAGGCCTTTCTCAGGTGGTGGGGCCGGCGGTAACTGTTCCGCCGGCGTGTAAGCAAGCTCGCAATCCGAAGGGTCGGCGGTTCGGCATTTCTAAGCCGCACATTTCTCAGGGAGTCATAAATTGCTTCACTCACCCTTAACCATGCATGGAATCAGGAGAGAACATGAAGAAACCAGTTTTGCTAATTTGTTTGGCTAGCCTGCTTCTTGCCGGTATTCCCTTGATGGCGCAGAGCGGCGGCCGCATGATCTTCTACCCGCCGGTTCGCGTAGCGGACGGGCACCAAAACCCGCAGGCTCCGGGCGGTATTCTGCCGCTGCAGTTCAAACAAGCCTATGGGTTCAACCGGATTCCGAACCAGGGACAAGGCATGACCATTGCCTTGGTTGATGCGTTCGATAATCCCAATATTGCCTCCGACCTGGCCTTCTACGCTAACTATTTCCACCTGGGTCCCTGCAATTTCACAAAGGTGAAGATCGGCGACCCGCCGCCGGATAGCGGCTGGGGCTTGGAGATTGCGTTGGACGTGGAGCAGGCTTGCGCTCTGGCGCCCAAGGCCAACATCGTCCTGATCGAAGCGGCCAGCAACTACGACAGTGATCTGTTCGCCGGGGTTCAGGCTGCGTATTCCGCGCCGTACAATGCGACAGCTGTTTCCATGAGCTTCGGCGGCAGCGAAGATCCCAGCGAGCTGGAATATGATAGCGTCTTCTGCAACGCCGTTAACGGCAACGGACAGCCTGTGACCTTCTTCGCCTCCAGCGGCGATTGGGGACACGGCGCTTACTATCCGGCGGCCTCGCCCTGCGTGATTTCTGTGGGCGGCACGGTCATGCATTTGCGCCAGGCCACACCACTCTCCAACGTCATGGCACTGAACTACGGAAACGAGACTGTATGGAGTTCCACCGGCGGCGGAGTCAGCGCCTACGAGCCGCAGATGTCATGGCAGAACCCGGCTTGCTCGACCTGGTCCACCACCAATCGTTGCATTCCCGACATCTCATCGATTGCGCAGAACATACCCGTTTACGACACCTTCGGATATGGCGGGTGGGTAACCGTCCAGGGTACCAGCATCTCGAGTCCAGACTGGGCCGCCTTCATGACTCTGGTGAACTCGGGGCGTTCGCTCCAGAATCCGCCGAAGGGCACGATGAGCCAGGCCGCCTATGATATGTACCAAGACTATTATTCGAGCAATTACCTCAATGACTTCCACGACCTTACCACCGGCAGCAACGGCGGTTGTGGATCGCAGTGCACGGCGCGGACAGGCTATGACCTGGTGATCGGAATCGGCACCTTCCAGGCTCATAACCTGTATTGGACCTTGTTGGCGGCTGCTGACTAGACGTTCGTTCTTCTCTCTCCAAGACGCGCTTTCGGGCGCGTCTTTTTATGTGGAGGAAAGACCCTTGCCCGGTATCATTCAGGCGCTGCTGCTCCTCGCCGGCCAACGGTCTTCTTCAGGAAGAACACAATGGGAATGCAGGCAAAGCAAAGCAGCGCCAGATAGCGGAAATCATCGACGTAGGACCATAAGCGCGCCTGCGCTGCCAGTTCGCCTCCAATCAGTGCGTAAGCCTTATGCATCGACTCCACCGGCCCATATCCCTGGGTGAAGAGATATTGCTGCAAACTGTGGAGATGGTTCTGAAAGGCGCGGGAGCTGGACGCGAGCGAGTGTACCAGCTCGTTCTGATGGAGTTGCTCGTGCCGGGAGACGATGGTGTTCACGATCGAGATACCGATACTTCCGCCGACGTTGCGGAGCAGGTTATAAAGGCCGCTCGCGTTGCCAATTTCCTCGTTGGCCAGGCCCGCAACGGTGGTCACGGAAAGTGGGACAAAAATACAGCCTGACCCGAAGCCGCTCAGAATGATGGGCCACAGGAACGACCACTGCGAAATGGCAAGGGTCGCCTCGCCAAACCACAGGCTGGAGACGGCGAACATGAGAAAGCCGGAGGCAATCAGCCAGCGGTTGTCGATCTTGGCGGTAAGAATGCCGATGATGGGCATGGCAACAATAGCGCCGATGCCGCGCGGCGCCACTGCCCAACCGGCGGCGAGGGCTGTGTAGCCCAGCAGCTCCTGATAAAACAGGGGCAACAACGTGATCAGGCCATAAATAGCGCCCCCGAACAGTGCGATGAGGAGACAGCCGAGCAGGAAATTGCGGTGTCGAAAGACATGCAGGTTGACCAGCGGCTTGTCATGGGTAAATTCGCGAACCAGAAAGGCCACAAAAGCGACCAGCAGGATGGCGAAGGCCCAGCGGATCCATGTGGCCCCGAACCAGTCATCCTCCTGTCCCTTGTCCAGGATGATCTGTAGCGCCGCTAGCCACACGGCCAGCAGGCCAAGTCCGATGGCGTCGATTCTGCCGGGCTTGGCGCCCTTGATGTAGGGTGGGTCTTCGATAAAGCGCAGGATCATCAGCACGGCAAAAATGCCGATGGGGATGTTGATGTAGAAGGCCCAGCGCCAGGAGTAGGTGTCGGTGAGATAGCCGCCGAGGGTCGGCCCCAGTACCGGCGCCACAACCACTCCCAGCGCGAAGACGGCCATCGCGGTGCCGCGCTTTTCCGGCGGGAAGGTCTCTAGCATGATGGCTTGCGACAACGGCTGCAGCGCTCCGCCGCCTGCGCCTTGGATGGCGCGGGCGAGGAGTATCATTCCCAGGCTTGTGGCCGAACCACAGGCGAAGGAGGCCACCGTAAAGATGATGATGCAGGTGACCAGGAAGCGCTTGCGGCCAAATCTCAGCGAAAACCACGAGCTGGCCGGTAGCACGACGGCGTTGGCTACCAGATAGCTGGTCAGCACCCAGGTGGCCTCATCGTTGGTTGCGGAGAGACTGCCGGCAATGTAGGGCAGGGCGACCGATGCAATGGAGGTGTCCAGCACCTCCATGAAGGTTGCCAGCATGACCGAAATGGCAATCAGCCATGGGCTCGGGGCCGGACGGCTCACGGAAAAGCCTTGCGAACCTGCCACAGTTGTGCTCGCCATCGACCTTTCCTAGTTAGAGAATTGGCGTCGGCTGAGAGGGATTCTTCGGCTTATGTGTCCGATCCCGACCGCGAAAAGCTTACAGATGCTCTCCGCGCGGGCAACGATTCCTGTTTTAAGCCGGCCAACTGTGCCTCCTTAATCAATTGGGATGCTCGTTTGCAGCGGAAGTGCCGCGGGAAGCGCGGCGCAGATTGCTGCAGATTCTTGCCCCTGCTTTGCTGAAGTACGCTATCATGCCCTCAAGCAGCTCAGTCAGTCTTTAACTTCAATTTGCTGTGGCAGGGCTGCCCTAGATTGCTTGCATGGGCACCCTGGGCCAGGACATTCGCTACAGCTTGCGTATGTTGCGCAAGAATCCCGGCTTCACTGCGGTGATCGTCACTACCTTGGCGCTGGCGATTGGCGCTAACACGGCGATCTTCTCCGTGGTTTATCCCGTGCTCCTGCGCCCCCTGCCGTTTCGCAAACCGGGCAAGCTGGTCACCCTCGGCGAACGCCGGCATGAGGCGGGATGTTGTTCCTATACCGCGTCCTATCCGGACTTTCTTGATTGGAAGCGGAGTGCGAAGAGCTTCCAATCTCTTGCCGGCTACGCTTACGACGCCTTCACTCTGACCGGCAATGGCGAGCCGAAGACCATGTTCTGCGCCATGGTCACCACGAATTTCTTCTCGACCCTGGGGGTCAGTCCGGCGCGGGGGCGCGACTTCGTGGCCGGTGAGGACTTGCCTGCAGGCTCCGGGCCCACGGTGGCATTGCTCAGCTACAAATTCTGGCATAGCGATTTCGCGAGCGACCCGACGGTGGTGGGACGCGTCCTTCGCCTCGACGGCTTGCCAGTAACCGTGGTGGGCATCCTGCCGCGCGGTTTCGAATTCGATCCGGCTGGAGATGTGCCCATCTGGGTCCCCATGCATTTGAACTTGTTTGAGGCCACGGCGCGGGGTGCACGCTGGTTGAACGTAATAGGCCGGCTCGCTCCAGGCGTAAGTCTGTCCCAGGCCCAAGCAGAGATGAACGCCGTTAACGCGCAACTGGTGCGTGAGTACCCCGAGCAAAACTCAAGCGTCAGAGTGAACGTGGCGCCCTTACGGGAACAGATCGTCGGCAACATTCGCCCGTTGTTGCTGGTGCTGTTGGGCGCGGTCGGCTTTGTCTTGCTGATCGCCTGCGCCAACGTCGCTAATTTGCTGATGAGCCGTTCCCTCAACCGCCGACGCGAATTCGCCATTCGCCGCGCGCTGGGGGCAAGCCAGTTCCACCTGGTGCTGCAATTATTGATCGAAAGCTTGCTGCTTGCGGTAATGGGCGCGGTCATCGGTTTTATCGGTGCGGCGCTGGGCGTGTGGCTTCTGGTGCGATCGATTCCCGCGGTACAGCTCATCGAGATGCCTTATCTGGAGAACGTTGGCATCAGTTTTCCCGTGCTGGCCTTTGTTTGCGGAGTCACCGTGCTCACGGCGCTGCTGTTTGGAATCGGTCCAGGGCTTTCGGTTTCGCAAACGCCTATTACCGACGTTTTGAAGGATGAATCTCGCGGTGGCACCAGCGGCTCCCGCGCGCGCCTGCGCAATATCCTGGTGACCGGCGAAATTGCGATCTCCTTTGTCTTACTGGTAGGCGGCGGTCTGATGCTGCAGAGCCTGCGGGCTGTGCTGCGGCAGGATCCGGGCTTCGCGCCCGATCATGTGCTGACCTTCATGATCAGCCTTCCCAACTCCTATCCGGTGTCGAAGACGTGGCCCTTCAGCAATCCCCTCGGACTGCGCCTGACCCATGATTTTCTGGAGCGCCTTCGCGCTTTGCCAGGAGTGGTGAGCGCCTCGGCGACGAGCAGCGTGCCGGCTATCGAAAATCACAGCGGGGAGCGCTTTTTGGTTGAGGGCCAGGTGGTGACCCCCGGCGAAGAAGATTCTGCCGTAACCCGCCGCGTGGACCGAGACTACTTTAAGGCGCTGAAAATTCCGCTTCTGCAGGGACGCGGCTTCTCGGCCTCGGATGTCCCCGGTGCGCCGTGGGTGGTGGTGGTAAATGAAGCCTGGGTGAAGCGGTATCTGGCTCGCGGTGAGGACCCTGTCGGCAAGCGCATTCGGCTGACACGCTCGTCCGACGAGCCCTTTCGCCAGATTGTCGGGGTGGTGGGCGACGCCGCTGAAATCAGCCTTGCCGAGCCGCCGCCGCCGGTCATCTACCTGCCGGTGGACCAGGACTCAGGCTACTGCGCCTACCTCACCTACGTGATTCGCACCAGGGGCAATCCGGAAGCCATGCTGGGCACGGCGCTTTCTACCGTTCACTCCATTGACCCGCAATTGGCATTTATCGACGCGGAGTCGCTGGAGGATTTCATAGGCAGCTCGGCGGCGGTGTTTCTGCGGCGCTACCCCTTTTACCTGATCGGCAGCTTTGCCAGCCTGGCGCTGGTTCTGGCAATGATCGGTCTGTACGGGCTGATCTCGTACTCGGTGCTGCAGCGTACACGCGAGATCGGAATACGCATGGCCCTGGGTGCGCAGCCCGAGGACGTCTTGAAGCTCCTGATCCGCCAGGGCGTAATCGCTGTCCTGATCGGCGTGGCGATCGGCCTGGTCGCGGGATTAGCGCTCACCCGCGTGATGACAAGTCTGCTCTACGGCGTAAGCGCCTCCGACTGGCTTACTTTCGCCAGCGTGTCCTTACTCCTGTTGCTGATTGCCTTCGCCGCGTCCTACATTCCTGCTCGCAGGGCCACCACCATCGATCCAATGGTCGCCCTGCGGGAAGAATAATAGGATCGCACCAGGCCGGCGCCGTTACAGGATAGCCGGATCGATCTTCTCGGCGTCGACCCCAAGCTCTGCGAAAGCCTTCTGCACGCGCTGGGCATCGAGCTTGCCTTCGCGGGCGAGCCGTGACAGCGCCGCAGCCGCAATCGATTCGGCGTTGACCTCGAAGAAGCGGCGCAGATGCTGGCGATTATCGCTGCGCCCAAAGCCGTCGGTCCCGAGGCTGACGAGCCGGTCGGCAAGCCAGGGGGCGAGCTGGTCGGGCACAGCTTTGATGTAATCGGTGGCGGCGATGATGGGACCTTCAGCGCCCTCCAGCGCACCAAGAATGTGCGGCCGCTTCTGCGGCTCCGCCGGATGCAGCCAGTTCCAGCGCTCGATCGCCATCGCCTCGCGGCGCAGTTCGTTGTAGCTGGTCACGCTCCACACATCAGCGGCGATGCCGTATTTTTCAGCCAGGATAGTTTGCGCGCGCAACGCTTCGTTCAGGATGGGCCCGCTGCCGAAGAGTTGCGCCACGGCTTTGCCTGAGCCGGCGGCACGATATCGGTAGATGCCGCGCAGAATGCCTTCCTCCACACCCTTCGGCATCTCGGGCATTGGGTAATCCTCGTTATACAGCGTGATGTAGTAGAAGCGGTCCTCGCCTTCCTGATACATCCGCCTCATGCCGTCCTGCACGATGACGGCGATCTCATACACGAAAGCTGGATCGTAGGTGTGGCAGGTGGGCACGACACTGAACAACACGTGACTGTGGCCGTCCAGGTGCTGCAACCCTTCGCCGGAAAGCGTGGTGCGGCCGGCAGTCCCGCCCATCAGGAAGCCTTTGCCGCGAGCGTCGGCGAAGGCCCAGACCAAGTCTCCCATACGCTGATAGCCGAACATCGAGTAGTAGGTGAAGAAAGGAATCATGGGAACGTTGTAGTTCCCATACGCGGTCCCGGCGGCGGTGAACGATGCCATCGATCCCGCCTCCGTAATCCCTTCTTCCAGGATCTGTCCGTTCTTCTCCTCGCGGTAATACAAGAGCATGTCGACGTCGTGCGGCTTGTAGAGCTGGCCCTGGCTGGCATAGATCCCGACCTGGCGGATGATCGATTCCATGCCGAAGGTGCGGCCTTCGTCGGGAACGATGGGCACGATGAACTTGCCGACCTTGGGATGCTTGAGCAGCTGCCGCAGCATGCTGACATAGCCCATGGTGGTGGAGACCGCGCGGCCCTGCGACCCGGCAAGCGGCTCGGCGAAGTAATCGAGACCGGGCGTTTCCAGCGTGGCCGTGGCAACGTCGCGGGATGGCATGAATCCGCCGAACTGCTCACGGCGTTGGCGCATGTAGGTGATCTCGGGACTGTCGTCCGACGGGCGATAGAGCGAGCCGTCACGCGCGGCCTGCTCGGGAATTGGAATATCAAAACGCGAGCGGAAGGCAATCAGCGCCTGGTCGGCCAGCTTTTTCTCCTGATGGGTCGCATTGCGCGCTTCAGCCGAACCCAGGCCGTATCCCTTAACCGTGTGCGCCAAAATGATAGTCGGCCCGCCTCGATGCTCAGCCGCGCGCTTATAGGCGTTGTAGACCTTTTGCGGATCATGCCCGCCGCGCGTGAGGTGGTGCAGCTCATCGTCGCTCATGTCGGCGACCATCTCCAGCAGCTCGGGATACTTGGCGAAGAATTCACGGCGAATGTACTCGCCGCCCTTGGCTTTGTAGGCCTGGTACTCGCCGTCGACGCACTCTTCCATACGCTTGAGCAGAATCCCGGACTGGTCGCGGGCAAAAAGCTTGTCCCAGTCGGAGCCCCAGACGACTTTGATCACGTTCCAGCGGGCGCCGCGAAAGGCGGCTTCCAGTTCGTTGATGATTTTGCCGTTGCTACGCACCGGGCCGTCCAGCCGCTGTAGGTTGCAATTGACGACGAAGATCAGGTTATCGAGCTTCTCGCGCGAGGCCAGGGTGATTGAGCCCATGGACTCCGGCTCGTCCATTTCGCCGTCGCCCAGAAACGCCCAGATTTTGCGCGGCGTTGCTGGAATAATGCCGCGGTTTTCCAGATATCGCATGAAACGGGCCTGATAAATGGCGTTCAGCGGAGCCAGTCCCATGGAAACCGTGGGAAAGCGCCAGAAATCGGGCAACAGCCAGGGATGCGGATAGGACGGCAGTCCCGGCTCGCCCCGCAGTTCATGACGGAAGTTCAGGACCTGCTGTTCGCTCAGCCGCCCTTCCAGATACGCCCGCGCATAGATCCCGGGCGAAGAGTGGCCCTGGAAGTAAATCAAGTCCCCGGGTTGGTCCCCGTACCGAGCATGAAAGAAGTGATTGAAGCCGACCTCAAGCAAGGTTGCTATGGAGGAATACGTGGAGATGTGGCCGCCGATACCCGGGTCTTTCTTGTTCTGGCGATGCACCATCGCCATCGCATTCCAGCGGATCAGGCTCTTGATCCTCCGCTCAAGACCCCGGTCGCCGGGATACGGCACCTCTTGCTCGACGGGGATGGTGTTCACGTAGGGCGTGTTGAGTTGCACGGGGACCTTGACGCCGGACTCTCGCGCCCGATCCATCAACGCGGAAAGGAGTTCGCGCCCGCGTTGCGGTCCTTCGGCTTCCAGCATCTGGTCGAAGGCTTCCAGCCACTCCGAAACCTCTTCTTTCGAATCAATCTCAGGGTTTGTCGGAAATTCAAGTATTGGATGGATTTCACGTATGGCCACTAATTCCCTCAGTTCTTTGTGAAAACAAGAAAACCCTAGCCGCAAGCGTCGCAAGCGCGCGCCCTGCGGCCTGACACAAGTCAGTCAATTGCCTTGTTGTTGTCGTCCACTAGTTAAAGATGCATCAGAAAGCGACGCGCTTCTTCTTTCCATTACACCAAATCTCGGGCGGTTTCGCAGAGAGGAAACAGCAGGCACAGCTGGAGGTACACAGTATCCAAAGAGGCCAGCTGCCAGTCAGCTAAAAGCCAAACGCGCAGCGTTGGCTGCGCGTGTCGCAATCTTTCTTTGGCTTTTCGATTTCCGCTGCGCGCCGCTTAAACCCAGGCACACCGCTGCGCGCTGGCTGGCAACGAGGTCTGCTCCGATGGAATTGATGCGGTGCGTGCCTCAATATCCCTGGTTGATCCGCTGCCACACGGCCAAAATGCCGATGGCGATGATCAGCACGCCCGAAGCTGCTCCCAGGATGCGCACCCAGGGAGTGACTTTCTTCATACGTGCCATCACCAATTCCTGTTCTTCGCGAAGGTTCTTGCTGGATTCATCAAGGAACAACTGATCGTCCTCATGCATGCTGAGGGTGCTGCGGTAGATGAGCAGAAGAATCAGCACCAAGGTCAACACGCCCCACACGATGAGCAACATAATCAGAGTTGACATGCGCCACCTCGATTCCGGTAGACCCTCCACGCCTTTCTGGACTGCTCCTCCCCGCCCAGATGGGTCCACGCGCCCCCATTATAGCCTTGCCCGTGGGGTGCGTCGCAATAATCTTTCGCCGGCTCGCTGCTGCCGGGCCGGGCTCCATGTCTGCGACCCGCGGTCCCAGGGCCGCATCTAAGAAATGAGCGCAGCGTCCAATTTGCTATAATTTCGCTAGCACCTGGAGGAAAGAGGAATGGCAACCACGACCACAACACCGGCTACGGCTACACCTTCCGTCGATGACAAACCCCTCAACTTCACCGATACAGCAATCGCCAAGGTGAAAGAGATTATGGCGCAGCAGAATCCCGTACCGGCGGGACTTCGTATCGGCGTTGTGGGAGGAGGCTGCTCGGGATTCTCCTACTCGATGTCCTTCGAGAACGGCGCCGGCATGATGGACAAGGCATTTGACTTCGGCGGCCTGAAAGTCTTTGTCGATGCCACGTCGCTCATGTACCTGAAGGGGGTCAGCGTTGACTACATTGAAACGCTCGAGGCCGCCGGCTTCAAGTTCGACAATCCTAACGTAAAGAGCACCTGCGGCTGCGGCTCCTCGTTTAACGTCTAAGCGACATACGCGCACAAAGCTTTGGATACAGCCCCGCTGGTTCGGGGCTGTTCCTTTTGCTGCCTCCGCAAAAATAGGAATTTCATTCCGCCTGCGATAAAGGAGCGTCTTCAGCCACGTCGAATGACGATGCCTTTTGCGGGTCGATTTGGCTCCCTCCCGGAACGCGAATCAGATATACTCTCCTCGCACAAAGGGGGACGCGTGGCTTCCGTCGGTGTCAAGCCTCAGACAGCACTGCAGTCGAAACCCAACCTTCTTCTGCGAGATTCGCCACTCCGTACCGCTGTTTTCAGCTTACTGCTGGCGCTGATCACGGTGGCGCTATATTGGCCGGTCCAGAACCACCCCTTTGCCAATCTTGACGATCCTAAGTACGTTACTCAAAACCCACACATTGCTGACGGTCTGACGGCGAGCGCGGTTTTCTGGGCGTTCACCCACGGTTATTCCGGTAACTATCATCCCCTGACCTGGGTGTCGCATGCCCTCGACATTTCGCTGTTCGGCCTGGATCCCGCCCCGCAGCACGAGGAAAATGTCATCCTGCACGCGCTGGATGCGGTGCTGCTCTTCTGGGTGTTGAAACGCGCCACCGGTTACAGCGGGCGCAGCTTCATGGTGGCGGCGCTGTTCGCCGTGCACCCCCTCAACGTGGAATCGGTAGCCTGGATCGCCGAGCGCAAGACCATGCTTAGCACCTTGTTTTGCCTGCTGGCCCTGGGTGCGTACCACTGGTATACCCGTAAGCCGGGCGTCGGCCGCTACATCGTGATGACCGGCTTGTTCATCCTCGGTCTGTGGAGTAAGCCGCAGATCATCATGCTGCCGCTGGTTCTGCTGCTGTGGGATTACTGGCCGCTACAGCGGATGTTCGCCGGCGATCCGCCGAGCACTCCGGCGCCTGGCGTCATCCCGGCCAAAAGCTTCTGGTGGCTGGTGAAAGAGAAGTTTCCCCTCTTCTTCATCTGCCTGGTGGATGCCAGCGTTACCGTGATCGCGCAACACGTTGCCGGTGGAAAGCAGCCTTACACGCTGTGGATCAGGGTGGAGAACGCCCTCGTCTCCTACACGCGTTACCTTCGCAAGGCCATGTGGCCCACCCATCTTGCCCTGTACTATCCGCATCCCGGAAATAGCTTGCGATGGTGGCAGGTAGGTTCGGCCATCGCCGTCCTGGCGCTGATTACAGTATTAGCGGCTCGAGCTCGCCGGCATCGCTACTACATTGTGGGATGGCTATGGTTCCTGATCATGCTGGTTCCTTGCATCGGCCTGGTGCAAGCCGACGTGCAGGGCATGGCCGATCGCTACGCCTACAATTCGTTCATGGGACTGTTCATCCTGGTCTGCTGGGGTGTCGCCGATTGGGCGGCGGAGCGGCATTTACCGAAGGCGCTGCTGCCGGTGGTCAGCGTTGCGGTGCTGGCGGCGCTGGCTGTGGTCACCTACAAACAGATCGGCTACTGGCAAGACGACGTAAGTCTGTGGGCGCATTCCGCCGCGGTCACCACCGGAAACTGGAAGGCCGAGTGGTTACTGGGCGGGGCATTGGATAATGCCGGACGGCATGAAGAAGCCATTCCACACTATCTTCGCGCCGCCGCCATCGAGCCCAAAGACCCGTTTATCAATCTTGCCATTGCTCACTTGGAACAGACGCACGGAAACCTTTATGAAGCCCTGGACTACTACAAGAAGACGCTGGCCGAGTCCTGGAATGCAGAGCAGAAGACTCAGGTACTCAACAATATGGCCCTTATCTATCGCCAGCTAGGGGACGAAACCCAAGCCGAGGCCTGCCTGACCAAACTACGATCAGTGCCCCAACGGACCGTCAATTGGCAAGGCGCCTGGTGGGACCAGATCATCCCCATGATCAAGCAATACCTGCATTCCGGTTCCGTGAAGACCCAGAGTTGACGCGGCAGCAGTCCCATCCGGCTCTTCCCTTTGCGGCTCGTCGTTGAAAGTGAAAAATGCAGCTAAGCGCGCGACGCGGCTTTTGCTTGTTGGCGCGCCTGGATCTCGATGTATACGTTAATCAGGGACACCGCTGCGGGGGTGACGCCTGGAATCCGGCTGGCTTGCCCCAGCGTCTGCGGGCGCACCCGGCTGAGCGTCTCATTCATTTCGCGCGACAGGCCGGAGACCTTGCCGTAATCGAACCACTGCGGAATCAGCCGCTGCTCCGCCCGCTTGAGCCGCTCCATCGCCTTCGTCTGCTGCTCCAGATAGCCGGAATACTTGATCTCCGTCTCCACCGATCGCAGCTCGTTGCGGATTTCCGCGCTCAAGCGCGGAGTTGTCAGTTGCCGGTTGTCCGTTGTCGATTGTGCATCCGTATTCGCGAACACGACTGAGCCTTGACTAGAAGGTGTCCTCCCGACCGAGTGCTTTAGCACGAGTGGAGGGACCTGCGGTTCGCCGGTCATGGAAGGATTTTTCTCGGGCGCAGCATCCGCCACGCTGTCGCGCTGAAAAAATGCGGGGAGTAAGCGCCAGAGCACCGGTGTAAGCGTCGCAACCTCAATTTCAGGACGCTTTAACAGTTGCGCAAGAGTTAAACCGGCAACCTCAGTGCCGAACTTCTCCAATAACTCCGGCGTGTCGCTGCTTACCCTCGTCGCCTCCAGCACATCGCGCAAGGTCTTCATGCGCTCTTGTTTGGCCAGATAGTCCGCCCAATCCTCATCGCTGATCAGCCCTATGCGCCGTCCATGCGGCGTCAGCCGCCGGTCGGCGTTGTCAATGCGCAAGTGCAGGCGAAATTCCGCGCGCGAGGTGAACATGCGATAGGGCTCGTTCGTCCCCTTGCTGATCAGATCGTCAATCAGGATGGCGGTGTACGCCTCGGTTCGGTCGAGGATGAGCGGCGCCTCGCCCTTGATCTTGAGCGCGGCGTTGATGCCTGCCATGATTCCCTGGCACGCCGCTTCTTCATAGCCGCTGGTGCCGTTGATCTGTCCGGCGAGGTAGAGCCCTGCGATCTTTTTCGTCTCCAGGGTGCGCTGCAATTCGGTTGGATCAATCGAGTCGTACTCGATGGCATAGCCCGGCCGCAGCATCTCTGCGTTTTCCAAGCCGGGGATTGACTTGATCATCGCCAGTTGCACGTCAATCGGCAGCGAGGTGCTCATGCCGTTGACGTACGTCTCGTACGTGCTCAGCCCCTCCGGTTCAAGGAAAAGCTGGTGCGTCTCCTTGTCGGGGAATTTGACGATCTTGTCTTCAATCGACGGGCAATAGCGCGGCCCGATCGATTGAATCTGTCCGCTGTACATCGGCGAGCGGTGCACGTTCTCGCGTATGACGCGATGCGTCTCCGGCGTGGTGAAAGCGATATAGCACGGCACCTGCTTGTCATGGTGCGTGACGCGCTTGGTGCGGAAGCTGAAAGGCGTGGGATCTTGGTCGCCCGGCTGCACGGTGAACTTCGACCAATCGATGGTGCGGCCATCGAGGCGCGGCGGAGTGCCCGTCTTCAGGCGACAGCCGCGCAGGCCGAGCTTCTTCAACGTCTCGCCCAACAACACCGCCGGCGGCTCGCCGCTGCGCCCCGCAGGATACTGCTCCTCGCCGCAATGGATCAGCCCGTTGAGGAAGGTTCCGGTGGTGATGATGACCGCCTGCGCGCCCACCGTGCGGCCGTCGCGCAGCTTGATGCCACGAATTGTTCGCTTTTCGCTTTCCGCCCTTCGCTCTTCGCCAGAGGAATCGATTAGGAAATTGTCATCCCGAGCGGAGCGAAGCGGAGCCGAGGGATCTGCGGTTTCGTCCGAGCAGCCGAACTGCTCAACTAGCAAATCCGCCACCTCCGCTTGTTTGATCTTCAGCTTCGGCTCCGACTCAAGCACTTCGCGCATCTTCAGCCGGTATTGCTGCTTGTCGCACTGCGCTCGCGGCGACCACACCGCCGGCCCGCGCGAGGTGTTCAGCAGCCGAAACTGGATGCCAACCGCGTCCGTCACCTCGCCCATGATGCCGCCCAGCGCATCCACTTCGCGCACCAGATGCCCCTTGGCGATCCCGCCCACTGCCGGATTGCACGACATCTGCGCAATGAGATCGAGGTTCAGCGTGTACAGCGCAGTCCTTAGCCCCATGCGCGCCGCGGCCATCGCCGCTTCGCATCCGGCATGACCGGCGCCGACCACTACCACGTCGAAGTTTTCTGTGAATTGCAACGGCAAGGAAGAAAATCCCCAAACTCTGCCGCAGACGCGACGATTAACCTGATTCTATCAATTCATGCTTCAGGCAGTTTTCTCCCATGCCGGGATCCTTGCATTATTGTCCGCGCCGAGCTTTGTTCGAGTGGGGATGGATTCGCACTAGCGCGGCTTGCGGCTCCCTCGCTCTCCTCCCGTATAGTTTTCTCACTTCCCGAATTCCTACATGGGGTGATCGATGGAATTGCGGGGCCGGAGCTTTCCTTGGCTCATCCCGCCAGCCTAGCCGTGCGCAGGAAATCGTAGTTCCCCGAGGGCGTCAGCTCAATGCCGTGCACCCGATTGGTGTGCACCAGCACATTGTCCAGATACCACAAATTGATATACGGCAGGTCCTTGGCCAGAATCTGCTGGATCTGGTCGTAGATCGCCTTGCGCTTCTGTTGATCGAGGGTGCTGCTGCCTTCGCGGATCAGCTTATCGACCTGCGGATTCGAGTAAAACGTGCGATTGGCGCGCTTGGGCGGAAAGCTGTTCGAATCGAAAATGTTCTCGAAGATGTCCGGGTCCTGATTGCCGCCGATCCAGCGCAACGAATGTATCTGATACGCGCCCTTGGTCACGTCGGCGTAGAAGGTGGCGAACTCATACGTCCGGATGTCGAGAGCGATGCCCACCGCGCGCAATTGCTGCTGCAGCACCGCGGCCAGCACGCGCGTAGATTCCTCCGTCGAAGTTTTCATCGTGAGATGGAAACGCACGCCGTTCACCGCCTGATAGCCCGCGGCATCCAGCAATTCGCGGGCGCGCTCGGGATCGTGCGGATAACGCTCCACGTCGCCGTCGTAGGCCCAGCTCTGGGGCGGCAGCACACTGTAGGCAGGCCGCGCCTCATCGCGCAGCAGGTAATGAATGATGGGCTGCACATTGACGGCGTAGGCGATGGCGCGCCGCACGCGTACGTCGCGCAAGATGGGGTCGTGCAGGTTTAGCGCGATGTAAGCGTAATTGGTGCCCGGCGCCTGCATCACAGTGAGGTCGCGGTCGCGCTTCAGCGCGACCACGGTATCGGCGACCAGCGAGTTGATGGCCACGTCCGCGCTCTGCTTGCGCAGCTCCAGCGCGCGCGTGGTGGCGTCCGGAATCACCTTGAACTCGACGCGAGCCAGCTTGGGCGGCGCTCCCCAGTAGTCGGGATTGCGCTCGATGATCACGTCCCTGTCCTGCTTCCCGCTGACGAAGCGAAACGGCCCCGAGCCGATAGGATGGCGACCGAAGTCCTCACCGCTGCCGTAGGGGACGATGCCGATGGCGCCGCTGGAAAGGTTCCATAGCAGGGGCGCAAAGGGGTGCTTCAAGTGGAAAACGACGGTATATGGGTCGGGTGCGTCGATGCTGCTGATCTCAGCATAGGTGCTGGCTTTGGCACTGCGTATCTTGCCCTCCATCAGCGAATCGAAGGTCCACTTCACATCGCGCGCAGTCAACGCTTGCCCATTGTGAAAGCGCACGTTGTGGCGCAGGTAAAAGATGTAGGTCTGCGGATCTGGAATCTCCCAGCTTGCGGCCAACCAAGGTTTCAAATTGAAGTGGTCGTCGCGGCGCAGGAGAGAATCGAACAACAGCTCGTCGATACGCTCCGATTGCGCGTCTACGCCGATGCGCGGATCGAGATTGGTGGGGCTGCTCTCGATGATCATCACCAGCGTGTTGGGATCGGGTTTGCGCGAGCACGCGGCCAGAAGGAAAACCGCACCGGCACAGAGACACAGAGCAAACCAGGATCTTAGATTTCCGATCGTGTGGTACCGCATTCGTTGGCCAGGCGTGCTTATTGAAAATTGCGATTATAGTGACATGGTGTGGTTGCCAGACACTGGTCGCGTTTTGGAGTTGTCATCACGAGCGCCCTGCGTTTGGGCGCGAGGGATCTGCTTTTTGCCGCTCGCCAGGAAGGCAGATCCCTCGCCGACTAAAGTCGGCTCGTGATGACAATTTCGTGGCTTCGTCATTCTGCAAACCTCAGTAATTGCTGAACTTGATTTTACTCTGGTTGTCTCTGTGTCTCTGTGGTTAGACCATCCTATGGATAGCTGATTTTGCCCAGGACCGCGAGCCGCTGCGCGCCGGTCGCTGACGGAACATTGGAAGGCAAGCGCCTCCAGGTCTGATAGGCGAGCAGTGCGAAGGCCGCCGCCTCCTTCGCTTCTGACGGCATCCCCAAGTCGCCGCTGGTGCGGACTCGCATTTTCAGCGGCGCCAGCTCTTCGCGAATCATCCGCATCAGCGTGGCATTTTTTGTGCCGCCGCCGGAGACGACAAACTCGCGGAATCGCGCCGGCCTAATTTCCCCGCCCTCCAGCAAAGGCAGCACGAAACGGCGTACGGCGATTCCAATCGACCGCGCCGTTAGGGCTGTAGCCGTTGCAGCGATGTCGTTCGCATCGCCGCGCCGGCACAGCCGCAGGAAGTCGCGCACAAACTCACGCCCGAATTGCTCGCGACCGGCCGTCTTAGGCGGTCGCTGGCGAAAGAAGGGGTTTCGCAGCAACTCGCGCAGCACGCGCTCGATGGGCTCGCCGCGCGCCGCCAGCCTCCCGTTGCGATCATAGGGCTTGCCGAAGAGACGCTCGGTCACGGCATCGATCACCATGTTGCCCGGCCCGGTATCGAAGGCGACCACCTGCTCGGGCAGGGCGCGCGGCACAATCGCCGTGAGGTTGCCGATCCCGCCCAGGTTCTGCACGATGCGCCCGTAACGGCGATGGCGATAGAGCACGTAATCGAGAAACGGTACCAGCGGCGCACCCTTGCCGCCAGCGGCCATGTCCGCGGGACGGAAGTCGGAGACCACCGGTACGCCAAGTTTCGCCGCAATCACCGCCGCCTCGCCGCTTTGCCAGGTGCATGCGACACGATGGCCGAGAAACGGCTGAGCAACTCCCTGGTGGTAGAGCGTCTGCCCGTGACAGCCGACAAGCTCGCACTCCAGCCGCGCGCGGCGCTGCGCCGCCCGTACGGCGCCCGCATAAAGTTCGCCTAGCAGAAAGTTGAGGCGCGCCAGATCCGCCACGCGAGCGGTTGTGGCGTTCATCGTCGCCAGCACCGCGTGACGCACCTCAGCGGGATAGGGAAACTGATAGTGCGCCAGCAGCTCCAATCGCGAGCGAAAGCCTCGGCCCTGAATCCGCACCAGCGCGACATTGATGCCGTCCGCCGAGGTCCCGCTCATCACGCCGGCAACGATCACGGTCTGGCCTCTTTCACAGCCGGCTCAGCAGCGTTTGCGCCCGCACTTCTTCGCTGAACTCCCAAAGCTTCCGCATCAATCGCTCCACTGCCTGCTGCGTGGGTGGCGATGCCATGCGGCCTTTCCGCAGCTTCCATTTCTTCTTGGCTTGGAGGACCCGCTCTGATTTCTCCGCAATGAGTCGGGCGAACTTCTTGTCGCGTTCCGCCCGCTGCAGCACAGCGTCGAAGGCCCGCCGCATGCTCTCCTCTTTCTGGCAAATGAGGAACAGGTCGGCGCCCGCCCGGAGCGTCGCCACGGCAGCCTCTTCCACCGGTGCGGCTGCCAACACACCGCCCATGTCGAGGTCGTCGGTGATGATCAGCCCGCGATAGCCGATTTTCTTGCGCAGTATGCCGCTCATCCATTTCTTCGATAGGGAGGCCGGCGTGGTGTCGCCCGTTACCTCAGAGTAGGCCGCGTGAGCCACCATCACCAACGGAAGCTCGCGCCGCAACTCGCGATAGGGAACAAGGTCTTCCTTCCACAGCCGCTTACGTGGCTTGTCGATCGTCGGCAGGTCGGCATGGGTATCGAGGTTGGCTTCGCCGAGGCCGGGAAAATGTTTGCCGCACCCGAGAACGCCGCACTCGCCGAGTCCGCGCAGCAACTCGCGCGCATAGGCGACGGTTTGCTTCGGCCTCGCAGATGCTGTGCGCGAGCCCAAAACATCCTTGGACGCCGCGAATTGAAGGTCGAGCACGGGCGCAAAATCGACGTTGAATCCCAAAGCGCGAAGTTCTTCCCCGATCAGCCGTCCATGCTTGCGGAAGAGCTTCTTCGAGTTCGCCGCGGCGACCTCGGCCACCGCAGGCACGGGTGCGATCACATCGCGCAGGCGATCGACGGCGCCGCCTTCCATGTCGATGCAAAGGAACATCGGCGTGGCGCTGGTCTTCTGCGCATCGCGCACCAGCCTGTATGCCTGCTGCACGTCTTCCAGGTTGCGCTGAAAAAAGATGAGGCCGCCGGGCTGGAGCGTCTCCAGCATTACCCGCAGGCGCTGCGAGAGAGTCGTGCCGTCGAATCCCATCACAAGCAACTGTCCGACCTGGCGGCGAAGTGCGAGCGAGCGTTTGGAATTCATGGGAACAGAAGAGTGTACCGCAGAGCCGAGGGCGACGTTCGCGGTCGCTGAAGACTGGCGGAGAGAGAGGGATTCGAACCCTCGATAGCCTTTCGACTATACACGCTTTCCAAGCGTGCGCCTTCAGCCACTCGGCCATCTCTCCGTGAGGGAAGCGTTGCGAGACACGCCGCAGCGCGGCGCGTTCTTCATTGTAACGTATGGCGACGGCTGGTGGGACACGGCCGCCGGCGGCTCATCACACGACGGCGGGCGGTTCGCCCCAAAGCGTTTAGTCCCCGTCGTTCTTCAGTTGTTTGGCCAGGTAATTGGCGATGCCCATCTCGCCGATGGCGTGCAGTTGCGCCTCCAGCCAATCGATGTGGTGCTCTTCGTCGGTGAGGATGCTTTGCGCAAGATCCTTGGAGCCATTGTCGCCTTGGGCAACGCACAATCTGATGCCCTCGTTCAGCCGCTTGACGGCGTCGTATTCCAGCTGCAAATCATTCTTGAATTGCGCCTCGACGGTTGAGCCGATATTGATCTTGAAATAGTCGCCCATGTTGGGCGAGCCGTCCAGGAAGAGGATTCGCTCGATACACTTTTCGGCGTGCACCATCTCCTCGATGGATTCCTTCTTCACCAGCTTGGCCAGCCGCTCATAACCCCAGTTCTCGCACATTTCGGCGTGCAGGAAATACTGATTGATGGCTGTTAATTCCGCCTTCAACACCTGATTGAGGAATGCAACAACTTTCGGATTGCCTTTCATCGCGCCTCGCAACGAGCAATTAGCAACTAGCAATTAGCACTTGGCCAAAAACGACGCGGCTGCTCCCAATGTCAATCCCTGACTAGCTCTACTCACGACACCGTATCGCAAGGGCTAAGTGCCAAATGCTAATTGCTAAGCGCTGCTTTTTCGAACGACGCTACCGCGGTGGGCTCGTCCTCCTCCACTTCGAAAATCGTGTACAGCTTGGTGATCTGTAACAGGTTGTGGACATTCTTGCTCAGGTTCATGAGCTTGAGTTGGCCGCCGTGGTTGCGCACTGAGGTGTAGCAACTCATCAGCTCGCCGACGCCCGCGCTGTCAATATGACGAACCCCATGCAGATTTAGCAGAATGTTTCCATAACCCTGCTGGAATACATCGCGAATCACATGGCGAAGCACATCGGTCCCTTCGCCTAGCCGAAGTTCGCCGATTGCATCGACGATAACTACCCTCCCGATCAAGCGCGTGCTGGTCTTGATGCCCACGGCAGCCCGCCCCCTTATTACAAACCCCGAGGATCTCTTCCCGCCAAATGCTTGGTGTCGCTTTGAAACCTAATCCTACAACCCAGAGCAAGAGATAGGAAAGCAAAACCTGCGCAGGCCCGGTTCCAACTCCAGCCCGCGCAAAATCATCCGGCAGGCGCACAAGGTGGCGTCTGCCGGGGACCCCGACAAAAGAGGCCCCGGTGAAGTCATGTTCGCTGAGAATCGATTCCTGGCCAAGCTTCTACGCCATCTTCAACAGCGCTACCAGCACCAGCACGGTTTCGGCCGCGGCAAGCGAGATCCAGATTTTGCGCCGGAAGCGCGTGCGTCCGATATCGCGCATGAGCTGGATTCGCGCAATCAATAGCAAGGAATTGGCCGGAACTGGCTCTGCCGCCACTGGCGCCAGGGCCGCTGCGAAATTGGCGTCGGCGCCCTCGAGCGGCGCCTCCGGCGGAGCGTCCGGCTGGAATAGCTTTGGCCCGGCGATCAACGTTGACCAGTCCAGGATCTGCAGGCTGGCGTCTGCCCCAAACGCTGCCACCGGATGGGACGTCAACTCCAGCGACGGAAGCCGCTCCGGGGAAAGGCGGTCGCGAAGGTTTTGCAACAGCGAGTTCCACCAGCTGTGACTCAGTTCGTCACCCAGCAGCTCGCCCACATCGACCGGGCGCGATTCCAATTCCAGCGGCGGCAGCACCTCGGGTGAAATCACGTCGGCAAGGTTGTTAAAGACCGTGCGGTACCACGGCCGCTCCAACTGCTCTCCCAACAGAATGCCAACGTCCACTGGCTTTGAGGTAAGTTGCAGGGGCGCAAGGCGTTCCGGGGCAAATCGGTCCGCGAAGCTAATGAGCAGAGAGCGCCAAAGAGAAAGAGTCAATTCCTCCGGCGGCGAGAAATCCAGATCAGACATTCCAGCCTTTGCTTATCTTTCCAGGCTCGCTTGGTGCAAGTGGCCGCCGAGCGAGCATGACGCCCGCCTTCGGCGCTCACTCTAGCTTCTCACAACTCACGCCGTTTGCGCCATGTTTGCCCCGGCAGCCGTGCCGCGAACCAGAAAATGCTGCTCCGGCACCGCATACCCTGCGGCCGTGAAGGTGTCCCGGATCAGCCGGTTGGTGTCGAAGTAAACCTGCCAGTAGTGTTTGTTGTTGCAATAGGGGCGCACGGCCAGCACCGTCCCGGCGAGGTTGAAGGTCAGGATCTCCACGTCTGGGGCCGGCTCGGTCATCACGTTGGGAATACCGGCCAGGGCCTTCTTGAGCAGCGCAATCGCCGCATGCACATCCACTCCATGGTCCAGTTGCGCCGTCAGATCGACCCTGCGGTAGGGATTGGTGGAAAAATTCTGGATGACATCGGCAAAGATCTTGGCGTTGCCGACGACGTTCCGCACATTGTCCATGCTGTCGATGGAGCTGGCAAACAAGCCGACTTCCTGCACCGTGCCGGTCACGCCGCCAGCCGTCACAAGGTCACCCACCTTCAACGGCTGCAGGATAACCAGAAACACCCCTCCCGCGAAGTTGGAGAGCAGTCCGCTCCAGGCCATGCCGATCGCGATGCCGGCGGCGGCAATCAGAGCAGCCAGGCTCGTCGTCTCTACCCCGAAAAAGGCAAGGATGGCAATTGCCAGGATGATGTTGAGCAGAGCGTCAACCGCATTCTGGATATAACGAATGAGGGTCGGATCGATCTTCTGCCGGGTCATGGCCCTGCGAATCATGCGCAAGCACAGCCCAATCAACCAGCGCCCGACGATCCACAGCGCAATCGCTTCCAGCACCCGTATGCCGAGAGAGAGCGCAAGCGTCCAGCCTGACTGCATGAGTTCGTTCAGTTTGCGTTGCATAGATCCTCCGGGAAGGCGAAATCAGCGCATGATAGCCGCAGGAGCGGCTGATCGGGGGATGGTATCACAGGAATCGGCAGGTTTACACTTTAGCTGGAAGAAAGATGCTCTCCAGTGTTGCCGTCGCGCCCGGAATCTGCAACCAACGCCGGCAGTCACCGTTGATTGGCCGCGCTTTTACCGCATCAGCAAAGATCGTTGCACCGCAAGAACCGCAATCCCAGCCACAACCTGTGCCGAAGTCGAAAACGCTATTCGCAGGAGCAGACGCCGGGACACGCGCATGAAAACAAGCGGCAGATTGGAGTACCACCGCCGGCTGCGCAACGGTGAGCACTATCTTCTCCGGCACATCGCCGTACGATCATGGTCGTGCTTCTGCCGCTCTTCCCGCGCATGATATTCTTGGTTCAGGGCGAATGCTCAAAGGCGCGCTGCTGTGCGGGCGCGCTGATCTTCGTTTTCCGGAGAGCTACTTCGCTCTGGAGTAATAAGGCGGTTATTTGTGACGCAGCGTGAGAAGTTCGAGACCAAAAAGCTCCCCATGATGCCGATCCGCGACGTCGTCATCTTTCCTCATATGATGACTCCCTTTGTGGTTGGCCGGGAATCCAGTGTGCGGGCCCTCGAAGAGGCGCTGGCGGGCGATAAGAAGATCTTTCTCGCCACCCAGCACGATGCCAGTATCGACGAACCCAAGCCGAATGAGATTTACCAGGTCGGCACCATTGTGAACATCGTGCAGAGCCTCAAGCTCCCCGACGGCAACATCAAGGTGCTGGTGGAAGGCCTGGAGCGTGGCAAGGTCTTACAGGTTGTCGATACCGATGGCTATCTCGAGGCCACCGTCCGCACCGCCAAGTATTTGGCTGAGCCCACCCCGCAGGTCGAGACCGCCGTGCAGCGCGTCACCGGCCTCTTTGAGCAATACGTCAAGCTTTGCCAGTCGCTGAACTACGAGACCATGATCGCCGCCGTGAAGAACGACGATCCCTCGAAGCTTACGGACACCATCGCGGCCAATCTCCAACTGTCTATCGAGGAAAAGCAGGAGTTGTTGGAGATCTTCGATCCAGCTGAGCGGCTGAACCGCGTGGGCGATGTCCTCGACGTGGAAATTGAGAAGCTCAACATGGACCGCACCATCCAGTCGCGCGTCAAGCGCCAGATGGAGCGCGCCCAGAAAGAGTACTACCTTAACGAAAAGATCAAGGCTATTCAGAAAGAGTTGGGCCGGGGCGAGAAAAGTGAGTTCGACGAGCTGAAGAAGAAAGTTGACTCCGCCGGCATGCCCCGCGAAGTTTACGAAAAAGCGTTGCAGGAGCTGAAAAAACTCGAGGCCATGCCGCCCATGTCGGCTGAATCCACCGTCTCCCGCAACTATCTTGACTGGCTGCTGGCGGTGCCCTGGAAGAAGCGCTCCAAGGAAATCCGCAACATCGATGTCGCCGAAAAGACGCTGAACGAAGACCATTATGGCCTGGAGAAGATCAAGGAACGCATTCTCGAATTCCTTGCCGTGCGCCAATTGGTCAAGAATCCCAAAGGTTCGATCCTCTGCTTTGTCGGACCTCCTGGGGTGGGCAAAACTTCACTCGGCATGAGCATCGCCAAAGCCACCGGCCGCAAGTTCGTTCGCATGTCGCTGGGCGGCGTGCGCGACGAGGCGGAGATACGCGGCCATCGCCGTACCTACATCGGCGCTCTGCCCGGCCAGATCATTCAGATGATGAAGAAGGCCGGCACCAAGAACCCGGTCTTCATGCTCGACGAAGTGGACAAGATGTCCATGGACTTCCGCGGCGATCCTTCGGCCGCCCTGCTGGAAGTGCTCGATCCCGAGCAGAACTTTATGTTCGTCGATCACTATCTGGACGTGGAGTACGACCTGTCGCAGGTCTTCTTCATCGCCACGGCGAACGTGCTGCACACCGTCCCGCCGGCTTTGCAGGACCGCATGGAAGTCCTCCGGCTGCACGGCTACACCGAACCGGAAAAAGTCGAGATCGCCAAGCAGTATCTGGTGCGCAAGCAGCGCCAGCAGACCGGCCTGAGCGAAGAGAACCTCATCTTCACCGACGAAGCGCTGACCACCATCATCCGCAGCTACACCCGCGAGGCCGGCGTCCGCAATCTGGAGCGCGAAATTGGTAACATCTGCCGCAAGCTCGCGCGCAAGGTGGTCAAGGAAGGCAATAAGTTCTCCCTCTCCCTGACGGCGGAGAACGTCCCTGAATACCTGGGTGTCATGAAGTTCCGCGACAGCGAAATCCACGAGCGCAGCGAAGTTGGTCTTGTCACGGGGCTGGCGTGGACCGAAGTCGGCGGCTCCATCCTCACCACCGAAGTCGCCACCGTCGATGGCAAGGGTAAGCTCACCCTCACCGGCAAGTTGGGCGACGTGATGCAGGAATCGGCGCAGGCCGCCATGTCTTACGTGCGCTCCCGCGCCCATCGTCTGGGCCTGCCGCGCGACTTCTATCGCAACCTCGATATCCACGTGCACGTGCCGGAAGGCGCAATTCCCAAGGACGGCCCCTCTGCCGGCATCACCATGGCAACTGCCATCGCCAGCGCGCTGAGCCGCATCCCGGTGCGCCGCGACATCGCCATGACCGGCGAGATCACTCTGCGCGGCAAGGTGCTGCCCATTGGTGGCCTGAAGGAGAAGCTGTTAGCCGCCCATCGCGCCGGCATCCTGGAGGTCATTCTTCCTGCGGATAACGAGAAAGATCTGCCCGATGTTCCGGAGAACCTGCGCAATGTAATGCAATTGCGCTTCGTTAATACGATGGACGAGGTCCTGGCCTACGCGCTGGAGCACCCACTGCCGGAAGTGACGGGGGAAGAGGCGCCGCTGATTCCCGCTTTGCCTCCACCGTCGCAGGAACAAGCGCCGACGGCGCATCAGTAAGCCTGGGTTTGCATCTTAGTCCCAGCAACGCTGTGGAGCAGACCGTTATGACTAGCTCCTCGTTCGGGGTGAGCGTGGGTCTTAACTCCGGCTGACAACCGACAACCGACAACCAGCCATTATGAAGGTCCTGACGCGCTTTCTTATCTCCGCTGCCGACCCGAAGCAATTCCCCCCTGCGGGCGTGCCGGAGATCGCCTTCGTCGGCCGCTCCAACGTCGGCAAATCCAGCCTGATTAATTCGTTGGTGGGCAGCAAAATCGCTAAGACCAGCAACCTGCCGGGTCGCACCCAAACCATCAACTTCTTCCAGGTGCGCCGTCCCGGGAGGCCGCATCCCGACTTCGTCTTTGCCGACCTGCCAGGTTACGGCTACGCCCGCGTGCCAAAGGAAGTCACCGCGCGCTGGGCGGAGTTCATCAATCCATACCTGGAAAAGCGCGAGTCACTGGTCCTGTGCGTGGCGCTGGTGGACGTCGCCGTGCCTCCCCAGGAACTCGATCTGCAGTTGCTTGACTGGCTACGGCACGTGCAGCGCAATTTTCTGCTGGTGGCCACCAAGGCCGACCGCATCTCCGGCAACCAGTTGCGGAATTCGCTGCACAAGCTGAGCGAGAAACTCAGCCTCAGCCCCAATCAGATCATACCCTTTTCGGCCAAGGAGCCCATAGGACGCGACGAATTGTGGCGCGCCATCAAGCTAGCCGCTGGCGTGGAAGATCCCGGCACGCAGGACATTGCGAAAACCGGCTCGTAGAGCCAGTTACCGGCTGTCAGTCGAACCTGATGGAGTTCGTATTGGCACGGGTTGGCGAAATCGCTCGAAGCCAAAGGAACGAGTCCTGCGAAGCAGGACGGCGACAAGATAGCCCAGCGCTTCAGCGCTGGGGGGGCTGTATTATTGAAGGTTGAGCCCCTTCAGGGGCGGTACATCGGCAGTTGTCAATTGTCGCTTGTCAGCGTGAGCCTAGCACTCATTTGCTCTGTTGATGTCCTGCTTCACACCCAAAGCTCCATCGCCGTCTTGCTCAATATCTGCTGCTTCGCGCCGTCGCTAATGGCCAACCCTCGAAATTCTGTCAGGTTGTTGGCAATCTCCGGAACTCCCGGCCCCGGCCAGTCCGTTCCGAACAACGTCTTGTGCGCGATCTCCTCCAGCCGCGGGAAATAGTTCAGCAGCGCCTTGGGTGGAATCCCGCTGATATCGAGATAAACATTGCGGTGCCGCCGCACCAGGAAGAACGCCGTGTCCATCCACAACGGTCGCCCGCCGTGCGCCAGCAGAATCTTCAGCCGGGGGAAGTCGACGGCAATATCGTCAACGTAAATCGGATCGCCGTATTTGTTACGCGCCCCCGGGAAAATCGACGTGCCGGTGTGCACCATGATCGGGATGCCGTTCGCCTCCGCCGCGCGATAGATGATCTCCAGCTCTTTCACTCCATTGATGTAATCATTGGGATAGAGCAACTGGTGCGGCGGATGGATCTTGATCAGCCGAATACCCAATCGCACCACATGCTCCATGTCTGCCAGAACATTCGTCGTGTGCCGGGGATGAATGCTGCCGCAGGGAATCAGCCGTTTCGGGTCTTCCTTCACATAGTTGGCGATGAACTCGTTGACCGCGGGCGTGAAGCCAATCACCTCCGGCGCAACGTAATTGATCAGCACTGCGCGATCAACGCCGATTTCGTCGAGATGCTTCAGAAACGCCTTCGGCGAGCGGCAGTATTCGGCGACGCGGTCGAAGTCCTTGCGCGACTTCTTCATCAGCGCCAGCGCTTCGGGCTTGAACAATTCCAGCGGCTGGATGTGAACGTGGCAGTCGGTAATTATCATTTCGTTGTCGGTTGTCAGTGAAACTGAGAGCTGACGGCCGATGGCTGATCACTGCCTTTAATTCGCGCAAGCGAGAACGGAACGTTTGGCAAGAACCTTCACCATCTCGCGCCGGTACTCCGGCGTGAGGGCTGACGTCGTCAACGGTTTCGCGGTCCGGGCAGCTAACTCGCCAACCCGTTCGGCAATCTCCTCGTTCGGCACGATTCCGATCAGACAAGCATCGGCATCCGTTACCAGGTGCGGCGCGGGATTCAGCGCGGTAATCGCAACTCGCGCGTCTTCGACTCGCCCCGATTTCATCCTGAGTGCCGCCGCAACTCCCGCCAGCGGATAATCGATGCTGCCGCGCACCCGCAACTTCTGATAGCTGCCGCGCCATCCCGCCGCGCTCTCCGGCAAATACACCCGCGTAAGAATCTCGTTGGCCGCAAGATGCAGCCGCACCATGCCGTCATTCACATAGAACTCCGACAATGGGGTATGTCTTACTCCGTCGGGGCCGGCAATCTCGATCTCCGCGTTCAAACATAGCAGCGCCGGCGCGGTATCCCCCGAGAACGTCGCCCAACAGAAGTTTCCTCCCGGTGCAACGTGGCACAGATCGCCATCTTTCTTCAGGCAAAATCCGCAGCTTTTGCGCCAGCCCAGCGACTGGTTGTACCACAGGCAGCGCGTGTCCAGGCAAATATTGCCGCCCAGTGTTCCCATGTTGCGCAGCACCGGCGAGGCAACGGTCCGCACCGCCTCATACAGCACCCGGTAATCCTTGCGAATAACCGGAGAACGTTCGATCACGCTCAGCGGAGTCAGCGCGCCAATTTCCACGCCGCCGCCGGCCTCGTTGCGAATGCCACGCAACTCGTTCACCCCGCGCAAATCCAGCACATACGCCGGCGTGAACAGCTTTTGCTTCATCGAGGGCAATAAATCAGTGCCGCCGGCGATGATCTTGATATCGCCGCCATGCTTCGCCAACAAGGTTACGGCTTCTTCCAGCGTTCTGGGGCGCAGCAATTGAAAGCTGGGCAGGCTCACGGCTCACCTCCGGCCAGTGAATTCGCATTAGCGCCCTGCCGAGCAGGATCGAGCGGATGCCGCAGCGGGCCTTTGCCGCGGAAACACAGCGAGCCCCCATGTTCGCGGAACTTCACCGGCGCGGTCGGGTCAACCGATTCCGTCATCGCAATTCGCTTCAGGCCTTTCTTCGCCCGCAGCGCCGCCAGCACCCGCTCTGGAGTAAACGGGCTCTCACGCAGTCGGACTCCCACAGCGTGGTAGATGGCGTTGGAGATCGCCGGAATCGTTGCCGCCAGCGATCCTTCGCCCGCTTCTTTCGCGCCGAACGGCCCCTCCGGATCGATGCTCTCCACGATCACGCATTCGATATCCGGCGACTCCGTCGCCGACGGGCTGCGATACTCCAGCAAACCGGGATTCATCAGCAGGCCGTCCTTCCACACCATCTCTTCCTCCAGCGCCTGTCCCAACCCCATCCACACCGAGCCGATCACCTGGCCCTCAACCGCGACTGGATTCAGCGCTCGCCCGCAGTCATGTGCGGCCCAAATCTTGTGCACGGTCACCTCGCCGGTCTCTTCGTCCACGCTCACCTCGGCCACCTGCGCCGAGTAAGAATACGCCGGCGACGGCCCCACTCCCGCACCCTTGTGTTTCCCGCCGCGGGCTTCCATCGGAGGAGCATACGAACCCGTCCCGGTCAGCGCGCCATGAAAGTCGATGGCCGCCACCACCGCCTCCTCGAAGCTCATGTGCTCTTTGAAGCCTTCTTCCTTGCGCGTCTGCAACACCGAGCCGCGAAGAATCTGGCCATCCACATGCCCCCGAGCCGCCTCTTCCGCTTCGCCCGCGCCCGCCTGCGCGTCGCGCTTGTACACACGGTCGCCGCGCATGACAACCTCTTCCGGCGCGCAGTTCATTCGCCTGGCCGCCGCGCTGACGATGTTCTTCTTCACCGCTTCAGCCGCGCGCAGCGCTGCGTTGCCTGCCATGAACGTCACCCGGCTGGAATACGAACCGAGATCGATCGGCGTCAGGTCCGTATCCGCGGCGATCACCTTCACGCGCGCCAAATCGCACCCCAGCACCTCGGCCGTGATCTGTGCCGTCATCGTGTCGGAACCCTGGCCGATCTCAGAAGCGCCCGTGTACACCACCACCCCGCCATCGCGGTCAATCTTTATGTTCACCGTGGAGTGCGGCATGTCCGAGCGAATGATGCTATTCGCCGCGCCGCTCACGTAATGGCTGCACGCCATGCCCAGGCCGCGCCCCTTCGGCAACTTGCTTCTACGCTCCTCCCATCCGGAGCGAGTGATCACCTGATCGATACACTCCGGCAGCCCGTAACTCAGCACTCGCAGGCCGTTCGCCGTGACCGTCGGCGGCTTCAATAGGTTCACGCGCCGCACCTCTGCCGGGTCGAGCTTCAGGTGCGACGCGATCTCGTCCATCTGCGACTCGAAGGCGAAACGCACATTCACCGTGCCATGTCCGCGCATCGCCCCGCAGGCCGGCTTGTTCGTCAGCACGCGATAGCCGTCATAACGAATGTTGGGAATGTCATACAAAGCGCCGATCAGCGCGCCGGAATAGAGAATCGTTACCACACCGTAGGAGCAATATGCGCCGCCGTCCTGAATCACCTTGCAGGCGACCGAGGTCACTCGCCCGTCGTTCTTCACGCCAGTCTTCAGATCGACAATGGTACGCGGTCGCCCGCGGTGCGCCCAGAAAACCTCCTCGCGCGTGTAGGTGATCTTCACCGGCGCTCTTGCCGCGCGCGCCGCCACCGCGGCAATGATCTCCAGCGGGATAATCTCGCTCTTGCCGCCGAAGCCGCCGCCCACCAGCGGCTTGATCACGCGGATCTGCGACATCGGCAGCTCCAGCACCAGCGACAGCTTGTGCTGCAGGTAGTACGGCACCTGCGTCGACGACCAAACTGTCAGACGTCCAAGCACCCCAGTGTGGGGGTCCAGTTCGAAGCTGGCCAGCGTGCAATGCGGCTCCATCGCCGCGTGGGTGACCTCGTTAGCGATGTACCGCGCCTCATGGACGTAATCGGCCTCGGCAAAACCCTTTTCCGGGTCACCGAAAATGTGGTGATAATCCTTCTCGAGGTTGTGCGGACGGTTCTCGTGAATGAGGTCGCTCTCCGCCTTCATCGAGTCTTCCGGATCGAAGTATGCCGGCAGCGGCTCGTAATCAACATCGATCAGCTCCAGCGCGCGCTCGGCAATCTCCTCGTTGATGGCGGCGACACAGGCGACGTGATCGCCGACGTAGCGTACTTTGCCGACAGCCAAAGCCGTCTCATCATGGCCGACGGGAAGAATGCCGTAGGGATTCGGCGCGTCCTCGCCGGTAACGACGGCCACCACGCCGTCGAGCGCTTTGGCGCGCGAAGTGTCGATGCTCTTGATGCGCGCGTGGGGATACGGCGAATGCAGAATCTTGCCTACGAGCATCCCGGGGACACGCAGGTCGTCGGTGTATTTGCCGGCGCCGGTCGTTTTGCCCGCAGCATCGACCATCGCAATAGACTTGCCGAGAATGGAAAAATCGTTCATAAGCAATTAGCAATTAGCAATTAGTCATGAGCCCTTAGCCATCAGCACTCAGTTCAAGCTGTATCATCCTCAGCCAGTCAGCGCTGCCTTTGCGCTAACCGGTCGAAGCCCGCTCTATTTTGCGTCTACCAATTCTTCCTTCATCCCCTTCTGCTCCGCCTCAATGGCCGCGCGAATGGCCTGGTACATCTGCAAATACCCGGTGCAGCGGCACAGGTTGCTGCTGAGCGCCTCGCGAATCTCGTCTTCGCTGGGATCGGGATTGTTGGCCAGCAGCCACTTCACCGTCATCATGAATCCCGGCGTGCAGAAGCCGCATTGCGAGCCGCCAAAATCGCCATACGCCTTCTGCAAGGCAGCCAGGCCGCCGCGATCCGCCACGCCTTCAACCGTCGTGATCTCCTGGCCCTCGCAACTGGCTGCCAGCAGCGTGCAGGAGAGCATCGGGATGCCGTCGAGTTGCACCGTGCACGCCCCGCAGGAGGAATCGTCACAGGCGCGCTTCGAGCCGGTCAGCTCCAGGTCCTGCCGCAAAACATCGAGCAGCAGCTGGTTCGGCTCAATCGCCAGTTCGTGCGTGCGGCCGTTGATGCGAAGTTCTATTAGTTGTTTCTTCATGTGAGCCCTTAGCACTTAGCATTTAGCACATAGCCAATTCTGAGGCAGACGCTAATTGCTAATCGCTAGTCGCTAATTGCCTGTTCTCAGTACACTGGCACGCTCGGATCGATCTGTCGTGCCCAGCGATCGATACCCCCAGCCAGTGACTGTACCTTCTCGAAACCCTGCCGCCGCAGCCAGACGGTCACATTCATCGATCGAACACCGTGATGGCAGACGACGACAATGTGCCCCCCTGGATCGATCTCCTGGCCGAACCGCGCTGGAATGTCGCTCATCGGGATGTGTTTGCTGTCGGCGATCTTCGCCGCCGCAAACTCCCATGGCTCGCGAACGTCGACCAGCGTCACATCATTCCCCGCGTCGCGCAGCGACTTCAACTCCTCGGGCGTGATCTCGTAATCCATCAGCGATATTTCCCCGGCCATCCGTTCCCACAGGTTTACCTGCCCACCCACTTCGGCTGTCGCCGCTCGATGAATGCTGCGATTCCTTCCTTGGCGTCGGCAGTTTGCATCAGCTCCTCGCAGTAAATCTGTTCGGCGCGCGCCAGACCTTTATCGAAGTGGATCGCATCCCACGCGTAAAACGCCTTCTTCGCAAGGGCCAATGCTGCCGGACTCAATTGCGAGAGGCGCTGCACGCACTCGGCAACCAGAGTCTCCGGATCGTCTGCCAGCCCGTTCACCAGCCCCGCAGCCAGCGCCTCCTCAGCGGAAAGCGTGCGGCCCGTCAGCACCAACTCCGCCGCCAGCTTCTGTCCCACAATGGGGGACAAGGCGACACATCCCACAGGCGGGTAGCACCCCAGCTTGATCTCCGGAAATCCCCACACCGAATCCGGCGAAGCATACACAATATCGCACATCAAGGCCAGCTCCGCTCCGCCACCCAGGCAGTGCCGGCGAACGCTGGCGATGGTCAGCTTGCGACTGCCAACCAGCGAGTGAATCACGCTGTGAAACGCGGTTAGCATTCCCCGCACCTTGTCCGGCGTATGCGCCGCAATGTCCACGCCGCTGGAAAAAGCTCGCTCCGAGCCGGCAAAAACAATTGCGCTGATCTCGCGCTGCAACTCAATTTGCTCCAGCGCGGCGCGCAGCTCCTCCAGCATCGGAACGTCAATAACATTCACCGGCGGATGGTTCAGCGTCACCCGCGCCGCCGGAGGATTGAGCTCAACGGCGATGCGCGTGAAAGTCGTATTCGTAGCGATCGTCATTTTCCGCAGAACTTCGCAGGCCGTTTCTCTAGGTACGCCGCCAAGCCTTCTTTCGCGTCCTCGCTCTCGAACAGCAGTTGCTGGTTCTCACGTTCCAACGCCAATCCGGCTTCCAGCGGAATCTCCCAGCCGGTCTGCACCGCGCGCTTAATCCGCCCGACCGCCTTCGCTGCCTTGTTTGGCGGACAGAATTGGCGCGCGTATTCCAGCACGCGATCCATAAAGTTCTCGCGGGGGAAAACTTCGTTCACCAACCCCAGATCTTTCGCCTCATCGAACGAGAATGTCCTGCCGGTCACCATCAGCTCAATCGCCTTGGCCTTGCCCAAAAGCCGCGACAGTCGCTGGGTTCCGCCCGTTCCCGGCAGAACTCCCAGGCTCACTTCCGGCAAGCCGATCTTGCCTCCATCCTTGCGCGCCACCCGAAGATCGGCTGCCATCGCTACTTCCAGGCCGCCGCCAACGCAGTGTCCGTTCAACGCAGCGATCACAAGCTTCGGTGTGTTTTCCAGCCGCAGCAATGTCTCATTGGCATGCAGGCAGAAGTAATACTTAAACGTCGGGTCCACTTCCGTCAGCATCTGGATGTCCGCGCCGGCGCAGAAAAACTTCTCCCCCGCTCCCCGCAGCACAATCACATGAATGTTGTTGTCCATGCGCGCCTGCAGAATGGCGTCGTCAAGCTGCCGATTCATCTCGTAGCTGTAGGTGTTGGCCGGAGGATCGCAAAGCTCGATGACCGCAACCCCGGACTCCGCGCGGTAATGAATCCGTTGTTTCGTCTCGGCCATGGATATCGTGCTCGCCATCGTCATTTCCCTTTGCTTTTCGTCTCTCTCCGCACCGGCGCCTTCGTTTTCACGCGAGTCCGGTCACCTGCCTGAACGCCACCCCGGATTCCCTGCAGAAAAATGTCGCTGATCTCACGCGCCAGAATCTCCGCCTCCGGATCGACGCGCGGGTTGTACCACGTGTACAGCCAGTTCATCATCCCGAACAGTCCCATCACTGCGGTGCGTGTGCTGACGCCGCCTTTGGCCGCCGCCTTGGCGCTGGCCGCGGCCAGCCCTTCAGCTTGGGCCAGGTCATCGACAAGGCCTACGCAGATGCGGTAGTACTCGCGCTTGATCGCGCTCAGTTCGGCGCCGTAGCCGTTCCTCAACACGTCGTCCTCGTGCGAGAGCACCTTCATGGCCTTCTGCTTGGCCACCGAATAATCCACATGGTTGTGGACGAAGATGCGGATACGGGCTTCGGGATCCGTCGTTGCGGCCAGCCGCTGCCGCAGTCGCTCCATGATCGTGGTGAAGGTGTGCCGCTGGATGAAATAGAGTAGCTTCTCTTTTGAATCGAAGTAGTAATACAGGCCAGCCAACGACGTGCCGCTCAGCCGCGATAGGTCGCGCATCGAGGCGCCCTCATATCCTTTGTCGGCAAAGACCTCGGTAGCGTAATCCAGGATCTCCGCCAGTCGGCGATCGAAGCGGTTCTCGGGAGGCGCCTGACGCTCCGGGGCGCGGGTTGTGGCCGAAGCCGGCATAGACGCGGATCGTTTAATTCTTTCGAACGTTCGTTATAATTTTACCTCGGAGCAAGAGTTTTCGCAATTCTTCCACTGCCGCGGGACCCGGCCCGGCGCTTCGCAATCGGTTCTTTCCTGCCCAATTGCCGGCCCCGTGATCCCAAGTCGCCGTCTTTGTTGCTCACATTGTGGTAGGATTTTTGCATCTATCATCTGCTTCCGCCCCAGGCGGTATGATTCCGGAGGAACACCTGTTCATGCCACGTTTCACACACTTGGTACTCGCGCTTTCGTGTGCCATCACCTGCACTTCTTACGCTCAGCAACCCGCCGCCCAGCCTCCCGCTGAGAAGGCGGCAACGCCGGCCCCCACCGCCGAAGCAACCAATGCCAAAGCTGCGCCGCAGGCCGCCAATGTCCCCATGAGCGAACCCGTTATTACGCTTAAAGGCGCCTGCCAGCCGAAGGCGGGTAGCACCCCTGCGGCAGACTGCATCAGCAGCCTTACCCGTGCGCAATTTGAACAACTCACCAATGCGCTGCAGCCGGCCGAGCGGGGGCCCGTGCCTCCCGAGGTCAAGCGCCGCTTTGCCACGCAATATGCCAAGTTGCTGACCTTCGCCGATGCGGCCCGCCAATTGGGGCTGGAGAACGATCCCAGGGTCCAGCAGATCTACACCTTCGCCAAGAACCAGATCCTGGCCGAATCGCTCAACCAGCACTACATGCAAGAGTTCGCCCATCCCAGCGAACAGCAAATCCAGGACTACTATAACCAGCACCTGAAGGACTACCGGGAAGCCACATTGCAGCGCGTCATCATCCCCGTCAATCAGGGCAATCCCGACAAACCCAAGCCGACAGAAGCCGAGCAGAAGGCCTACGCCCAAAAGATTCGTGACCGCTGGGCGGGAGGAGAAGATCCGGCCAAGCTGGAAAAAGAAGCCATGACGCACAGCGGCATGACCACAGTTTCGCCCGACGTCGAACTCGGCAAGCGGCGCCCGGGCTCGCTGCCGGAAGCGCATGAATCCGTCTTCGACATGAAGGCCAACGACGTCTCGCAGCCTTTTTCCGATGCGGCAGCGGTCTATATTTACAAGCTCGTTTCCATCCGGCAACTTCCCCTCAGCGAGGTGCAGACTAGCATCTCGCAAGCGCTGCAGCGGCAGATGTTCTCGGACAAAATCAAGCAAGTGGAGACTTCCGTGACGCCGGAGTTGAATGAGGCCTACTTCGGGCCCGAAGTTCCGCCGTCGGTACAGCGTGGGATTATTCAGCACGGTGCTCCGCCGATGCCCGCCGAAGGCGCGGCGCCACCCCCGCCCGTGAAACCAGAAGGCGCCACTGGCGGTCCGGCTGCGGCCAACTCAGGAGCTTCGCCTAAGTAGTCATGCCGCCAAACCGGACGGTACTGGTTACCGGCATCTCGGGCAATCTGGGAAGCAGGCTGCTGCCGCTGCTTTCCGACTTTCGCGTGGTGGGCGTGGATCTCCGCCCACCTGAGGTCTCCTTCATCGCACCCGACGCCGCTCGATCGCGCTCGGGGCAGGTTACGCCGGCGCCTGTCGGGGACCCCGGTTCCCCACCGATCGTATTTGAAGAAATGGACTTGGGACGCGAGGCCAGCTGCCGCCGTCTCATCGAACTGCTGCGCCAGACCGGAGCGCAGTCGGTCATTCATCTGGCCTTCGTCCTTGATCCACAACGCACCGGCGTTCTTAATGCGGAGCGCATGTGGCAAATCAATGTTGCCGGCACCGCGCGAGTGATGGAAGCGATCAGCGTGGTCAACCGCACCGGCGGCCATGTGCGGAAATTTATTTTCCCGGGCAGCGTCGCCGCGTACGGTCCCGACACCGCGGGTCCAGTGAAAGAAGACGCTCCACTGCGGGCGCACACGCTGGCCTATGCCATCCATAAGCGGGAGAGCGACGAGGTGGTTCGTTATCGCGCCGCAAGCCTGGGCGACTGCCGCACCTACATTCTTCGCCCCCACATCCTCACCGGCGCGTCCGTGCAGAACTACATTGTCGGTGCTTTGCGGGGCACGCCTCTGGGCGCAAGCAAGCGCGCTGCACGTATGCGCGCCGAGAGCCGACGGCTGCCTCTGCTGCTGCCGCGCGGAGACAAGTATCTGGAAAAGCGCTTCCAGTTCCTCCACGTGGATGACATGGCGCGGCTGCTGACCTTGCTGCTGTATCGTCCCGCCACGGACGCGCCCATCACGATCCTGAATGTGACCGGGCGCGGCGAGTCGCTCAGCTTACGGCGCTGCGCCGAGATCGCGCAAGCCACCATCAAGCACGTCCCTAACCGGGCCGCCATGCGGTCGATGCTGCGCTTATTCTGGCGCTTCGGCATTTCCTCAATTCCGCCTGATGCTTTGCCTTACCTGATCGGCTCTTACACCATGGACACTACTCGCCTGCAGCAATTCCTCGGCGCCGATTATCCTCGCGTGATTCAATACACCATAGAAGACGCGCTGCGCGACTGCTTCGCCATCCAGAAATAACACTCCGGTCTGTAGTGCTGCCTGCGTGCATTGTCCCATTACTCCGGTAGCTTTGGCTCCTGCTGTCTAATAACTGCTTCCCCTTAACACTTTCGACCGTCTCTATATACGCCGATGCCTCCTTGCAGGATGTTGGAAACTCCTTACTGCAACGGCAGACCGGCAAATTGAATCTCTACCTTAGTAGAGAAAGTTTAGTGTTGGAACGGAGATCGTCTTGAAAGGTTCGATACAACTGCGTCATTCATTAGCGATTGTCCTGGGAGTCTGCTTTGTGATTGCAGGCGCCGCGGTCGGAGTGGGATGGACTTCCTGGACAGGCCACGCGGCCAGCGCCGCGCAGCAAGTTCCCGTCCATGTGAAGCAGGGCGGCCACGCCAAAGCGGCGCCCGACGGCGCCCCCAACGCCTTGGGCTTTGCTCCTATCCTTAAGCCCGTTCTGCCGGCGGTGGTGAGCATCACTTCGTCGCGTGTCGTGAAAGTACCGCAATCCCCATTTTTCAACATGCCTTTCTTTCAGCAGTTCTTTGGCGGGCAGCTTCCCCAGAGCCCGCAAACCCAGCGCGAAATGGGCCTGGGATCGGGCTTCATTGTTAGCCCCGACGGCTACATCCTGACCAACAATCACGTGGTTGCCAAGGGCACCGACATCAAAGTCATCCTGGCCGATAAGCGTAGGTTCACCGGCAAGGTGATCGGCACCGATCCGCAGACCGACATCGCGGTCGTGAAGATCGACGCCACCGGACTGCCCACCGTCCCCTTGGGAGATTCCTCCAAGCTGCAAGTCGGTGAGTACGCTTTCGCCATCGGCAACCCTTTCGGCGTAGGCGAGACCGCCACCATGGGCATCATCAGCGCCACCGGGCGCAATGGATTGTCGATCGAAGACTACGAAGATTTCATTCAGACCGATGCTGCCATCAATCCCGGCAACTCCGGCGGCCCGCTGCTGGACGCGCGCGGCGAAGTCATTGGCGTCAATACAGCGATTCTAACCGGCGGCAGTTCCAGCGGGAACGTGGGAATTGGATTTGCCGTCCCCATCGACATGGCGAAATACGTCATGAACCAAATCCTGAAGCACGGCAAAGTCGTGCGCGGCTACGTCGGCATCGGCATTCAGGAAGTCACGCCGGCTTTGGCGAAGGTCTTCAAGGTGCCGCCGGAAAAGGGCGCTTTGGTCAGCAATGTTGAGCCCAACAGCCCTGGCGCAAACGCGGGCCTGCAGCGCGGCGATGTGGTTACCGAGCTGAACGGACAGCCGATAACCGCCCCCAACGATCTGCGCCTGCGGGTGGGCAGCATGAAGCCGGGCACGGTGGCCCATCTCAAGGTGATGCGCAACGGCGAGTCGCGCGACGTCAACGTCACGCTGGGCGAGAGTCCGTCGAGCCAGAAGGCGGGAGCAGCCTCGGGCGCGGCGCAAGCCAGTCCCATGCGCGGGGTTCAGGTTGAAGATCTGACTTCGGACATCCGGCAGCAGCTTGGATTGAGCGACGACGTCAAAGGAGTCGTGGTCGACACCGTGCCCCAGGATTCTCCGGCGGCGGATGCCGGCCTGCAGCGCGGCGACATCATTGAGCAGATCAATCGTCAGCCGGTAAACTCCGTCTCCGAGTACCAGCGTCTGATCAGTGACACCGGCAAGCAGCCCGTGGTCCTGCTGGTCAATCACAAGGGAACCACAGTATTCGTGGTGGTGCAGCCGGAGTAGGAAACTGCGAGCGCGTCGAGCTTTGATGGGACGGCTTTCTACACCGTCCCATCAAGCCCACCCGGCTTAACGTGCTGAAAACTCCAGTGCGGAGTGCTTTGTATCAGGGCAGGGCATTACCGGCTGCCGAGACAGTCGCTTCCTGAGTGCTCGTTTTCCAGCCGGGGACATTCTTGTATCAGGGCACGACTTTACAGCTTGCTGAAAAAGTCGATTCCGCCGTGTTTTGAAGGAGCGCAGCTTTAGCCGCGCCGTTATCAGTCCGTTATTTTTGACATCGCGACGGGCTTTAGCCCGCGAGCGATCTGCTGCTTCGACTTTTTCAGCAGCCTGTTTAGTCGTGCCGCTAAGGCGTTTATCTTGTCGATCCCCAGCGGGCTTCAGCTCGCCAGGGATCTGTTGTTTCCACTTTTTCAGCATCCTATAAGTCAGCAAAGGTGCGCCGTTGTGAGTCCTTCCTATTTGTCATCCCGTGGGACTCGCCTTTCGGACTTTTCAACAGCCTCGTTACCGCGGGCATCGTGGTTAGTCCGCATTGTCGGAAGCGCAGAGAATCTACACGGAGGTTACGTTGTCCAGTTTTTTCCAGGGTGGTGCGATGGTTCCCATTTTCTGGCGAAAGTCAGGTGTTGCGCTGTTGTTCACCGTCTTCGCCTGCACTTTCGCTATTGCGCAAAGCGACCCCCAGGCGCTGGTCTCCAAAATGGTGGACAACGAACTCCACGCGCAAAAGACCTCGCATTACTGGATGTACGTTGACAGCAACACCAAGCCTCACAGCAGCGAAGTCAAGCGTGTCCTCGAAACCTCGCAATGCTGGCTGAACTGGCCCATCTCCATCAACGGCCAGCCGCCTTCGGCGCAGCAAGAGCAGCAAGCGCGCGCGCACCTCGAACAATTGGTCCAGGATCCAACCATCAGGAAGGAGAACCGCAAAGAACTCAACCAGGACGCCCACAAGGCCAACACGCTGCTGCAAATCCTGCCCGACGCTTTTCTCTTCACACCCGAAGGGGAGCAGCACGGTTCCCTCAAGCTCGCCTTCCGTCCCAATCCTCATTACAACCCTCCCAGCGATGAGGCCAGGGTATTTCACCATATGGCCGGAACCTTGCTCATCAACGCGAAGGAGACGCGGCTGGCGGGAATTTCCGGCAAGCTAACCTCGAATGTGGAGTTCGGTTGGGGAATCCTTGGCAAGATCCGCAAAGGTGGAACGTTTAGCGTAGCGCAATCAGAAGTCGCTCCCGGCGACTGGGAGGTCACGCGGCTCGACGTTCACATTAGTGGCCGGGCGCTGTTCTTCCACTCCATCAGCGAGCAGCAGCACGAGGTGAAGACCGGCTTCCAGCCCGTCCCGCGAGACATAACCCTGGAGCACGCCGCCTCCATCGTTCAGCACCCGCCCGCCTGACCAGCGCAGTAGGCATTGGGCCGGCGTGCCCTGATCCATACCTGTAAGCGAAGCACAAGCTTATGTCCTGAAAACAGAGGTTCGCAGCATACGTCTCGGCGCCTTGAAGGGGGCGGCTTCACGGGCCGCTCAAAAAGTCGCTTTCGTGCTGTTTTGAAGGGGCGCACCTTCAGGTGCGCCGTTGCAAGTGCTTTATATTTGTCATCCCGAGCGGACTTTAGTCCGCGATGGATCTGCGGTCTGTTTACCGGCGCCGCAAAGCCGACGCAATCAGTCGGGCGTTAACCTCTGGGGCGCTCGCGTTCGCGAAATCCCGACCCTCGCCACAAGCTGCCACTGGCCCCTGTGCAGAAATTATTGCGAACTTTTATTGCAGAGCCTTGCGGCAGTTCCCACCCACTCGCCAGCATTTTGTTCAGCTTAGGACGGAAGGATAATTGCATATTGTGCGGGCGTAGTAGTGTGTGGAAGTGCCCCGCAGTACCACAGCCTCAACCTAGGAGAAGCTGTCATGTCAGGAATCAAGACCTTCATCTCGCGCGGTTCGGCGTCCCTTCAATTACGGACCCTCGCCCGCGTCGTTACTCTCCTCGTTGCCCTGGCAGTGCTGACGACGGCGGGAGTACTCTGTCAAGCCCAAAGCAACTTCACCGTCATTCACAATTTCACAGGAGCGGCGGACGGGAGCCAACCCGTTTCCACCCCAACTTTGGACAGGGCCGGCAACCTATATGGGACAACCCACGCTGGCGGAACGAACGGATGCATCAACAGCGGGCCGGGATGCGGCACCGTCTACAGGTTGACGCATGGCAACGGCTCCTGGACCTTCCATCCGCTCTATAGCTTCACCGGCGGCAGCGACGGCGGCAACCCCGTCGCCGGAGTGACCATCGGCCCCGACGGTACGCTCTTCGGCGTCACCGGCATGGTGGATGTCAATCTCGGCACGCTGTTCCGCCTCCAACCTCCGCGAAACGCGTGTAGGACCGCGCTTTGCCCATGGACTGACACGATCCTCCACTACTTTGGCGGCGGGTCCGATGGCGCAAACCCAACCGGCAATGTGGTTTTTGACTCCCAAGGCAACCTCTACGGCACTACCACGGCTGGCGGAACATACCAACATGGTATGGTCTACAAGGCGACCCGCTCCGGAAGTACCTGGAATCTAAACCCGCTCTACAGCTTTGGGGCCTCCGGCAACGATGGCAGCGACCCCCTAAGCGGACTGGTGCTGGACGGTGCGGGCAACATTTATGGAACGACGTATGCAGGTGGCCTCTACGGCTACGGCACGGTGTTCGAGCTATCACCCTCGCAGGAAGGGTGGATCGAGACCATTCTCTACTCCTTTACCGGGGAAAGTGACGGCATCTATCCGGCAGCGGGACTCGTCTTCGACCCGGCGGGGAATCTTTATGGAGCAACCAGCGAAGGACGGCCGGGAGAAGCCGCGACAATCTTCGAGCTGTCACCGCAGGGCGGCGGCTGGAATTTCGCCACAATTTACACCCTTCCCGGCTTTGGGCCTCAATCTACCTTGGCCATTGATTCCGCCGGCAATCTGTACGGGACAGTCCCATACGGTGGTAGCTCCGACTGGGGCAACGTCTTCGAACTGTCGCCCGCAGGCGGCGGATGGATCTATATCGACCTGTACGACTTTACCGGTGGTAACGACGGCTCCAACCCGCTCGGTGGCGTCGTTGTCACCAGCTCGGGTGGATACCTTTACGGTACGACAGCAGGCGGGGGAACGAACGGTGACGGCGTCATTTACCAGATCAACCTCGGCGCCCGCCGCTAGAGTGTCTTGAGGGAAGTGTACACGTGGTGAAAGTCCGGTTTTGAAGGGGCACGGCTTCAGCCGTGCCGTAAAGCTGCTAGCAGCCCGTGGTGAAAGTCCGGTTTTGAAGGGGCACGGCTTCAGCTGTGCCGTAAAGCTGCTAGCAGCCGGTGGTGAAAGTCCGGTTTTGAAGGGGCGCAC
>VFSW01000584.1_pt1 | contig 53668 bp, 33 predicted proteins | sample 5358111 | NCBI WGS metagenome assembly VFSW01 (sample SAMN11554181, study PRJNA540505) | mine drainage metagenome | isolation source: sediment from site ElyBrook_90M | place: USA: Ely Copper Mine, Vershire, VT | collected 2017
CTCGAATGCACGCTGAAAACGCGTGAAGGGATTACGACTTGCCTGCTTGCGGACGATCTCGGCGTCGTCATGCTCCCGCAGCATGTACTTGGCCATGGTGGGAACCAGAGTACGCGAGAGCAGATAGCTGGCCAGCATGGCGAAGACGACCGCCTCGGCCATGGGAACAAACAGATAGCGCGCCACGCCGTTCAGAAAGAACATCGGCACGAAAACGATGCAGATCGAGAGCGTGGAGACAAGAGCCGGCACGGCAATCTGCGCGGAGCCGTCCAGGATGGACTGCTCCAGCTCCTTGCCCGCTTCGAGATTGCGGTTGATGTTTTCAATCGCTACGGTCGCGTCATCCACCAGAATGCCCACCGCCAGCGCCATGCCGCCCAGCGTCATGATGTTGATGGTCTCGTTCAGCATGGCCAGCACGATGAGCGAACAGAGAATCGAGAGCGGAATCGAGACGGCGATGATGATGGTGGAGCGCCAACTCCCGAGAAAGACCAGAATCATGATCGCCGTCAGGCAGGCGGCGATGATTGCCTCGCGCACCACGCCGTCAATGGCGCTGCGTACGAAGATGGACTGATCCGAGAGCGCATTGATGCGAAGCTGCGGCGGTAGCTGCCCCTTAACCAGCTCCAACTTGTTGCGAATGCCGCTGATGATGTCGAGCGTGGACGCCGAGCCGGTCTTGAGGATGCTCATGAGAATGGCGCGGTGTCCGTCAACACGTACGATGTTGGTCTGCGGCGGATAGCCGTCGCGCACATGCGCCACGTCGTGGATGTAAATCACCGTGCCGTTCACCTTGCGAATGGGCAGATTATTCAGCTCGTCCATGATGCTCGGAGCAGAGTTGGACTCAACGATGTATTCGAAGTTGTCCACTTTGATGGTTCCGGTGGGAACGATCAGGTTCTGAGCGGACACCGCGTTGACCACGTCAGCCGCAGAAAGACCTTTGGCCTGCAGCGCGGCGCTATCGATGTCCACCTGAATCTGGCGCTGCTTGCCGCCGTAAGGGAAGGGTGTCTGCGCCCCTTCCACCGTGGCTAACTGCACACGGATGTTGTTGGTGGCCAGGTCAAAAAGCTGCTGCTCATTCAGCCCGTTCCCGGCCAGGCCAAGCTGCAGCACCGGCACGCTGGCCGCGTTGTACTGAATCATGAACGGCGGATTGGTGCCCGGCGGCAGAAAGCGCAATTGAGCCTCATTGATCGCGCCCACCTGCGCCACGGCGGCTGCGATATTCACGTGAGGCTGGAAAAAGATCTTGATCACCGCCACGCCGTTCAGCGACTGCGACTCGATATGCTCGATGTCATTGACGGTCGTCGTCAATCCGCGCTCGCTGACGAACACAATGCGCGAGGCCATCTCCTGCGCGGAGAGACCGGTGAAGTTCCAGACCACCGAAATCACCGGGATGTCGATGTTCGGAAAGATATCCGTCGGCATCGACAGGATGCTGTACGCCCCGAGAATCAGGATCAGCAGAGCGAATACGACGAATGTATAAGGCCGCCGAAGCGCCAGACGAACAATCCACATAAAACGGCTACCACCCCCGGGCCGGTTCTCCCCTCCAGATCATGCGCTCACACCCTGCTCCGGACCGCGCTCCCGGAGGACTGCCGCATGGCCGGATCTGGAATGTACAGCAGTGGAACGGATTCGACTCTCGTGCGGCAGCGCACCGAATTTCCACTCCCGTAATGCATGGTGGAACACGTCGGGCGCCATGCGCCGCGCAGTCCACCCTAGTGTTCGGTATCTTCATGGTAGTCGAAGAGACGGCTCTTTGTGGGCTTGCCCCTTCTCGTCTCCGCAACAGAATTCGCTCAATTCCGCGACTGGTCTGCCCGCTGGCCCACACAGGCGCGTGTTGATCCCACCTAGTGAACCGGTTCGAGGGCACTCAAAGTTATTCCACCTCGCGACGCACCGTTGTTGCTCAGGCGGCAAAGATGGCCAGCGCGAGCACGCCGACGCCGGTCAGCAGACTCATGGGGTCCGTCATGGCAAAAACGACCGGGTCGTCGCTGAGTTCTCCGCGCGAGGCCAGCAGCCACACACGATGGAGCCAGTAGAGCAGAAGCGGCACAATCAACCAGAGGCGCGCTGGATGTCGGTAGAGGTCCGAGACGTCAGGCCGCGCGATGTAGAGCATAAAGACCACCACTGCCGCATAGGCACTCGCGGTTCCAAAGCTGCGAATCTGTTCCAGATCGGCAACAAGGTACCCGCGCCCGTGCGTCGATGAGACGCCGCGCTCCCTCAGGTTCTCCAGCTCGCTGAAGCGCTTGACCATGGCCAGCGAGAGAAAAAGAAAGCTGGAAAAGCTGGCCAGCCACTGCGAAATCGGCGTTCCCGTCGCGGCACCTCCGGCCAGCAGGCGCAGCGTGTAAAGCCCGGAGAGCAGCAGCACATCCACCACTGCCATCCTCTTGATCTGCGTGGTGTAAGCCGTGGCCGCCACAATGTAAAGCCCAAGCCAGAGCGTAAAGGCATTGGGAAGCGTGGGCAGAATCGCCAACGCGGCAAGAGTGAGCGCCCCAGCCAGCATCACCGCACCGGCGACCGAGAGATCTCCGGCGGCGAATGGCCGCATCCGCTTGGCGGGATGACGGCGGTCACTCTCGATGTCGAGCATGTCGTTGATGAGGTAATTCACCGAGGCAATGAAGCTAAAGCAGAAGAAGGCCTTGGTCACCGCCATCAGTCCGACGGGGGTGATCTGATGCGAGAGGAGCAGCGGCATAATGAGCAGAATGTTCTTGGCCCACTGATGAACGCGAAGCGCCTTCAACAGAACGTGGCCTGCGGGCGTGCGATCTTCGAAGGAGCGGGCAATGGGGATGCGCTTGAGCCGGATTGCCAGCCGTAACCCCCAACTCGGATTTGCGATCATCGCAACGGCTGCGTGGCGAAGCAAGGGCAAATCGGCCAGGGAGTTGCCGATGTAGTCAAAGGCGCCCACTTCCTTCTGCAGGCGCTCTAGCTTATGGTTCGAGGTAAGGTTCTGGTCGCGGTGGGTAGCGAACACACCCTTGAACAAAGACAGGTGGGCGGCAACCCTCTGAGCCAGCGCACCATCGGCACCGGTGGCCAGGTAGATCGTCCTCCCGTTCCGGTGCTCTTCCTGCAGATAACGCAGGAGTTCCGCCTGGTATGGAAGCCGCGCGGCATTCAATGAGGCCCGCCGCTCCACCTCGGCTTTAAGGCTGCCTCTTCCGCCCGCAAGCCAGAGCGGAACCAGGAAGATGGCGAGCGGGTTGCCGCGCATCAGATGGCAAAGGCCGTCCAGCAGCGTATCCGACTTGACCAGTGTTCCATCAAGATCCACACAGAGAGGGCGCTGTTCTGCGATCTTCTCCGATGCGGACGGGGATGTGTTCAAGTGGGCCTCACCTTGCAGCGCAGATGGTGCAGCTTTGCATGGGATAGTCCGTTCCGATCGCCGGTGAAAGACCTGCCTCACCGCTGCTCGCAATCGCGAGCAACACCGAACCGACAAAATCTGGTGGCATTATAGGAGATGGCGCCGGACGGCCGTCTTCCGCTCCGTTCGGACGATCTGCGAGTGGACTGCCCCTGCGTCGAGGCGGGCAACAAAAGGCAGGCTGTTTTGTAACCGCAAGAGGCAGAAAGGTTAAACTTTTCCTGTCGCTTCAACGTCCACACAACTGGGTGCAGACCAGTTGTGCCCTTCGAGCGAGGATCCCGGATCCTGCCGGCCCGTACCCCCGAAAGTGACGGACTTCAAAAGAATGCCCATGCTTGAGACCTCTGAATCCCGCACGCCTGTCATCGACTCGACCGGACCGCAGCGCACCCCGAAGAACAAGACCGTCCGCGTCATCGTTTACCTTGTGCTTCTCGCCGCCCTGGGCCTCATTGTGTGGCGCATCCACCAGAACCAGAGCCAGGCAGCGGCCAACAGCGCCAAGCAGGCGGCCATGCTGATGAATCGCCCGGTTCCGGTGCAGGTGGTCCCGACGGAACGCAAACCTATGCCCGTCTACCTCACCGCACTCGGCACGGTGACGCCTTATATGAGCGTCACGGTGAAAGCGCGCGTCAGCGGCCAGCTGCTGCCCGTTCAATTCACTGAGGGTCAGGAGGTCCGGCAGGGCCAGACAATCATGGTCATCGACCCCGGCCCCTACAAAGCCGCACTGGACCAGGCCAAGGGCAACCTTCTGCACGACGAAGCCCTGCTCAAGAACGCACAGGCCGAGTACCGGCGCTACACCGCGCTCTTCCAGGCGGGCGTTGTTTCCAAGGAGACGCTCGACGCGGATGAGGCCGCTATGGGCCAGTATCAGGGTGCCATCGCCGCCGACAAGGCAGCCGTAGACAACGCGCAACTTCAGTTGGACTGGTGCACGATTCAGTCGCCCATCAACGGCAAGATCGGCCTCAGGCTGGTGGACCCCGGCAACATCATCAGCGCCAACACCACCAACCTCGTCATCATCAATCAGCTTCGGCCCATCGCCGTCTACTTCACCCTGCCGGAGAGCCAGCTTCCCGCGGTGCTGCACAAGCTGGCCAACGATCACCAGCTGTCTGTGGATGCATACGACCGCAACGACGTGCAGAAGATCGCCACCGGCGAGTTGCTCACCGCGGATAACCAGATTGACACCACCACCGGCACCGATCGGCTCAAGGCCGTCTTCAACAACCAGGACGAAGCGCTGTTTCCCAACCAGTTCGTCAATATCCACCTGGTGATGGAAAACCGGCCTAACGCGCTCGTGGTGCCGACAGCAGCCATTCAGTCCGGTGTGCAGGGCACCTTTGTCTGGGCGATTGACAAGGATGCCAGCGGCAATTCAGTAGCCCGGATTCAGCCCGTCAAGGTAGCTCTCACCGAGGGGCAAACCACGATTCTCGACAACGGACCGGATCCCGGAACGGGTATTGTGGTGGATGGCGCGGAGCGCCTGCGCCCAGGGCAGATCGTCATCGTCAGCACGGCGCATACGGCTCCTTCCGCCGCCGCCCCCCAGCAGAACCCCTTCGGCGCCACCGGCGGTCCACGGCCTGAAGCCAACGCCTCCGCCGCGCATCACGCACAGGGGACACACGAGTGAGCCCATCCCGTCCATTCATCCTTCGCCCGGTCGCCACCTCGCTGCTGATGGTGGCGATTCTTCTTGCCGGCGCCGTTGGCTACCAGCAGTTGCCCGTCTCGGCGCTGCCTGAGGTGGACTACCCCATCATTCAGGTGCTCACCTTTTATCCCGGTGCAGGACCGGACGTGATGGCCTCGGCCGTGACCGCTCCGCTGGAGCGACAGTTCGGCCAGATGCCCGGCCTCAAGCAGATGACCTCGGTCAGCTCCGGGGGCGGGTCCGTCATCACGCTGGAATTCAATCTGGAAGAGAACATTGACGTGGCCGAGCAGGAGGTTCAGGCGGCCATCAACGCGGCAAATACCTTCCTGCCTCCCGACCTGCCCAATCCGCCCATCTACAGCAAAGTGAACCCCGCCGATGCGCCCATCATGACGCTGGCGCTCACCTCCAACTCCCTGCCCCTCGACAAGATTGAGGACGCGGCAGACACCAATCTCGCCCAGAAGATCTCTCAGGTGCTGGGCGTGGGTATGGTCTCGATCGCCGGCGGGCAAAAGCCCTCTGTTCGCATTCAAGCGAATCCGGCGCAGCTTGCGGCCTACAACCTCAGCCTCGAAGATCTGCGCACTGCACTGGCCGCGAGCAACGTGGACCAGGCGAAGGGCATGCTCAACGGCGAACGCCAGGCCTACACCATCGGCGCCAACGACCAGTTGCTCTCCAGCGCCGACTACCGGCCAGTGATTGTCGCCTATCGCAACGGCGCCGCCGTGCGCGCTTCCGACGTGGCCACCATCGTGGATGCCGCCGAAAATTCCCAGCAGGCCGCGTGGATGGACCGCGAGCCCGCCGTGATCGTCAACATCCAGCGCCAGCCCGGAGCCAACATCATCGCGGTCGTGGACCGCATCAAGAAGCTGCTGCCGCAACTGCAGACCAGCCTGCCTGCCACTGTGCAGGTGAAGGTGCTCACCGACCGCACAGTCACGATTCGCGCATCGGTCAAGGATGTCGAATTCGAGCTGATGCTCACCATCGCCCTCGTGGTAATGGTCATCTTCCTCTTCCTGCGCAACCTCGCCGCCACCATCATCCCGTCGGTTGCCGTGCCGCTCTCCATCGTGGGCACCTTCGGCGTCATGTATCTGCTGGGCTACTCGCTCAACAACCTGACGCTGATGGCCCTCACCATCTCCACCGGCTTTGTAGTGGACGATGCGATCGTGATGATCGAGAACATCTCGCGCTATATCGAAGAGGGCATGAGCCCGATGCGCGCCGCGTTGAAGGGCAGCGAACAGATCGGCTTCACCATCATGTCACTGACCATCTCGCTCATCGCCGTGCTCATCCCGCTGCTCTTTATGAGCGACGTCGTAGGACGGCTCTTCCGCGAGTTCGCCATCACGCTGGCTGTCACGATTCTGGTTTCGGCATTTGTTTCGCTGACCCTCACGCCGATGATGTGCTCGCGCATTCTGCAGGACAAGGCCCACGCGCGAGAAACTCGCTTCTACCACTGGTCAGAGAACGTCTTCAACTCCGTCATTGCCGCTTACGGGCGGACGCTGCAGCGCGTGCTGCGCCACCGATTCATTACCCTGCTGGTGACGATCTCCACCTTCGTCGGCACGGTGCTGCTGTTCATCGTCATCCCCAAGGGCTTCTTCCCGGTGCAGGACACGGGCGTGATTCTGGGCATCAGCGAAGCGCCGCAGACCGTGAGCTTCAAGAGCATGGCCGAGCGCCAGCAGCAGCTCGTCGATGTGATTCTCCAGGACCCGGCGGTCGAGAGCATTTCTTCGTTCATCGGCGTAGATGGGACGAACACCACGCTCAACTCCGGCCGTATCCAGATCAACCTCAAGCCGCTCGATGAGCGCGGAATCTCCGCCACAGAGGTGATTCGCCGCCTGCAGGGCCGGCTCGATGCCGTGCAGGGCATTCAGCTCTTCCTGCAGCCGCTGCAGGACCTGACCGTAGAAGACCGCGTCAGCCGCACCCAGTTCCAGTACGCGCTGGAGGACCCCAACCAGGCCGAGCTGGCAACGTACACGCGCAAAATGGTGGACGAGTTGAGCAAGGAGAAGGCCGTCACCGACGTGGCGAGCGACCTGCAGGACCAGGGCCTCGGTGCCGAGCTCGTGATTGATCGCGACACCGCCGCACGGCTTGGTATCGCCATGGCCGATGTGGACAATACGCTCTATGACGCCTTCGGCCAGCGGCAGGTCTCGACCATCTTCACGCAGCTCAACCAGTATCACGTCGTCATGGAGGTTGCCCCCAACTTTCAGGCCGCTCCATCGACGCTGAACAATCTCTACGTAAAATCGGCAAATGGAACGCAGGTTCCTCTCAGTATGCTCGCTCACTGGGAGCAGACGAAAGCGCAACTCTCCATCGGCCACCAGGGACAGTTCCCGTCCACCGTGGTCAGCTTCAATCTGGCTCCGGGCAGGGCGCTCGGTGACGCGGTCAACGCAGTCAACGAGGTAGAGCAGCGCATCCAGATGCCCGCAGCGATTAACGCCAGCTTTCAGGGCACGGCTGCCGCATTCCAGACTTCGCTCGCCAACGAGCCGCTGCTGATCCTCGCGGCGCTGGTCACCGTCTACATCGTGCTGGGCGTGCTCTACGAGAGCTTCATCCACCCCATCACGATCATCTCCACGCTGCCCTCGGCCGGCGTCGGCGCGCTGCTCGCGCTGCTCATCACCCATTCGGAGTTCAGCGTCATCGCCCTCATCGGCATCATCCTGCTCATCGGCATCGTGCAGAAGAACGCCATCATGATGATCGATTTTGCACTCGATGCCGAACGCACGCAGGGCAAGCCCGCCGAGGAAGCCATCTTCCAGGCCTGCCTGCTGCGCTTCCGCCCGATTCTGATGACCACCATGGCTGCCATGCTGGGCGGCCTGCCGCTGGCTCTCGGCGGCGGCGTCGGCGCGGAGCTGCGCCGTCCGCTCGGCATCTCCATCGTCGGCGGCCTGATCTTCTCGCAGCTTCTCACGCTCTACACCACGCCCGTCGTGTATCTCTATTTCGACAAGCTTTCGCGCCGTCTCCACCTGCAGGTACAGCCCACGAACCTGCGTGAAGAACCGGTCGCCGGGGATTGAGGAGCCGCTCGCGATGCATCTTTCCGGACCTTTCATCCGCCGCCCGGTCGCAACCACGCTACTGAGCCTTGCGCTTCTTCTCGCCGGCTCCGTCGCCTATTCGGTGCTGCCCGTCGCGTCCCTGCCAGAGGTGGATTTCCCTGTCATCGGCGTGAACGGCGGCCTGCCCGGCGCCAGCCCCGAAACCATGGCCTCCTCCGTGGCTACGCCGCTTGAGCGGCAGTTCGGCCGCATCGCCGGCGTCAATCAGATGACCTCCATCAGCGGTCTCGGAAGCGCATCGGTGGTGCTGCAGTTCGATCTGAACCGCGACATCGACGCCGCCGCGCGCGACGTGCAGGCCGCCATCAACGCGGCGCGAAGCCAGTTGCCCTCTTACCTGCCGCAGAACCCCGGCTATCGCAAGGCCAATCCGGCCGATGCGCCCATCCTGATCCTGACGCTCACATCGGACGTGGTCCCGAAGCCAGAAATTTACGACATGGCCGACTCCATCCTCGCGCAAAAGATCGCGCAGATTGAAGGCGTCGGGCAGGTCTTTGTCGGTGGCACGTCGCAGCCGGCCGTGCGCGTCGAACTCAACCCCATGTTGCTGGCCAACACCGGCATCGGGCTGGAGGCCGTGCGTACCGCACTCGGCAACGCCAACGCCAATCGCCCCAAGGGAGCCTTTCAGGATGCGACGCATCGCTGGGCGATTGACGATAACGACCAGATCTTCAAGGCCAGCGATTACGGTCCGATTATCGTCGGCTACAACCGCCAGACCGGCGCGCCCGTCCGCGTAGAAGACGTAGGTACGGTCAGCGACGGGGTCGCCGACATTCACACCGCCGGCGTTGTAGGCGTCAATCCGCCCCATGGCCCGTCCTCCAAGCTGAAGACCGCGGTGATGCTGATCATCTTCAAGATGCCCGGCGCCAACGTCATCTCCACTGTAGACAGCGTGCTGCGCGAGCTGCCTCGGCTGCAGGCCGAGATTCCGCCCACCATCAAGATCGACGTGGTGGCAGACCGCACGACGAGCATTCGCGACAGCGTGCGCGACGTCGAGATCTCGCTCTTCATCAGCGTCCTGCTGGTGGTGCTGGTCGTCTTCCTGTTCCTGCGCGAGATCTGGGCCACCATCATTCCCTCGGTCGCTGTGCCGCTCTCGCTGGTCGGAACCTTCGGCGTGATGTACCTGCTGGGCTATAGCATCGACAACCTCTCGCTGATGGCCCTCACCATCTCCACCGGCTTTGTTGTGGACGACGCCATCGTGGTCATCGAGAACATCACGCGCTATATCGAACAGGGCATGCAGCCGTTTGAAGCTGCGATGAAGGGCTCGCGCGAGATCGGCTTCACGGTTCTCTCCATGAGCACCTCACTCATCGCCGTCTTTATTCCCATCCTGCTAATGGGCGGCATCGTCGGCAAGCTCTTCCGCGAGTTCGCCGTCACGCTGTCGGTGGCCATCGCCGTCTCGCTGCTGGTCTCGCTCACCACGACTCCCATGCTCTGCGCCAGGTTTCTCAAGGCGCGTGATGAGTCCCGCCACGGCCGCATTTACCGCGCCAGCGAGCGCGGCTTCCAGTGGCTCCATCACGAATACGATACCGGCCTGCGCTGGGTGCTGCGCCACCAGTGGCTGATGCTCGGCGTGGTCTTCGCCACCGTCCTCCTCAACGGCTACCTGTTCGTCATCGTGCCCAAGGGCTTCTTCCCGCAGCAGGATACCGGCCGCCTCGGCGGCACCACGCACGCCGCACAGGACATCAGCTTCGACGCCATGCGCGACAAGCAGCGCAAGCTCGCCCAGATGGTCCTCGACGATCCCGCGGTCGGCTCGCTGGTGGCCTTCGCAGGCGGCGCCGGACCCGGTGGCGGCGCACTCAACATCGGCCGCATGTTCATCAACCTCAAGCCCGCCAGCGAGCGCAAAGGCGTGACCTCGGATATGGTGGTCAACCGGCTGCGCAGCAAACTCACCAGCGTGCCCGGCGCAACGCTCTTCCTTCAGGTGCAGCAGGAGCTGCAGATTGGCGGCCGCGTCTCCGATGCACAGTATCAGTACACCCTCTCCGATGAAAATCTTGAAGAGCTGAATCACTGGGCGCCACGGCTACTGGCCCGCATGCGATCGATGCCCGAGTTGCGCGACGCCTCGACGGATCAGCAGGATCAGGGTCTCGCGGCCAACCTCCTCATCAACCGCGATACAGCCTCGCGCCTTGGCGTCACAGCCAACACAATCGACCAGACCCTCTACGATGCCTTCGGGCAGCGCGAAGTCTCGACGATGTACACCGGCCTCAATCAGTACTTCGTCGTGATGGAGGTGGATCCCCGGTACCAGCTCAGCCCGGATGCGCTGAACGGAATTTACGTGAAGGCCGGAAGCGGCGGTGCCACAACCGCGCTGCCCAATGCCGGCACACTCGCTACCGCAGCGGCTACTCCCGCAGCATCCGCTGGCTTCCTTCCGGCAGCACCGGCCATCGCGGCCAGTCCCGTGTCCACCGCCTCCGCCACCTTTCCTACGTCGGGCGGCGCGCTCGTGACCGCTACGGCAACCGGCAGTGGCGGCCTGCCGGCAACCGCTCCCACGCTGGCAGGTACACTCACCGGCGCTTCTCCAGAGACGAGCGCGGCTCCCGCGGCCGGCGCAGCCTCCGCGTTGTCCACTGCTTTTGCGCCCCCGCCGGCGGCAGCCGTCGTCTCTACCCCCGCCGGCCCCATGGTGCCGCTCTCCGCTTTCGCCGGCTTTGCTGCGCAGCGAACTCCGCTCGCCGTCAATCACCAGGGACAGTACCCCGCCGTCACCCTCACCTTTAACCTGGCGCCCGGCGTGGCTCTCGGCGATGCGGTCACGGCTCTTCAGGGCGTCCAGCGCGAATTGGGCATGCCAAGCACCGTGCATGCTTCCTTCCAGGGCACGGCGCAGGCCTTTCAGGATTCACTCAAGAACGAGCCTTACCTGATTCTGGCCGCTCTGGTCGCCGTCTACATCGTCCTCGGCATCCTCTATGAAAGCCTGATCCACCCGCTCACCATCCTGTCCACGCTGCCGCCGGCGGGCGTTGGCGCCATCCTTGCGCTTCTGCTCACCCGGACCGACCTCAGCATCATCGCCCTCATCGGCATCCTGCTGCTCATCGGGATTGTGAAGAAGAACGCCATCATGATGATCGACTTTGCGCTGCAGGCCGAGCGCGAACAAGGTCTGGCGCCCATCGACGCCATCTATCAGGCCTGTCTGCTGCGCTTCCGTCCCATCATGATGACGACCATGGCGGCTCTGTTCGGCGGCCTGCCGCTCGCCATCGGAATGGGCGCAGGCTCCGAGTTGCGCCAGCCCCTCGGCATCACCATCGTTGGCGGCCTCATCGTCTCGCAGATGCTCACGCTCTTCACAACTCCCGTCGTCTATCTCTTCTTTGACCGGCTGCAGTGGAAGGTGATGAAGCTCCATCGTCTCGGCGAAGAGCTGGAAGAGGCGCACGGCGACTGATTCGCGGCGGCAGACAAAGCAGAAGCCCCGCGGCATCTTCCTGCCATCGAAGCGCCGCGGGGCTATTTTTTTGCAATCAGGATTGGAAATCAGTCAGCGTACGCCGGCTCTTCCACCTGCGTGTTCTGCGTCAGCCGAACCGGATAGTACGCGTTGCGCGTGTACTGCTTCACCATGCGGTTCGTGTTGAAGTAGGACCCGTTGAAGGCCAGCGTCGTGCGCATCATGCGTGCCCAGTGGTCCCTCGACTCCAGATAGAGCGGCACCACCGCCTCCTCCAGCTTGCTGTAGAGCGACAGCGCCTCGGCGTCATCATCGGCGCCGTCTTCGATGGCCCATCCGGTGAAGCCTTCGATGCAGCCCTCAATCCACCAGCCGTCCAGAATCGAAAGGCTCGGAACGCCGTTCATCGCTGCCTTCATGCCGCTGGTGCCGGAGGCTTCATACGGCCTCCGCGGCGTGTTCACCCAGACGTCCACGCCCGCCGTCAACAGCGCGCCCAGGTCCCACGCGTAGTTCTCGAGGTAGACGATGCGCAGCTTTTCATTGGAGAGCTTGCCCGCCGTTTCAATCACCTGATGGATCAGCGCCTTGCCGGGCGTGTCCTGCGGATGAGCCTTTCCGGCGTACAGAATCTGCAATCCGCCTGCCTGTTCCGCGATCTTCAATAGGCGCTCCGGGTCCTTCAGCAAAAGGCTGGCTCGCTTATAGGTCGCCGCGCGGCGCGCAAAGCCCAGCGTCAGCACGTTCGGGTTCAGCACGAGGCCCGTACGCGAAGCCACCTCGCTCAGCAGCGTCTCCTTGGCGCGGGCATGCGCCTGCAGAATCTCCTGCTCCGGAATTTCGATGGCGTTGCGCAGATACAGATTGTCGCGCCTCCATGCCGGCAGATGCGCGTCCAGCATCTGTTGCACCGACTCGCACATCCACGTCACCGCATGCACCCCGTTTGTAATGGAGTCAATGGCGTACTCCGGAAACATCGCGCGAGAGACCTTGCCGTGCTGCATCGCCACGCCGTTGGCATAGCGCGACAACCGCAACGCGAGCAGCGTCATATTCAGCAGGCCGTCTTCAAAGCAGCGCAGCCTCTCCAGGCGCGCAGTCCTCTCGCCGCCAAGAATGCGCACCACCTGCTCCGTCGAGAAGCGATCGTGTCCGGCGGGCACCGGCGTGTGTGTGGTAAACACGCATTTGGAGCGCACCTTGGCGAGGTCAGACTCGGTGCAGGTACTGTGCGGCCCTCCTGCAAGCTGGCTTTCCAGCAGCGCCAGCGTCAGCAGAGCAGCGTGCCCTTCGTTCATGTGATACACGTTTACATTCAGTCCCAGAGCGGTGGCCATCCGCGCCCCGCCCATGCCCAGCACGATCTCCTGCTGCAGGCGATAGTTGGTGTCTCCGCCGTACAGGTGATCCGTCAGCCCGCGGTCCCAGCCCGAATTCTCATCCAGGTCCGTATCCAGCAGATAGATAGGGACGACGTGCCCGGAGCGGCCCTGCAGGTCATAGCGCCATGCCCGCACCGCCACTACGCGGTCCTCGATGGCGACCGTCACCCTGACAGGCTCCTCCGTGCAGAAATCAGCGGGGTCCCATGGCTGGACCTCCTCGGTTTGATCTCCCGTCCCATCCAGGTGCTGTTGAAAATAGCCTTTGCGGTGGACGAGCGAAAAAGCGACCAGCGGCAGGCTTAAGTCTGCAGCGGACCGCAGCGTATCGCCCGCGAGGACGCCCAGTCCGCCAGAGTAGGTGGGCATGGCGGGCTGAATGGCGATCTCCATGGAGAAGTATCCGACCAGGCCTGACTGCGGAAATGACTCGTAAGAGAAAGGCTTGCTTGGGTTGGATTGCATCGATCGTATCTCTCTGCCGCGCCGTGCTCCGGTGCAGCCAATGAATGGGTTTGAATGCAGGGAAGCGAACCGCGCTCGCGGCAATGCCCGCAAAACTCGGCCCGTGGTGAACCCTGCCCAATTTTAACAAGGAAGCAAAAAAGGAAGGCTCAAATCTGGTGCAGAGGGCATACCGGGCGTGTGCAAAAGCGGTCACTAAAGTGGGAGGAGCCCATCCGTCAGGGCCCGCGACGCGAGCAGCAAACCCGGCAGCCGCGCCCAGAACCGGCACGCCCTCTCGCCTCAACTGCCTGAGAACTCAATCGATACGATGCGCCCCGGCGCTCGCGTGGCAGATATGCACTTCCGGCACAATCCCGATCTCATCGGCGTAGCGTGCGGCGAGTGCTTCCGCAAACTCGGACGCCTTTTCTGCTTCGACGAGGTTAATCGTGCAGCCGCCAAACCCACCCCCCGTGAGTCGCGCGCCAATCAGCCCCGGCAGATCCTGCGCCAGAGCCACCATCGCATCTGCCTCCACGCAACTGGCCTCAAAGTCTTGGCTGTAGCTGGTGTGCGCCTCCGCCATCAGCCTGCCCAGTTCCTTCAGGTCGTGATGAATCAGCGCATCAGCGGCGGCCACTGTCCGCACGTTCTCTGTAATCACATGACGGGCGCGCTTGAGCGCATTCGGGCTCATCTCATGGCCCCACTGCTCCAGGTCCCTCACCGTCGCATCGCGCAGAAAGCGCACCTCAGGCCGATGCCGCGCGATCACCGCGCAGGCTTCTTCCACCTCGGCCCGCCGCGTCGTGTACTCGCCTCCGGCAACAGAGTGCTTCACCATGGTGTTGGCGATCACCAGCGCCACACTGTGCGGAATCGGCGCAAGCTTGAAACTCAGGTCGCGGCAGTCCAGCAGCAGCGCGTGGTCTTCTGCGCCGTTCGCAGAGATGAACTGGTCCATGATCCCGCTGCTCGCGCCTACAAACTCATTCTCAGCCCGCTGGCAAAGCCGCGCCAGTTCCGGCCCTGGATACGAAACCCCAAGCAGCGAGGCGACGGCCAGCGCAGTGGCAACCTCCAGTGCCGCGGAGCTGGAGAGCCCCGAAGCCACCGGCACGTCGCCCCACAGGCTCAGGCTCAATCCCGGTATGGTGTGGCCCAGGCCCGCAAGAATGGCGAGAACGCCCATCGGATAATCCGTCCAGCGTTTCTCTGCCGCGCGTGGCAGAGCCGAGGCGTCGAAGGTGAACTCCTCTCCGAAGTTCTCCGAATACAGAACAACTTTCCCATCCTTGCGTGGCGAAATCGCCGCCAGCGTCGCAAACTCGATCGCCGCCGGCATCACAAAACCCTCGGCATAGTCCGTGTGTTCCCCAATCAGGTTCACGCGTCCTGGAGCCGCGAAGATCGATGGAGCCGACAGGAACCGTTTCTGGTGGATGGAGCGCAAAGCAGCGGGATCATGCATGAAGGTGTTCTCTTTCAGCCAATTCAAAGTCAACTGTCATGTGCCAGGACTCCGTCGCACCCGGCGCCAGCACACGGGACCAGTTTCCGGTCTGCGCCAGCGAATCCACCGGCGCCGTCGCAGGCTCCAGGGCGACACAATTCTGCTTCGGGCCTGACCGCTCTGGCCAGCCGCCATAGCAGAGCCAGAGGCCCAGATACGGAGTCTTTGCGGCATCATACCGGACCCGGATTCTCACTCCTGCGGAGGGCCGATGCAGCACGCACCACGCCGAGGAAGGCTCAACCGACCCGGCAAACAATTTCTCTGCTACTCCGGAAGCAAGGGCCTGGACTTTGCTCAGATCTGCCATGCTTCCGTCCGAAAGCCGCGCGAGAGGCCACTCCACTACATCGCCCGTCTTGCCCAGCCGCCGGCCCGCAGACCCCTCCAATCTCAGGGTCGTGATGGAGGCCGGCAACTCGATGCGATCTCCGGCCTCGACCGCAAAGAGCGGATGCGCCGCCCATGACCAGGGAACGGGATGGCCGCCCTGGTTGGAGAGAGCGTATTCAAGACGAAGGCTCCAGCCCGAGCCTGTCGACTTGAGGTCAATGGCCCGTTCCAGCCGAAGCGGGAGCGAAAAGCAGGACGCCAGCAAGCGGACCGTTGCGCCGCCGTCTCCGGCCAGTTCCCAGGCAACGCGCCACAGGTCGCCGTGGTCCGGAATCGCGACCGGGCCGCTCGGTCCCTTCACGGTGCAGGCCGCGACCGAGGGAAGGCATTCATCCCAGCCGCTGGCATCGCTCTCGTCAAAGGGCATCTGCCTTGTCCTCGGCCGCGCGGGAGCCAGAGGCGTCTGCAGCAACTCCATTTCTTTCAGATGGATCGAGGCAATCTTTCCGCCCAGTTGGGGAGAGATTGCGACGCGAAGATCTCCGCTCTGAATGAGAACGTTTTCTTCCGCGTTCCGGAGAACCACCGCGCTCCCCATCGTTCGTCTATCCCCTCTCGACTGCTTCAGAGACCGATTGAAGCATGGCACAAATCGTACCGATCCAAACATTGTGCTCCGGCTTCATCAGGACAGAGCGGAGACATGTAACGGACGCCTTGGGTTCGGCTGGATCTGACTGGCAGGATTGAAACCAGACCCGCGGCAATTGTACAAGCGCAAGGTGCAATCCGCGGAGAGCACTCCCTAGAAAAATATCATTTGCCTCCTTCGATGCGCGCGCTGCATCCGCCGCGGCCGTCTTCCAGACGACAATATCCAGCTCCGGACGCCCCGCCGCGAGCGCCTCAAACCGGGAATGGCCGCGCAGCCATCCGTCCAGTTCCAGCGCTGCCTCTCTGCCTTTCTGCAAGCCTTGGGCGAACTCGCCGCCCGGCACAAGCGGCAACATCCGCTGCGTCGCCCATAAAGCCACCGCCGCGGCCCCTGCCCGAGAGCACTCCAGGCTGATCTCTCCCAGGTGCAACTCCTTTGAAGTGAAGTAGGTATACGGCGAATCATGCTTGTAGAAGCGCCCCACCCCGAGGTCGCGAAAGAGCACGCAGCCGCACCCGTAGGGCTGCAAGCCATGCTTGTGCGGATCGACGACAATCGAATCCGCCTGAGCCATCGCTCCAAACGCCCTCCGCGCGGGCTCTTCCAGTGCCGCTTCAATCAGCTTGAAGTAGCCGCCATAGGCTGCATCTACGTGAATGCGGAAGCCATACTTGCCCTGCAGCGCGAGTATTTCGTCCAGCGGATCGACCGCTCCAATTGCTGTCGCTCCCAGCGTGGCGACCACCGTCCCTACATCCCCGTTCCGCAGCTCGGACTCCAGGGCATTCATATCCATGCGGCCGCGCGCATCCGTCGCAACGGGCGAGTAATCGAGTCGCAGAACCCCGGAGATTCTCTGGTGGGTATAGTGTGCCTGCTCCGAGCCCAAAATTCGCTTGTCGGGCGCCACCTGCCCCGCCACCCAGAGAGCCTCAAGATTGGCGATGGTGCCGCTGGATGTCAGATGCCCAAGAAAGGCATCCTTCCAGCCGAACATCCCGGCAATCTCCGCCACCGTCTCCATCTCCATGGCGGAACTGGCCCTTCCGCCATCCAGGGCATGGTTGTTCGGGTTAATCGCCATGGCCAACGCATAGGCGGCGCGCGCCACCGGATGCGGCGGCTTAAGCATCTGGCCTGCATAAAGGGGATGAAAGTAGGGGTAGTTCTCGCCCATCCGCTCTGCGACAGCCTGCAGCACCTCGGCCATCCGGCCCGGATCGTCCGCCCCGGCAGTGGCTGGCTCAAAGGCCGGCAGCGTGGAGAAGGGAGCCATCAGCGCCTCTGTGGCGCGTGCGAGCAGGTCGGGTACGGGATCGGCAGTCGGCATGCGAACCCTCCACCCTACCACACCCTCGGCACAGCTACCTCGTACCGCTCATTCCAGACAACTTTCGGCTTCGCGGCACGTAACTTCCGATTCCGCTCGACAAAGATTCATGGGGCAGACACTTGCGACCGGTGCTACACTATCGGCAGCGTTAGAAACGAACCGGGCGTGAGCAGTAACTCGCCCAACCAAGCAAGATTCTGCCAGTGGTCGCTCCGATTCATCCAGCGCAATTCAATCCAGGGAAATACGAACAAAATGGAACAAGGTACTGTGAAGTGGTTCAATGACGCGAAAGGCTTCGGCTTCATTTCGCGCCAGAACGGTGAGGATGTCTTCGTGCACTACTCCGCGATCAATTCGAGCGGTTTCAAGAGTCTGCAGGAAGGCCAAGCCGTGCAGTTCAACGTGGTGAAGGGGCCCAAGGGTTGGCAGGCTGCGGACGTTCAGCCCCTGTAAGCAACAAACCTGATTCGGCAGAATCAAGCTGGAACAAGAGAAGGGCCGGGAGCAATCCCAGCCCTTCTCTTGCATTCCGCAGAATTGGACGGCATGGCTTGCCGCTCGGCTCTGCCGCTGGCCAGCCGCCTTAGCGATTGTCGGCTGAAAACACCACGCTGATGCTCGTCTCCACTTCCACCGGCTTGTTATCCAGCATATAGGGCCTGTAGCGCCACGCCTTTACGGCTTCGACCGCCGGGCCAACAAAGATCTGCGGTCCGCTGACCACCTGGAGCCCCGTAATCTTGCCTTCCTTTGTAATGTTGGCCTTCAATACCACCGTTCCTGAGAGGTGTTCTTCCTTTGCAAAAGCAGGAAAAACCGGCGTCGTCTTGCGAATGAGCATACCCGCGGCCACACCCGCCGAGACGTTGGCTACCTCCGGCCGCACGTTGACTCGATGGCTCCCGCCCAGCACGGCTGCGGTGACCGGGCCAGCATCCAGTGAGCCCAGCGCCAGCGCATTCGGAGCAGCCTCTGTCACAGTCGAGTTCTTCTCGTTTCTTGTGATCCTCTCCGGCGACGTAAACTGCGCAGTCATGTCCCCCGACGGCAGCTTTCCGGCATCGGCTGGCTGTGCCGGAGTCTTGTCCATCGGCGGCGGATCGACCACCGGCGCTTTCGCCCCTGCCGCCTCCTCCGTCACCCGGGCCGGCGCTGCTGCCGGATCAACTGCGGCAGCCGGTGGCGGCAATTGAGATTGCGGCTGGCTCACCGCAGGTTCCGCCGGGCCGCGCAACGGAGCGCTCTTCCGGGATGGGTGCAACAAGAAGAAGCCAACCAGAAGCACCATCGCGACAGGCCCTGCGGCGACCAGTATCCTTCTCTTCCAGTCCGCGCTCTCTGTCTCGTCTTCCGCCGGCTCCTGCCTGGATTGCACGGTCTTGCTCTTGCGCGGTTTTGCCGGCGACTCGCTGGCATTGGCCTCCCGGATCTGGCGCGCCAGATGCAGCACGCCTGCATCTGTCTCCAACCCTCCCGCTGCGGACGCAACCGACGCCGACACCCGTCCCTGAGGATCGGCCTGCACCTCGCGCCTGATTGAAGCAGGCGCCGGCGGAGGCGAGAATGGCTGAACCGCCCCGGGCCGAAAAGTATCCGCCGCGGTCATCCCTTCCACAGAAATCTCCGCACGCGCGCTCTGGCGCCGGTCTTCCTCGGCATTCGCTCCCTGCGCAGAAACCGGAGAATCGATCGCGGGCCGCAGCGGCACCACGCCCCCATTTCTGCTCACCTCAGTGATTCCATCGTCAATTGACCGTGAAATCACCTTTCGCTCCGCGGTCTCGATGCGGGTGGTGCGACGGATCTCCTGCGCTGAAACCGAATCTGGATAGCGTTGCGCCGGCTCGACCGTGCGCTGCGGCGGCATATCTGGCCGCATCGCGGAAGGCTTCGGCGCCTCAACCCCAGCGGCGCCTGCGCTGGGCGCTTCTCTCAACGCTCCGGATGGCGCAGCAACCGGTCCCCTCGCATCGGGCGCGTTCGCAGGGAGCGGAAAGAAATCCCGCGCACCCGCCTCCCTTGCTTTCTCCATCAGGGCAGGGTCGTCTCTCTTCGAATACACCATTACCGCTGGAGCATCCAGTGCCGCGAGCATCTCGACAAGGTGAAGCGCATACTCCGTGTCGCTGTCGAGATCGATCATCAGAAAATCGAAATGCTCCGAGAGCATCTGCAGAATCTCAAGCCGCATTTCCGGATAATTGGAGAACTCGTGGACGATTCTTGAATCGGGCGCCGCCAGCGCGCGCGCCATGATGGATCGACTCGCGCTGTCCGGGCCGATCAGCGCAACCAGCATCATCGGCGAGTCGGCCTCCGCCAATTGGTCGCCCTCCCGCTCCGATGCCATATCAGCACTCGTACTCGCTATCATGACAACCCCTGGTTACAGCCCTCTGTGCCTAGCCCGCTCGCCCCAAACCCCTGCCGTTCAAGGCCTTGAATCGATGCGCTCTCGTCCATTCGACCGCGGCCGGGACTTCAAAGCCAGATCCGCCTCGCAGCGGCGTTCCGAGCAATGGCCCTGGTTTGAACTTCTGAAAACGCCGGAACACTTTACCGTCCAGGCTCCCGGATATGTTGATGCTGCAATTGCGTTCGATTGGAAGTCACCAACAGGACGGCTCAAACCTACCTGGAATAAGCCAAATCTTACGCCCGCTCATGTGCCTCAAGATGCCTCAATAGGAAGGAGAAACATGCCTTTAGTCATGTAACTTAAGGCTGAGAATAGACCTGCTCGCGCGCTCGCTGCGGGCCCCTTCCGGAAGACAATGCCCGTGCACGGTTGCCTGTCGGCTCCACTGCGCGATGCCACGTAAAGGGAAATGCGAACTCTCTTCAGCCCGTATTTCTCAGTCCCGCTGAAATGCCGCTGATCGTCGCAGCGATGGCGCGATTTACTTCCGGCGTGTTTTCGCCCGCGCGCTTGCGCCGCAGCATATCCACCTGAATCAAGTGCATCGGGTCTACGTAAGGGTTGCGCAGCTTGATCGATCGCGCCAGCACCTGATTCTTTTCAAGCAACTCCGCCTGTCCCGTCACCGCGAGCACGGCAGTCACCGAGCGGTGGAACTCTTCCTCAAACATCGCGTAGACGCGCTCGCGCAGCGCGGCGTCTTCCACCAGCGACGAGTACAGCCGCGCCGTCGCCAGGTCCACCTTGCCCAGCGCCATCTCCACATTGCGAATCAGGTCAATGAAGAGTGGAAACTCGCGCGCCATCGTCTTCAGCAGGTCCAGCGAGCGCTTGCGCACCATGTGCTCGGTGAGCGCAAAACCCACCCCGAACCATGCCGGAACCAGAAGCCGCGACTGCGTCCAGCCAAAGACCCAGGGGATGGCGCGCAGATCGGCGATGTTCGTGGTCGCCTTGCGCCGCGCGGGCCGCGAGCCAATCTTGGCGCCTTCAAGCTCGCCAACCGGCGTGGACTGCTCAAAGTACGTCACCACTTCAGCGTCCTTCAGCACATGCTCGCGATAGAACCCGAACGACAGCGCGGAAAGTTCGTTGAGCGCCTCTTCCCACTCCGGCTTCAGGACACCTGTGAAGTGGCCCTGCGGGTCGCGCGCGTTGGGGCGCGCCAGCGCATCGAGCGAAGCGGCAATCATCAGCTCCAGATTGCGCTCGGCCAGCACCTCATCGGCATATTTGAAGTTCAGTACCTCGCCCTGCTCTGTGATGCGAATCTGCCCCTCGAAGGCATCCATCGGCTGCGCGAAGATGGCGCGATGGGTGGGTCCGCCGCCGCGGCCTACCGTGCCGCCTCGCCCATGGAAGAGCCGAAGCTTCACGCCGCACTCGCGCGCGACAACGTGCAGATCGCGATGCGCGCGGAAGATCTCCCAAGTGCTCGTCAGCATGCCGCCGTCCTTGTTCGAGTCGGAGTAGCCTAGCATCACTTCCTGCCAGTTATCCCAGCTCGCCAGCAACTTGCGATAATCCGGCCGCATCCACAGCTCACGGCACACCGCAGGCGCGTTGCGCAGGTCTTCAATCGACTCGAATAACGGCACCGGCATCATGCCCGGATCGCGCCCCGAACCTTCAACACGCACGCCGCCCAGCCGCGCCAGCCGCACCACGGTCAAAACATCTTCCACCGTGGCAGCACCGGAGATGACGTAGTGACGAATCGTCTCCGGCGCGCATCCGTTCTTGATTTCGGCCACCACGCGGAGGGTCTCCAGCACGGATGCGGTCTCCCCGGACAGCGCGCCGGAGATCTCCGGCCCAATGGTGTCGGCGGCGGCTTCTTTCAGAGCCGTGGCGTGCACGCGCGCATGCTGGCGAATATCGAGCGTGTGCAGATGCAGTCCGAAGGCACGGACCTGCAGTATCAGCGGGTCAATCAACGTGCGCGCAATGCGAATGCCGCCGTTCGACGCCAGCGATGCACGCAGGGTCTCAAGATCCTCAACAAGCTCTTCAACCGATGAGTAGGGCGGCAATGCCTGCGCCAGCTTGTCCTGACCCTGCGCCAGCGTATACGCCATCACCGGCAGGGTGGCCTGCACCGGCGCAGGCCGATCCAGTGTGCGCTGCAGGCGCGCCTTCAGGCAGATGACAAAGCGCCGGTAGTACTCAAACTCGTACTGTGCGCCAAAGACCTGCGCCTCCGGCGTGTGGACCTGCTGAATGTAAGCATTCAGCTTCTTCATCAGTTCGGGGCTGACCGGCTTCTGCTGCGCGCTGCTCGTCAGCAAATCCATGATGGCGTTGAGCCGCCGCTGGTAATAGAGCAGCAGATGACCTCGAGCAAGCTGAATCGCGTCCCGTGTCACTTCCGGCGTCACAAACGGATTGCCGTCGCGGTCGCCGCCGATCCACGAGCCGAAGCGCAGCACCTGCGGCAGCTCATGCGGCTCCATCTCGATTCCGTACGATGTGCGCAGGGCCTCGGCGATCTCACGATAGAGCGCTGGCAGCGTGGCAAAGATGGAGACGTCGTAGTAGTCCAGCCCCATCTTGATTTCGTCGTACACGGTAGGCCGGCGCGAACGCACCTCATCCGTCTGCCACAGGCTTGTGATCTCGGCCAGCACCAGCTCTTCCAGTTGCGCCAGGTCCTGCTCGGGAATCGGCATGCGATCGAGCCTTGTAAGAAAATCGCCGATACGCCGCCGCTTCGACATCACCGAACGCCGCGCCACTTCCGTCGGGTGTGCTGTAAAGACCGGCACAATCAGCACGCGCCGCAGCCAGGCCATCGCTTCATCGGCACTGATGCCCACGCGCCGCATCTCGGCCAGCGTGCCGGCCAGCGATCCGCGCTGCCGCCCCGCCTCGCCGCTCAGTTGCAACGCAATGCGGCGGCGCTTGCGGTGGTTGGTCTCCGCCAGGTTGATCAGCTCAAAGTAGAACGCAAAGGCACGCGTCAGCAGAATCGCCCGGTCAACGGGCAACGAGTGCACAAGATCCAGCGCCCTGGCGCCATGCTGCGCTGCCTCGTCCGCGCGTCCACGCGCTTCAGCGTCGCGCCGCCGGATTGTCCCCTGCCGCAGCGCCTCCACGTGCTGATAGAACTCGTCGCCGGCCTGCTCGCGCAGCACCGCACCCAGCAGCGTACCCAGCGAACGCACATCACGACGAAGAGGTGCTTCCTTCAGCTCGCCGGAACGCGCCTCCAGTTCAGCCAGCCGCTGCGACCAGCTCTCGGGATTCCATAAAAGGGCCATCTTCTTTTGATTATGCCTGATGGGATGTGATGCCCGTCTCAGTACCCGGCCTCACGCACCTTCCAACTGCAGCATCAGCTCTTCCCATTCCGCCGTGAGCGCGGCCAGTTGCGCGCGCAGCTCTTCGGCCAGCTTCGCCAGCCGCTCCGTTTCTGCTGCTGAGACAAAGACGCCGAGTTGCGCTTCCGTGTGCGCGAGCGCAGCCTCCACACGCGGCACTTCCTCTTCAAGAAACGTGCACCGATCCTCCATCTGCCTCTGCTTGATGGGATTCAGTCGCCGTTTCCTGCCCGCGTCCTCTGGCCCGCCCTCAATCACGATCGTGGTGCCACTTGCTTCTGTCCGTTGGACAGCTTGCGCAGACTCCCGCGCCTCCGCGCGCACCGGAGCAGGGGCTTCTGCAGGACCCAGCGCCAGCGCTTCCTTCCTGCGCAGATAGTCCTCGTAGTTGCCCTCATAGGTGGTGACCTTGCCGTTCTCCACCTCCAGTACGCGCGTCGCCAGCCGGTCAATGAAGTAACGGTCATGCGAGACAAAGATCACCGTGCCGCTAAAGGCGTCCAGCGCGTCCAGCAAAACATCCTTCGCGCGCATGTCCAGGTGATTGGTCGGTTCGTCCAACAGCAGAAAATTCGACGGCGACACCAGAATCCGCGCCAGAGCAAAGCGATTCCTCTCGCCGCCCGAAAGCACGCCCAGCCGCTTGAAGACATCGTCGCCAGAAAAGAGAAAGCACCCGAGCAGCGACCGCAGCTCGCTCTCCGGCACCTTCACCGCGGCCCGGCTGATGTCGTCCAGCATGCGCGCATCGCCATCCAGCACCTTGTACTGATCCTGGGCGAAGTACTCGCTCACCACATTGTGGCCCAGCTTGATGGTCCCCGCCGTCGGTTGCTCCACGCCGGTGAGCAACTTGATCAGCGTCGATTTGCCCGCGCCATTCACGCCCACCAGCGCCACGCGGTCGCCGCGCTCGATCGTGAATCGCACATTGCCGAGCACCTGCTTTTCACCGTAGCTCTTGGAGAGTCCCTCCGCCTCCGCCACCATGCGGCCCGAGGGTGGCGGCTGCGGAAACTTGAAGTGAATCACCGGCTCTTCTTCTGGAATCTCGATGCGCTCGATCTTCTCGAGCTCCTTGATGCGGCTCTGCACCTGCTTGGCCTTCGTTGCCTGATACCGGAACCGGTTGATGAACGCTTCGAGATGCTCAATCTGCTCGCGCTGGTTGCGATAGGCCGCCTCCAACTGCGCGCGGCGGTCTTCCTTCTGCGTCAGATATTTTGTGTAGTTGCCGGAATAGATCGTGAGCCGCTTGTTCCAGATCTCCACCGTGCGATCCACCGTGACATCCAGAAAGTAGCGGTCGTGCGAGATGAGAATGTAGCCGAAGGGATAGCTCCGCAGATACTCCTCGAGCCAGTTGCGCGTCTCCAGGTCGAGATGGTTCGTCGGCTCGTCGAGCAGCAGCAGGTTCGGCTTGGCCAACAGAAGTTTGGCCAGTGCAATGCGCATCTGCCACCCGCCGCTGAATTCGTCGGTCTGCCGCGTCCAGTCGTCTTTGCCGAAGCCCAACCCCGTGAGTACGCTGCCCACCTGCGCGTCCAGCGCATAGCCGTCCAGCGCGTGAAAGCGCTCCTGCAGCATGGAGTAGCGCTCGGCGGCGGCCTCATACTCGGCGCTTGCATGGTCCAGCTCGGCAAGCTGCCCGGCCAGGCTCTCGCTCTCTGTCTGCATGCCGCGCAGTTCGTCGAAGACCGTCAGGCATTCCTCAAAGATGCTGCGGCCCGCCAGCCGCAAGCCCTCCTGCGGCAGGTAGCCGATGCTCATGCCGCGCGTCTGCTGCAGCATGCCATAGTCCAGCGGCTCCAGCCCCGCAAGCACCTTCATCAGCGTGGACTTACCCGTGCCGTTGGCGCCGACAAGAGCAGTCCGCTCCTTGCTCCGGATGAGCCAGTTCGCCTCCATAAAGAGCACGCGCGCGCCAAAGCGCTTGCCCGCATTTTGCAAAGAAAGCATTCTTCTCTATTTTCTCAGAAGGCCTCCGCCCCTCGCTCGCGCCGTCCCTGCGCATAAAGGATGCGCCCCTGTGCGAACTGCACATACATCGGCCCCGTGCGTCCTTTATGATTCTTCAGTGCGTTCCAGGCGCGACACAGATCACCGGATGACATGATGACCACTTCAACGGACCGGGCGGCAGACACAAAATCAGAGCTGCGCAAAACAATGGGCTTCTGGGATGTGCTGCTCTTCAACATCGCAGCGGTGCTCGGCCCGCGCTGGATTGCCGCAGCCGGACACAACGGGCCATCATCCATCAGCCTTTGGGTCCTTGCGGCGGTCTTCTTCTTCGTCCCCGGTGCGCTCGTCATCAACGAGCTCTCCTCGCGCTTTCCCAATGAAGGCGGCCTCTACGTATGGTCGCGCGAGGCCTTCGGCGACTTCCACGGTTTCGTCGCCGGCTGGACCTACTGGATCTACACCGTCTTCTACTTTCCAGGCTTGCTGCTCGCCAGCGCGTCGATGGCTGCCTACATCGTGGGCGGACGCGGCATCGTCCTCGCGCAGGATCGCACTTTTTTGGTCGTGGTCTCGCTTGCCATGCTGCTCGTCGCCGTCCTGCTGAACATCATCGGCCTCAACATCGGCAAGTGGCTGCAAAATGCCGGGGGCGTCGGCACCTATGTGCCGCTCATGATGCTCGCCGCGATTGCCGCCGTGGTCGCATTCCATCACGGCTCGGCCACGCATTTCACGCTCGCCAACATGCTGCCCGCGTGGAACTGGGACACGGTCAACTTTTGGTCGCAGATTGCCTTCGCCTTCACAGGCCTCGAACTCGTCTCGGCCATGAGCGAAGAGGTGCACAACCCGCAGCGCACCCTGCCCCGCGCCGTCTTCGGCGCCGGTGCGCTCATCGCACTGATGTACATCGTGGGAACATTCTCGGTGCTCGCGCTTGTGCCCGCAGCGGACATCGATCCGCAAAGCGGCGTCTTTCACGCCATCACCGTTGGCTCTGTGGCTCTGCGCCTCGGCATCCTGGGGATTCTTGCAGCAGTCCTCGTCACGGCCGGCAACGCGGGAGGCGTGGGCTCCACCGTCGCAGGTGTTGCTCGCGTGCCCTTCGTCGTCGGCATCGATCGCTATCTGCCCGCGGCCTTCGGCAAGATTCATCCCCGCTGGAAGACGCCGTATGTTTCCATCCTCGTGCAGGCCGCCATCTCAGGCGGAATTCTTCTCGTCAGCCAGGTGAATGAAACCACGCGCGGCGCCTATCAGTTCCTCATCGACGCCGCCATTATCCTCTACTTCATTCCATTCCTCTACATGTTCGCCGCGATCATCAAGCTGGCCAGGCGCGCCGATCGCAAGGAAAATCTGCATGCCGTGCTCGTCCCGGGTGGAGTGATCGGGACATGGATCGCGGGAGGACTTGGATTTCTCGTCGTGGTTCTTGGCATTGCTGTATCGCTGGTGCCGCCCGGCGACTCCTCCGACAAGCTCGGCTTCGAGCTCAAGCTCGTGGGCGGAACCGTCGTCTCCATCCTGATCGGACTGTTTCTCTACTGGCGTGGTGCCCGCACCAAACAGCGCGAGCCGCAGGGGATGGAGTAACCGCGCCCAACACTGGTGCGCATCTCAGTCCACTACGAGCAGCACATCCAGAAAGCGCGGTCCATGCACGCCCTTGATGCGCGTCATCTCGATATCGGCCGTCGCCGATGGGCCGGAAAAGAACGTTGTCGGAAGGTCTGCCGTTGCCTGAAGCCTGGCAAAACACTCGGGCACAGTTTCGACCACTTGCGATGCAAAGACGACGCAGAGATGATAATCCGGCACAAGAGACAGCTTGCGCGTCCCCTGCGCCGCAGCGTTCTGCAGCACAATTGAACCGGTCTCTGCAATCGCGACTGTACATCCCGTCAGCACGCCATCGAGCCCGTCGAGTTGATAGGCATCGAACTGCGATGCCAGGTCAAACTGGAAACACTCCGGCAGCCACGCCGCAGGCAGGCCATCGGGAATGCCAATGTGATCTCTCCCGCGCGCCTGTAGCAGACGCGCCACCGACGCAGCAATCTCGTCGCGCTTTGTTCGCTGCACGCCCGCATCGTACTCTTCGAGCCGATGCGTAAACAGCGCCAGCAGTTCGTCGCCGCTCTTTGTCGCGGCCTGCTTGTAGGCACGCGGCAGCGCCTCATAGGCCGCCCGGCGTGCTGCGTCCTCACGCTCCGCGGGCGCTCGCAGCGCCGTGCGGATGCTGCTCAGGATCGCCGAGCGTGCATCGTTCTCACTTGCCATCACAGCCTTCCTTGGCAGCGCCAGTTGTATCCCTGCCGTTGGACTCGCGCTCTGCCCACCAATCTCGAAAGCTTTGCTGCGGCAGCGCCTTCAGGTCTCTTGTCTGCGTCCAGCCCGAAAGCATGAAGGGAAGCCGTTCAATGAATCCGCTCTTCGAGACAAAGATCTTCTGCACGAGTTGTCCCATGTGCTGCGCCAGTGTGAAGCGTTGCGCGCTGCCCATTACAAACGCTGCTGCCTGCATGCCCACGTTCCATACACCGAGCTTGCCGCCCAGCGTCTTCTGATCCTGCTCCACCACTTTCCCGCGCAGGTGAATCAGCACCTCGGGGATGTTGATCTTGACGGGGCAGACTTCATAGCACGCGCCACACAATGACGACGCATACGGCAGCGTTCGCCCCTGCTCCATCGAGTGCAACTGCGGCGTAAGAATGGCTCCAATCGGCCCCGGATAGGCGGACTCATACGCGTGGCCGCCCGTCTGGTGATAGACCGGGCAGACGTTCAGGCAGGCCGCGCAGCGAATGCACTTCAAGGTCTGTCGCGCTTCGCCATCCGCAAGAATCGGGCTGCGGCCGTTGTCGAGCAGCACAACGTGAAACTCCTTCGGCCCATCGCCATCGCGCACGCCCGTCCAGATCGAATTGTAGGGATTCATCCGCTCGCCGGTGGCTGAGCGCGGCAGCGTCTGCAGCACGACCTCCAGATCGCGAAAGCGCGGAAGCACCTTCTCAATGCCCACCAGCGAGATCAACACATCGGGCAGCGTAAGGCACATGCGCCCGTTGCCCTCTGACTCCACAATGCAGACGGCGCCACTCTCCGCAACCAGAAAATTCGCGCCCGAAACCGCGACCTTGATGCGCAGATACTTCTCACGCAGATATGCGCGCGCCGCAGCACACAAATCTTCCGGCTTGTCGCCGAGTTCGGGCAGGTGCATCTCCTGCTGGAAGATCTCGCGCACTTGCTGGCGGTTCTTGTGCAGCGCCGGCACCACAAAGTGCGAAGGCTTGTCATGCCCAAGCTGCACGATCAGCTCCGCCAGGTCCGTCTCGTGCGGACGGATGCCGTTCGCTTCGAGATGACGATTCAGCCCAATCTCCTCCGAGGTCATCGTCTTGATCTTGATGATCTCCTTGGTCTGATGACGCTGAATGAGCCCGAGAATGATGCGATTCGCCTCGGCTGCGTCGCGCGCCCAGTGCACCGTTCCGCCTGCGCGCGTGCAGTTGCGCTCGAATTCGGTGAGATACTCAGCCAGATGCTCGAGCGCGTGCGCGCGAATCGCCGAGCCCGCCTCCCGAAGCGCCTCCCAGTCCGGCAGCTCGCCCACCACACGGTTGCGCTTGGCCTGGATTACATCGGTCGCGTGACGCACATTTCTGCGAATCTGCGAGTCGGCCAGCAGCTCTTTAGCCGCCTCGGGAAAGCTGCGATTCGACCAGGGAGACTGCGGTGCGCTCATGCCTGCCCTCCGGTGGATGCCAGAATCTCCGCAATGTGCGCCGTGCGCACCGGCGTGCGCTGCCGGTGCAGCGAGCCGTAGATGTGCATCAGGCAAGAGTTGTCCACCGCCGTGCAAACCTCCGCGCCGGTATTCAGCACGGTGCGCACCTTCTCCGCCAGCATCGCCGACGACACATCGGCATTCTTGATCGAGAACGTGCCGCCAAATCCGCAACACTCCTGCGGATTCTCGATCGAGAGCAACTGAAGGCCTCGCACCTGGTTCAGCAGCCGCACCGGAATATCGCCCAGATGCAGGCTGCGCTGCGAGTGGCAGCTTGTATGGAGCGTCACCTTGTGCGGGAACGCCGCGCCCACATCTTCTACCCCGAGGCGTTTCACCAGCAGCTCCGTGAACTCATACACTCGCGGCAGCAGCGTCTCCACATCCGCGGCCAGCTTCACATCACCCATCATCTCCGCTGCCTTCAGATAATGATCCCGCATCATCGAAACGCAGGAGCTGGACGGCGCAACAATCGTCTCCGCGTCGCGATAGACCTCGACAAAATGGCGGATGATGGGCACGGCCTCGTGCAGGTAGCCGGTATTCCAGTGCATCTGTCCGCAGCAGGTCTGCTCTCGGCGGAACTCGACCGTGTGGCCCAGACGCTCCAGCACGCGCACCACAGACTTGCCCGTCTCGGGAAACAGCGTGTCGTTATAGCAGGTGATGAAGAGCGAGATGCGCAACGGCGGTCCTCCAGTTCGTATCATCCGGCGAGGCGCAACCCGTCGTTTGCGGTGCGGCAATGCAGCTTGCGCCTTCTCCTCATCCATCATGTCAAAGAGAAAGAAGTGTGTCTATTGAAATAGACCCGGGATCTCGACCTTTCTTCAAGCCAGCTTGTCGGCCTCGGTTGCAAGTGCAAAGTCCTTCTCCGTCAGGCCGCCGGCATCGTGCGTCACCAGCGCCAGCCGGACGCGATTGTAGCGAATGTCGATATCCGGATGATGGCCGGCCTGTTCCGCCTTCTCGCCCACGCGATTTACAAAGCTTAGCGCCGCGCGAAAATCCTTGAAGGCAAACACGCGCACCAGTTCGCCATTTTCCACCTGCCATTTGGGCAGTTCGGCAAGACGCGCACTGAGTTTGGGCCCGGTCAGGATGGACATGGTTGCACCTCCACACACGTGGCCTGCCCGCAGACAGGCCTGCCGCGCTGTTCCGATCATTGTAGGAGTGAAGGCCGGCGTCTCGCATCCAGATTGCCGCAAAACCGCACTTTGAATCGTACGATGCTGCAGGCAGCATCATCGTCCATGCCGCAGTCGGCCTTCAGGCCAGGCTGAATCCGCTCCGTGCCAACGGCAGCGTACGCACCCGCTTGCCTGTCGCCGCATAGATCGCATTACAGATGGCCGGAATTGCCGGCGGCAGCGCCGGCTCTCCCAGCCCGGTCGGTGAGTTCGGCGTAATGCGCCATGACACATGAATCTCGGGAATCTGCCGCATCCGCACCAGGGGGTACTGCCCGAAGTTGCTCTGTTCCACGCGCCCTTCGTCAAGCGTCACCTCCAGCATCGTGTGGCTCATGGCTTCGATAATCGCCCCTTCCACCTGCGCGCGCGCGCCGGATGGATTGATGATCTGGTGGCCCACATCCGTCGCCACCCAGACCTTCTTCACGCGCACGCGATTGCTCGCATCCACAGTGACCTCGGCCACCTGCGCGCTGTAACCCAGATGACAGGAATAGGCTGCAATGCCCATTCCAGTACCGGGCGCTTGCTTGCGGCTGCGCCAGCCGCTCTCTTCGGCCACCTGCCGCAGCACTCCCGCCAGCCGCTCCGGGTGAAAACGATATTCTTCCGGCCCGCGCCGGGAATTCTCTTCGCCGGCCGGCATCGGAACCGGCGTGGCAGCCAGAATCTCCAGTTGCAGATCGAGCGGGTCGCGGCCCCCGGCCAGAGCCACCTCATCCAGAAAAGACTGCCCCACAAATGCAATCGCATTCGCGCCGGGTGCTCGCATCGGCCCGGTGCGCAGCCACAGCGGCATCGCCGTGTGGCCGATCAAGTAGTTCGGCACGCGCCCCGACGGAAACTCCTCAGCCCCAATGCCCGCCGATGGCGCCGCATGGGCTCCATCGCCAAAGGTGACCAGATGCTGCCGCCATGCCGTCACCTTGCCCTGCGCATCGAGAGCGGCCTTCATGCCGTGCCAGCCCGCGGGCCGGTAGGCATCGTGAGCAAAGTCGTCCTCGCGCGACCAGATCAGCTTGACCGGCGCTTTCACCGCGCGTGCAATCCACGCCGCCTCCACCATGTAGTCGTTCATCAACCGGCGTCCAAAGCCGCCGCCGGTGCGAGTCAGGTGAATGGTGATGTCACTCTCCGCGATGCCGAGTTCTTTGGCCACCAGGCGTCGTCCGCCGCCGGGAGCCTGGCTGGTCGTCCAGATCTCCACTTTGCCGTTGCTGACCTGCGCTGTCGTGTTCTGCGGCTCCAGGGCTCCATGCGAGAGGAATGGATAGGCATACACTGCCTCCACCACTTTTGAAGCCGACTTGAACGCGCCGTCGACGTCGCCATAGCTGCGCAGCGTGTGGCCGGGCGGCTCCTTGAGCAGTTGCTCGGCCTTCTCGGCGAACGCCGGACTGCTCTGTGCCGTCGCCATTGTCGAACCCGCCGCAGTGTCCCACTCCACCTTCAGCGCCCGCCGCGCCGCCTGTGCCTGCCACCAGGTGTCGGCCACAATCGCAATGCCCGGCTCCAGCCCTGGATCCGACTCGACCACTGCGCTGCTGCGTACACTGCCTTCCACGATAAAGGCGTCCCGCACGCCACTCATCCTCTTGATCTGGTCCAGATTCGCGCTCTTCACCTTGCCCGCAAACACTGGACACTTCTGATACACCGCAAGCAGCATTCCCGGCACCTTCACATCGATGCCAAAGAGCGGCTTGCCTGTGAGCAGCGCAGGATTATCAACCCCCGATGTGAATTTGCCGAGAATCCGGTACTCCTTCGGGTCCTTCATGCGCAGCGTCGACTCGTCCGGCAAAGGCAACTTCGCGGCGTCATCTGCCAGCTCGCCATACCCCAGCGAGCGGCCGCTGGCAGCGTGCAGCACGCGCCCGGACTGCGTAGTGCACTCCGTCGCGGGCACACTCCACCGCGCCGCAGCCGCAGCAACCATCAGTTGCCGTCCAGCCGCACCCACACGCCGCAGAGGCTCCCAGTTGATGGGCGTCGCCATGGACCCGCCCGCAAACTGCGGCCCATACGCGCCCTCATCCAGGCTCGCCTGCTCCACGCGCACCTGGCTCCAGTCCACATCCAGTTCCTCGGCAATCAGCATCGGCAGCATGGTGCGCACACCCTGCCCAATCTCGGGATTCTTGGCCGCGATCGTCACCTTGCCCGTCGCATCAATAGCAATGAAAGAGCGCGGCGAGAGACCCGGCGCGCTTGCACTCGACTGTGCCGCGCCCAGCGCGCGGGCCATCGGTTGTTCATGCAGGCTCAAGGCCAGACCGCCGCCCGCCAGTGCAGTCAATTGCAGAAAGTGCCGCCGGTTCAGTTCCACGGAAGTTCCCTCCGGATCGAGCTAGTCGCGCAGAGCGGGAGCCTGTTGCCCCGCCGCCCGGTGAATGGCTTCGCGGATGCGCTCGTAAGTGCCGCAGCGGCATAGATTGCCGCTCATGGCGGTGTCGATTTGCGCGTCCGTCGGTTGTGGTATCCGCGTCAGCAGAGCTGCTGCGCTCATCATCTGGCCGGACTGGCAGTATCCGCATTGCGGCACGTCCACCTCATCCCAGGCCTTCTGCACAGGGTGCGACCCGTCCCCGGAGAGCCCCTCCACGGTCGTGATCGCCGAGTCCGCCACACCCGAAACCGGGGTAATACAGGAGCGGGTCGCGCGACCATCCACCAGCACCGTGCACGCGCCGCATGCGCCCACGCCGCAGCCGTACTTCGTGCCCATCAGGTCCAGATGTTCGCGCAGCACCCACAGCAACGGCATATCTGCGGCAGCGTTCACCTCGACGGTCTGATTGTTGACCTTGAGTTTGACTGACACACACCCTCCTTCCGCCTTGCATTCAGTCGTCCGCAAAACCGGCGGTGGAAACAGTCTCCTCGGCAGAAGTGGCACCGACAGTGACAGGGATCACATCGCAGCAGGAATCTACGCGAGAACGGCAGGCGTCAGGCCCACTGCAGCGATGCCCTGGACTGATGCCCGGGACGAATGCCCTAGACTAAAGAGATTAGGCTCGCAGGCAGCAACCCTCCCAGGACTGCAAAAGGAACCCATGCACTTCAACTTCGACTTTACCGCCGTTCAGATTCTGTGGACTCTCACTCTGGCGGCTCATCTCGTTCTGCTTGTCGTGCTGCTCGGGCGCGATCGCATCCGTCGCTTTCGCTGGTTCTTTACCGGCATCGCCCTCGTCACCCTGCGGCTGATCGCCAGCCGTCTGCTCTTTGGCCGCATGCCGCAGATCGTTCTCGGCGAGACCTTTCTCGTCCTTGGCTTTTTCTCGGCCATCGTCGGGCTGCTTGTCCTCATCGAGCTGTCGCGCATGACCTTTCGCAACGCCACCCCGCGCGCATGGGGCATGGGCATCGCGGCGGCGCTCACAATCTGCGCCCTCGCGCTCGCGGCCATGGGCCCCTGGCCCACGCTGGTCTCCATCGTGCCCAACTCGCTCATGAATGCAGTCAACCTGCTACAGTTGCTCACGCAAAAAGGTGGAGTGGCTGTCGATCTTCTGTCGGTCGAGTTGGGACTTCTGTCCGTATTCTTCGGTAGAAGGTGCGGCACCGGCTGGCGCAGCCACTCTCAGCTCATCATCATCGGCCTCTCGACCGCCTCGCTCGGCCAGCTTGCCACGCAGCTGATCTGGCAGGCGATTGCCAAATCTGCAGCGCCGCACAGCATGGCCGAATATGTCCACATCATGGACCTGCGCGAGAAGCTGCTGAACGCCAACAGCGTCATTTACTTGGCGGTCCTCATTTGGTGGATCCTGTGGCTCTGGTTTGACGAGCCCGGAGCCAGACCCTCGTCGGACGAAAATGTAGGCAGCGAGGGCTCCGCCGCAGCGTAGCGATCTCTAGATCGCAAAGTCTACGAATCCTCGCTCCGGGTCCGTGGAAGTCAGCGTCACCGTCAGTCGATCCCCCACGTCCAGCCTGCGCGCTCCGGGCTTGCCCGCATTCACAAGCATGCCCTCGACGTGAGGATCCAGCGTGCGCACAAACGTGCCGTAGTGGTTGACGCCGGTCACGATGGCGCGAAACTTCTCGCCGATTCTCGGCCGCAGCACCACCGCCGCGATACGCTTCTGCATCTCGCGCTCCACCTTGCGCGCTGCATCCTCCATCAGCGTGCAGTGCTGGGCAATCGTGTCCAGATCGCCCACCGAATACGGGGCTTGCGCGCGGGCGAGCCAGGCCTTCAACAAGCGCTGCGTCACCATGTCCGGAAACCGCCGGTTCGGCGCGGTCGAGTGCGTGTAGTCCTGCACGGCAAGACCAAAGTGGCCCGGAGACGCATCGTTCGCTCGGACGAGTACATACTCACCCGGCCCCATCAGCTTCACGACCGCCAGCGAGAGATCCGGAAAATGATCCGGATCCTTCTGCTTCTGCTGGAGCAGAAAGTCATTCAGCGCCTTGGAGTCAGGATTTGCAGGCAGCTTGGTGCCTAGCTGCTCGGCCAGCTCCACGATGCGGTCCCAGCGCTTGGGCACGCGCACCACTCTGCGGATCGATGCCACGCCTGCATCGTCGAAGATGCGCGCGATGACGCCGTTGGCAGAGACCATGAACTCTTCGATCAGGCTGGTTGCGCGATTCTTTTCGAGCCGGGCTATCTCTACCGCTTCCTCTGCCAGCATCACCGGACGCGTCTCGATCGTCTCCAGGTCCAGCGCCCCGTGCTGAAATCTGCAGTCAAGCAGTCGCTGAGCCGCCGTATCCTGCAGCTTGAGCTGCGCCGCGAGCTCTTGATTCGCCGCTACCTTTGCTGGCGCTTCCCCTTCACTGGCAAGCCACTTGCCCACGCTGTTGTAGGCGAGCTGGGCCCGGTTCCGGACCCGTGCGCGATAGGCCTTGCCATTCTCCACCGCGCCTGCCGCATCCACGGTGAACTCGATGACCACTGCAGCCCGGTCTTCGTTCTCGTTCAGCGACGTCATGCCTTCGGAGAGATCAGTCGGCAGCATCGGGAACACCCGCACGCCGGTGTAGACCGACGTCGTCTCGCTGCGCGCGTGGCTGTCGATCGCCGTCCCTCGGGTCACGCGGGAATCGACATCGGCCACGCCCACCAGGACGCGAATCTTTCCATCCGCTAGCTGCTCCGCCCACTCAATCTGGTCGAGATCTTTCGACGTGTCGTTATCGATCGATGACCACAGCAGTTGCCGCAGGTCCTGAAGCGTCTGATCTGTTCCTTGACCGGCCTCTGCGCGAATCTTCTCGAGCTGCGCCTCGGTGCCCGCAGGGAACTCCGGCTGAAAGCCGTGCTCGATCATGGCTTCATGCGCTGCCGCCACCAGATTGAAGTGCGATGCAGGTCCATTCCGTGCGGCCACTCGGACACCTCCTTGCGAAGCATCAGCCTAACACGGCGTATCCTATGCCTGGATGAACGCAAAAGAGGACGAACCTGCGCCGGTTCGCCCTCTCTCTGTCCTGCCTGTGCTCGCGCGTTACGGTTGAATCCCCAGGTCCGACAGCACCTTCGGCTTCGTCTCATCCACCGCCAGCATGTTATGGCACGCTGAGCAGTCCTGCGTAATCGCTGTTCCGTTCTTGGCGTTGTGGTCGCCGTCGTGGCACCGGAAGCACCCCGGATAGCTTTGGTGTCCGATATGATTCGGATGCGTGCCCCAGGTCACCTTCATGTCGGGAAACACATTCTCGTTGTACAGCTTCACAAGCTCCTGCGCTGCTGCCTGCTCCTGCGTCGCCTGGCCGCTCAGCACGCCGGGATTGCTCGCGCGATAGAAAGCCTCAAGCCGCGCCGGAATCTTAGCCGCTGCATCCTCGTGGCTGGTGTAGTCGCCCTTCAGCAGTTGCAGCCCTTCCTTGTGAATCCACGGCAGCGCCGGGCTGATCGATCCAGCCTGCATCGCCTGGTTCAACGCTTCCTCGGCTGTAACAAAGGTGTGCGCTGCCCGGTTGTGGCAGTCGATACAATCCATGACGCGCCGCTCACCTTGTGGCGTCGCGCCATTCAGAGATGAAGCTGCATACGCCGTCTCCGATCCATCCGCGTTGCGGCGCTGGACCCAGGGAATCGTCGTCCGTGAAGGGTCGGTCGCAATGTATTCAATGTGGCCCAGATGCACGCCGTGAATGCCCGTCAGATGAGACAGGCTGTCGAGTCCGCCCAGATGCAGCACCAGCACAGTCTGCGTTTCGCTGTTGTGCTCATCGTCCGCGAAGCTCGATCGGACCAGGAGTTTTTCGCCCACGAACTTGGCCGGCGTGTGGCATCCCTCGCAGATAATACGCGCCGGGCGCAGGTTCCTCACCGGCGATGGCACTGGCGTAGGATACCGATGAAAGGCCACCTCAAAGAGCTGCTTGGTCCCATCGACCTTCGCTTCAAAATACGACTGCGCGCCCGTGCCGATATGGCAGGCGACGCAGTCCACGTGCGAATGCGGCGAAATCTTGTAGGCCGTATATTCCGGATGCATCACGTGGCAGGACTGCCCGCAGAACTCCGGAGAGTCCATGTACGAGGCTCCTCGATAGCTCGCAACGGATACCACCAGAAGATTGACGATCGTCGCCACAAAAACAATATCCAGACCATGCCGGAAGATCCGGTCATTCAGGTCCACCTTGGGATAAACCGATGGAATCCGTCCGATCTTCAGCAGCGCCTTGTGCCGGAAGAAAATGCCGATGGGAATCAGGATCAGCCCCAGCACAAAAAGCGCCGGCAAGATCAAATTGAAGATGATTCCCAGATATGGATTGTTTTCGGATCGCCCCAGCATCTCCATGAGCCAGTAGCTGATCATGGTCACGCCGGATGCAGTCGTGACTGCGCCTCCGGCCAGGCTGATGGGATTATTTCCGAAAAAGAGCGCAGGTCTTACCCAGTGCTCACGAAACCGCAATAGAAATGGCACTCTGCCCCCAACGTGAGTAGGAATGGCCCGCCTGAATCGACGGGCCTAGAATGGCGAATTACTTCAAGGTCTTGAAATACGCAACCGAGTCCTTGATCTGCTGGTCGCTCAGGCCGCCAATGGCCTTCATCTTGCCCTTACCGTCTTTTACGGCAGCAATCATCTGCTCGGTCGTGAGCTTCTTGATCTCCGGATCCGACGCAGGCTTGATGCCCATCGCCTTCGCCATGGCCGGGTTGGGGGTGCCATTCGGACCGTGGCACATCTGGCACTTTGATTTGTACACAGCTTCGCCCGCAGACTGAGCAAAGCTCATGGAGCCGGCTACGCATACCACCGCGCCCAGCACCACCAGGGATCGAATCATTTTTGTCATTGATTAGCTCCTTTCACGTTTCCGCAACTCCTGACAGGCTTGTTGCGTTCCTTTCCTCACCTTTACGATTCGGACCGTTCTTCGCGGAAGAGCGGTCCGAAGCTTATGGCTAAAACTCATAGTGCATCTGAAGCGTCACGTTGCTGGCGTGGAAATTCCGTGGCGCAGTCAAGCCAGACGAAGGTTCAGTCAAACCAGTACTATACGGCAGCGATGTGCATGGAACCACCGCCGACGTGAAGGTTGTCGACTGGCTGCAGTATTGCGGTCCCGAAGGTCCGCCCTCGCCGTAGCCGTAGAAGTCATACTGCGCCTTCCAGATCAATCCGGGATGAACTGTCCAGGAGAGGCTCACGAATGGTGACTGATACGTAGATACCAGCGATCCGGCAACGTCCCGCGCATCGTTATAGAACCGGGATCCATTGACCGAGTTGATCCGATACCCGATCGCGGAACGGAATTTGTCCACCGGGTTATAGGTCAAGGACACCGTTCCGGACTGAGTCGGAGCATCCATGAAGTCGCGACCCAGCCAGTCAGCCAGAATGGTCTGCGATCCTCGCGCGTAAATGTTCGGGCAAATGGCCGGCTGGCCGCTGGCGTTCAGGGATGCGGTGCCCGGCAGAGTCGTCGTGGCGCCGTTGTTGTAGCAGACGTTGGTCGCGGAGTAGACGTCGCTATAGGCATAGCTCAGGTCCACTCCGTAATGGTCATTCGGATACACAGACGCGCTCACGCTCGCCGTCCGGCTGTGATCCACGTGGTCGATCGGCCCCTCATAGGGATCGCCGTTCGCGTGGTTTTGCGTCCATGCGGTCACAACGGCCTGGTTATTGTTCGTGTTGTTATGCCGCTCGCGATCGTTGAACGCTCCCGAGATGGTTGCCCACGTCCGCGGCCTGTAGATGGTGTGCACCCGATACTGCTGGAATTGGCGAGGCGCAACCGGCGTGAAGACATTGTCAAAGTATGTGACCTCAACCGTGCCATTCAAATCCCAGTTGCTGGTCGGATGAAACGCGGCATTGAGGATGCCTCCAAACTCGGAGATTGCCACCGTGCCGTTGACCGGGTCCGCAAGCTCGGTCGGAATCGGTCCTGCATGCGGCACACCCTGACCGATGTTGCGGTTGCCGTAGTGATAGGTGAGTGAAAATCTGGACCTTGCCGTAGCGTCCCACGCCAGCGTCAGATTGTTGACCAGGGCCTCCTGGCCAAAGTAGTTGGGGGTCAGCACGCCATTCACGCCGTGCGGCAGAGACCCGGTCCCAGGCGTCAGGGGTCCGGAATAGTTGATCGTCTCATTGCCCGCCGTCGTTGGCGTCGAGAGCGTGACGGGCGCGGCGTCGATGGAATAACCGGGTTCCTGCACATTCGAGAAGCTCGCCTGATCCTCAACGTTGACCCGGTCATTCAACTGCCAGATCACTCCATAATTCGCCGAGAGGACTGAGCGATGTCCCTTCCCATAACCATACGAAGTCGCAGACCGGACCACTCCATTCAGACCCTGCATCGAGTCAACAAAGAGCGGCAGATCCATACTCGCGAGAGTGTAACGGACATCGCCATTCATGGTGAGGCGTCGGATGCTCGTGCTTTGCATCCGCAACATCTCCGTCGGAATGGTGATGCGTGTCGGCTGCGTCCGTGAATAGCTGGTCACGACTGCGCAAGCCGGGTTGATGATGGGCAGCCCGCCTGGAACATTGGGCGCCGAGAAGACGGTCGAACCCGTCCCAACGCTGTTTGAGTTGCAGGCCCCGATTCCATAAGGCGTCTGGCTGTCCCAGTTACCAAGGTAGACCGGCGTTCCGTCGGCTTCCTGCACCTGGAACCCGTTCGGGTTCAGCGTAAAGTAGGAGTCCATCTTGTAATGGACTACCTGCTCCTCAAAGGTCAGCTTTGTTCCCTCCACCGGCTTCCAGTCAACCGCCCCCATAAATGTGTCTGTATTATTGCGCTGATATTGTTCCAACAGGGCGTCGTACTTGGCGATGGAATAGCTTGGGCTCAGTGTCGGACCTTCAAACGTGTTCTTCGAATATCCAAAGCGATACGTCAGCTTTGAAACTGGAAACAGCGAGAGGTTCGTGTCGGTCATCCGGCGTACCGTATTGAACAACACGGGAGATTGGTTCACCTGCTGCCACGGAATGTAGCCCGTCGGCGCAGTGGAAGGCCCAATCGGCATCTTGCCTGCGACGATATTCGGATTGCCGAGCAGGTCGTAGTCAAAGTATTGACGGTCGCGGCGGAACAACCCCGAGAACTCGTACACCTTGCCCTTGGAGAGGTTCAGTTTGGCAAAGTTGTTCGGGTCGCCGCCAAAGCCGCTGCCGAAAGCCTGCACGTCATCCACCAACGTGTGCTTTCTGTCCGGCAGCGCATGCATCTCAAAGGTCTCGCCCAGCACGCGCGGACCGGATTGCAGATTGACCATGGTCCCGTACATGGCTGGACTGCCCACCATGTTTGTCATGCGTCCACCCATATCGACCGATTGATGCGCTCTGTAGCCGTTTGGAATGGACATTTGTGAAATCGGCATCGGCAGCTGGGCAAACCCGATGCCAGCTGCCATCAGCAATGCGGATGCCCCACAGCCGGCGATGCGCCGGCGTGTTGCGGAAGTTGGCTGTTGTCGGAACAGCCTGGATAAAAAGCCTGTATTCTCCATATGAAGCCTCACTTGAATAACCTTTGCGCACGTCGAGACTTCGCAATGCACTGCGAAATCGCTCTGGGAACCGGACCGTGACATCCAACGATGTCAGCCGCCGGTCCATTACCTGATAAACGCCTGGCTCAGGTTCGACCCGTGAATCATCGTGTGGCAGTCGATACACGGCGTAATCGTCGAAGAACCCGCTCCCATCCCGTGTACCGTTGCAGCGGCAACCGGGCTATGGCACTGGTTGCAGAGCGTGGCAATCGACGGCATGTTCAGCAGTCGCGCGTTCTGCGAGCCATGTGGCGTGTGGCAGGACATGCATCCCTCCGCCCGGACCGGAGCATGTTCAAACACAAACGGCCCGCGCGTTTCGGTGTGACACTTGGTGCAGACCGCGTTCTGATCCGCTGTGGTCCGCAGGTTATTGGCCTGGAATGTGCCGTGCACATTGTGGCAGTCACTGCACTGAATCAGCCCTTCGTTCACCTTGTGATGGAACGGCATGTCAAACGATGGCTTCACATCGTTGTGGCACTGGAAGCACAGCTGCGGCTGCGCGGCCTTGAGCAGGTGCTCCGGAGCCTTGCTGTTGTGCACGCTGTGGCAGCTCACGCAGCTCACGTTCGCCTTCGCGTGCGGCGAGCGGTCAAAATTGGCATGAGTCCCCGCGTGGCAGTTCAGGCACTTTGCGTCGACATCCTTCGCCAGTCCCTGCTTCGGATTGAAGATCTTGCTCTTGTCGCCGCCCGAATCGACGTGCGCCTTGCCGGCTCCGTGGCAATCCTCGCACGTAACGGCGGAGCCGTCGTGCTGCTGAGCTAGCCGCGTGTGAGGATTGAATGCAAAGTTCTTGGACTGCTCCTCGTGGCAGGTTGCGCAGGTCTCTGCGCCCACAAAGTCAGCGGATTTGGTTTGCGTGGTCTGCGTGCTGGCTGGTTTTGCGCCATTCGCAGGTGCTGCCGTCGCTGGTACGCATAGTGCAATCGCCCCCAGCAACAACATGAAACAGGCTCGCAGTCCCGGCTTGTTCTCCGGAGCCGCATGTATTTGCTCTCGCCTTACTGGCCCATCTTTATGCATCTGGTACCACCCTTGCCGCTCCTGTGTATGTCCGTTGAGCGCTCGGCGCTTTTGCAGGATCCCGTTCAGCATCACAAAGTAAAAATGCGGATCGATCATTGCCTTGCCACTCATCAGGATCAAAATGTGTGGAGCGTCACCTGATGGGCTGAATCCTAGTGAGAGGCTCCAATTGTTGCGGTGACCCTCATCACGCAGGTGAACAATCCGTCATCTAAAGTACCGAGATCGCGCCATCCCGCCCGTCTTCTTCCAGATAGTGGTACTCTGCAGGCTTTTTTCCCGCTTTCTTCCCCCGGCTCCCTGCCTGCGACGGGCCAGAGGCGGATCTGCTCAACCACACGCTCCGATTTCAAGACCCTTCACTATGTGAAAATTGCACCTATATCCTCACTTTCCACCGCCAAAAATGCGGCTCTCTCGCAAATCTGGCCAAGAAGCGTGAGGCACGTCACATCCCATTCACGGGATTTGCCGGAAACTACCTGCAGCGAAAGTCTTATTCCCGAAGACCGAGGCCGCTTCTCCTTCGCTGGTTCGCTGTCAGGGAACGCAGCGATGTGGAGGAAGATGGATAGCTTTTTGGCGAAAGACGGGGCAGGACAATGGCGGACTTTGTAACTCCTGATGGAGTTCACCAGAAACGTCAGCGGCAACTTCATCAGCAAGGGCCTGTCGGCTGTGCGGCATGCTCCAACCGGCGTCCCGGATGGTTTTGCTCCCTGGGCAGCGCGGTCCTGGCTGACCTGGAGCTGGCAACTTCAACCATTTCTCTGCCCGCCCAGGCCTCGCTTTTCACGCAGGGCGAGGATGCGCGCTGTCTTTATCTGATCTGCAGTGGGTATCTCAAGCTCACGGCCGGCCGGCCCAATGACCGCCAGATGATCGTCCGCGTCGCCGGACCAGGTTCCATGCTCGGCCTGTACGCGGTTCTCTCTCATGGGGTGCATGAGGTCTCGGCGGAGTCCCTGACCCCCGCCCAGCTTCGCCCCGTTGAGCGGGACCGATTCATGGGCTTCCTGCGGTCGCACAAGGAAGCGCAGATGCGCGCCGTGCAATGCATCTGCCAGGAGTACCGCTTCGCCCTGCAGGATGCCTGCCGCATCGCCCTCACTGAGACCGTTGCAGCCCGCCTCGCGCGTCTGCTCCTCGAGTTATCCCACCAGATCGGCGAGCACCTTCCCGAGGGCGCCTACCGCTTCCCGCTGCTGCTCACCCACGAAGAGATTGCCTCCATGGCCTGCACTACGCGCGAGACGGTCACCCGGACCCTCAGCCAATTCCGCAAAGACGGATGGATCGCGATTGAAGACGGCATCCTCACCGTGGCCGCACCCGATCAGCTCCAGGCCCTGGTCTGAACCGGACGCATCCTGTATCGCAGAAACAACAGAAAGGATGGGTCGCGCGAGCTTTCACGCTTCCGATCCGTTCCGGCGTTTACTGCGTGACTGTGTGTTCCGCCTGTCCGTGAGGCGCCTTCAGATGCGGCGCGTTCGGCGGCGCAGGTGGGTTCGCAGGCGACGGCGGCGGCGTGATTCCGGCATCGCCCCTCCTGACCCGCAGGTCGCCTACATCCGCGCTCAGCACAATCTTCGCTTTGCCGCCCCCGATTGATCCCGAGACGCTCTTGCTCTCATCGCCGCTGATAGTCAGCGGAAAATCGGACACAATATCGCCATTCTGCGTGTGGCCGTTCACGGTCGCTGAGGCATTCTCGGGCAACGCCACCTCCACATCGCCCTTGCCGTTGTGCGCGTCCAGGTTGAAGTTGCCGGCCATCTCGACATGGATATTGCCGCGCGAATCGCTCACAGTTGTATCGCCGGCGATCTGGCTCATGTCCACGTCCTTCGCCCGCGTGGTCACATGCACCTCGCCCTTGGCGTCGGCCAAATGCAGGTTGTCGGAGTCCAGCGTCAGGTCGCCCGGCAGCGCGCCGAGATCAATTTCGGTCATGGATGTGTGGACGTGAACCGGCCCGGCGATGTCTTCGATGTGCACATCGCCAAAAAGATCACCGTTCATCGCCAACTTGCCCTTGATGCCCGACAGCGTCAGATCATTGCAGTTGCCGCTCGCCGTCAGGTCGCCATTCATCTGGTGTGCTGAAAAATCGCCGCGCCCTCCGGTGAAGTGCACCTGCACAGACCCGGAGATCGCGTTCAGTTGCACGTCGCCATGGCCCGCGCTTGCGTCCAGTCCGTTTCCCAGCCCCGCCGCCGCCACATCGCCGTGCCCCGCGTTCAGTTGCACGTGGGCACTCTTGGGCAGCGCAATCACAAGGTTCATGCGCCCCTTATCGTTGCCCTGCGAACGAATGACGACTGCGTTGCCGCTCACGGTCACATGCACCGCCTCGGCCTCAAAGACCTTCTTCGCCTCTTCATCCGAGCTGGCATACGCCACCTGGTGCGCCTGCACCTGCAGGCTGTCCCCCTCGCCCGCCGTCACACTCACGTCGCCGCGCGGGTTCTCAATCTGCACGGAGGCGTTCGCGGGAATTTGCAGGTTGACAACCTCTTGGTCCTGGTCGTGCTCGGGCAGGCCGAGGAAGTTAAAGAAATTGTCGTTTTTGTCGCCCCATTGTGCACGCAGAGGTCCCCAGTGGTTCCACCCCGCAGCCGCCAGTCCCATAAACGCCAGCAACACCAGCAACCCAATAAATCCATGACTGCGGCGAACCGGAGTCGAGCGGCGCAGATCAACCGCCCACTCGGCCAGCAGCGCCAGACCGGCAAAGATCAGCAGCAGCGGCCACCAGCGGCCATACCACGCCCAGAACTGCCCTGCATCCATGTGGCCGCTGTAGAGCAGCAGGCCCACAATGCCCACGCCGATCAGAATCACCGGCCCCACCAGCGACGGCACCCGCGGGCCGTACACGCCCCCATAGTTCGCTTTCCACGCGTGGCGCTGGGCGCGCATGGCTTCGCGCTGCGCACGCCAGGCGGCTTTTTGCTGCTCGCGATAGGCGCGCCACTGAAAACGCGGATCGTACGGAGGCGGCGGCGCTCCGGGCGGAGGGGTCGGAGGCACACTGCTCATGACTGGCCTCCCTGCGGACCCTGACCCGAACCCTGGCCGAAATTCTGCGGGCCGGAGGGCACAATCGAGCTGCTCGATTGCGCTGCAGACGAGGCGCCTGCCTGTGGATTCGGCGTGGTTCCATACGGGCCCCACGGCTGCCCCGGATACGGCCCGGCGCCCGGGCCTGGGTACATCCCGCCGCACTGGGAGGGATCCTCCATCGTGGCCAGCACTGCACGCTCGGCCAGCAGCAGAACACCAATCACAATCAGCAGCAGCGGCACAAACAGATGCCAGCTCGCCAGCCCCGCCTGGTGCAGCAGAGCAATGGTCCCGATCAGCAGCAGAATCGCTGGTCCCTTCAATCGCCGAATCAGAATGTAGCGATTCATTGGCCTCCCCCTTTCACGTCTTCCATGCGCCGCACAATCAGCCACCCTCCAAAGCCGATCAGCGCCAGCGGCCAAAGAAAGTCAAACGCGCGCTCCGTCACAATCCCGATCTGATTCAGCAGCAGGACCAGCCCGAAGCCAACCAGAATGACCGCGAAGACAGGCTCTCTGCGCCGCCAGTGCACCGGCGGAACCGGCGGCATCGGCGGAACCGGTGGTACTGCCGGATCGCCATATCCCTGATACCCAGCCTGCGCATACGACGGATACTGCGGCGGCGCGTATCCGCTGGCGGGGGGCGCTGCGCTTCCCGGCCCTGCAACCGGGCCTGCTCCCGTTGCGCCGGGATACGGGGGGCGGTTGTGCGAGCCGGAGCTGAACCAGTTGCCAATCTCGTTCAGTCCCAGCGGATCCGGCACCGGCAGCCCGTCTCTACGCGCTACAGCCGTGTGATACGCCTCAAACGCCTGATACAGGACCCACGCCCCAATAAAGATCCCAAAGATGGCGAAACGACTGGATATGCTGATCAGCACGGCAAAGATGGCCACGTGAATCAGCCCCTTGAAGAACTGGCCGTTGTACATGGCGCCCACGCCGGGTATGAGGCCGAGCACTCCCGCAGCCACCGGGCTTGGAGCGCCCGCAGCCGCCGTAAATGGCTGCTGCATGCTCTGCCACGCAATCAGGCAGGGCTCGCAGAGCACCTGTCCCGTGGCCGTCATACGCGTGCATGCCGCGCACAGTGCCTTGCCGCAGTTCTGGCAAAATGCGGTTGCCGTTACACCGCTATGATTGACGCAATCCATCGTTGCTCCTTTCCCAACTTACTGTCGCGGAGCCGCCGTGGTGCGCGGGCCGATCCTGCAGTGTGAGTGAGGTCTCAAGGTATTCCAGTGAATCAGTCATCGCCGGGGTGCCCGACTGCTGGGGAGGTTCCACACGCGTGCCTCCATCCTTCTTCAGCGGACTCTGCTGCGATTCACCCGGGGTAGCCGGCTGGCTGGTGGAAGGCTGCGACTGCTCCTGGTCCTCGTTCTGCGAGGTCCTGCGCAGTTCACGCATGCTCGATTCCACCTCGTACACCAGCCGCAAATGATCGTAGTAGCGGATAATCGGCGTCGAGGCCATCGTCAGCCGCCGCTCCATAAAAGATCGCAGCGCGCTCGGCCGCAGATTCGCCAGCCGCAGGTCCGTCAGACGCACGCCCGTCAGATTCAGCGTCAGCGCGATCGAGAAGAACATCATCGCCGCCGTCATCAGCAGCCGCGGCTCGGCAAACCGCCGCAACACGCCCATCGGCCCCGGCCGCTGCCATGCGGGAACCGCCGGAACGACAGTTCCGTGGCTCGTCACCAGCCCGTAGCCTGCCGCCTGCCCCGGCCCTGTCTGCGCCAGAATCTTGTCCAGCAGTCCCGCCGGAATCTCCGGTTCGCTCGAGAGATAGCCCAGCCATTCCCGGCCGCGGCGCGCCTCCTGATACAGCGCCGTGCATGCCGGGCAAACCGCCATATGGGCATCGAACGTGGCCTGATCCTCAGGCCTCAGCAGCCCATCCAGCGCGTCTGCCAGCAGCGTCTCCCACTGCCCGCAGGCTGGAGAATGCGGAATGTGACTCCGGTCTGCCATGGCTACATCACCTCCCGTTGATTACGTTCCAACAGGCGCGCTAGTTCCGCGCGGCCCCTGCTGATGCGCGACTTCACGGTACCTTCGGGTATGCCCAGTACCTGGGCAATCTCTTTGTAATCCAGGTCCTGCAGATCGCGCAGGATCACGGCCTCGCGAAGCTCGGGAGAGACGCACGCCAGCGCCTGTTGCACCATCTTCGCCAGCTCCTTCTGCGCCGCGATCTCGTGCGGCGTGGGACCGCTTTGCATCAGCCGGTCCACCGGCCGCAGATCGCCGTCCTCGCGTTCCTCATCCAGCGAGCTCGTGAGCCGCTGATTCTTCGTGCGGCGGAAGTTGTCCACCAGCAGGTTGCGCGTCATCGTCGTGATCCAGACCTGCAGACTGCCGCGCGTGCCGTCAAAGCTCGCCAGGTTCGAATAGATCTTCAGAAAGACGTCCTGCGTCATGTCCTCCGCATCCGCGGAGTTGCCGGTGAACCGGTAGCAGAGCGCATACACACGCCGATGGTGGCTGCGGACCAGCTCAGCCCATGCACCGGAATCTCCGTCCATGCAGCGGCGGACAACCTGGGACCAGTCGAGCTCCAGCGGTCTCACCTCCTCGCTCTGCACGCGAGCCACCGGCGCCACACCTGTCCGGCCGGCGGGATTGTCCCTGGGCGGAAGAATGCCGCCCGCATCGCGGGTCTCGCGGCGCCCCCGTTTGCTCTCCCCCGGCGCCCATAAACCCATGCCGCTCCAGCTTAATGTACCCGCGCATTGCATGGTGGCCTTTACGAAGAATTCTTCTCGTTTGTTCCATTCGCCTTGCCTCCTACTGCTGCAATGCGCTATCACCATCCAGAATGACTCCCTCCGCTCCAGCTCGCACACTCCTCAGGCACCGAAAGAACCTCAGCCAACCCAGGCCCCTTTCCTTCCATCTGGCTTATTTTGTTTTATTTACATTCTTCCCGATCAGCCTTTGCAGATTCGGCGAAGCTGCTGGCTCGCAAAACGCCTCTCATATCGCTGCGCCCGTGGAGTTGCGCTGTGCCGGAACCCCTGCTCCACTCGCCGTCGCATCCGGCCACCCTGATTTGTCCTGGCAGCTCTCAGCCTCCAACCCAACCCTCCATGGCGTCGCTCAAACCGCCTATCAAATCCAGGTCCGCACAGGCTCCGGCCCGGCGCACTCTCCTCTCCTCTGGGACAGCGGAACGGTTCAGAGCCCTGCGGCGGCCTCCATCCCTTACAGCGGCCCGGAACTCGCCGCAGGCGAGGCCTATCTGTGGCGCGTCCGCGTGTGGGACGAGCAAGGCCACTCGACCCCATGGAGCGCATGGGCTCGCTGGAGCCAGGCCCCGGTCTGGCATGCGTCCTGGATTGCGGAATCCTTGCCTCCTTCCGACTCCGCGCCTCTGCCCCTTTTCCGCCGGAGCTTCCATGTCAGCGGTGAGGTGCGCCGCGCCATGCTCTACGCCTCCGGCCTCGGCCAGGATGAGCTCCGCATCAACGGCGCTCCCGTCACGCAAGATGTCCTGACGCCCGGCTGGACCAACTACCGCAAGACCATCGCCTACGACGCCTACGACGTCACCGCCCATCTGCAGGCAGGTGAGAACGTCCTCGGCGTGCTGCTCGGCAACGGCATGGACCGCGTTCTGCATACCCCTGGCCGCTACACCAAATTCACCGGCTCCTTCGGCCCGCCCAAATGCCTCGTGCAGCTTGATCTCACGATGGCCGATGGCCGCCGCATGGAAATCGTCAGCAACAGCAGTTGGAAGACCCACTCCGGCCCCATCGTCTTTTCCTCCACCTACGGCGGCGAAGACTTCGACGCCCGCCGCGAACCCGCAGGATGGGACCGCCCCGGATTCCGCGATGCGGACTGGAGCCCCGCTGCGGTGGTCGACGGACCCGGCGGCACGCTCACTCCGGAACTCGCTCCGCCCATCCGGGTCATGCACGTCTACACGCCCATCCGCGTCACCCATCCCGCGCCCGGCATCGCCGTCTACGACCTCGGCCAGAACTTTGCGGGCTGGCCTGCCATCCGTGTCTCCGGCGCGCCCGGCTCCAGCGTCAAGCTCATCCCCGGCGAGCTGCTCGACGCGAACGGCCGCGTCACCCAGCGCAGCTCAGGCCGCCCGCAGTGGTTCACCTACACGTTGCGCGGCGCAGGCATCGAGGGCTGGCATCCGCGCTTCAGCTACTACGGCTTCCGCTACGTGCAGGTGGAATCCACCGCCGCCCTCAGCACCTCGCAGCCGCCGCGCCTCCTATCGCTGGAGGGGCAAGCCGTCCATACCTCATCGCCGCAGGTGGGCAGCTTCAGCTCTTCGGATGATCTGCTCAACCGCATCCACACGCTCATCCTCCGCGCCATTGAAAACAACGCCGTCAGCCTCTTCACCGACTGCCCGCACCGTGAAAAGCTCGGCTGGCTCGAAGAGACGCACCTCATGGCGCCGTCCATGCTCTACGACTTCGACTTCTCCGGCCTCTACGCCGCCACCGCGCGCAACATTGCCGACACGCAGAGGACCGGCGGCGATCAGGACGGCATGGTGCCCGAAATCGCGCCGCAATATGTCGTCTTTGATCCCAAGGCCAACTCAGTCTTCAACGACTCGCCGGAGTGGGGCAGCGCCGCCGTGCTCGCGCCCTGGTACCTCTTCGAGCGCACCGGCGACCTCGGCTTCCTGCGCGGGCAGTACGATGTCATGCGCCGCTACGTCGCCTACCTCGCCACGCGCGCCAGTGGCGACATCGTCGCCTACGGCCTCGGCGACTGGTACGACATCGGCCCCGGCGCGCCCGGCTACGCCAAGCTCACCACGATGGGCCTCACCGCCACGGCCATCTACTTTCAGGATCTCCGCGTTCTGGAGAAGACCGCAGCACTTCTCGGTAGGCGCGACGCAAGCGAAGGCTACCGTAAGCAGGCTGAGCGCGTCCGCGATGCCTTCAATACGCGCTTCTTTGACCCCGCACAGCATCGCTACGACAAGGGCAGCCAGACCGCGCAGGCCATGCCCCTCGCGCTCGACATGGTTCCCACCGCCGAACGCGCCGCCGTGGTCGACGCCCTCGTCCGCGACATCCGCGCGCATCAAAATCACGTCACCGCCGGCGACATCGGCTTCCATTACGTGGTCGACGCCCTCATCCGGAACGGCCGCTCCGATGTGCTCCTGGACATGCTCCAGCGCACCGACACCCCCAGCTACGGCTATCAGCTCCAGCAGGGCGCAACCTCGCTCACCGAGGCGTGGGACGCCAACCCCGCCAGTTCACAGGACCACTTCATGCTCGGTGACGCCGAAGAGTGGTTCTATCGCGGCCTGGGCGGCATTGAAGTCAATCGCGCCCTGCCACCCGCGCGGCAGATCGCGCTGCGACCTGCCGTCCTTCCCGGCATCGGCTGGGTGCATACCCGCTACCGCTCGTCGCTCGGCCCCATCGTGAGCAACTGGCAGCGCGCCGGTTCACAAGTCGTCTACGACATCGGCATTCCCGTCAACGCCAACGCCTCCATCGATCTGGAAACCGCCGATCCCCAGTCCGTCACTCTCAACGGCACACTCGCGTCCGTCGCCGGCGGGGTCCTGTCCCTTCGCGCAAAGCGGTCCGGCCTCCACCTCGAACTCGCTTCCGGAAGCTACCGCATCGTCGCTCGGGCCGTCGATTCCGCCGTCCGCTGAAAATCCCGAATGTCGGGCTTGCAATTCCATAGAGCGGAATGTACCCTTTCCGCCGTCATGAAGAAAGAGCGCAAACCGCCCATCGATCCCGGCACGGATGAACGCGCCGGTGAACTCCCCTCCAACTGCGACGCCCGCCGCAACGGCGACCGAAACGAATCGCAGACCGTCCTGCGCGCCTGCGAGGTCCTGAAGGCCTTCCACCACCTCGACGAAGAGCTCGCGCTCACGGAGGTCATGGAACGGACCGGCCTTCCCAAAACCACCACCTTCCGCCTGCTTCGCACCCTCATCCATGGCGGACTCATCGCGCGGGTCGGCGCAGGCGTCTATCGCAACAGCTTCGGCCCCATCGCCGAACGCCCCTTCCGCATCGGCTTCGCCGCGCAGGGCGACACCGAGTTTGCCCGTGAAGTCACGCGCGGTGTGGAAGCAGTGGCCGCACGCGAGCACGTGCAGCTCATCACGCTCAACAACCGCTACAGTGCCCGCGAGGCGCTGCGCAACGCCGACCTGTTCATCCGCGAGCGCGTCGATCTCGTGCTGGAATTCCAGACCTACGAACGCGTCGCATCCACCATCGCTTCCAAGTTCCTCGCCGCCAACACGCCGGTCATCGCCATCGAAGTGCCGCATCCCGGCGCCACCTTCTTCGGAGCCGACAACTACAAGGCCGGCCTCATCGGCGGGCGCGCGCTGGGCCGCTGGGCGCGCGAACACTGGAACGGCGAGGTGGAGCAGCTTGTGCTCGTTGAGCTGCCCATCGCCGGCTCCCTGCTCGAGTTGCGCCTCGCAGGCTTTGTCGATGGCCTGCGCCAGGAGCTGCCGCAGATTCTGCAGCTCCCGCTCGCTCGCCTCAACGGACGCGGCTCCTTCGAGCAGGTGCTCGATGTCATGCGCAAATACCTGCGCCGCCGCGGGCTGCGCCGCACCCTCGTCGGCACCGTCAACGACATCTGCGCCCTTGCTGCCCTGCGCGCCTTTGAAGAAGCCGGCGCCGCCCAGGAGTGCGCCATCATGGGCCAGAACGCTCTGCGCGAGGCGCGCGCCGAACTGCGCCGCCCCGGCACGCGGCTCATCGGCTCCGTCGCCTACTTCCCGGAGCGCTACGGCGAAGAGCTGATCCCACTCGCACTCAACATCCTGCGCAAGAAGCCCGCGCCCTCCACCGTCTTCGTCAAGCATCAGCTCCTGACCCCGCGCAACGTGGACCTCATCTATCCCCTCGACGAGCGGCTCTCCGGACTGGCCGATGCGGGAAAGGCTCCGCCGGCCCGCGCCGCCGCCCGGCAGCAAGGTTCCGCAAGCCGGAATCAGACCATGGAAAACTGACGGCCTGCGCAATTGGCCTCATCCGGCATATGGTGCGGATGAGCGGCGCTTCCACCCAACGCCAACGAGGCTGAACCAACATAGGCCGCAATGGACATCCCAGTGAACAACGAATCCCCCAGCCAGACCGCAAGCCCCAGCCGCATCCAGGCGCGCTACTGGATTGAGACCGCCTACCCGCTCGACCAGGCCGCCGCCATCATGGCCGGCGAGCAATCCACCGGCACCTTTGTGCGCACGCCCGGCGAGACCGACGAGCTGCGCGCCCTCTACGCTGCGCGTGTCGAAAAGATTGTCGAGCTCGGCGTCGTCGATGCACCCTCGCTCTCCGGCTCCGCCCTTCCCAAACAGCACACCGGTCCCGTCATCCGCCGCACGGCAGAGGTCACCCTCTCGTGGCCGCTCGCCAACATGGGTCCCTCGCTGCCCAACCTGCTCGCCACCGTCGCGGGCAATCTCTTCGAGCTCAAGCCGTTCTCCGGACTCAAACTCCTCGATGTCACGCTGCCGCCTGATTTCCTCTCCGCCTATCAGGGTCCACAATTCGCCGTGGAGGGCACCCGCCGGCTCACCGGCGTCTATGGCCGCCCCGTCATCGGTACCATCCTCAAACCCAGTGTCGGCATGACGCCCGAGCAGACCGCCACGCAGGTGCGCCTGCTCGCCGAGGCCGGCGTCGACTTCATCAAGGACGACGAACTCCAGGCCGACGGACCGCACTGCCCCTTTGAAGAGCGCGTGACGCAAGTCCTCCGCGTACTCAACGACCACGCCGACCGCACCGGCAAGCGCGTCATGTACGCCGCCAACATCACCGGCGAAATCGACCAGATGCTCCGCCGTCACGACCTCGTCGCCGCGGCAGGAGGCATCTGCGTCATGGTCAGCCTTAACAGCATCGGTCTACCCGCGCTTGTCGCCCTGCGCCGTCATGCCACCCTCGCCATTCACGGCCATCGCAACGGATGGGGCATGTACAGCCGCTCCCACGCCACTGGCATGAGTTTCATCGCGTATCAAAAGCTCTGGCGTCTCGCCGGCATCGATCACGTCCACGTCAACGGCCTGCGCAACAAATTCTGCGAAGACGACGCCTCGGTCATCGCCTCTGCGCGCGAGTGCCTCACGCCCATGTTCCCTGCGCCGCACAACGGCTGCACCATCCTGCCCGTCTTCTCGTCCGGCCAGTCCGCGCGTCAGGCTCCCGACACCTACAAGGCTCTCTGCAGCATGGACCTCATCTATGCGGCCGGCGGCGGCATCCTCGCGCATCCCGCTGGACCCGCCGCAGGTGTGCGCAGTCTCCATCAGGCGTGGGAGGCCGCAGCCGCTGGCGTGCCTCTGGCCGAATCCGCCCGCAGCCACGCCGAACTCGCCGCGGCCCTCGAGAAGTTTGCCGAATGAGCAACGCGCGCCCATCCCCGCTGCTCTACGCCTACTACGGCGACGACTTCACTGGCTCGACGGACGTTCTCGAAGCGCTCGCACTCCACGGCCTGCCCGCTGTTCTTTTCACCGCCGCGCCCAGCCACGCCGACCTCGCCGCATTCCCGCATTGCCGCGCCATCGGCATCGCCGGAAAGAGCCGCAGCCGCAGCCCCCGCTGGATGGACGTACACCTGCCCGCCATCTTCGCCCGCATGCGCGCCCTCGGCGCCGCGGTCAATCATTACAAGGTCTGCTCCACCTTTGACAGCTCCCCACACACCGGCAGCATCGGTCGCGCCATGGAGCTGGGCCGCAAGGCCTTCCGCACACGCTTCGTGCCCATCGTCGTCGGCGCTCCGCATCTGGGGCGCGCCGTCGTCTTCGGCAACCTCTTCGCCGCGGCCAACGGAGAGATGGTCCGCATCGACCGCCATCCCACCATGCAGCGCCATCCCGTCACGCCCATGCGCGAAGCCGATCTGCGGCTCCATCTCGCGCGACAAACCCGGCTCAAGACGGGCCTCGTAGACGTTCGCGCCTTCGAGTGCGGCATCGCCGTCGAGCGGTTGCAGTCGGAACTCGCCGCCGGCGCGCACGCCGTCCTCTTCGACGGCATCCACGACGCCATGCTGGATGAAACCGCCGCGCTGCTCTGCGATTTCGCTGCGCACCGGCCCGTCTTCGCCGTCGGCAGCTCTGGCTTCACCTACGGCCTTTTGCGCCAGTGGCGTCGCGCCGGCTTGCTGCCGCGCCGCATGCGCCTCACCTCCGCGCGCCCCGCAGATCGCATTCTCGTCCTCAGCGGCAGTTGCTCGCCCATCACAGCCGCGCAGGTTCGCCACGCACGGAATCACGGATTCGCGGCCTGGCCGCTCGGCAATCCCGCCACATGGGCCCGGCGCCACCAGCAGGCGCTCAAGGCACTCGCTGAAGGCCGCAGCGTCGTCCTCTACACTGCGCTTGGTCCGCTGCCCGCAGCAGCCGAAGCCAATGAAGTACTCCCCATCGCGCTCGGCCATCTCCTGCGCGATCTCGTCGAAACATCCGGCGTG
>VFSW01000585.1_pt1 | contig 53651 bp, 43 predicted proteins | sample 5358111 | NCBI WGS metagenome assembly VFSW01 (sample SAMN11554181, study PRJNA540505) | mine drainage metagenome | isolation source: sediment from site ElyBrook_90M | place: USA: Ely Copper Mine, Vershire, VT | collected 2017
ATGTGCAGATCAAAGGGTATCCGATCCGTCTGCCGCTCGATCTGCTGCTGGTGTTCACCGCCAACCCGGAAGACTACACCGCGCGCGGCAAGATCATTACGCCGCTCAAAGACCGCATCGGCAGCGAGATCCGCACGCACTATCCGGCGACGCTCGAACACGGCATCGAAATCACGCGCGCCGAAGCCTGGCTCGACCGGCAGGCGAATGTCGAAGTTCGTCTGCCCGGCTACATTGCCGAGATCGTGGAGCAACTGGCGTTTTCGGCGCGGGAAGACAAGCGCGTCGACAAGCGTTCGGGCGTTTCGCAGAGGCTCCCGATTTCGGTGACCGAGAACGTGGTTTCGAACGCCGAGCGGCGCGCGATCGAGAACTCGGAAACGGTGGCCGTGCCCCGCGTGCTGGATATTTACGCCGCTTTGCCCGCGATCACCGGCAAGATCGAGCTGGAGTACGAAGGCGAGTTGAAGGGCGGGGACGCCGTGAGCCGGGAGTTGATCCGGTCCGCGGTGGGCAAAGTCTATAACCGCTACTTCGAAGGCGTCAATATGCAGCCGGTGGTGCAGTGGTTCGATATCGGCGGGCATCTGAAGCTGAGCGAGGATGTGAGCGCCGCCGAGGTGGTGCGCCAGCTCAACGGGATTCAGGGCCTGATGGAAAAAACGCGCGCACTGGGGCTGACGCCGAACGAACCGGACGCGGTGCGGGCGTCGGCGGGAGAGTTCATTCTGGAAGGGCTCCACGCGCAGAGGAAGATCAGCCGGTCGGAAGAACGGGGATTCGCGGCCGAGGAGCGGAAACGCCCGGCGCAGGAGCCCGAAGAGACTCCGAAAGCCCGTCAGCGGCGCCAGTTTAATTAGCGGGCTTTATTAACGAACACGAGCGTCTCCCATATGAAATGGGTCAAGTTTTCGAAATATAACGGGGACGATTTCGGGATCGACGCCGGCGATCTGATGCAGGCGCTGGCCGATTTCTTCCTCCAGAGCGGTTTCCACGACCCGTACGGGCAGTTCTCCGAGTTGAATAGTCAGAACCTCGAAGATCTGAAGCGCGCCATGCAGGAGGCGCTCGAAAGCGGGCAGCTTTTTCCGGACGACCAGATGCAGCAGATGCTGGAGAAGCTCGCGGCAATGTCGCCGGAGGAGATCGACCGGCTTCTTGAGAATCTGGTCCGGAAGCTTGCCGCCGAGGGCCATATTTCGGTGGATCGGGATGCCGAGCCCGGCCAGGGCAACCAGGGCGGGGAAGGGCAGGCGAGGTTCGAAGTCACGGACAAATCGCTCGATTTTCTCGGCTTCAAGACGTTGAAAGATCTGCTGGGGTCGTTGGGCAAATCGAGTTTCGGGCGCCACGACACGCGCGATCTGGCCACGGGAATCGAATCGTCGGGCTCGTCGAAGCAGTACGAGTTCGGGGATACGATGAACCTCGATATCAGTGAAACGCTCTTTTCGGCCGTGCGGCGCGAGGGGGTCAAGGTGCCGATTGAGCTGGAGTATGCGGACCTGCATGTCCACCAGTGCGAATACCAGAGTTCCTGCGCGACCGTGCTGCTGCTCGATTGCAGCCACAGCATGATTCTCTATGGAGAAGACCGGTTTACGCCGGCCAAGCGGGTGGCGATGGCGCTCGCGCACCTGATTCGCACGCAGTATCCCGGCGACAGCTTGCGCTGCGTCCTGTTTCACGATTCCGCCGAGGAATTGCAGATCAGCCAGCTGGCGCGCGTGCAGGTGGGCCCGTATTACACCAATACGCGCGACGGCCTCATTCTGGCGCAGCGGCTCCTGCAGCAGGAGCGCAAGGACATGAAACAGATCGTGATGATCACCGACGGCAAACCCTCGGCGCTCACGCTTGAGGACGGGCGCACGTACCGGAATGCGTTCGGGCTCGATCCGCTCGTGATCAGCCGCACGCTCGAAGAGGTGAATCGCTGCAGGAAGCAGGGGATCGTCATCAATACCTTCATGCTGGCGAGCGATTACGGTCTGATTAACTTTATCCAGAAGGTGACGGAGTTGTGCCGCGGCAAAGCCTACTTCACTACGCCGCACACGCTCGGGCAATACCTGCTGATGGATTATATGAACCGGAAAACGCGCACGGTGCATTAAATTGTCTGTCATTCCGCGACGCACGTTTACCGCCGCCACGCTGGCTTCCGCGAGTTTTCTTATGGGTGCAGACCTGGGTTCAGAACGTCGTCGTATTCTGGTTCACGGCCATCGCGGCGCGCGCGCCCGCCGGCCTGAGAACACGCTTCCCGCGTTTCGCTACGCGATCGGGGAGGGGGTGGACGTCCTTGAACTCGATGTCGCGGTCACGCGCGACGGTGTCGCCGTGGTTTCGCACGATCCCACGATCCTTCCTGCTATTTGTTCCGGGCCGAAGACGGGAATCGCCATTCGCACGCTCAGTCTGGCGGAACTCCGGGAATACGACTGCGGCGCGAAGCAAAACCCTTTGTTCACGACCCAGGTTCCCGTGCCGGGAACACGAATCCCGACGCTCGACGAAGTCTTCGATCTCGGCCGCGGCAACCAGGTTCAGTTCAACGTCGAGACGAAAATCTTCGCCGACCGCCCCGAGTTGACCCCCGGTCCGGAAGCGTTCAGCGGCATGATTCTCGATCTGATCCGGAAGCACGGTCTGGAAAAGCGAGTCATCCTGCAGAGCTTCGACCCCCGGACGCTGCGCGCAATGAAGAAACTCGATCCGGAAATCCCGAGAGCGGCGTTATTCGAGGTGGATCGGGATTGGCCGGAGGTGGCGCGCGAGTTTGAGGCGACGCTTCTAAGCCCTCTCTACACGCTCGTCACGAAAGAGCGGGTTGCCTGGGCTCATTCGGCCGGTCTCGAAGTCGTGCCGTGGACCGTCAACCGGCCGGAAGACTGGTCCCGGCTGGCCGATGCCGGGGTGGACGCGATCATTTCCGACGATCCGGCGGCTTTGATTGCGTGGCTGAAGGCAAAAGGCCTGCGATAAAACAAAAAGGGCGCCGAGATCCGATCTCAGCGCCCCTTTTGCCCGGTTCCCGGAGATGGTTATTTATCGGGATCGCCGTCCAGAATGCTGCCCCAGACGGTGGAACTTCCCCAAACGGTGGAACTGCCCCAGACCGTGGAACTACCCCAAACGGTAGACAAGCCATTGACGTTGGTCGTTGCGCTGCCCCAAACCGTGGAGTAAGCGGCGCTGGGTGTATTGGAGCCCCAAACCGTGGAACTGCCCCACACTGTTGAGCTGCCCCAGACGGTGGAACTTCCCCAAACGGTGGAGCTGCCCCAACCGTGGAACTTCCCCAGACGGTCGATTCCGCGTTCGGCACCCATACCGCGGAGCCCCAGACGGTCGACGAACCCCAGACGGTGGAAGAGCCCCAAACCGTGGAAGATCCCCAGACGGTGGACCTGCCCCAGACGGTTGACATGGCCGGATCGTTGACCACGGTGACCGATGGCGCCTGCCTCGAATTGCTGCCGAGCGCGGGGCTGACCACGGCAACGGGCGAAGCCGCGTTATAGTCTTCCGGGATGGTGTTGGCGTCGGTCCGGACGAGAGCCGCATCCAGATTCAGGTAGCCGGCGCCCACGGTGAAAATATCGTATTGCACAACCCACTCTTTGCCGGTGACGGGGTCGATCACGCTCGGGTAGATAGTGGACTGCGGGAAGTTCTTCGTGGCCGTGATCATCAGGCGGGCCTTCACCTGGTCCGGAGTGAGTCTCTCCTCATTACCCAGAATCGCAGCCGCCGCACCGCTGACAACCGCCGCAGCCATGCTGGTGCCGCTGAGCATCGCATAGTTCGAAACCTGGCCGTTGTCCGGGTCCTTCTCGTAAGAGGCGAGAGGCAGCACGTCCGACGGCAAAGCCTCGCTTGCGGGCGGATTCGCGAGGGTGGTATTCGGCGCGAGAATCGAGAAAATTTTGTTTCCCGGGGCAACCAGATCCGGCTTGACAATGTGATCGGCCAGCGTCGGTCCCTTCGAGCTGTAAGTCGTCATCACATCGTCGGCGCGGCTCGGAGTGCTCATGGTATTCATGGCGCCAACCGTAATCACGAGGGGATCGTTCGCCGGGGCCGCGACGGTTGCGTAGCCCACGGTGCCCGCGGAGTTGTCGCGTCCGCCGTTGCCGGCCGCCACCACCACCGTGATTCCGGCCAGCCAGGCCTTCTCGACTTCCTGGCAAAGCGGGTCGTCCTTATAACTTTCGAAAATCGGCCGGCCCAGCGAGAGGTTGATGACTTTGATATTGTACTGGTCTTTGAGCGCGATCGCCGTGTCGATCGCCTGGATGACTTCGGAATCGGTCGAAACGCCGTTCTTGTCCAGAACTTTCAGGCTGATCAGCTTCACGCCGGGAGCCACGCCGTGGATGTCCTCCAGGTAGGCGCGGCCGAAAGAATTCGAGCCGTCACCGGCAATGATGCCGGCAACGTGCGTGCCGTGGCCGTAATAATCGTCCACTCCCTCGCTTGGAACGAAGCTCTGGGCATACGCTACACGCGAGGACGAGTTGCGCCAACCTTCGCCTCCCGACATATTACCCATCAGATCCGCGTTGGCGTTGATTCCGCTGTCGATGATCGCGACCCCGACGCCATTGCCCCGATCCATATCAGCCGCGCCGGCGGAGTAGCCGGATGACTGAGGCTGAATCGTCTGCGGCGTATAGTCGTACACCGGGACGTCCGTACCCTGAATCGTATGGTCGATCCCGACGTGGGCGACGCCGGCGCTTTGCGCGGCCAGTTTCGCCTGCGCGGCCGTCATCGACCGCAATTCCCCATTTATCATGGGCAGGTCGGCAACCCTCATCCCCCCCATGGCGGGTCTTGGGCTGCGATTCGCATATTGAACAATGACCTGCACGACCTTGTCTTGTGGAGCCCTTTCGAGGTCCGGAGCCATTGTCCCAGCATGAGCGACACTACTGAGGGCCGACAAAGCGATCACTGACAGACAGGGGAGCGATCCTGAGGATAATCCTGGAAACCGTGACATAGCCATGGACCTTCTATCATGCAACAGAGATGCCATGCCGGAGCAACCTCAAGTTGTTGGATTCAATACAATCGAGCATTCAAGCGACCCGGTCCATGTGACACTTTGTCACAACACGGGACGCTGAAGTCACATCGAGCCCTGGCGGATATGGTACTCGATCGACTCGCAAATATTGATTGCGCGGACCCTGGCCAGGTTCGAATCGAGTTCCACGACGGTTATCGAAGCGGGAAGGATTTCCAGCCGCAGGTGGAAGTCGAGGGGGATCCCGAGAAAGTGCATCAGCGCCGCTTTGATGGCGTCGCCATGGCTGAAAACCGCTACTGTCCCGCCCGCGTGACGGGCGGCGATTCCGCAGAGCGCGCGAACCATGCGGGCCTGGGCCTCAAGCATCAATTCGCCGCCGGGCGCGCGCGTCGAACTCCGGAAGCTGTTGAACCGGCTCCACGATTCGTGGGCCTCGATCTCCGCGAAGGACTTGCCTTGCCATTCCCCAAAATGGATTTCCCCGAGGTCCGGATCCTGGACGATTTCGCGATTCCGCAACCGCGCCGTGGGTTCCGCTGTCTCGATTGCGCGCTCAAGCGGACTCGAGTAGATCGCCTCCAGGGGCACGTGTTCCAGTCTTGCGGTGAGTTGCTCCGCCTGCTTCCGGCCGCTCGCGTCGAGGCTGACTCCCGGAAGCCATCCGGTTAACCCTTTTCCCACATTCGGGTTCGTGGCGTGACGGATCAGCAGGATGGTGCAAGCCACGGTTTTTCCATGGATCCAAAATATCAGCCCGGACCGGGAACCTGGACCCTGTCCGTACCCGCCGCCGCCCGATGCGCTTGTGACATCCGCGCGGGAACGTCTATACTCGAAGCATTACACCCTCCGAACAGACTCCAAAGGATTACATACTCGTCTATTGCGCCGGTCTCATCCTGGTGGTAATGGCGTGGCTCGGCGTGTGGCTGAACCATCTGGGGAGCAGTTTCCATTTCGACGATATCCCGGCCATCGTCACGAACGTGAGCCTGCAGCAGCTGGGGAACATTCCGAGGTTTTTTACCAGCCCGCGCACCTCCAGCATGTTGAAGGAGTCCTCGGCCTACCGTCCGCTGCTTTCCGCGTGGTTCGCGCTGGACTACAATCTGGTGGCCGAACCGCTCGCGTTTCTTTTCCAGCTCGAGAATTTTGTATGGTTCCTGTCCCTGCTGGTGGCGATGTTCGGGCTTTTCCGCCTGATCCCGGGGGGCACGTGGCAGTCGGGGTTCTTTGGCGCTCTGCTTTTCGGGCTTCATCCCGCGATCGCCGATACCGTGAATTATCCGCTGCAGAGGGGCCTGATCATGGGAGCCTTCGGCGCGATGGCCGGTTTGATCGTCTGGATCGGCTGGCCCCGGACGCTGCCGGAAACGCTCCCGCTGGCGTTCCCGCAGAGACCGAAGGACCGGTGGGAAGAATTTGTCAGAACCTATTACCCGGAGCTTTCCTACTTTTATGTGTTGATTCGCAATGCGCCGCTGGCGTTCTATCTGGTCCCGGTGATTCCGGCTTTGCTGGCGGAGCCCTCCGCGGCGGTGTTTGCGCCCATTCTGCTCGTCTACATGATCGTTTTCGAGAAGGATCGAGGCCTCCGCCGGGCCATTCCCGCGGCCGTTGTCTGTGGCGGTTATTGGACGATTCAGGCGGCGTTCACATGGGGCCTGAGCGAGTTCTCCCGGCTCCCGGCCCTGAACTACTGGTTCACGCAGCCGTGGGTCGCGATGCGGTATCTTTACGCGTACTTCCTTCCCCTGCACCTCAGCGCCGACACCGACTTTCAGCCGTTCGCGCACTTCTGGTCGCCCCTTGCACTGGCTGGATATGCGGGCCTGGCGCTGCTGGCGTGGATCGCCGTTGTCGCGGGCCGGCGGAAGGACTGGCTGGCCGTTTCGTTCGGGATCTGGTGGTTCCTGATCGCGCTCGTGCCCGACGCCATTACTCCGCGGCGGGTGGTGGAGGCGGACTGGCGCATGTTCCTGCCCTTCGTGGGTCTGACGCTGGCGGTATCGCGGACGGCATGGATCGTTTTCACGCGGCTTTACGAGCGGCAAAGACGCCCCCGGACCGCCGTTTTGGCCACTCTGCTGGCGATGCTCGTTCTGATGGTGTACGGCTTCGGAACGCACCAGCGGAACAGAGTCTGGCAATCGGAAGCTACGCTGTGGAGCGACACGATGCAGAAGAGCCCCAATAACGGGCGGGCTTTCATGAATTATGCGTTGACCCGGATCGCGGACGGCGATCCCGAGGAGGGCTTGAGTTATCTGGTGCGCGCGGAGGCGCTGTCTCCGCACGACGCGGTGATCGAAATCAATCTCGCGCGCGGGTACGACACCCTGAGCCGGTCGCAGGAGGCGTCGAACTTCTTCAAACGCGCGATCGCCGACGCGCCTTCATACTCGCCGGCGTACTCCGCGTACAGCCAGTCCCTGGACAGCCAGGAGCGGCTTCCGGAGGCTTTGGCGATGGCGACGAAAGCCATCGAGCTCGACTCCTGGGACCTCGCCGGCCGCCACACCGCGATGGACGTGCTGGCGCAGCTCCATCAATGGGCGGATCTGAAGCGCATGGCGGCGGACACGCTCGTTCTCTATCCGGGCGACCCGGACAGCTCGCGCTCGGCTCTGGTGGCGCAAATCGGAATCGACCAGGTCGGCCGCAGCGAAAAAGAGGCCAAGGCGGATCCCAGCGTGGATCACTATCTGCGCCTCTCCGTCGCCTACTTCGAAGCCAAAAGATACGAAGATTGTATTCGGGCGGCGCAGGAGGCGCTCAGGATCAACCCGCAACTGGCGGAAGCGTACTCCAACATTGCGGCCGCCTACAACACCCTGGGCCGGGTGGACGAGGCTATCGCCGCCTTGCAGGAAGAGGTTCGTCTCAATGCGAATCTGCGCAGCGCGAAGAGCAACCTTCAGTACGAGTTGAATCGGAAAGCGCAGTCGGAGAAGCGTTAAGGTTCAGGAACCGGGAAAAGAGGGCACATGATACGCAGAACATTCGGTTTGGCTGTGCTGGGTCTGGCAATCTCGTTCTTTGCCTGTGCGGCGGATGTGGCGGGCAAGTGGACCGCGACCTTCGACACGCAGGTCGGCCCGCAGCACTATGTTTACGACTTCAAGGTGACTGGCGCGACCGTGACGGGAACCGCCAAAAGCGACATGGGCGACGTTGTAATCAAGGATGGGAAGATCGAGGGCGACACCATCTCGTTCGTGGAAAATCTCAAGGTGCAGGATATGGATATCGCCATCGCCTACACGGGGAAAATCGCGGGCGATGAGATCAGGTTCACGCGCAAGGTGGGCGACTTTGCGGTAGAGGAACTGGTCGCGAAGCGCGTGAAATAGCCGGCGCAACTCACATCGCCGGCAGGGCTTTTCGAAGCACCGGATCGCATTCAACCCGTCAAGCTTCATGGCCCACCGTAATCCCGCCCACGCGGACGTCCGCAACGCTCTCCGCGCCCGCCAGCGTAAACAATGCGGCCAGCGCGCCATCGAGGCTCTCCACCCTCTGCAGCACGCCTTCGAGCGGGCTGTCTTCGGGCGCGCGCAGATAGACGAAGTCCGCCGATTTGCCGGGCGTGAAATCGCCGGTTTCGTGCTCCAGCTGCAGCGCTTCGGCGCCCGCGCGCGTGGCGAGATAGAGCAGATGCGCCGGTCCCAGCAGCATCCCCCCGGGCGCGAGCCTTTGCAGCGCATAAGCCTGCAGCGCTTCTTTGAGGATGCCGAAACCCGTGCCGCCGCCGACGTCGGTTCCGAGCGCGCAGCGAACCCCCGCGGCGAGATGCCGCCGCAAAGGGAACAGACCGCTGCCCAGCATGGCGTTGCTCCACGGGCAATGCGCGATCGCCGCGCCGCTCGCCGCGAGCCGCTCCAGTTCGGAATCGGAGGCGTGAACGTTGTGCGCCAGCACCGCGCCGGGACGGGAAAGTTCGTAGCGTTCGTAGACCGCGAGATAATCCCGCGCCCATGGAAACAGGCGGGCGACTTCTTCCATCTCGCGGACGTTTTCATTGATGTGAGTCTGGAAACGCAGCCCTGCATGTTCGCGCATGAGCGTTTGGCAGACCTCCAGCATGGCCTCTGAAGTGGAAAGCGCGAAGCGCGGGGTCACGGCGAACAGCAATCGACCGCGCCCGTGGTATTCGCGGATCAGCTGCGAGCAGTCGCGGTGCGCATCCGCGGGCGACCGGTGCAATTCGGGGCGCAGGCGCCGGTCGGAGAGCACGAGGCCGCTCACCACGCGCAGTCCGGCATGCTCCGCGGCGCGGAACAGCGCGGCCGTGGCCGGTTTGAAATGCGAGCCGAACACCAGCGCGGTGGTGGCGCCGTGAGCGGCCAGCGCGCGCATGAAACGCCGCGCGGTGTCGCAGGCGTATGCGACATCGGCCATGCGCGCTTCTTCGGGAAGGGCGACCGCTTCCAGCCAGTCCAGCAGTTCGCGGCCCAGGCCGCCGAGCACCCGGATCTGGGGGAAGTGCACATGCGTGTCCACGAAGCCGGGCAGCAGGTAACCGCCGCGCAGATCGCGTACCGGGATGCCGGGGTGGGCGGCGTGCAGTTCGGCGTAATCCCCGCAGGCGGAGATGCGCCCGTCGCGAATCAGCAGGCCGCCATCGGCGAAGCATTCGAGGGCGCGTTCCTCGCGAAAAGGATTGCGGGGCGTCTGAAAGATGCCCGCGCGCAGTAATTCCCCGCCAGTCACGAACGCAGCGCTCCCGCCCCGAGCGCCTCCGCCCGATTCATGAACGACGTGGTTTGCGGCGGAACCCCATCCACGGTTACGGACTCGCCGTCGATTCCGATCGTCAGCCGGCGGAGATTTGCACTCGTCATAACCCACACTGCTCGCCGGGGCGCGGCAAGACAAGCCGCCGGTGGGCAACAGAGACCGTGCGGAAAGCCCGACGCAAGGCAGTCTAGCATAACCCGGAAGGCGCCCCGCATGTGATACCGTCACCGTTGTTCATGGCATTGGCGCCGCAGGTGAGATCGAAGAAGACCGAAGTCTTCGAAGCCGTCTTCCCGCGGACCGCGCTGGCCGTTCTGGTCGCGCTGCTGCTGGGCGAGACCACCATCAATTACATCGACCGCCAGGTGGTTTCGGTGCTCGCGCCCACGCTGCGCGCGGAGTTCCATCTGAGCAACGGGCAATACGCGGCCATCGTGAACGCGTTCCTGGCGGTCTATGCTGTTTCCTACGCGTTCGCCGGCTGGGCGCTCGACAAACTGGGCGTGGGGCGCGGGTTGACGCTCTCCATTCTCTGGTGGTCGATTGCGGACATGCTGACGGCTTTCACCCGCGGCCCGCTGAGCCTGGGGTTGTTTCGCGGCCTGCTCGGGGTGGGAGAAGCCGGATCGTGGCCGGCTTTCGCCAAAGCGACCGCCAGGTGGGTCCCGGTGGAAGCCCGTACACTGGTCATCGGAATTTGCAACAGCGGGTCCAGCCTGGGGTCGGTAATCGCCCCGCCGCTGGTGGTGTGGATCGCCCTGCGATTCGGGTGGCGCGCGGCCTTCGCTGGCACCGGGGCGCTCGGCCTGTTGTGGGTGGCGGCGTTTCAGATTTTCCGCTGCCTGCATCCCGAGATGGCGCGTTCCGAGGCCGCGCGAGATGGCGGTCCCGCGCCCATTCCATGGCTCGCGCTGATCCGTTACCGGCAGACCTGGGCGATCTTCATGTGCCGTTTTCTGGCCGACCCGCTCTGGTATTTCTTTGTCTTCTGGATCCCGGAATTTCTGACGCGCGAGCGCGGCCTGACCCTTGCGGGTATCGGCAATGTGGCATGGATTCCGTTCCTGGCCGCCGGAGTGGGGAATGTGACGGGAGGGTATCTGACGCTGGTGCTGCAGCGCGCGGGCTGGAGCGTGAATTGCACGCGCAAAACACTGATGGCGGTGGCGACGGTGCTCTCGCCCGCCGGCATCTTCGCCGTTTCCGCGCATTCGCTGTTCTGGACCATCGCGCTGATTTCAGTTGCCGTGTTCTTCTGGGTCTTCTGGTCGATCGCGGTGCACAGTCTGGCCGGCGATTACTTCCCGCCGCGCGCCGTGGCGTCGGTGTACGGGATCGCGGGCACGGGTTCGACCATCGGTTCCGCGATCGGGACATGGGCCGTGGGCCGCACGCTCGATCTCACGCACAGTTATACGCCGGTGTTCATCGGGCTCAGCCTGTTGATGCCGGTCGCGCTCGTTGTGGGGTTTTCGCTGATGGGCCGCGTGGAAAGGATCGCGGATTTCGACGAATAGCCCGGACGCCCCGATGGGTTTCCGCGGGTGTAATAATCGAGCCAATGGAGCCGCGCGCGCACTGGGACGATGTTTACGCGACGAAACCGCGCGATCGCGTCAGCTGGTATCGTCCCCATCTGGAAACGTCCCTGAGTCTGATCGAACGCGCCGCGCCTGCTCGTTCCGCATCGATCCTTGACGTGGGCGGAGGCGAATCCACTCTTGTCGACGATCTGCTCGCGCGTGGATACGGCAATTTGACCGTTCTGGATATTTCCGCGACCGCAATCGAGGCGACCAAAGCCCGCCTGGGGCATGAAGCGGATCGCGTCCGGTGGATCGTCGCCGACATCGCCGAAGCTGTCCTGGCGGCCGATGCATACGATGTCTGGCACGACCGCGCCGTGTTCCACTTTCTGACAACGCCGGAGCAGCGCGCGGCTTATGTGCAAAAAGTTGCGTCGGCCCTCAGGCCCGGGGGAAGTGTCATCCTCGGCGTCTTCGGACCGGACGGCCCCCGCAAATGCAGCGGACTCGATGTGGTCCGGTACGATGCCGCATCGCTGCATGACGAATTTGGCGCGGGTTTTCAGCTCCTGGAGAGTTCTTTGGAACTGCACGAGACGCCGTTCGGTACGGCGCAGCAATTTTTATATTGCCGGTTCATGCGGAAATCCCATCCATGCGCGTAGCCAGATCCGTTTTCGAAGATCGCCTCAAACTCAGGGATTCGTTCGTCCACGCCAGCCCGTTCAAGCACGCGGCGATCTGGAATTTCTTCGAAGAGCCGTTCGCCGAACGCCTGCTTGCCGATTTTCCCGCCTTCAACCCGGCGCTCGCGGCCAACGAAATCTATGGCGGCGTGTGGGGAAAGGCGGTCAATACGAAGATCGGCCTGCTCGGCCCGGCCTACGAAGAACTGTACCGGCTGATTGGCTCCCCGGAGTTTCTGGATCTGATGAGCGAGGTTTCCGGCATTCCCGGATTGCTTCCGGATCCGGCGCTCTACGGCGGCGGCACGCATGAGAACCTGCATGGGCAGGATCGCTCTCTGGCCTTCGTTCTGATCGAACTGCGGGCGGATTAATTAAGGTTTACGCGGCTCTCCGGTTTGGCCAGCCTTCGAACCACGCCACCGCATCCTGCAGCGCGCAGTGCGCGGGCGCGGGCGAATATCCCAGTTCGCGCGCGGCTTTTGCGTGCGAGACCCACATCTTCTTTTTCGCCATGCGCACGGCTTCGAGCGGCACGCGCGGGGGCGTGCCGGTGAGTTGCGCCCACGCTGTTGTAATCATTCCCGCCGCATAAGCGGCGAAGTAAGGCAGTTTCACGGTGGGCGCTTTCATCCCGCCGATTTCAGCCAGTTGCCGCAGAATCTGCCCGAGCGTCAGATTCTCGGAACCCAGAATGTAGCGCTCGCCCACGCGGCCCTTCTCGCAGGCGAGCAGATGGCCCAGGGCCACGTCCCGCACGCCGGCCACGTTGAGGCCGGTATCGATATAGGCGGGCATGGCGCCGGTAAGGAAATCAAGCACGATCTGCCCGGTGGGCGTCGGTTTGAAATCGTGATCGCCCATCGGCGCCGTGGGGTTGACGATGACCACGGGAAAGCCGCCGCGCGCGAACTCGAGCGCGATTTGTTCCGCCATGAACTTCGAGCGCTTGTAAGGCCCCGTCATCCCGGCGAGCGAGACAGGACAAGTTTCGTCGCCAATTCCGCTCCGGGGAATGCCGATACATCCCACCGTGCTGGTGTAGACAAATCGTTCCACGCCCGCGGCTCTGGCGGCCGCGAGCATGTTGCGCGTTCCATCCACATTGGAGCGGTACATTTCCTCCGGATTTTTCGACCACAGGCGATAATCCGCGGCGACGTGGAAAACGGTGGCGCATCCGGCAACGGCGCGCGCGAGCGAGGCGGGGTCGCGCAGATCGCCTGTCACGCGTTCGACGTCGAGTTCGGGAATATTGCCGGCAGCGCGCACCAAAGCGCGCACGCGATAGCCGCGTTCGATCAATAACCTGGCGACGTGCCAGCCCACGAACCCGGAGGCGCCGGTGACGAGCGCCGGTTTCAAAGCCGCGTGCATCGTTTAATTCCTGTCGTTGTAATTCCTGTCGTTCCTTTATTCTTATCGTGACATGGCCGTTGCCGGATTGCCGTGGTAGGATTTTGCACTGGAGATTTACATGCGCGCATTCATTGTCATCCTCGCCCTCATGCTTTCCCTGGCGGCAGCCGCGGAGGCACAGACTCCGGACACGAAAACCTTTGCCTCAGCCGCGGACGTCGCCGCGCTCCTCGCAAAGGCGAAGAACGAGCGAAAAGGAGATCAGCCGCTCGTCTCCGAGCGTATTCTGGCACTCGCGCCGTACAATGCAAACCTTGAGTACCGCGCCTCCGTGGGTCCCGCGGCCGTTCACGAGCGGGAGGCGGAAGTGTTTTACGTCATTGAGGGAACCGCGACGATGACGACCGGGGGCAAGCTGGTCAACGAAAAGCGAACCAACGCGGAAAACCTGACTGGCACGGGCATCGAGGGCGGGATGTCCCGGACAGTGGCCAAAGGGGATTTCATCGTCGTTCCTGAAAACACTCCCCACTGGTTCAGCGCAATCGACGGACCGATCGTCCTGATGACGTTGCATGTGCCCCGGCCGGTCCCCGCCGCGCGCTGACCGGGCGAAAGAAAGCGAAAATTCCATGCATTTTTTCCAATTTGCGCTTGGCTGAGCCGCGTTGTTCTGGTATTGTCTGAATAAGGACAGCTTTCAGGCGGCCCCGTCCTCCGCCGGAAACTGTGCGATAGACTCCAGGGCGCAAAAGAATTGGCGTATCCGGATTGCATAGCGGGTTCGGCAGTGTGTTAGCATTTAACTTGTTTTCGATCGGAGGGATCATGAATCGATTTAGCGCTATGGCGGTGGTGGTCGCAGGGTTTTCACTGGGCGCCTCGGCGGCGACGACGCAGGTAATCGGCGTTGCGATGTCGGAAGGGACCATTGTGGTCAACGACGCCCAAACGCCGGGAAATGCCACGATTCTCGACGGCAGTACGCTCCAGACCCAGCGATCTTCGTCGCAAGTTCGCTTGAAAGATGGGGCGCAGCTGCGCCTTGACGCCGACTCGCGTGGGAAGCTCTTCACCGACCACGTCGATTTGCAGCAGGGCAGCGCCAGAATTTCCGGGTATACCGCGAACGCGAGCGGGCTCAGCGTGCGGGCCGCGGACGGTTCCTCGGCGAGCGTCGCCATGAAGGGCGACGTCGTTGAAATTGCCGCCCTCACGGGTAACGTTCATGTGTTCAATGCCGCGGGAATGAATGTGGCGAATCTTCTGCCCGGCCGCGCGCTGGATCTTCGGCCGCAGGATGCGGGCGCGAGCTCACCTTCTTCGCTGGTGGGTTGCCCGGTGAAATCGGGCGACAACTTCCTGCTGACGGATGAGACCTCGAATGTTACCGCGCAGCTTCGCGGCGGGAAAATCAAGGCGGGACGCCATGTCAAAGTGACCGGTTCTCTGGTTCCGAACTCCACTCCGGTTAGCCCGGCGACGCAGGTCATCAGTGTGACGAACGTCGAATCTGCCCCAGGCAGCTGCAAGAAAGTTGGCGCGGCTGCGGCTGGCGCGGCTGGAGCGGGAGCGGCTGGTGCGGCGGCGGGTGGAGCGGCAGCAGGCGGTGCGGCAGCGGGCGTAGGTCTGAGTACGGCTGCGATCGCGGGCATCGCGGTGGGGGGTGCCACTGCGGCAGGCCTCGGAGCTGCGGCTGCAACGGGCGCAATCGGTGGCAGCACCAGTTCGGGAAAGTAATCGGCTCTCCGTAAGTTCGATACGTCTATCGGGCGAGGCTGGCTCCTGGAGCTGGCCTCGCCCTTCGTTTTTTCAACCGCTTCATTACTTGAAGCTCAGCCGCAGCCTGCCGCGTGGGGTTTTGTAACTCAAAATCAGATTCTTTGGCTTTTCCTTCGAAACAGGGAAGAATAAAAGGCCGGATTCCGGCTCGGCCGTGGTTCCTTCGATCAGGATCTTTTTCTTCAGCAAGTTGAATTCGGGATCCGGCCGGTCTTCGTCTTTCACTTTCACCTTCGTGCCTTCGATGGGGCGGGCGGAGTCGGCATTCGCTCTGTCGCCGTAGGTGCGCTCCACCACCAAAGTGCCGGCGCCGGCGATTTGTCCGGCAGCCAGCGGTCCGCTGTGGTCGCCGCTCGATTCCGAACGCAGAATGAAATCGTCCAGGCTAACGGCATAGGGCTTGCCTTCCTTCGGGGCCACGGTCACGTCGAGCACGGTGAAATTGTTGTCGAAATCGGTTGCGAACATCTGCCGCACCTGCTCCCCGCTGAGCACAGTGGCTGTAATCGTGACGCTTTCGTCTTCGCCCCTGGCTTGCGGAGCCTTTTTCTCGCCGGCTGTGACTTCTCCCGCTGCAACCAGCGCACACAGCGCGAACGCGGCAAAATCCGACCTCATGCGCAAATTATAGACCTCTCTTCGATCGCCGACGCGGCGTCACCCGTGGAGCGACAGGTAAGCGGCTGCGCCGATGGCCGATCCGATGGCGATTCCCACAAGCACGTCGCTCAGATAATGCAGCCCGAGGATCACCCTTGACGACGCCACGCTGAGGGCGCAGAAGATCAACCCGAGCAACAACGCGGGGTAGTAAAGCCCCAGCGAAAAAGTGATGGCGAAAGCCGTAATCGTGTGGCCGGAGGGAAACGAGAAGCGGTCCGGGGGCAGCAGGCCGGCCCAGCAATGCGATTCCGTGGCGCAAGGGCGTTCGCGCCCGATCAGGCGCTTGAGCACGAAGAACGTAAGCTGGCCCGCGCCTACCGCTACAAACCCCGCGCTGAGCGCCGCAAAGCGTTCCTGCCCGCCAAAAAGCAGCAGCACGAGGCCGACCGCCATCCAAAGCCAGCCATCGCCCCCACGCGAAGCGACGACCATCCATCGCCGGATCCACTGCGGCGCCTGCCAGCGATTGACCCGGAGCATGATCCTGCGATCGCCAGATATAATGAACCGGATCATCGTTATCATTATCGACCGTACGGTTACAAACGGCGGGGAAACCTCTCCGTCCATGCAAAAATCGGTATGAATGAAGACACTTGTCGAGTTGGTGTTCTTCGATGCCGGCGGCGGGCATCGCAGCGCCGCGAATGCGCTTTGCGAGGTGGTCCGGCGTCAGGACAGGCCCTGGGATATGCAGACAATGAATCTCCAGGAATTGCTGGACGAGATGGACGTCTTCCGCAAACTCACTGGCATCCGCCTCCAGGACCTGTATAACCTGCTGTTGCGGCGCGGCTGGACTCTGGGCTCTCCGGCGCTGATGAAGGGCATGCACGGCGTCATCCGGCTGTTCCATGCGAAGCAGGTGGATCTGCTGACCGAATACTGGCGCCGGAAGCAAGCCGAAGGGAAGCAGCCCGATCTCGTCGTGTCGGTGATCCCGAACTTCAATCGCGCGCTGTTCGACGCCATGCAACGGACGATGCCCGATGTTCCCCTGGTCACCATCCTGACCGATATGGCCGACTATCCGCCGCATTTCTGGATCGAGCGGCAGCCTCAGTATCTGATCTGCGGCACGGAGCGGGCCCGCAGTCAGGCGTTGCGGCTGGGCCACGCGCCGGACCGGGTATTCCGCACGTCGGGGATGATTCTGCATCCGCGATTTCACGATTCCGTTGCGGTCGATCGCGCGCCGGACCGCGCCGCGCTGGGGCTCGATCCGGAGCGCCTCACCGCGTTTCTGATGTTCGGTGGCGAAGGCTCTCCGGCGATGCTCGACATTGCGCGCCGCCTCGACGCGAGCGGGCTCGATGTACAGATCGTGGCTGTTTGCGGGAAAAACGAAAAACTCGAAGCGGCCATGCGCGCCATGCCGCGCCGGATAACGATGCATGTCGAGGGTTTCACGCGCGAGGTCCCGCGCCTCATGCGGCTGGCGGATTTCTTCATCGGCAAGCCCGGCCCCGGCAGCATCAGCGAGGCTGTGGCGATGGGGCTCCCGGTGATTGTCGAACGGAACCACTGGACGCTGCCGCAGGAACGCTATAACGCCGAGTGGGCCGAGGAGCAGGGCACGGGCATCGCGCTCCGGAGCTTCAGGCGCGGGATCGTCGATGCGGTCAGGCAGATGCTCGATCCCGCGCGCCGGTGCGAGTTTGTCCGGCGGGTGAAACAGCAGCGGAACCGGGCCGTGTTCGAGATTCCGGAGATCCTCGAAGGGATTTTATCGAAATGACATGCCCGCGAAGCTGACCACGCTCTGCTCGTCGATATTCCACTGCTCATAGCGTTCGAGCGATCCGCGCGCGGCCGGAACCGCCTTCAGAAATGTGTAAAGGGGCGAAGATCCGCACCATTTCAGGTCGTCGTGATTTTCCTGCACCAGTTCCCAGAACCCGTCCGCGTCTCCGGCGGACACGCGTTCCATGCGCTGGCGGTCGCGGCCGCCCACCGCGAGCATCTCGTTCTCGTTGGACAGCGCGGCGAATTCGTCGCCGTAGCGCCTCCCCATGTGCGCCATATCGATGCCCAGCACCCACAGCAGGCGGCGGGATTCGCGCGCGGCAATCTCGCCCAGCGCGCCGAGGAAGCGGTTCACGTTGTCGTCCGCTTCCGGCTTGCCGCCGCGGTAGATACTGCGCGCGTAAGAGCCGCACAGGATCGGGAGAATGTCGATATCGGGGCCGAAGATCGATTGCAGGAACAGGACCTGAAACTCGATCGAATGCTCCACCGCGTGGCAGTAGTCTTCCGTCGCGATGGCGCCCGGCGCCTGGCGCGTGAGTTCGTCCACGAGCCCCGTATCGGTCCGCGACGCGCCCCAGGGGGTGACGTAGGGTTTGCGCGTCAGACCGAACCGCTCCGGCGCGCCGTAGTGCGAGGTGCCCAGCACCACGAAGGTGCGGTCCTTGTACGATGGTCCGAGCAGCCGGTAGGCCGCCCGGTAGGATTCGTAGCCGCCCTGCGGGCTGACATGCGGCGCGGCGATCCCGATCAGGCCATCGGCGGGCGGGTTCGAATCAGGCGCCTGCGCGCCCATCCACTCATTCATCGCCCCGCGCAGTTCCGAGGGGTCGTCCGGGTAAGCCGATCCCGCGTGCGACGGCGCGCGCACTTCGGCTTCGGCAAACTCGCGCCGGCGCTCTTCCCTGAGCTTCGCGAATGTCTCGTCCTCCAGAAAGCCGCTTTTGGCCAGCACGTCGATGAGTTGCGCTTCCAGATCGCCCACTTGCAACTCACCGGTAGCCTCGACCAGCGCCGCGCGCAGGTCGAGCTGCGTCTGCTGCCCGTCGAAGCACGCAAGACATGCGACCAAAGGGGGTGGAACGATCAGTACCGAGCCGGAATAGCGGAAGGAGTCGCGAATCAGGAGACCCGGTCTGTCTTCGACCGGGGAGGGCATGAAATCCAGATCGCCGCGGAGGCGGGGCAGGGGAGCGGACACGCGACTATCGTAGCGCGTGCGCGCGCCCCTGCGGCGATCTGAAGTCAGTTGTCGCGGCGCTTGAGCGTGGGACGATCTTCCTGATCGGCCGGGGCCGCCTTTTCGTCGCCGTTCGCATCGATCTGGCCGTTCGGATTGCGGCGCAGCGTCGGCCGGCCGGCATCCTTCGCATCGTCGATCTTCCGCCGGTTATGCATGGCCTGGACGCGCGTCTTCACGTCGTTGAATTCGCTGGTGCTGACCACATACTCCGGCTTGGCTTTGAGCATTTCCTGAATGTTCTTCTGCGCGGCCTTGATGCGGTCGTCGGTGGGCGGGTGGGTTGAGAAGACCTTGGACATGGTGCCCGGCTTCTGTTTTTCCTGCGACTGCACCTTCTCGAAGAAGTCCACAAAGCAGGTTGGGTCGTAGCCGGCCTTGTACATGTACTGAAGCCCGAGCATGTCGGCTTCGGATTCAAAGCCGCGGGAGAAACTCAGGAAACCCATCGGAATCGCGAGGCTCACGCCCTGCTGGATGGCATATCCTGTCCAGCCGCCCAGAAAAATCAGCGGGATCGTGCCATAGTTGAGGAGTTCGCCGCGCGAGGCCTGGCGCGTGCCGTGGCGCGCCGCCACGTGCGCGATTTCATGGGCCATGACGCCGGCCATCTCGGCTTCGTTATCGGCATTGAGGATAATGCCCGTGTTGACGAAGAAGAACCCGCCCGGCAGCGCGAAGGCGTTGATTTCCTCCGAATCGACGACTTTGATCGTGAACGGGACCTTGGCGTCGGAGTTCCGCACCAGATTCTGGCCGATCCGGTTCACATATTCCGCAACGATCGGGTCGTCGACGATTCTGGCCTGGCGCTCGACTTCCTGGGCCATCTGTTTGCCCAGAGCAATTTCTTTTTCGAGGGAATAGAAGTTCATCCCCTTGCCGACATCGCGATTACCGATCTCGTCGGGATCTTTTTCCTTGCTTCCGGCGAAGGCGGGCGTGACGAAAGCGGACGGAGCAAGAAGGGCGAACAGTGCAAGCGCCGCCGTGTTTTGCCGCCAGGCCGCGGATTGCGAGAGGAGTTTCATGATGGACGCGTCTCCTACTAATCAGTATAAACCCCGCGGGGACCGGGGCATCGCAAGCAAATTTGACGCTGGCCGCGCCGCGCCGGTTTCAGGTACCGTTACCGGCAATACTCCGCCGTGCTCACGGAGCCCAGCACTTCGATCGGGGCGCCGGCGGGGATCACGAATTCACTCTCGCCATATCGCACGAAGCCGCCATCGCCGCCCTGCGCCCAATCGAACGTGTAGCCAAGAGAGGTCCACGGATAAAGATTGGGCCGGGGCAGTCCGTAGGACGAATAGTACTGCTTGTAAAACCACGCCGCGTACTCCGGATTGCTTTTGTCCGATGGCGGCCCGGCCTCGCAATGCGCGGTGCCCGTCGCGGGATCGGAACAGGGCCTGAAAATCGTTTTGGGCGTCACGTTCCTGAGGCGGATGCGTACTAAGGTGGTATCGCCCGCGGCCGGCGGTAGCCCGAGCCTCTGCTCCAGGCGCAAGGTTAATTCATCCGCATTTCCGTTGTGAGCTTTTGCAAAGGCGCGGCAAAATTCCTTCAAATGCGGTTCGACCGTGATCCAGGTATCCTGCGGCGCGGTGTCCTTATATTTGCCCACCTGATTCGCCCGCGTCCATGTGGCGACGGTCACTTCCTTATTGGAGGGAAAGGTCACGAGTGCCTGAGTGGTTTCCCACGGCTGAGTTGTCGTCATGCCCGCGACCGCTTTCTCGTAAGTCGCGTATCTCGCCCGGGATCTCTGCGCTTCGAGTGCATCGGGAATGCAGACCGCAGCGCCGCCGGCCAGACGATAAGGGTCGGAAATAAACGAAAAACCCTCGCTTGCGCGGGAATTCGTGGCTATCAGGATTGCGGACGCGAAATCCCGGTTTCCGAAATAGAAACTGCCGAGATCGGGAAGTGTATCGCCCGGCGCAACCGTATGCGAAAGAAAGCAGGGCGCCGCATAACTGCTGACGCCAAACAGCGCAATGGCCAGGAATTTAGCGAGCATATGTAGATTTACTTTACCCGCGCCCATGGCAATTTTCAATGAATTATTTACGGTCAGCGGGAGGCCCTGACCGGATTGCTGCCTTCGGTGCAGCCATACTCGCCCGAGTGCAGATTTTTGAACTCCTGCACCTGGCCGCTGGGCCATTCGATCGCCACGCGGTCCGCCTTGTCGCGCCCCGCCAGCCCGAAAGTCACCGCGAGTTCGGATTGCGAAAGATAGCTGGACCCGGTCTTCACCATGCGCGACTGCGTGCCGTCGGGCGTGGTGACCCGGACCATAGCGCCAATGCCGTCGCGATTCGACTTCGTCCCCCGCAGGCAGAGGCGAAGAGAGCGATAACCCGATCTCAAATCGTTGCGGTAGAGATATGCGCGGCCCTGATTGGTGGTGAGAAGAAGGTCGAGATCGCCGTCCCGGTCGAAGTCGCCAAAGGCCAGTCCGCGGCCGACTTTGGGCGTGGCGAAGCCGCCGCCCAGTTGCGCCGCGACATCGTGGAATCCGCCTCTGCCGTCGTTCAGAAACAGAAGCGGCGGCTGTGCGTAGCCATGATTGCCGGCAATATTGCGAACCGTGTCGTCGATGTGGCCGTTGACGGCCACCAGATCGAGATGTCCATCGAGATTGGCGTCGAGAAATGCGCAGCCGAAGCCGAGACTCATGCGCGACGCCTTCCCGACTCCGGTCCGGATCGCCGCATCTTCGTACGTACCGCCGCGCCGCGGGCGGTAAAGCGCGATCATCTCGTCGTCGAAGTTTGTGATCGCAATGCCGGCCGCGCCGGAGTTGTCGAAGTCGGCCGCGTCCACGCCCATACCCGCGCGCGCTTTGCCGTCTTCGCTGAACGCCACGCCCGCGGCAACCGCAACGTCTTCGAACGTTCCGTCGCGGCGATTGCGGTAAAGCTTGTTCGGCTGCGTATCGTTGGCTACAAACAGGTCCGGCCAGCCGTCGCGATCGTAATCGAGCATGGCCACGCCGAGCGACTTCGACGTGGTATCGAAAATCCCGCTCTTCGCCGTCACATCCTCAAACGTGCCATTGCCGCGGTTGTGGAACAGCCAGCAGGTGGACCCGCGATACGCCTCCGGCGTGCAGTAGGATTTGTTCCTGCCATCCACGCTGCAGAACACGTCGTGCTCCGGCGACCATTGCACGTAGTTACAGACGAACAGATCGAGCAGACCGTCGCGGTCGTAATCGAACCAGAGAGCGGAGGTGCTGAAGCCGCTCCTGCCACCGAGGCCGGAGCGCCGCGTCACGTCGATGAACGTGCCCCGGCCGGTGTTCTGAAACAGGCGATTCTGTCCCACGGCGGTGATCAGGATATCGGGAAAGCCGTCGTTGTTGTAGTCCCCAACCGCCACCCCCATCCCATACATTTCGACTGCAAGCCCGGCGCGCCGCGTGACGTCGGTGAAGGTTCCATCGCGGTTGTTGCGGTACAGACTCAGCGTGGACCGCTCGCGCGTGCGCGCGACACTTTTGTCCGCGGGCCAGTCCGCCCCGTTCACGAGCAGAATATCGAGCCAGCCGTCGCCATCGTAATCGAGAAACGCGCAACCCGGGCCGAGCGTTTCCGGGAGATATCTGGCGCCGAAAGCGCCGCTGTTGTGATGAAAGGCGATGCCGGCCTGCGCGGTAACGTCCGCCAGCCGGAAACCGGGATCCGGCGCGGCGGCCGCGGCGCCGATCGGCGGAACGCCCCCCAGAACAAAGGTCCTGCGGGTCAAGCGATGCTCACCAGGCCCCTTCGAATCGCGTAAACAACCAGTTCGGCCGTGTTGTGAATGCCCAGCGTCTGCATGATATTGGCGCGATGCACCGACACTGTATTCACGCTGAGCGTCAGCACGATGGCAATCTCTTTATTCGATTTTCCATGCACGATCAACTGCAGGACTTCGAGTTCCCTCGTCGAAAGCCGGGGCAATTCTCCGGTCGCTTCCGCCAGTTTGCCCAGCCGCGGATCCAGCACCTGCCTGCCCCCGGCGACTTTGCGCACCGCCGACACCAGTTCGAGGTCCATCGCGTTCTTGAGCAGATAGCCGCTCGCGCCCGCTTCGAGACAAGTCCGCACGTAACTCGGCTCCGCGTGCATGCTGAGAATCAGCACCGCCGTGTCCGGATATAACTCGCGAATGCGGCGGGTTGCCACCGCGCCGTTCATGCTGACCAGAGCGAAATCCATCACCACCACCCGCGGCTTCAGCGCGCCAACCGCTTCCACGGCCTCATGCCCGTCGCTCGCCTCGCCCACCACGCGAATGTCGGCTTCATCCTCCAGCATGCGCCGGAATCCGCGCCGCACCAGACTATGATCGTCAACCAGCAGCACCGAGATCCCGGCTTCAGGCATGGGCCTCCTCCGCCGCCAGCGGCACGGTAACGCGCACCAGGACTCCACCGCGCTCGCCGCTTGCGAACTCGATCGTGCCATTCACCAGCCCGGCGCGTTCGCGCATCGAAACCAGCCCCAGACCGTGCGGATGATGCTTCTGGAAGCCTGTACCTTCGTCCTGGACTTCGAGCACAACGGCTTCCGGGAGGAAGCGCAACCGCACCGCCGCGCTCTTCGAATGCGAATGCTTCGCGACATTGTTCAACGCTTCCTGCATCACGCGATAGAGGTGAATGGAAAGTTCGCGGTCCAGTTCGCGGCCCTCGCCTGTCTTCTCATACCCTACGTCAATTCCCGTCTGCTTTTCGAATACGGGCAGATAGACGTCGAGCGCGCTCTCGAGGCCCGCCTCATCCAAAACTACGGGATGCAGCGCGTGCGAAAGCGAACGGACCTTCTCGAGCGTTGTCTGGACAATCTCACGAACCTCCATCAGATCGCCGGCCTTCCGGTCCGCGCGCTGCAGCATGGCGCCGATCGCGGTGAGAATCTGGCCGAAGTCGTCATGCAGTTCGAGTGAGATGGACCGGAACGTGCTTTCCTGCATTGAGATCAGCTGCTGCGCCAGTTCGCCGCGCCTCTCCGACAGATCCGCCACCCGCCTGAACAAACGGCGATTGTACTGGACCAGATAAAGACTGGTCAACACAATCACGACGAGCATGGCGGCAAGAAAAATGTAAACATTGCGCTCCACCCCCGCATAGAGTTCCTGCGTGCGCGTGGCGGCCGTCTGTTCGCTTTCGTTGTTCGCGATCAGCAGGCGCGCCACCGCCGTGCTCAGAGCCGCTTCGCGCGCCTGCAGAGACATCTGAATTCCGGTGCGCGCTTCATTGCTCCGGCCATTGCGGGCAAGGTCGAAGATTCGGTCGAGCGCATCCCAGAACTGGCGGAACGAATCGGTCATATAGCGGCGCTGTCCGGGCGACCGGTCGACGAGCGAAAACTTCTCTTCGCGCGACAGGGCATCTTCCAGATCGGCGCGAATGCGGCGGAATTGCGGTTGCCATGCCGTCAGAGCATACGGCTCGCGCGAATCGACCATGTCCCGCATCGTCAGGGCGATCGAATTCAACCCGTTCTGAATCCGCAGCAGCAGCAGCGAATCCGTGCGGTTGCGGTCGATCGTCCGCGTCTGCAGTTCCCGCAGGCTGTGCAACTGAGCGATGGTATAACCCGAGTACACTCCGACCGCGACCAGCGTGACAGTCAGGCCGGCCAGCAGGCGGAATGTGGGAGATGGCATGGTCACAACCGTTATCCGCGATGGTACGCCAGACTTGCGCGCGGTATCAAATGGATTTGCCGCGGCGATCCAGCCGAGAAGCGTGTTACCGTAAGACACAAAGGCAAACAAAAGGCGAATGTCGGAATCCCTGTCTCTCCTGTTTCCGGAGTTGGCTCTGCCATCCCGCACGGCTGGCGTCACCCCGTTTCTGGACAAGTTCGAACGGATGGCGCGCGATGCCGGCGGACCCATCCGCGCCATCCGCCGCACACCCGCAAGGCCCGCCGAGTATGGCGAATTCCCGGATGATCTCCACCCGAAACTGCGGGACGTTCTGCGCCAGCGGGGCATCGAGAAGCCGTACAGCCACCAGTCGGAAGCTTACCGGCACATCGCCGCGGGGGCCAACGCCGTTATCGTCACGCCCACCGCCAGCGGCAAGACGCTCTGCTACAACCTGCCCGTCCTGAACCATCTGATCGCGGAGCCCGGCGCGCGCGCGATGTACCTGTTTCCCACCAAGGCGCTGGGTGAGGATCAACTCGACGAACTGCACGGGCTGATCGAAGCCATGGGGTCCGATCTCTGCGCCTTCACTTACGACGGCGATACGCCGCAGGACGCGCGCCGCGCCATCCGGCAGAGGGCCAACATCGTCCTGACGAATCCGGACATGCTGCACACAGGCATCCTGCCGCACCACACGAAGTGGGCGAAGCTGTTCGAGAATCTGCGCTACATCGTGGTGGATGAGCTGCACTATTACCGGGGCGTCTACGGCAGCCATCTCGCCAACATCATGCGGCGGCTGCGGCGGCTCTGCGAATTCTACGGCTCGAAGCCGCAGTTCATCGCCTGTTCGGCCACCATCGCGAACCCGAAGGAACTGGCCGAGACGCTGATGGAAGCGCCTTTCGAACTCATCGACCGCAACGGCGCGCCGGCGGGTGAGAAGGTATTTATCTGTTACAACCCTCCGGTCGTGAACCGGCAGCTCGGGATCAGGCGGAGTTACATCGGCGAAACACGCCGGATCGCCCTTGAGTTACTCGATTGCAACCAGCAGACCCTGGTGTTCGCGAATAACCGTCTGGCCACTGAGTTACTCGTCACTTACCTGAAAGACGGCTGCGGCTCATCCGGTAAAGCCAAAGGCAGGCTGCCCGCCGAATCCGTGCGCGGCTACCGGGGCGGCTATCTTCCACGCGAGCGGCGCGAGATCGAAAAACGTCTGCGTTCGGGCGAAATCCGGGCCGTGGTGGCGACCAATGCGCTCGAACTCGGCATCGATGTCGGCTCGCTCGATGCCGTGGTGATGGCGGGCTATCCCGGGACTATAGCTTCCACGTGGCAGAGGGCCGGGCGCGCGGGGCGCCGGAATACGGGGTCGCTCGCCATTATGGTCGCCTCCAGCGCGCCGGTGGATCAATACGTGGTGGAGCATCCCGAGTATCTGTTCGAGCGTTCGCCGGAGCACGCGTATGTGAATCCGGACAACCTCGAAATCCTGCTCAATCACCTGAAGTGCGCGGTCTTCGAATTGCCCGTGCGCAGCGACGAGCGATTCGGACCGCACGACGTTCAGGAGCTGTGCGGATTTCTCGCGGAATCCGGATTCCTGCACCTTTCCGGCAGTGCGTGGCACTGGACATCGGAGACCTATCCGGCGGACGCGGTCAGCCTGAGATCCGTGTCGAGCGATAACTTCGTCGTGATCGATGTTACAGGAGAACCGAAGATCATTGGCGAGGTCTCGTTCACCGCCGCCCTGACCACCCTGCACGAAAAAGCCATCTACCTGCACGAGGCCAGACAGTTTCACGTGGAGCGGTTCGATTACAAGGAACGCAAGGCGTATGTGAAGCGCGTGGAATGCGATTATTACACCGACGCGATCGATTATACGCAGGTGAAGCCCCTGCGCGAGTTCGAAAAGAGCGCAATGGCCTGCGGCGTCGAAAACGTGCATGGCGACGTGCGCGTGAACCGGCAGATCGTGGGCTTCAAGAAGATCAAGTTCTATACGAATGAGAACGTGGGCGCGGGCAATCTTTCCATGCCGGAGCAGGAAATGCACACCACGGCGTTCTGGCTCCACTTCCCCGCCGCGTTTCTCGCGGCGCTTGAACCGTACACGCCAACCGAACGCCAGAACGGGCTCACCGGTCTGGGAAATGCGTTTCGCACCGTCGCTTCATTGCTGCTGATGTGCGATCCGCGGGACCTGGGCGTGGCGCTGACGGAGGATATCGCGGGCAGCCTGCAGGCCTGGGAGCCGAATCTTTACCTTTACGACAGTTACGCGGGCGGCGTGGGGTTGAGCGCTCCGCTCTACCGTCTGAGCAGCCGCCTGCTGCGGCAAACGCACGAATTGATCGAGGGCTGCGGCTGCGAGGCCGGGTGCCCGGCCTGTGTCGGTCCCGAAGGGGAGATCGGCGAGCGCGGCAAACGGGTTGCTCTCGACATCCTGCTGCGGCTCATGCGGGTTAATGCCGCCTGCGCAGTTAGCGATGGTGGCGATGGTTCCCGTCTTCCGGGAACACAGGGTGGCCTTCCGGCGGCGGAAATAACGTCTTGAGAGCCTCCAGCCGCTTCCGCAAGTGGCGGCTGGGCAGCTGGCGCGGCCCCGTCTCGACGTCAATATCGCAGCAGATGCCGTGCAGATAGAGCGTCATGGTGTCTTCGAACGATTGCCTTGCGTAGTCCCGGAACGGCTTCCCGTCTTTCCGGGCCGCCATCGGACGCCTGAGCAGCGTCTGCTTCAAGTGCCAGCTCTTCTCGTCAACCTCTCCGTGCACTTCACCGCTCAGTTCTTCGCGAAGCAGGCCATGGTACAGGTCCTGCGCGCGCTGCGGCAGGCGATGCGAAAGCAGAGCGGCAATCTCGTCGTAGAGGTAATAGTGGTAATCGGAAACCTGCTCGTCTTCAATGGTGAAGAACAGCGTCGCCAGGCCCGGGCTCTCGACACGCGTGGAGTACAGCAGTTTCGCTTCCGGGGGCTTTTCCTTCACCACCGCGACACTGCCACGCGGCGATGCGCGCTCGAGGAACGGCGCCAGCACGATCCCCACCCGCGGCAGCAGTTCGGTCACCGACGGGGGCAGCGCGGCGATCGGCTCCTGCAGATACTGCGGAAGGTCCTCCTCAGCCACCGGGTACTCCAGAAAGTAAGCAAATTTGTCGTCGAGCGGCCTCATGTCCGAACGCAGGCGTCGACTGAGTTCGTCAACCGTGGTCCGGGGACGTCCGTTTTCAGATGGCATGTTCAGAGTGAGATTGGCGAATAGATCGGATTCTGAACGATTGTAACAAGTTGGGAGAGTCGTAACGCTACCCTGAAGGTTGCCCCGCGCGCCTCGATCCATTCTGGTGTCGGCCGGAGAAGCTTCCGGCGACTACTACGCCGCCGAACTGGTTGGCGAACTGCGCCGCCGCCTGGGCGGGTGCGAATTTTTCGGATGCGCGGGTCCGCACCTGCGCGCGGAGGGCGTGCGACCGGCGATCCGGTCCGAGGATTTATCGGTGGTCGGGATCGTCGAGGTTCTGGGGCACCTGCCGCGCATCTGGCTCCGTTTCCGCGAGCTTGTCAGAGCTGCCGCGCGCGAGAAGCCGGATCTCGCCATCCTCACCGACTCGCCCGATTTCCATTTCCGCGTCGCCCGGAAGCTGAAGCGACTCGGAATCCCGGTCGTCTATCTCGTCGCTCCGCAGGTCTGGGCATGGCGAAAAGGCCGTGTGAAAACGATGCGCCGCACGATCGACCGTCTGCTGTGCATCTTTCCGTTCGAAGAGGAATTCTTCCGGGCGCACCGCGTGCCGGTCACGTATATCGGGCACCCTCTGGCCTCGCGGGTAAAGCCGTCGCTCTCGCGCGCGGAGTTTTTTCGGAAACACAACCTGGACGCCGGTCGTCCCCTCATTACAATGCTCCCAGGCAGCCGCCGAAGCGAAGCGCTCCGCCATCTGCCGGAACTGGCGCGCGCCGCCGAAATTCTGGCGCGCGACCGGCCGCTGAACTTCGTGCTGCCCGCTTCGCCCACGTGCGGCGCGGCGTTCTTTGCGCAGCCGCTGGCCGGGACCCGGATTCAGGCCATCGAAGGGGACGCGTGGGATGCGATGGCGCACTGCGACGTGGCGCTGGCGGCGAGCGGCACCGTCACGGTGGAAGCCGCTCTGCTGGGCGCCCCGATGGTTACGTTCTATCGCGTCACGGGAGTGAGCTGGGCCATCGGCAAGCTGCTGGTCGACGTGCCGTTTTACTCCATGGTGAACCTGATCGCCGGGAAGCGCGTGGTTCCGGAGTTGATGCAGGAAGAAATGACGGGAGAGCGAATCGCGGCCGAAACCGCCCGGTTACTCGACGACGCCGCCGAAAGAGGCAAAATGAAGGAGGAACTGGCGCGCGTCCGGTTATCGCTTTCCCTGGAAGGCGACCCCATAAGCCGCGCGGCGGATGAAGTTGAACGTTTGCTGGAGACCTTACAGTGAAAAGCCCCAACGCAGGAACGACCGGCATCCTCGTCCTCGGCATTCTGGCCGCGGCGGGATCGGGACTGGCGCAGGACGACAAACGCCCCAGGATCGACGTCGACAGCTACACCATCGACGTGCAGATCAATCCCGGCACCCAGACGCTCACGGCGCGCGCCGCCGTGCGCTTCGTGCCGCTCGAACAGTTGAGCGACGCCACCTTCGAACTGAATAACGCTCTCACCGTCTCGCGCGTCGTGGACGATAAAGGGCAGACTCTGCAGTCGTCGCGCAACCAGTCCGACAACACCGTGCGCGTCGTGTTCCCAAACACCCTGCCGCAGGGGCAGCCCGCCGTTCTGACGTTCAATTACGACGGCCGGCTCACGGGCAGCGAGGATTCGCCCATCTACGGCATCAAGTTCGCCGCGATCCAGAACGATTACGCATTCCTGCTCTACCCTTCGCGCTGGTTCCCGGTCAGCGGCTACACTTCGGATCGCTTCACCTCGAAGATCAACGTCACGGTTCCCCAGGGGTTCAGCGTCATCGGGAGCGGCCTCGACTCGAAGCCGGTGGCGTCCGGCGATTTGAGCACTGTTTCGTTCGATTTCACGAAGCCGTCTTTCCCTGGCGATATCGCCATCCAGAAGGGCCCGCCGGTTAAGAATTCGACCGACGGACTGACGACGACGCTCTGGTTCCGCGGCCCCGAAGCGAACATGGCCAACGCTTATGGAACGGCCACGGCGGAGATGATGGAGCACTTCACCGGGCTCTTCGGTCTGGCGCCCTACGCCAATATGAACGTGATCGAGATGACCGGCGGCGCGCCCAACGGATACGCCGCGCCCGGTCTGATCTTCCTTTCGCCGCAGGCGATCGGCAAGGAAGTGAACACGAGCGTCCTCGCCAATCAGGTGGCCCGGCAGTGGTGGGAGATCCAGGTTTCGCCCGTCAACCGGAACCACATGTGGCTCGAAAACGGGATGGCGCTCTATTCCGAAGCCCTGTGGACGGAGAAGGAAAAAGGCGCCACCGCGCTCGAACAGCGCATGAAAGACCTGAGCGTCACCGCTTTGACGGTGGATAACGTGCCCTTGATTCAGACGGCGAGGCTGGAGGATTATTCGCCCGAATACTGGGCACTCAGCGCCGACAAGGGCGCGGTGGTCATGGGGATGCTGCGCAGCACCATGGGCGATAAGAAGTTCTTCGAGGCCATCAAAGCGTTTCTGCAGCAATATGCGTGGAAGTCCGTAACCACGGAGGACTTCCGTAAATCGTGCGAGGCCGTCATGGGCGAGGAACTGCGCTACTTCTTCATTCAGTGGGTGGAGTCGAACGGCGCGCCCGAGTTCAAGCTGGAGTACACGATTTTCCGCACGCAGAAAGGCTTCCGCGTGCAGGGCAAGATCTCGCAGGATCTGGATACCTTCCGGATGCCGGTCGATCTGCATATTGAGACCGAAGGCAATCCGGAAGACAAGCGCATCGAGGTGATGGGGACCTCTTCGGAATTCTCCGTGGACACGTTCGGCAAGCCGAAAAAGGTGACGATCGATCCGGGTAACAAGGTTCTGCGGATGAGCCCGGACATGCGCGTCGCGGTGGCGATCCGGCGCGGGGAGCAGTTCGTGCAGATCAGCGAGTTCGCCGAAGCGCTGAGGGAGTACCAGCGCGCGCTCGATACGCAGAAAAACAGCTCGATGGCGCACTATCGCGTGGCGGAGGTGTTCTTCCTCCAGCACAACTATCAGGCCGCGGCCAACGAGTTTCGCGAAGCCATGAACGGCGATCTCAAACCGACGTGGATCGAAGTCTGGTCGCACATTTATCTGGGCAAGATTTTCGATATCAGCGGCCAGCGGGAGCGCGCCGTGAACGAATACACGCAGGCTCAGAGGACACGCGACAATACTCAGGGCGCGCAGGACGAAGTCGCGAAGTACCTGCACCAGCCGTTCAAGACGGAAAGCAAAGAAGCGGTTTAGCAACTCCGGATCGTCACCCCAGTCCGGCACTCAAGCCGGGGCGTATTTCGCCGCAGGCCCCACCGTTTCACCGCCGCAACATCCGATTCAGCAGACTTTCAGAATCGTGTTGCACTCGTTATCCCGCCTTCATTACCTGTTCACGGCTCCCTTTGTAACCTCAGGAAGCTATCGGAGCCCTATGATCAACCAGATAATTCCCACAATCCTCGCAGCCGCGCTTCTTGCGGCGCCGGCGTTCCCGCAGGCCAGAAACGAGATCCTGTTCATCGGCGACGGCGCGGGGATTTCCAGTCTCAACGCCGCCAGCATTTACGGTTACGGAAAACCGCAGTCTCTGTACATCCAGAAGATGCCGCACGTGGCCCTCGCCGATACATCCACCGCCCGGGAATGGGTCACGGACGGAGCCGCCTGCGCGTCCGCCTGGGCCACCGGCCACAAGGGCCGGAATGGCGTGGTGTCCATGTCGCCCGACGCTGAAAAAGATGTGAAGGACGGCGAGATTTACAAGACTGTCATGGAATACGCGATGGAGCAGGGCCTCTCCACGGGAGTCATCTCCAACGACGGGGTGGCGGGCGCGCCGGTCTCCGCTTTCTATGCGCACCACAACAATCGCGGCAAGGCGGGAGAGATCTTCCAGCAGGCGCTGAACCCGAAGTTCGGCAAAGGCCCGGATGTGATCGTGGGCACCGGGCGAAAGCAGATTACGGATCAAACCGCCGCCCTCGGCCGCAACCTGGCGGCGGACATCAAGGCAAAGGGCTATACCTATCTCGACTCAATGGAGAGCCTGGCAAAGCTGGACAAGAGCGTGACTCGGGTGATTGTGCTGACAGACGACAACCAGTTCGATTTCGATGAAGCGGTGCAGCAGGCAGTGGCGCGGCTGTCGAAGAATCCGAAAGGCTTTCTCCTCGTCGCGCACTCCGACTGCCACACCGGCAAGACGCGGACTTCCCTGCAGCGCCTGATCGATCTTGACAAAGCCGTGGCGACAGAGGGCGAACGGCTGAAAGGCAACACGCTGATCCTCTTCACGGCGGACCACAGTTACGACCTGCGGATCAAAGGCGAAACGCTGACGGAAACGTCGAAGGACTCGGACCACAAAAAGATCGTCTCCATCGTGTCGCTGGAAGACGAGCATACGGCCGAGGAAGTGCCGCTGCTGGGCATGGGGCCGGGCTCGGAGCGGATCGGCGGCTTTATGTCGAACATCGATGTGTTCAAGGTCATGATGGCCAACTTCGGCTGGAACGCCGGAGCGAGATAGCGTGAGGCTCTTATGAACAACAGGATTCTTCTTTTCCTGACCGCGACAGCACTTAGCGCGGTTCCGGCCTTCCCCCAAGCCAGGAACATCATCCTGTTCATCGGGGATGGGGGCGGCGTCACCAGCCTGAACGCCGCCAGCATTTACGGCTACGGCAAACCTCAGGCGCTCTATATCCAAAGCATGCCCAATCTCGGTCTCGCCGACAGTTCCACGGCGATCGAGTGGGTCACCGACGGCACGGCGTCCGCGTCCGCCATGGCGACGGGAAAGAAAGGGCGCAACGGTGTGTTATCGATGTCCCCATCCGCCGCAAAGGACGCGAAAGACGGAGAAACCTACAAGACGGTGCTCGAATACGCCGAGGAAAAGGGCCTCTCCACCGGCCTGATCGACAACTCAAAGGAGGGCATCATCTATGACACGATCGCCGCTTTCTATGCCCACGCCAACGAGGGCTTCGAAGACCCCGACATCTACCGCCAGTTCCTGAAACCGAGGTTCGGCGACGGCCCCGATGTCGTCCTTGTAACAAACAACGAGAAACTCAACGACGCATTCCCGCATGGCATTGAGACCGTTGGCGCCGAACTCAAGGCGAAGGGCTACACGTTCGCCCGCACAATGGACGATGTGTCAAGCCTGGACCCCGGCAAGACGCGCGTGGTGGGGATGTTCGACAGCGACGACTTCGACATGGCGGCGGCGGTAAAGCAAGCCGTGGCCCGGCTCTCGCGGAATCCCAGAGGCTTCCTGCTCGTTGTCCACTCGGATTGCCATCTGGCAAAAACCCGTCCCAGCCTCGTCCGGCTGGTGGACCTCGATAAGGCTGTTCGCGCGGTGGGCGAGGAGCACAGACCCGACACGCTGATCATTTACACGGCCGACCATGGCTATGCGCTCTATATCAAGGGCGAGAAAGCCACCGAGGCGCTGAAAGCCACCGATCGCAAGCGGATCGTGGACGCGATCCATCTGGAAGATCAACATACCGCGGAAGAAGTGCCCGTGGTGGCCATGGGGCCCGGCGCGAAACGCGTGAAGGGTTTCATGTCGAACACCGACGTCTTCCACGTCATGATGGCCGCCTACGGGTGGGAAAAGCCGTCCGGAGCGAGCCGTTAGGGCTCGTCATCAAACAACGTTTCCAACCGCTCCCCTGCAGTAGCGGCTCTCGGTACCGGCGACGGCGCCGGTACGCGGCGAGCCCCGTCATTCCGCCGCTCAGACCGCTCGCATAGTTACACGGCGATGGCGAAAGAAATAGGAAAGGAAGAAACAAATGAAAACGATGGCGCATGCCTTTTTAGCGCTTCTTGCCGGCTGCCCGATGCTGCCGGCGGGGACAGACTACAAACTACTGACCAGCTACCCGGTCCCCGGTACCGGCACGTTCGATTACATCACGATCGACAGCGCCGCTCGACGCCTCTATCTTTCCCATCAGACACGAGTAGAGGTGATCGACGCGGATACCGGAAAGATTATCGGCGCTGTTACCGATACTCCGGGGGTCCATGGGGCCGCGATCGTGTCGAAATTCAACCACGGCTTCACCACCAATGGAGACGAAGCCAAAGTGTCGATGTTCGACACCAGGACGCTGAAGACGATCAGGAAGATCGCCGTGGGGCCGGATGTCGATTCGTTCGTGTACGACGCCAGTTCGGGGCGGGTGTTTGTCAGCAGCCACGGCTCCAGCGAGATCAACGCGATCGATCCCGCGAAAGGCGAGGTGCTCGGAGCGCTTAACGTCGGCGGCGCGGCGGAACAGATGGTCTCGGGAGGCGACGGACTCATGTACGCCAACATCGAGCAATTGGGCGAAGTGCTCGTCTTCGATCCCAAAACGCTTCAGGCCAAAAATCATTTTCCAGCCCCGGGTTGCACCCAGCCGTCAGGCCTCGCCGTCGATACGAAATATCACCGGTTGTTCATCGGCTGCCGCAGCAAAATCCTCGTCGTAATGGACGCGACCAATGGCAAAATCATCACCACTATGCCCATCGCGTCCAGGAACGATAACGCCTGGTTCGATCCGCAGGAACGACTGATCTTCGCCTCAACCGGCGAAGGCAAGCTGAACATCTTTCATCAGAAATCGGCCGACGAGTATGAGGATGCCGGCACGGTCATCACCGAACCCAACGCCAAGACTTCGGCCTTCGACGCCAAAACGGGGAAGGTCTACCTCCTGGGCGGGGAGATTGAGAGTATCCCGGCGGCCGACCCGTCCCGGAAGCCGACGCGCAAGGTTAAGGAAGGCACGTACAAGGTCCTCGTGGTCGGCAAGTAGCTCGTCGCGGACGGCTTATTTCCGCCAGCCTTCGGGCGGCAAAACCCAAATTCTTTCCAGTTCAGCAAGGAGATACAAAGTGAAGCTTAAAACGACAGTCCTGGCTCTTGTGTTGTCGATGCCCATTGTGAATGCGCAGAATGCGCCGCCAACAAAGAAACTGAAGATCCTGACCGCCGCGGAGACCGACCCGGGCCGCCTCCTGCCGCCGCCGCCAATGGACGGCTCCGCGTCCCAGAAGAAGGAACTGGCCGAAGCGGAGCATCTTGTCGCGACCCGGACGCCGGAGCGTTTCGCTCAGGCCAAATGGGACAACGATCACGAAGACGCTTCGGCCTTCTACGCCACGCTCGGCTCCGATTTCGACATTAAGAAACTGCCCGAGACGGCGAAACTGCTGGCGCTGGTCCTGAACGATCAGTCGGTGGTCGCCAGCGCGTCCAAGGTATTCTTCCACCGCCGGTTTCCGGTGGCTGCGGCCGGCCCGGCGGTGGTTTCTTACCAGGACTGGAGCTGCGACGCGGACGTAAAGAAGCCGGCCGACCGGCCACTGCGGTCGTATCCCAGCGGCCACGCCACGATGGGCTATTCGCTCGGAATCGTGCTCGCGGAGCTGATGCCAGAAAAGTCACAGGCGATTCTGGCGCGCGCGGCAGACTTCGCCTATAGCCGCGAAATTTGCGGCGACCACTATCACGCCGACGTTGAGGCAAGCCATGCGCTCGGCAACGCACTCGGAATCATGTTCCTGAACAACGCCACCCTGAACCCCCAAATCGAGGCCTCGAAGGCCGAACTGCGGGCAGCCCATCTGACGAACTGACAGGAGAAACGGGACCCATGAGACATCGTATAGTTGCAGCTTTATTGTCATTCTTTATACTCTTCGCGGCGGCAGGTCTGGCGCAGGAGGATCGCGCGGTGGTGACGGGATCCGTCACCGATCCGTCCCATGCCGTTATTTCCGGAGCCTCGGTGGAGATCGCCAACAAGGCAACCGGCTTCCACCGCGTGGTTACGACCAACGATTCGGGATCTTACTTCATCCCCGGCCTCCTGGTCGGGTTCTACGAACTGACTGTCAGCAAAACCGGTTTCCGCACCGAAGAGTTTCAATCGTTCGAACTGGTCACCGGCCAGATCCGCACCATCGACACGGAGATGAACATCGCGTCCGGCACGCAGGAAGTGAGCGTCTCGGCGGCGGCGGCGCCGCTTGAAGAGAGTTCCTCCACGGTCGGCGGCGTCATCGATTCCGCGCAGGTGGCTAATCTTCCGCTGAACGGACGCGCGTGGACCAGCCTGATGGCGCTTGTGCCGGGCGCCATCAACAGCGGCGGCGGAACCGCGAAAACCATTCGTTTCGCCGGCCGGGGCCTCGACGACAACAACTTCCGCTTCGACGGAGTGGATGCCACGGGCATCCGCGCCCAGGCTCCGGACGCCGCCGGCCGGCTCCAGATCTCCACCGAAGCCATCGCCGAATTCAAGGTCGACACCATGCTGTATGGGGCCGACACCGGCGGGACCAACGGCGGCCAGGTCGAAGTTATCTCGAAATCCGGCTCGAACGATTTTCACGGCAGCGCCTTCGAATACCTCCGCAACGACGCCATCAGCGCCCGCGGGCCTTTCGATCCCTCCACGCTCCCGCCGCTCCGCCTCAACCAGTACGGCGCCAGCGCCGGCGGAGCGATCGTCAAGAACCGCACGTTTTTCTTCGTCGCGTATGAAGGTTTGCGCCAACGCGTTGGCACCACCCTCATCGGGAACGTGCCGAGCGATTCGTTCCGCGCGGCCGTGCTGGCGCAATCGCCCGCGCTCGCGCCCATAATCAACTCGTTCCCCCTCGGAAATCGCCTTCTTTCGGCGAACGTCTCGCGGTACTACAGCACCGGCACGCTGAGCAGCAACGAGGATTCGGGGTTCGTCCGCATCGACCACCGTATCACCGACAGCACCAACTTCTTTGCCCGCTATAACATCGATAAAGTTCAGAATGCCTCCCCGAGCGGCCACTTGCTGGATCGATCCGCCAGCAACAGTTCGCCCCTGAATGGAACCATGAGTCTTTCGCACGTCTTCTCGCCCACCATGTTCAATGTCTTCGTGTTGGGCGCGAACCGGATTAACGCCGTCCAAACCACCAACAGCAGCTTTTTCGCCCAGAGCGGAGTTGTCAGCTCGGTCTCCATTCCCGGCTTCGACACGCTCAACTCGCAGCGCAATTCCGTCAGTGCGCCGACTACATACTCGCTGAAAGACGATTTCTCCTGGACTCGCGGCGCTCATTCCATCAAAGCCGGCATTGAAATCAAGCGAGTGCTGTATAACTACAGCCAGCCTCCGGAAAATAACCTGATTTTCTCGTCTCTGGCCAATTTCCAGGCCAATAAACTGGATCAGGTCAACCTCCTCGACGCCGTTCCCATGCACGGCCTCGACAAGACGATGGATTTCGGCTATATCGAAGATGCCTGGAAAGTAAGGTCGAATTTCACCTTGAATATCGGTCTGCGTTACGAGTTCTTCAACGTCTTTCACGAGGATCATGGCCGCGACCTGCCCTTCGATCTCGCTACCTGCGGCGGCTACTGTCCCGTGGGCTCGCAGTTCACTTACCCGGTGACCAATAATCTCGAACCGCGCGTCAGCTTCGCGTGGTCTCCCGCGTTTCTCGGGAAAAAGACTGTGATCCGCTCCGGCTTCGGCATCTATAAGGGCGAGGGCCAGTTGGGCGACCTCAACGCGCCCAGCGATAACTTCGCCCAGCGCCTGGCTATCACCAGTTCCGACTTTCCCAATCTCAGCTTCCCCGCCAATTCCTTTTACCAGAACGCGGCGACCTCGGCCGTCAGTCCGCGCGGCCTGTCGCGCAACCGGCAGGATCCCACCGTGCAGCAATGGGGTCTCCAGCTGCAAACCGAATTGCCGGCGGGATTCATTCTCGATACCGGTTACATCGGCTATCACGGCTATCACCAGTTCTATCGCGACGGTGAGAACCTCATAAACCCTCTGACCGGGCAGCGCCCTCTTCCTGGTTTTGGGCCGATCGACAACAAATCGGCCGTAGGCGACAATCACTTCGACGGCTGGCAGACCTCGTTGCAGCGCCAGTTCCGCTCGGGTGTTTCCTTCACCGCCAATTACATGTGGTCTCACGCCATCAACGACGGTTCCAATGGCGGCGGTGAAGGAGATTACCCTCAGAACAATGCCTGCCGCGTTTGCGAAATTGCAAGCTCCGACTTCGACGTTCGCCACACCTTCACCGCCAATACGGTTTACAACCTGCCCTTCGGCAAGGGCCGCCAATATCTGAACGGCGGCGGCCGCCTTTCCGATTTCTTTTTGGGCGGCTGGCAGTTCAGCGGCCTTGGAACTTTCCGCTCCGGAAATCCCGTGAATATTTTCATGGAGCGTCCCGCATCCGCGCTCCCCGACGGCAACTCCGTGTTGAACGGCACTTCGTTCCAGCGGCCGAACTACAACGGCGGCATCTCCATCGTGCCCACGAATCAGTCCATTAACAACTGGATCAATCCCCTTGCTTTCTCTACTCCGGCGAACGGCACATACGGCAATGCCGGCCGTAACCTGGCGCGCGGCCCGGCCTTCTGGCAGGCCGATATGGCGCTCGTCAAGAACTTTCCAATCCACGAGCGTTTCTCGATCGATTTCCGCGCCGAGGCCTTCAACATCTTCAACCGGGCTCAGTTCGGAGATCCGAATGGAGATTTCTCCAGCCCCAGCTTCGGCCAGATCACTACAACCGTGAACAACGGCTCCATCACCGGCGGTGGAACGCCGCGCGAGTTTCAGTTTTCGCTGAGACTGAGATTCTAGGCGGTTACGATCCTGTCCAGACAAGACGGTGTCCCGATAACGTGAATCCAGGCATCCTGGTCATCGAAGACGATCCCGACATGGCGCAAGTCCTGCAACAGGGACTGGAGCAGGAAGACTACGCCGTGACTCTGGCGCACAACGGATGGAACGGTCTCGAACTGGCGCAAAGCTGCCAGTTCGAGGCCATTCTTCTGGACGTCAGTCTTCCCGGGCTGGACGGTTTTGCGCTGGCGCGCCAGCTGCGCTCGGGCGGCTCCACCGTTCCGATTCTCATGCTGACCGCGCGCGACGGCCTGAACGACATTGTCACCGGGCTCGACGCCGGCGCGGAGGATTATCTGACCAAACCGTTCGCGTTTCTGGAGCTTCTCGCCCGGCTGCGAGCGCTCCTGCGCAGGGGCCAGCCGCAGCCGCGCGAGTTGCGCATGGGCCTTCTGAGGATGGATACCGCGGCGCATGAAGTCTCGCGCAACGGCCAGGACATTTCGCTGACACGCACGGAGTATCTGCTGCTGGAATGCCTGATGAGGAACGCCGGCCACGTGGTTTCGCGCGACGAAATCGCGAGAAGCGTATGGGGAGACAGAACCGTGATCGAACAGAACAGCATCGACGTCTACGTAAAAGCGCTGCGGGCAAAAGTGGATTCGCCATGGCCGGAAAAGTTAATCCACACGGTTCGCGGATTTGGCTACAAGCTGGGCGTGGCGGGATGAATTTCACCATTCGCACCCGGCTCACCGCGGTCTACTGCGCCATTTTCTGCCTGGGCATGGTTTTCCTCGAAGCCGGCGCCTATTTCGGCTTGAACGCTTCCATCCATGCGGTTGTGGATCGCGAACTGGATGCGCGCCTGCTGGGGCTAACCGAATTTCTGGACGATCACGTCGCGCGCCGCCCGTTGCCTCGCGTGCAGTCCGAAATCAGAACGCATGGAGCATTGCAGCCCGCATTCCTGGCCATCTTCGACGGCGCCGGGCGGGAGATCTTTCAATCCCAGGCGATGCGCGGCTTATTCGTCACGGGCCGCGGCGCGGGCCACGACGCGGTGTGGACCGCGCAGGGCCGCACCGGGCCCATGCGTATCATGGGCGCGCGCCGGACCGTGCATGGCAATGAATACGACCTGTACCTGGCGACCGACCTCACCGTGCCATTCGAGATCATGCGGCGGTTCCGCTGGATTTTGTTCTTCAGCGCGCCGCTCGCGCTCGCCTGCGCTTCCTTCGCCGGATATTGGATCGCGGGCCGCGCTCTGGCGCCGGTGGCCGAGCTGACACGGACAGCGCGGAACATCGGCGGCGCCAATCTCGGACAGCGGGTCCGCGTGCCTCAAAGCAGCGATGAGATTCACGAACTCGCCATCACCCTGAATGGCATGCTTGCCCGCATCGACGATGCTTTCCGGCATGTGGCGCAGTTTACGGCCGATGCCTCGCATGAGCTGCGCACGCCTCTCGCGGTCATCAGGACCACCGCGGAAGTAGCGTTGCTGCGCGCCACGGGCAACTCCGATTCGTATCGCGAAGCGCTCCACAGGATTCTGCGCGAAGCGGAGAAGAATAGCGATCTGCTGGAGAATCTGCTGCGGCTGGCACGGGCGGATTCCGCCGCGAGAGAGTTGCCGCTGCATCCGCTGGACGCCGGTCAGTGCGTCGCGCAGGCCTGCGAACGGATGGACCTGGTTGCGCGCGAAAGGAATGTAACGCTGCGGCTGGAGACAGCCCGCGAGCCGCTCCCGATCGCCGCCGACGCCGATCATCTTCTGCGCCTGTGTCTGATCCTTCTCGACAACGCCATCAAGTACACGCCTCCGGGAGGAACGGTCACCGCGACGGCGGCGCGCAACGCGGGCATGGTGAGCGTGACGGTGGCGGACACCGGAATCGGTATTGCGGCGCAGGATCTGCCCCTGATCTTCGGACGCTTCTTCCGTACCGCGGACGCGCGCTGTCATGAGGCCGGGGCCGGGCTCGGCCTCTCCATCGCGCAATGGATTGCCGAAGCGCACCACGCCACGATCTCCGTCGTCAGCTTACCCGGCGAAGGATCTGTTTTCCGCGTCGATTTTCCGCGAATCGACGGTCCACTGGCCGATAGCCGCGAAGCCGGAACAGCTTCGCGCGCCGGCACGCACCAAATCTCTTGATCTCTCAGGGAGTGAATTCACCAGCCAACATGCCGCGCCGCAACCTTACTCTTCAAACGTCAGTTCGAAATATCCACGTGTGGATTGGACTGGCCGCCGGAATTGCTTTCTGTCTGACTTCGCTTTCAGGCAGTCTCATTGTGTTCCGCCACGACATTGAAAGCCGGCTCCGTCCCCAATGGACGCCTTACAGCACAGCCAGGCCGGGCGCGGCCGCAACCGAAGCGGCGCGCAACATCCGGCGGCGATGGCCGGATGCCCGGACGGTCAATCTCGAGTTTCCGGCTCGGACCGGCGAGCCGTATGAGTTCCTGATCCGGACACCGGATGGAGGCGGCGTGCACGTGTTCGCCGACAGCCGGTCCGGCGAAGTGCTTGGAACATTCGACGTCGCCTGGCTCGAATGGATTGTCGAGCTGCACCACAATCTCCGCTTTGAGAACGGGGGCAAGCGGATAGTGGGCGCAATCGGGCTCGCGTTGTTCGCCGCCAGCCTTACCGGCCTGTCGCTGTGGCTGGTACGCAAGCCGAAATGGAAGACGGCGCTCCGGATTGACAGCCGGAGTTCGTGGAAGCGCTTCAACTTCGACCTGCACCGGACGTCGGGGCTGCTGGCGAACGCACTGTTGCTGATCCTCTCGGTCACCGGAATCTGCGTCGCATACCCGCAGACGATGGCGAGCCTGGCGGGAGTGGCTCGGATCGGAATGACCCGGACCGCTCCAGCTGTTGACTCCGCATCCGTTGAGTCCCAATCCGTTGAAATCATGCCGGTGGAAGCTCTGGCGGATGCGGCGCGGCGCGCCATTCCCGGCAGCACGGTGCGTCAGATTCGTTTCGCGGAAAACCCCGGGCAGGCGGCGATCGTGCGTCTGTCGGCGCCGGGGGACTTGCGCGCGGAAGGCGGCAACCGCGTCTCGCTGGACCCGGCAACCGCCCGCGTCCTCCAGGTTGACCGGCAGTCCGACCGGGCGTCTCATTGGACCTGGCTGCAGTGGCTGGAGCAGTCCGCCGCCCCCGTGCATTACGCCGAGTGGGGCGGTCTGACGATCCGGATTCTGTGGAGCATGGCGGGCCTGGCTCCCACGCTGCTCTTCCTTTCGGGATTTTTCATGTGGTGGTATCCCTGGCGCGCAAAAGTCCGCGCAGCCCGGCGTGCGTATGCAGCTTCCGGAACCCCGCTTTCAGGGAATCTTAAGCAGACGACTCCAGAATGAAAACTGCCTTGAAACCGATTTTTCTTCTCGCGATTCTGACGGCATCAGCGGCGTTTGCTCAGACCGCGGCGCTCAACGGCCACGTTCTGGATGAATCGGGCGCGCTGGTCCCGGCGGCCACGGTGACGCTGAGCGCACCGGGTCAGGCGAACAGCACCACGGCTTCCGCGGCGGATGGCGCTTACACATTCACCGGCCTTGCCATCGGAAACTACTCCATCGCCGCGGCCGCGCCCTCGCTCGCCATGCGGCCCATCCCCGTTTCGCTGAAACCCGGCGCGCAGAGTCTCGATTTGCGCTTGAGCATTGTCGTCACGGCCACGCAACTGAACGTCCAGGAGAATACCCCGGCCGTCAGCACCGAAGCCGCTGCGAACGCCAGCGCAACCGTCATCTCCGGTGACGATCTGCAATCTCTTTCGGACGATCCGGACGACCTGCAGGCCGATCTGGAAGCGCTCGCCGGCCCATCGGCGGGCCCCGGCGGCCCGTCCATCTTTATCGACGGCTTCAGCGGCGGCCAACTCCCTCCGAAAGAGTCGATCCGCGAGATTCGGATCAATCAGAATCCCTTCTCTCCCGAGTACGACAAAATGGGCCTGGGCCGAATCGAGATCTTCACCAAACCGGGCACCGATAAGTACCACGGCACGGTGGGCTACAACCTCGGCACGGACCGCTGGAACTCGCGCAATCCCTACGCCGCGCAGAAAGCGCCCTTCCTGCTCCAGGAAACGGAGAACAGCTTCAGCGGCCCGCTCACGAAACGGAGTTCCTTCACGTTCGACCTCGAGCGCCAGGCGGTGGACAACGGCTCCGTCAGCAACGCCGTCATCGTGGACCCGGCCACGCTGCTCGCGACCCCGTTCAGCAGCGTCCTGACGACGCCTCAGCGCCACATCCGCATCGGTCCCCACGTGGATTATCAGATCGACGACAACAACTATCTTTCGCTTCGATACACCATGACCCGCGCGGCCATCGATGACGCGGGCATCGGCAGTTTCGACCTGATCTCGCGCGGCTACCATCTGCTCAACACGTTCAACACGGTGCAGGCGATCGAGACGTCGATTCACGGCACGGTTCTCAACGAAACCCGGTTCCAGTATTTCCGCTGGGGAAACGCAACGGCGGCGAACACGCAGGCGCCGGAAATCCAGGTTCTGGGGGCATTCAACGGCGGCGGGGCCTCCAGCCTTCACAGTCACGACGTGCAGACCAGTTACGAATTTCAGAACAACACCTCGATCCTTCACGCCGCCCACTCCTGGCGTTTCGGCGTTCGATTGCGCGGCCAGCTGGAGAATAGCTACCTGCCGCAGAATTTCAACGGAACGTTCACGTTCGGTGGCGCTCTGGCGCCGCCGCTCGATGCGAACAATCGCGTCATACCGGGCCCGTTCATCCAGATCGATTCGATCGAACAGTACAGACGAACTCTGCTGGGCGCGCCCGGCGGAGGCGCATCGCAGTTCAGCATCTCGGGCGGAACTCCGGGACTCTCCGTGGGGCAGTTCGATCTGGGCGCGTTCGCCGGCGACGAATGGCGCGTGCGCTCGAACCTCACCCTCAACTTCGGGCTTCGTTACGAGACGCAGACCAATATTCACGACCGCCTGGATTTCGCGCCGCGCCTCGGCCTTGCATGGGCGCCGGGCGCGGGCCGGAACAAGACATCGAAGACCGTGATACGCGCCGGCTTCGGAATGTTTTACGATCGCTTCCCGCTCGCCGACACGCTGACCGCGCAGCGTTACAACGGCATCGTGCAGCAGCAGTACGTGATCTCGAATCCCTCTTTCTATCCGAACGTGCCTTCGCTCGCGTCGCTGGCGGCAAGCTCCATCGCCAGCCCCTCGACGCAATCGATTCAGGAAGTGGCGGCGGGTCTCCGGGCGCCGTATCTCATCCAGTCGGCCGTGACGGTGGAGCGCCAGTTGCCGAAGAATTCGACCGTCGCGGTGACATACACCAACGCGCACGCGCTGCACGAACTACGGTCGGCGGACATCAACGCGCCGTTTCCCGGGACTTATTCGGGGCCTGGCACCGGGGTGTATCCGTACCCCGGCAAGGGTCCGATATTGCTGATGGACTCGACCGGTGTGTACAACCAGAATCAGCTGATCGTCAACCTCAATTCGAAGTTGAATTCCGCGGTTTCTTTGTATGGCTCTTATGTGCTGAACAAGGCGATGAGCAACACCGACGGCGTTGGCACGTTCCCGGGGAACCCCTGGAGTTCGGCCGGCGACTACGGCCCCGCGGCAACCGATATCCGGCACAGGGTCGTGTTTGGCGGATCGATCAACACCCGCTGGAACATCCGGTTCAATCCGCTGATCAATTACCAGACCGGAGCCCCGTTCGACATCACGACCGGCGCGGACCCTTACGGTACAACTCTTTTCTTCGCGCGGCCGGGCATCGGGGCCGATCCGGGCAAGCCCGGACTGATCCAGACGCAGTACGGCTTGCTCGATCCCAATCCCGTTCCGGGCGAGAGCGTGCTCGGACGCAATGCCGGGCGCGGACCCTCGCAGATCTCGGTGAATCTGAGAATTACCAGAACCTGGGGATTCGGGGCGGAGCGTGGCGCGAGCGGCGCGGGGTAGGGTGAAGCCGCCCCCCGCGGGAACGGGGGGGGTGTGGGGCCCCCACCCCCCCCCCCCGGGGTGTTTTTGTGTTATCGCCCCCCGCCCCCCGAGTACCCGAGCGCCGGCCTGTCGATTCGCAACCTTTTAAACCACACCAATCCGGGTCCGATAATCGGTAACATCACCTCGCCCCTGTTCGGCAATGCGAATCAGGTCGCCGGGTTCCCGAACGGAGAGGGCTTCTCCGAAAACGCCAGTAACCGGCGCCTCGAATTGCAGATGCGCTTCACGTTTTGAAGCGCTACTTTGACCGCTACAAAGCGAACTCGCGGCCCTCAGCCAATGCTACCCTTAACGCCGACCTCACTCTGCGGTGTTTCACCAGCCCCATCAGCGAAACGAAACGGTTCACCACCGCGGGAAACCTCTTGCCCCACAACTCGTGGATCGATTTCACGATTCCTTCGTCGGTCAGATAGAAAACCCGGTCGCTCCAGCGCGTCCAGCCCATGGCGTGCCGCGGATCGTCTTCCAGAATGTCGCACATGTTTTCGAGAATCCGCATTTTAATCGAATCCCGATATTGCGGCAGGAAGAGAATATCGCTCCAACCCTCGTTTCGCACCTCCGCCGCAAACTCGGCAAACGAACCCGCGTTCGTCAGATTCACACAGGCATTGGGTTCGCGCCCGTGGCGGTCGCCCCCGGACACCATCGGCAATCCGAATCTCGCCGCCAGTTGCACGGCCTTCCGGTTCTCGCTCCAGGGGCGCAGGCCATTCAGTTCGAGAGCATGGATGAAGGGCCGGAAGGCCTGGAGGAACGCGCCCAGGCACTCGGCATGGATCGCCTCCCCCACGTGGGTCTCATCCCACATCGGGTGATTCAGGACGATCAGCGACTCCTTCGCCGCGCCCAGCCATTCCAGTATCGGCCCGATGCGCGACATTGCGGGCGCTTTGGTGAATCCGTTCATCGCCCCGGTCATTTCCTTCGCGCTGTCCGGCGGAAGGTTATGCACGCCCAGGTGGAAGAAGGTCTGGCGAAAGGGCACTGTCCATTCGATCGAGATGGGGGAATCGCGCATCGCTTCGAGCACGTGCAGGTGCAGGCATGCATCGATGTTGTCGTGATCCGTGATCGAAACCAGCGCATCCATTGAGAGCATGCGTTCGATTTGCTTTTTTTCGACATCCACCGCCTGACGAGGCGAAAGCGGCGGCGTCCACCATGCTCGCCTCAGATCCAGGTCGCGGCCTTTCAATGCGCGATACTTTGCCTGCTGCTTCCGGATCGCCCCGGAAAGCCACGGAGTGTTCGCGGTCGCCCTCTCGATGAAATCGAGCGATTCTCGCGAATGCAGCGTGTGACCGTGGAGCGATACTCCCGTTCGAAACGGCGGAACGGAATCCTTCTGCCAGTAATAGTGCACGCGCGATGTTTTCACGTATTCTCCTTTGATGTTTTGAAGGCAAACCGGATCGGCGGCGTGTCCGCCTTGACAGCCGTCTCGAATGTCAACCGCAGGAACGGCTTTGCCTGATACTCGAAACGAAGCGGCGGCGCTTGTTCCGCGCCCTCTTCGTACCAGAGGCGGAAGGGCGTTCTCTCGCCCGTGCGCTTTTCGGTCAGGATGGCATTGAGGCGCATCGCGGCGCCCGCGGGATGAATCAGCTTTCTCCCCGAAAAATACGCGGTGGCGGTCTCGTCTCTTTCCTTTTGCGCGTCGAGTTGAAATTGTTTGCCGTTGAAGACAAGACAGCCGGCGGTGCGGGGGCGCGTATCGAGCATGGCCCGGCGCACCGTATAGAGAAACGTCGCGGGCGGCTCCGCTCCGGATGGCGCCGGCTGTTGTTCCGCACCGGCTCCGGCGATCGTTTCAACGCGCGCGCTTTCGACAAGCCGCGGAATGTCGCGCCACGTATAGCGGCTGGGGAATTCGAGCCGGTCCACGCGAAAAGCGAAATTCCCACGCCTGCCGTACCCTTGCGATGCGATGTAGGGAACCATGCCGCCGGATCTCTCCAGCGCGCGCTTCGCCTCGTCGAGATTTTTCTCCTGAGAAGTGGTCATGAATGCGAGCCACGCGCACTCGGCGGGGCGTCCGGGCCGTTCCTCGACCACGGCTTCCTGAATGAAGCCAAGCCGGTTAAGCCCGCGCGCGTTCTCAGGATAAGAGCCCGCTCCGAACTGGATCGAAAGCGTGCGGCCCGCTTCCTCAACCACTGCGTATCCGCTGCCAACACAGGTTTTCGAAACCAGCGGAATGGAAAACAGCGTAACGGTGGCGCTCGCCATGTATCTTCTGACCTCGGCGCTGCTGACCTCGGCGCTGCCGCCCTCCCCGGAATTCGCGTCGAGCAGGCGATCGATATCGAACTCATTTCTCCCCCTTGCGCCTGGGATTAAGGCCGCAAGAGCCCTGGACAACAGACCGCTGCCAGTGAGCGCCAGGATGTGCCGTCTTGTTTTGCACATGCCCCAGGATATCGGGGCTACCTTACGAAACGATCAAAATCAGGACACATTTTGAGGATCTTTTGTTTTACATTCGGACTGTTTCGCGGCCGCGCGAGTCGCCGGGTGTCGAATAGCTTCGCGCCGCGATTGTTCCCGTAACTTGTTCGCCATGCGTCGCGGCATGGAGTTCGCGATAGAGCTGCAGATAGCGATCCGTGACATCGGGCCAGCGATGCCGCTCCGCCGTTCTCCGCGCCGCCGCCGTTTTGACGGCCCGCTCCGCGGGACTCGCGCTCACCGCGGTCACCGCATCGGCGAACGCGGCGGGCGTGGCCGGCGCCGGCCATGCGTTCGACGTGTTGGCGTACGACGTCACGCCGCCGGCGTTGGGCGCCACCAGCGCCAGGCCCGCGGCCATCGCCTCCAGCGGCGCGATGCCGAAAGGTTCCCGCGGGTTCGGATGGACGAAGACATCCGCGTTCGCGTAATAGTCCGCGAGCGTCTCGCGATCGGCGACATGGCCCAGAAAAGTGACATGCCGCAGACCTGAAGCCGCGCATTCGCGCCGCAATGTGTCGAGCAGGATTCCGGTACCGGCGATCGCCAGCCGATAGATCGCCGGATCGAGCCGCGCCATCGTTTCAATCAGCAGAGACAGGTTTTTCTCCGGCACAAGGCGGCCCGCGTAGAACAACACGGTCGAATCCTCTCCGCCCCGCACGAGCTGGAGCAGCCGCCGCCGGATCGCGGGAGACTTTCGCTCCGGCGTGAAGCGGTCGCAGTCGACGCCCATGGGAGCGATCCAGATGCCGCGCCGCACTTTATGACCGCGCGAGGCGCGAATCAACTCCTCGGCGGTGTGCTCGGACACCGTGATGTGGTGATCGAACATGGGGAAGTAAATCCATTTCATGTACCACTCGCAAAAACGCCTCCCCGCGGAGCCCGGGGTGAGATACGCCGCCACGTTCTCGTCCATGCGCTCATGGCTCATGCCCACGACGGTAGGCCGCACGCGCACGCCAGGCAAGCGGCGCGTTCGCAGCAGCCCGGCAAGGTAGGGCAAAGCATATTTGTCCGAGACTTCGACCAGATCGGGGCGTTCCTCGTTGACGATGCGCTGCAGGGCCGTTCGCGGGAACAAATAGCGGTGGGGAAGGACCAGGCGGTATTCCGGATTGAGTGGAGCGCGCGGCGCTTCAATGTGGTAAATGCGGCCGAAGCGCCCCGCTTCCTCCACGCCGGTCGCAGCGCCGGGCACCACAAGGCGCATGAAGTGACCTTCGCGGTTGGCCGCTTCAAACAACGCCCGGTAAAACGTTCCAATGCCGCCCGATGAGGCATGCCAGCAGTTCGTCAGGTGAAGAGTCTTCAAACCGTTTCGCCTCGCAGGGATTTGAGAACCCACAGCGGCACTATGGCCACGAACCCCGCCACCACCCGGGGCATCGCGCGCAGGTCCTGACCGAGCGACGCGCCGTTCCGCCCCACCACCATCGTGCCCCGCCGCATCGCGTACAAATTGAACAGCGTGGAGACGACGGTAAAGCTCATCGACGAAATAATGCTGGTCTTGAGATTTGGCGTGTGGCGCAGCCAGTGCACCAGGAACTCGAGCGAATGAGACGAAAGCGGCAGCAGGATCATCGCCGCCACCGCACCGTGCCATTCCGGTTCCGTTTCGCCCAGCGTCTGCGTCACCGCGCCATAGAAACCGGACGTGAAAGCGCGGTAAAGCCATTCGGCGAGCATGGCTCCCACCGCCGCCCGCCAGCCGGCCGCGAGGTTGGCCAGCAGGAAAATCAAGCCACGCACCACCGAGCTGAAAAATGCCGATTTCCAGTTCCAGCGCCGGACCAGGTTGGCCGGCCTGTCAATCAGACTGAGTAGCGCTTCGTGGAGCGTCATCGCGGGTTTCGTACGCGATGATACCGTTCCAAACTTTGCAATCGGATGTCGGCTTGCCGCAGAAACGGTGAAAAAACCTGGCGCTAACGCCGCTGCCGGACGAACGTCCCGGGCACTTCCCTGACGGTCGGAAACGTCTTCGAAATGTGATCGTGCCAGGTCAGACTCTCTTCATCGGCCACGGCCCACAGCAGCCCCAGGCCGCCGGAGCAGAAGCTCAGCCAGGACGACGCGAACCGCAGAGCGCGGCTGCGCGCATCGAGCGGAAAGCCATCGAATGTGATGAGCTGAAGGTCCGCAAAGCGCATCCCGGCGGTTTCCCTGCCGGCAATCGCCCAGATCAAACCGTAGAACATCGCGACCAGCGCCAGCACGGCGCCCAGCCCGAACCACAGCATTTTGCCCGCGCCGAAGCTCCCGCCCATCGCCTGGAAGGTCACCACAATCGTCCCGAATCCGAGCGTGACCAGCGCTGCGTCGATCGAGGAAGCGATGAAACGGTGGGCCGGCGTCGCCACCGGCCGATCGCAGAAGACCTGCGCATCGACGTCCGTCTTGAGCTTGCGCCCCTTCGACGGCGCCGCCGGTATGAAATCGAGCGTTCCCTGCGTCTCTCCACCGAGCGTATCGGAGGGTTTTCGCGATCCGCGGGGCGCGGGCGAGGCTTTGCGGACGCCGGCGGCGGGAGGAGTGGCCCGCGGCGGCGGTTCGGGCGCGGCGGCGCGCGTCTCCGGTAATCGAACCGTTTCCGGCAATCGGACCATGGCGCGGCTTGCGGCCTGCCGCACCAGTTCGTCGAAGGGAATTACGTTCGGCGCGCTGCCCGAGGGCGCGTACGCGGTGAACAGGGCTTGCTGTCCCGTAGCCGCCGGCGAAGCGCCCCGCGCCGCGAGAAACTCTTCGGTGGTGTCGCCGTTCAGCATCGGCGCCACCGCCAGCGCGTTCGCGCCGGAATAGCCCGGAGGCGCCGCAATCACCGTTCCGCTCAATCTCCGCCCGCAGCGCAGACAGCGATGATCGTCCTCACCATTTTCGAAACCGCAACTCTTGCAGTGCATCTATTTCTCTTCGCCTGCTGCTCTTTGTCCGTGCTCTTGCCCGGGCTCTCCCGCCCGCGCCTTCCGTCCCCGCCGGACCGGGGACCGGCAGGCTCTTTTTGCCCGCGGGTTGCGACGTTATTTATGCCGTGCTACGGTTGCGAATTGAAGCCACATCTCCCCGCGCGCCCTACTCCTCTGAGTAACATAAACAACGTTGCTTGTCACGGAAAAATTCTCATGCGATGTTGGATTCTCAGCCTGCTTGTATTCGGGCTCACGCAAAACGCGTTACCTCAATTAAGCAGCACGCCCGATCAGCCTCCCGCGCCCCCTCCGAAGAACGAGGCGACCGCGGAGCGCCCCGATTTCAGCGTCAAAATTCCGCGTCTCAACGCCCCCCTCCGGGGCGACTACGATATTACGTCCGATTTTCAGGAATCGGAAGGCGGGGTCTACCATCTCCACGGGCACGTCGTGGTCGAGCTTTACAACGCCACTTTCAAGGCCGACGAAGCCGAGTACGACGAAAACACGAAGACTTTCAAGGCGCACGGCAACGTCTATTATCGCAACTACGACCAGAACGAGGTGATCTACTGCGACCGCGCCGAGTACAATACCGACACCTCGACCGGTACGTATTATCACGTCCGCGGGTACACCAAAACCAAAGTTGTGGCGCGCCCCGGTATGCTGACCACACAGGAACCGTTCTACTTCGAGGGCGCATATGCCGAGAAACTCGAAGACAAATACCTGTTGCACGACGGCATCATCACCGACTGCCACATTCCCCATCCCTGGTGGATACTGAACAGCAAGCTGTTCGATATCGTTCCAGAGGATCGCGCCATCGCCCACAACGCCGTCTTCCACATTCGCGGCATTCCGATCTTCTTCTTCCCCTATTTCTACAAAGCGCTCAAAAAAGAGCCTCGCAAGAGCGGCTTCCTGACTCCGGAAGCGGGACACAGCTCGCAGTTCGGGTACTTCGTCGGCGCGGGGTACTATTGGGCCATCAATCGCAGCTACGACCTGCAGTATCTGGCTACGGACTACACGTCGCGCGGCATTGCCCACCATGCCGATCTGCGCGGCAAACCCTCGCAGAAGAGCGACTTCGACCTGATCGTATACGGCGTGGACGATCACGGGATCACCTCGAACGGAGTCACTTCCAAAGCGCCGGGCCTCAGCATTACCGGAGTGGGAAAGGCCGATCTCGGCGATGGCTGGAGCGTGCACGGGAGTCTCGATTACCTGAGTTCGTACCTGTTCCGCCAGACCTTCTCCGCTTCCTTCAACGAAGCCATCTACTCCTCTACCAATTCCGTCGCCTTCCTGACGAAACGGTTCGACTATTACACCTTCGACACGGTCGTTTCGCGCAATCAGAACTTCCTGAGCGTGACGGAGGGCGATACCGTCTCGATCCGCAAGCTGCCGGAGTTCGATTTTTCCGGGCGCGACCGGCAAGTGACCCCGGATGCCCTTCCCCTCTGGCTCTCCTTCGACGCGAGTCTGGGTCTCAACCATCGCGTCGAATCGACGGTTCAGCCCGATTACTACCAGACCAGCCAGTTCACTTCCCGCGGCGATCTGGAGCCCTCCGTGACGTCGTCCTTTCACTGGCAGGGCTTCGACATCGTGCCCAGCTTCACCATGCACGAGACGTTCTACAGCCAGAGTCTCGTCAACAGCACCGTGAGCAACGCCCTGCTGAACCGCACGGCGCCGGAGGTGAACGTCGATTTCGTGCTCCCTCCGATCGAACGCATTTTCGAACGGAAAACGTTCCTGGGCGACAAGCTCAAGCATGTGATCGAGCCGCGGATCACCTACGACTACGTGAGCGGCGTGAACGACTTCCTCAATACGCTCCGGTTCGACCAGACCGACCTGCTGGCGGACACGAATCAGGTCGAGTTCGGCCTCACCAACCGCCTTTACGCGAAGAAGGGCGATACCGTAACCGAGGTTCTGACCTGGGAACTCTACTACGAGAGATATTTCAATCCCACGTTCGGCGGCGCCCTGGTGAACGGCGCGCGCAATGTGCTGCTCCCGGGAATCGATCTGACAGGCTACACCTTTCTGTCCGGTCCACGCAACTACTCGCCCATCGTATCCGTGGTGCGGATCTCTCCGCGCAACGGCGTGGGCATTCGCTGGCAGGCGGACTACGATCCGCTTCTTCACCGGCTCGTGAACAGCATGTTCTCCACCGACCTGCGGATTAAAAAATACTTCGTTTCCGTGGGAAGCAACCTGTCGAACCCGAACCTCGCGATCGTTCAGCCCGCAAATCAGCTCACATCGCCGTTCGGTTATATCGCTCCGCCCGCAAATCAGCTCACATCGCAGGCCGGCTATGGCGATCCGAACCGCAAGGGCTGGAACGCCGCCGTGTCGACCGTATACGATTTTCACCTCGGCTACCAGCAATTCGCCATCGCGCAGGTGACCTACAACACCGATTGCTGCGGCCTGAGCTTCGAGTACCGGCGCTTCGATTTCGGCGCCGTGAACGATACGCAGTATCGCGTGGCGTTCTCGATCGCCAATATCGGAACGTTCGGCAACCTGAAGAAACAGGAACGGATTTTCTGAGAGGGCAGCCACGGCTCGCCGTCCCGCTACAATTGAATTACCGATGACAGTCGAGATCGAAGGAGTCACCCTTCACCTGGCCCATCCCGATGAACTGCCTGTCCGCTGGGTCGGGCAGGAAGAGCTGATGCGGCACCTGCTGGCCGCCTGGATGGTCGTGACCGAGAGCGATGTTCCCATGAGCCCGCGCCTGATCGGCAAGCCGGGCGTCGGCAAAACCACGCTCGCTTATGCCGCGGCCAAACGGATGGGGCGCGACGTGTTCATCATGCAGGCAACGCTCGACACCCGCCCGGAAGACCTTCTCATCACCCCGGTCATCGAAGGCGCCGGCCGCTTGCGCTACGTGGCGTCGGCGCTGGTGAGCGCCATGATTCTGGGCGGCATCGTGATTCTGGACGAGGGCAATCGCATGAGCGAGAAGAGCTGGGCCAGCCTTGCCCCGCTCCTCGATAACCGCCGTTACGTCGAGAGCATCGTCGCCGGCGTGAAGATCAAAGCCCACCCGCATTTCCGGCTGGTGACGACCATGAACGACGATTCGTCCACCTTCGAATTGCCCGAGTACATCCATTCCCGTCTGCAACCGCAAATCCTGATCGATTTTCCCGAAAAAGACGAGGAATATCAGATACTTAAGGAAAACCTGCCCTTCGCGGAAGACCGCATTCTCGAATACGTGACGGACTTCCTGCAGCAGGCGCACGCCGCCGACGAGCGCTACAGCGTGCGCGACGGCATCAACATCGCGCGCTATGCCATCAAGCTCAGAAGCCTCGCCACCGGCATCGAGCATGAGAAACACGCGCTCGAAACGGCATTACTCGAGACGTTGGGCGAGGAGGCTTTAAGATATGTCCGGCGACAGCGGGTTACTTCCTGAACCAGGCCCGCCTGAAGACGTCTCAAGCCTGCGGCGCGGGCGCTTCGCCTATCTCCCGGTAGTGCCGGGGCGCCTCGAGTTCGCGCTCGAAGTCCGCCGCCGGATACTGGCGGACCGGCCCGCGGTCGTCGCCATCGAACTGCCCGAGACCCTCGAAGAAGCGTATCTCGAAGCCATCCAGCGCCTCCCTCAGGTTTCGATCGTCTTCTATCGCGACTCTTCCCAGGGGGAAATGGAACAAGCCGTTTACGTGCCCATTGAGCCGGCCGATCCGTTTGTGGAAGCGATCCGCAGCTCGCAGGAGGTGGGCGCGCAAATCGTTTTTGCGGACCCCGATTCCTGCGAACGCCCGCACCTGCCGTGCGCCTACCCGGACTCTTACCCGCTCACCCCCACTCCGCTCTGCCAGTACGTGGAAGCCTATCGCCTCTATCCGCAGGAGCGCACCGCCGAAC
>VFSW01000586.1_pt1 | contig 53488 bp, 31 predicted proteins | sample 5358111 | NCBI WGS metagenome assembly VFSW01 (sample SAMN11554181, study PRJNA540505) | mine drainage metagenome | isolation source: sediment from site ElyBrook_90M | place: USA: Ely Copper Mine, Vershire, VT | collected 2017
GGTATGGAGTTGCCGTCCCAACTGCCGAAGGCCGAGGTGAAGCTTCCGGTGCTGGCGCGCGTAAAGGAACCCGTAAGGAGGTTGCCATAGTTGACCGCGACCTTTGCGGTGCCATACTCATACGCTCCGCCGTCGAGGAATGCGACGTCGAGTCCAGCTTGCACAACCGTCTTGTTGTTCAGTTCGTAAGCAAAGCCGAATCTGGGGCCAATGTGTCCCCAGTGAATATCGGCGCGAGTGTACCCCGAGCAGCCAGCGCAGTCGCCGAACTTGGTAGCAGACCCAGCAATGCTGGTGCCCGGAAACGTTCCCGGCTTGTTCTGATCGAAGAAGACGATCAGGTTGTTGTTTTCGGTGAACGGAACCTGGATGTCCCAACGAAGGCCAACGTTGAGGGTGAGCTTTGGCGACAACTTGATGTCGTCCTGAATGTACGGTGAAATGTCCCGGTTGCGAAGACGCAGTTCCTGGGAATTGCTGCGGTTTGCCGAATCGGGAAGTCCAAGCAGGAAGCTGGCAAATGCGCTGCCGTAGTTTCCAAAATTTGGGTCGGTTGGATTTTGCACGGAGGTCGTGCGCTGGCTGAAAGCGAAGTGTCCGCCTTCAGTCTGCTCTTCGTTGTCGTCCTGGTAGGAACGGCGATACTCACCGCCGATGTTGAAGGTGTTACGTCCCTTCGTCCAAAGCCAGTTGTTGACGATGGCGACTCCGAGCTTACGGTTGATGGATTGGTACCAGGACCCGCTCGTACCCCAGCTGGTGGGAGTATGGAGGCCGTCGAAGGTGATGTTCGGCGGAATGTTTTCAGCTTGAACGGCTGGGAAACTATACCCCTTGGTGATGTTGTACTGGTTGTTGATTTCGCCGATCCAGCCTACGCCTGCCGTCATCACGAGATGGGATGAAAGGGCATTGTTGTAGTTCAACAGGAATACGCTGCCGAGAGAGGGAAAGTACTTCATGCTATTGAGCGGATTCGGAGCTTGAACGATGGGTTGATAGTCAAAGCCATAGTTGCTAAAGCTGTTCCGCCATTGGCTGTAGTGGATGCTCTGCTTCTGCGTGAGCGTCTGATCGACTGTGAATCCCCAGACATGCTGAATCGTGGGGTTGATGAACGGGACAAAGCTCTTGTTGCTGTCCAACCCGCCAATGCCGCTCCCTTGACGATCGGGATTGGGGATGGAGGGAATCAACAACGCCGAGTTGGCGCTGATGCGACTTGGGCAAATGACGTTGAGCACACCATTGCATTGAAACTGCTGCCCGGTGAGCGGGTCGTAGATGGGAATCACGATTTGATTGCCGGCGTGGTCAAGTCCTACGAAGTCACTGAAATCGCCGGTCTTTTCCTGAGCCGTCGGAACCGTCCCGGATTGCGTGTTCTCGTTGTTCTGCTTGTACCACTCCTGGCTGTAGTAGCCGAACGTCTTGTTTCGTCCGTCGTAGACGTGGGGAATGCGGATTGGCCCGCCAACGCTGAAGCCGTAGTTGTTCTCGTGGTCCGTGGGCGGTTTGTTGGCCTTATTGGCTGAATTCCATGCCGGGCCATTAAAGAAACCAACCGAGTCAAAGAAGCTGTTGCGGTTGATCTCGAACAGATCCCCATGGTATTGATTCGTGCCGGACCTCATCTGGTACGTAAGGGCGCCTTGGCCGAGGCCGTATTGGGCGGAGAACGTGGAGCGCTCCACGCGATACTCCTGGACCAGTTCGAAGGGAGGATTGAAATTTGTCGTGTACCCTTCTGTCTCAGGTTGTGGCGCGGGGATGCCGTTGTACATGATTTCCTGCTCGAAATCCACGCCGCCGCTGACGCGGTGAGAAAAGGTGTTGCCCGTGGTTCCGGGGGACGCGAACTGCAGTTGATCGATCTGGCGTCCGCGGCCGGATACCTCTACTGGCAATGCCGCGACGACAACAGGCTCGATGGTGCTGCCCAGTTCGGGCTGGGTCGTGTTGAGTGCAATCTGGTCGGCGGTCACCTGGACGGTTTCAGTTGCCGCGCCCGGGGTGAGAGCGAAGTCGATGGTTGCCGTCGTGCTGACCTCGACGGGAATGTCCTTCTGAACCGCCTTCTTGAACCCAGAGCCTTCAATAGCCACGCTGTATTTGCCTGGGATCAGGCCCCTGATGGCGTAGGTACCCGAGCTGCTCGTAACGGCATGGCTTGCAACCGAGGTGTCCTGGTTGGTGATGGTGACGTGGGCGCCTGAAATCGTAGCTCCGCTTGTATCTGTGACGGTGCCTGTGATGCCGGCGCTGGCCTGTGCTAAAGCAGCCTGAGGGGCCAACGATAAAAGGCATCCGATTGCAAATGCGATTGCGAAAGCAACGCTTGCGCCCGTAAATGAACGGCACACACGGTTTCGCACCTTGAGTGCAGTGAAGTGTCTCACGAGGTCTCCTGGCAAACTTGGTTAGTTCAATCTGTGACCGGGGAATTGGGGAACACCAAGGCTCTTGTTCTGGCCCGATTGTTCATTTGTGGAATCGATACCATTTTTTGGTAACGATTGCATTGGGCGCAAATATACGTGTGACAAATTTGCACTGTCAAGGTTTTTTTGTAAATCGTGAATTGTGCTGGCTCGTTCGGAACGAGAAGATGCCAAGCCAAATGGGGTGCAAGGGAAGGCGCAAGTAGAGCACAGCCAGATGCTATTGAACTCAATGTTACACCGGAATCATCGACCGGCATCGTCACGATGAGTGGATTTGTCCCGCGCGCCGGTTTTTCGCTGTCCGCTCACCTCACGGGCGTTATAGACATGCAGCCTTTTGGCGCCGCAGGCTGTGCCAAGGGGACAGCCGTTGAGGGCTCGTCGACCTAAACCTGGCGATCACCCTCGACGAAACGAGCGGGAACCGTGAATGACCGCGGCGCTGGCACGGTACCTTCGGGCCTTCGTGGAGCCCGCTCGTTCGAACGGATAGAGAGGCTGACGGATCCGATGAGCAGAACCCGCTTGCTCATTTGCGTGCGCGTCATGGCGTACTCCGGGGAGAATCAGGCTCCGACGTCGGGATTTGACAGGGCTGGCCGCCACACATTGCGCCGGTAATACCCTTGCCCTCCGTGATAGTGAAGATACGATCAACATCGGGCAATTTAATGGTCTCCCTGGCCCCGGAGGGCCAATGGACTTCGGCCGTTCCCGCGTTCGTAGCATCGCCCAGACCGAAATGAAGCCTCTGATCGTTTGAGGAGGCGTAGCTGCCGCCGCTCAGCACGTCCTCTCGCTGGCGCAAGCCATTCGCAGTAAGGTAAACAGCCGCGCCCACCGCGTCGCGCGGACTCCGGGGACCACCCACCAGTTTGAGTGTCACCCAGTGGTGGTGATCGGCGCTGACGTTTTTCAGGAGTACCGGGGGGCCATCGATCGCGTTGATGATCACATCAATCTTGCCGTTATTGAAGAGGTCGCCAAACGCCGCTCCGCGCCCTGAGACGATCTGCGCCAGCCCCGAACCTTTGACCGCAGGAACTTCGTTGAACTTGCCGTTGCCGGTGTTACGGAAGAGCAGGGGCCGCTGCGCATACGACGTGCCCCAATCGAGGCGATCTGCGGCGGGATAGATGTGGCCATTAATGCACATCAGGTCAAGCCAGCCGTCGTTATCGTAATCGAGAAACCCGATGCCCCACCCCAGAAACGGGACTGAGACCTTACCGATGCCGGACTGCATCGACATTTCTGTGAAGGCAGCGCCACCTTCATTGCGAAACAGAAGTTTGGCCTCGTCGGAAAAGTCGCTGATCGCAAAATCCAGCAAACCGTTGTTCATGTAGTCGCCCACGGCGATGCCCATGGCGGCTACCTCGCGACCGTCTTCATTCAGTCCAAACCCTGATGCAAAACTGGCATCTTCAAACGTTCCATTTCCGCGATTGAGATAGAGGTAGCTCAATGTGGAATCGTTGGCCACAAGCAGATCCGGCTTGCCGTCGTTATTGACGTCGGCAAACACAGGGGTCAGACCGTAGTAGCGATTCACTTCGTCGGCAACGCCTGCCTTGACGCTTTGGTCGGTAAAGGTGCCGTCACCATTGTTGTGGAACAGGTGGTCGGGCTCGCCCTGCAGATTGCGCGGTCCACACATCACATGTTCTCCGCGGAACTCGCAGTAGGAGAAGCCCGTGGCCCTGGTTTTCTCATAAGGAAGATTGTCGCGGTCGAAGTGAACATAGCCGGAGACAAACAGATCGAGGCGCCCGTCGCCGTCATAGTCGCCCCACGTGGCGGCTGCGGACCAGTTGCCCAACGTGACGCCGGCCTTCTCCGCCATGTCGGTAAAAGAGCCGTCGTGATTGTTGTGATAGAGCCGGTTCTTGCCCCAGTTCGAAACAAAAATGTCGGGCCAACCGTCGTTGTCGTAATCGGCAATGGCCACACCGAAACCCCAGCGGTCATTGGTTACCCCAGCTTTTGCGGCCACGTCGGTGAAGGTACCGTCATGATTGTTGTGGAACAGGGCTGCGTGAGGGGGCTCTTGTTTGCCGTCAAGCGCGTTGAAGGTGGATCCGTTGACCAGATAGATGTCGAGCCAGCCATCGTTGTCATAGTCGATGAGCCCCACGCCTGAGCCGTTGGTGTCGATGATGAGCTTTTTGTCGGCCGCGCCCATGACGTGGGTCCAGCCGGAGAGGCCGGCAGCCCGGGTCATATCGTCAAAGACCACCGGACCTGAATCTACAAAACCGGTCGCGGTGATCGGCCGTTTGACGGAGTCGCGCGCTGGCCCGGAGGCGGCGCCGGCCGAGTCGCGTCCCGCTTGCGACCGATGGATTACGGGGTCTTCAGGCTTTGATTGCGCAAAGGACGGACTCGGCAAGAGAATGAACGCGATCAGGACACCTGACAGAACGCTACGAACAAATAACAACGAGAGTCCTCCGCGGCTTGAAGTGTATCGCAATCGGTGTCCCAGGCTGGCGGCAGCGCTCTGCAATCAGGCCAACGCGCGGCAAATCGGAGGGTGACCTGCACCCCCATTGAGGTATCGTTTCTGGCCATTATGGCGGTTGTGGTATCGTTTCCATCATTGCGTTTGTCGTGATATTATTCGCGGCGATGTCTCGATTGTGGCGCGAGCGGTTACAGGATTGCCCGGCGCGCTGCGAGAACCGGGACGAGAACCCAGGACGAAAACCAGGAGAGGTCGAATGAAAATTGTTTCTGACGTTGGAGTTTGCAAGCGGGCATGGAGTTCAGCCTTCCCTGCGCTGATTCTGTTGCTTTCCATGAGTGGGGTGCCCGGCCAGTTGCAGGCTCACGCGCAGACGGCGATGCAGGCTGCACAGATTGTAAAATCGCTCAGTGAGCCTGCCCATGCGGTAGTGGATCGTCTCTCGGAACTAAACCGGCTGCCGGCGGATGAATGGCGATACCACCCAGGCGACCTCGCCCACGGTGAGTCTCCGGATGTGGACGACTCATCATGGCAGGTAGCGAAGGCGCGGACGGAAACCTCGACGGAAGCTGTCTGGTTCCGGCGGTGGGTAGAAGTTCCGCAGAGCCTGCACGGATATGACCTGACAGGAGCCCGGATCTGGTTTTCGTTCAGAGCAGGCGCGAATGGGCCAATGCCGGAGATTGTCTATTTCAACGGACGGCGCGTAGCATTGGGCGACGACCTGGAGCCAATCGTCCTCTTCGACAATGCCAAGCCTGGTGAAAAGGTGCTGGTTGCAGTCAAGCTCTTAGCCACCGTGGACAAGAAGACCTTCTACAGCTCCGAGATGAAGATCGACTTCGCCGAGAACAGGCCAAATCCTGAAGATCTGCGGATTGAGATCCTCTCCGCGGCATTAATCATTCCGAGTATCTCAAAGGATGTCCCTGCAGATACGGCGACGCTTGAAAAGGCCGCGAGCGCTGTCAACCTGGCGGCACTGGACTCGAAGGATCAGGCGAAATTCGATGACTCACTGAGGCAATCTCAGTCAATCATGGAAACGCTTAAGCCTACGCTGCAGCAGGCTACCATGCACCTGACAGGCAACTCGCACATCGACGCCGCGTGGCTGTGGCCATGGACTGAGACGGTGGATGTGGTCAAGCGGACCTTCAGCACCGCGCTGCAACTGATGAACGAGTATCCCGACTATACCTACACGCAATCGGCGGCGCAGTACAACGCCTGGATCGCGGATAAATATCCTGAAATGAACGAACAGATCAAGAAGCGCATCAAGGAAGGGCGATGGGAGATCGTGGGCGGCATGTGGGTGGAGCCGGACTTGAACATGCCCGATGGAGAGGCGCAGGTTCGCTCGATCCTGGTAGGCAAGCGCTGGTTTCAAAAGGAATATGGCGTAGACGTGCGTATCGGATGGAATCCGGATTCTTTTGGATACACATGGCAACTTCCGCAGATCTACAAGAGATCTGGTATCGATTACTTTGTCACTCAAAAGACAGCGTGGAATGACACCAATCAATTTCCCTTCAAGTTGTTCTGGTGGGAATCTCCCGATGGCAGCAAGGTTCTGACTTACTTCCCACATGACTATGCCAATAACAATCTGAACCCGGTGCGGTTGAGCCGTGACTTCAAGATTGCCCGCGAACATACTCCGGGACTTACGGAGATGATGGACCTTTACGGGATCGGCGACCATGGTGGCGGCCCCACGCGCGCGATTCTCGACGAGGGCCAGCACTGGATGCAGGCGGACAAGATTGTTCCGAAGATGAAGTTCGGCACTGCGCAGAGTTACTTTACCGAGTTTGAGAAGAAGATCGTATCGGATCCGCGGACCTGGGACTACGATTCGATTGCAAAGGGGTACCAGCTTCCGCCGGCTCCTCCCGAGGGCAAGGTGGCGATCCCGACGTGGAAGAGCGAATTGTACTTCGAGTACCACCGCGGAGTGATGACTACGCAGGCCAGTCACAAGCGCAACATGCGCGATAGCGAAGAGTGGGCGCTGAATGCCGAGAAACTCGCTTCGCTCGCATGGCTGGAAGGAGACGCGTATCCGGGCGATGAACTGACCGACGCGTGGAAGAAGATCACGTTTAATGATTTCCATGATCTGGCCGCGGGTTCGGGCATCGGCATTATTTACAAGGAAGCGCAACAGGACTACGACCGGGTGCGCTGGGCGACCAACGAGATTTCGCAGCACGCGCTCAAGACGATTTCGTCCGAAGTCGACACACAGATCGCGAGTGGCGTTCCCGTCATGGTCGTGAACCCGCTTGCATGGGAGCGCTCTGGATCCGTAACGGTGAATGTGCAGTTGCCTGCAGCCGCCGCTGGCGGCGTATCTGTGCTCGATGCGACGAACCACGTTGTGCCGTCGCAGGTTTTGGAAACGAACGATAAAACCCATAGCTATCGGTTAGTGGTTGCAGTCGATAAAGTGCCATCCATGGGCTACAAGATACTCCACGTCGTTCCAGGTGCGAAGCCATTTGCGAGCGATCTGAAAGCCGAAGGGTTGACGCTCGAGAATGCCGTGCTGAAAGTTACTGTGGACCGGCAGACCGGCTGCATTACTAGCCTTTATGACAAGAAGACGAAGTTCGAGGCATTGGCGCCGGGGGCGTGCGGAAACCAGTTGCAGACGTTCAAGGATCTTCCCAAGCAATACGACGCGTGGAACATCGATCCCGGCACCCTGGACCACTTCACTCCCATCGAGAAGGCAGACTCCGTGGAGTTGATTGCCAAGGGGCCGTTGCATAGCGCGATTCGCGTGACGCACACCTGGCAAAGCTCAAAGTTTGTTCAGGACATCACCCTTGATGCAGGCTCCGACCAGGTGGATGTGGTAAACGACATCGATTGGCATGAAACACACGTCCTGCTGAAGGCCGCGTTTCCACTTGCAGCTACAAGCAATAAGGCAACTTATGAAATTCCCTATGGCACGATTCAGCGGCCGACCACGCGCAACAATAGCTGGGAACAAGCACAGTTTGAAGTGCCGGCATTGCGTTGGGCCGACTTGGGCGACGGACAGCACGGATTCAGCCTGCTGAACAACTCCAAGTACGGTTACGACGACAAAGACAACGTGCTGCGCATCTCCATGCTCCGCTCACCCACGTGGCCCGATCCAGATGCGGACCGCGGACATCAGCACTTTACCTTTGCTCTCTATCCTCACGGCGGCGACTGGAAGCAGGCGCTCACGGTGCGGCACGGATACGAATACAACTATCAGTTGAAGGCGATCCAGGTGCAGGCGCATAGCGGAAGTCTTCCAGCGGCGCATGCCTATGTCACCGTCAATCCGGAAAACGTAGTTCTTACAGCCCTCAAGAAGGCCGAAGATGCGAACGGATTGATCTTCCGCGTCTACGAGTGGGCCGGCAAGTCCGACGACGTTAAAATCCATGTGCCCAAGGGAGCTACGGGCGCAACAGTTACCAACCTGATGGAGAAACCGGAAGGCTCGGCACTCACCGTGTCGAACGACACCGTGACGGTTCCTATTCATCCCTACGAGATACTCACGGTGCGTGTCGACTATCCCCGGCAACAGTAAGATAATCGGTTCGCTTTAAAGAGACCGGCGGTCCTCTTCGAGGGGTCGCCGGTTTTGCCGTTTCAGGCGGGAGTTGGGTTGCAGCCGCATGAGCTGCGTTGGATGAGACGGGTCTCGAGCGTAACCTGGCGGGTGCGCTTGGAACGGACAGAACTTCCGGCATTGCGCCTTCCGAGCAGTTGTTCGAAGAGAAGCTCCGCGGCAATGCGGCCGATCTCTTCGACAGGCTGCTGAACGATACTGATGGAGGGCCGTACCATGGAGGCGAGTTCAAAATCGTCGAAGCCGAGTAGTGCGATCGTTCGGGGCACTTGAACGTTCAGCTTTTGCAGAACTTCGAAGGCATAAGTGGTGGTGCTATTTTTAAGGGTGAACAGGGCATCCGGCGGATTGACACCGGAGAGCATACTTTCAATGGCGTACTCGGCCGACTTATAGTCCTTCACCGAGGTATTCAGCGCGAAAAGCAGGCCGGCGGATTCGACAGCGGCACGATAGCCGCGAATACGCTCCTGAATCGTGAATATGGTGCTCTCGCCGGTAAGACAGACGATGCGTTTGTAACCGTGATCGATCAAGTGCTGGGTCGCATGCCGCGCGCCCTTAAAGTTATTGGTCACAACCGAGGCTATCGACGATTGGGCGATCGGGCGATCCACGGCCACAATCGGGATAGAAAGCCGATTCAGCAGGTCGCGGAGCGCCTGGCTCTTTGAATTAGCAGGCGCGATGATAAGCCCATCGGCCCGATGACTTATGAGAATATTCAGGTTTTCGATCTCGATATGAGGATCGTTATGTGAAGCGGTAACAATTAGCAGCGAGTCGTTGGCGCGCGCAACAGCCTCCGCCGCCTCAGCACAACTGGAAAAGAACGGGTCAGCGATGCTGGGAATTACCAGGCCTATCGTCCTGGTTCGATCACCTTTAAGAACGCGCGCAGCCTGATTGGGCATATAGCCCATGGCTTCAATCACCCGGCGCACACGAGCCAGGGTATTTGGACTTACACGATCACCGCCGTTGATGACACGGGAGACGGTGGTGGTACCAACGCCAGCTTCCCGCGCAACTTCACTGAGAGTCGGAGGTGTGCTTCTCTTTACCATGGTTGTGCCGCTTGAACTTGCCGCTGTGTCAATGTCTTATGTTACCCGAGACGATGGTTTAGCGCGTAAATCATCGTCGATGTCAGAGCCAGAAATCAACTTTGAGCTTCAATTTGTGTCGAGATAGTGTTCGCGAGTCGGCTGACTGACGATGGAAGCCTGGGCAATCGTTAAGGGCCAGACTTTCGACGTAGACTCTCTCATGAACCGGGGCCGATTTTAGCTCCCTATTTGGCGCTGCCGGGGAAAATGCAGCGCAGCGGGATGATCCTTTGCGCGACGAATTCGGTGGTCGTTGTTTTGCCAGGGGTGCAACCGATGACGCTTCATGCCCAATGATCTTCCACCATTGAAGGTGGTTTCTCAGGAGATATGGCGAAGGTTTGAAGCACGGTGTGTCGCAAACGTGTTCGAGGATCTGTGCAGTTTGTTGCGTAAGTTTGCAGGGCGCAGCGTTAACTTACGGCCATGATTCTCGACAGACAAACCTTGCAGAGGACGCCGGAACCGAGTACGTGCGGCGGCTACGACGGGTCCAAGCGCCGCAAGAGATCGAAGGCCCATACAGCTGTAGACAGGCTGGGCGTATGACGGCGATCGATGTTGCAGCGACCGACGAGCAAGACCGCGTGCAATAGCAGATGCTGGCGAAAGCTATTCGGGAGATCACCGGTGAATCAATCGAATTTGCCAAGCCGATCAAGGATATACCGGAGAAGAGGTAGTGCAGGCGGCTGAGAAGCACGATGTGCGGATGGAGTTCGTTAAACATACAGAGTCCAAGCAAGGATTCGTTCTCTTGCCGCGACGCTCGGTGGCGAGGCGCAGCATCGCATGGGCAGCCCTTTCTCCGCCTGGCTAAAGTCTACGAACAGCTTGGCAAAACCCTCGCGAGGCTACACGACCTCGCCTTCGCCATCCTTATGTTCGCGTCTCTCGTTCGACAACTCACGCGAGGCTAATGACAGACGTGGGTTTCGTCTTAGGACTGCCAAACTAGCATTGATGGTTGTTCCACGGTCGGAAGCTCGTGCTTCCGAGATTCCTCGAACGCCCCGCTGATTTTTTCAACGAGAAAGGAACACTGAGAGAAGTGATTGCATAAGTTGAATAGGATTGCGCTCCACCCCGGACCGGGAGCGCGTTTGGAGCAGAGAATGGAGCCATTGTCCGGATTGGCAGTTCATTGAATACCGCGATTGAGCAAAGTGGTATGATGCGAGCGAATCGAAAGAATCAGAAAGAGTACACATCGAAAATGCTCATTTCCAGAGTCGCCCTCCGCCTCGCCGCAGCTCTCATGATTGGACCACTATTTATGATCACATCCTCTCTTCCAGCGCAGCCCCCAACTGTCGGCTTTGACCCGGCCAGTAAAGTATTTCGGTTGGATGGCGATGGCGTCTCGTATGCCTTCGGTGTGAATCCGCGGGGAGAGTTGCAGCAGATCTATTGGGGTGGTCGGTTGGGTGCGGCAGACAGCTTTCCGCAGGCACAACCGATGCCGGAATGGGCTTCGTTTGACGCGTCGTATTCGACGACTCCGCAGGAGTACGCAGGTTGGGGTGGCGGGCTGTTTGTGGAGCCGGCGCTGAAGGTCACCTTCGCCGACGGAAACCGGGACTTGGTGTTGCACTACGAGAGTCACACGACCCGCGCAGACGGAATCGACGTGGTTCTCAAGGATATAGAACGCAAGATCTACGTAACCCTGCACTATACGATGGAGCCACAAAGTGGAATTCTGGCGCGGTCGGCAACCATCGAGAACCGCGAGGCACAGCCAGTAACGGTGGAACAGGCTGCGGCGGCCGCTTGGGCTCTGCCGCCCGCGCATTACATGTTGAATTACCTGACCGGCAGGTGGGCGGGCGAGTGGACGCTGACCCAGGAAACAATCGCTCCAGGGGCCCGCGTGATCGAGAGCCGGCGCGGAACCACCGGACATCAGGCGAATCCGTGGTTTGCTATCCAGGCAGGGAATACCGATGAGAATCACGGTGACGTGTGGTTCGGTGCGCTGGCATGGAGCGGCTCATGGCGCATTACCGTCGAACAGGATCAGCTTGATGCCGTGCGAGTAACGGGCGGCTTCAATCCGTTCGATTTCGGCTATGTATTGCATCCGGGAGAACGCCTGGAAACGCCGATGTTTTATGGAGGGTACGCGTCAAACGGACTGGGTGGGGCTTCGCGCAAGTTGCATCGGTTTGAGATTGATCATATTCTTCCGCACCGGGTAAGCGCAGATACGGCGCCGAAACCGAGACCCGTGATCTACAACTCATGGGAGGCAACCGAGTTCAGGGTGGACGAACCGGGACAGATGGCGCTTGCTGAGAAGGCTGCCGCACTGGGCGTAGACCGCTTTGTAATGGACGATGGCTGGTTTGGCCAGCGGAAAGACGATCACGCAGGCCTCGGCGACTGGTATGTGAACCAGCAGAAATTTCCGCATGGACTGAAGCCACTAATTGACAAGGTTCACTCTCTGGGAATGGATTTTGGCCTGTGGGTTGAGCCGGAGATGGTCAACCCCGATTCGGATCTGTATCGCAAGCACCCCGACTGGGTGTTGAACTTTCCGGGCAGGCCGCGTTCGGAGCAGCGCAACCAACTGGTATTGAATCTAGCCCGGAGCGATGTACGTGATTACGTACTTGGATTGCTCGACAAGCTGCTTACGGAAAACGACATTGCATTCTTGAAATGGGACTACAACCGCAACTGGAGCGAGCCTGGATGGGACCAGTTGCCGCCTGCGGAGCAGAAGAAAGTCTACGTCGAGTTCACGCGCAATCTTTACAGCATTCTAGCGGAGCTCGGACGCAAACATCCAAAGGTTGAGCTGGAGTCGTGCTCGGGAGGCGGTGGGCGAGTGGACCTGGGTATTCTGCGCTATGCGGACGAAGTGTGGCCCTCAGACAACACAGATCCGTTTGACCGGCTGACACAACAGGATGGATTTACCTACGCTTATACGCCGCAAGTGATGATGGCCTGGGTGACGGATTCACCGCACTGGCTCAACAAACGTTCGACGACGCTGAGCTACCGGATGCTGAGCTCGATGCAAGGCTCGCTGGGCATTGGCGCCAACATCGCGAAATGGAATGGCGAAGAGATGGCAACGGCAAAGAGACTGATTGCCGCGTACCACCAGGTGCAGCCAACGATCGTGCAAGGTGAGTTGTATCGGCTGATTTCGCCGCGCAACGGCAGCGAATTTTCAGCCACGCAGACGGTGAGCCGGGACAAGAGCCAGTCAGTCGTATTCGCGTTCGTTCATTCCACCCAGGAAGGGCGCCTGTTTCCGATCCTCAGGTTGAAGGGGCTGGACCCGGCGCAGGAGTACTCACTGAGTCCGATAGAAGGAAAGGCACGCGCTGGAACACCGCAAGTGGCCAGCGGGGCATGGTGGATGAATCACGGGCTGGAAATGAACGAGGGATTCCGTGGAGATTTCCAAGGCGCGGCGTTCCGGTTGGATCGCAAATAAGACTTCGATGTCGCCGGCGCCTTCCCTCCGAAAGACGCCGGCGACATACAACCTAGAGATCTTCCTGTGTCGTCGGCTTCAGTGTGAAGGAGACCGTTTGCGATCCCAGCCGCGGGTGTTTCGCTGTCAGTCGCACAGCACCCGGCGTCTCCTCGGCACGGACCCAAACCGCGCAAGTGCCGCCGATCAGGGACAGCGGATTGTCTCCAATCAGCTTAGCGGGTCCCTCCAACGTAAAGGCAATTGGATCGTTTGCGAAGGTCCGCATGGCCCCGAACTCATCGGTGACGCGCACGACGATGCGCGTCGTATCTGCTCCGTCGGCCACCAAATCATGATCGTCCGGGAGTAAAGCGAGTTTGCGGTCGACGCCGCTGCCCGAGACGGTCTTCGAGATGACCATTTTTCCGTTGATGTACCCGTCCATACGCAGATCGCCCCAACCGAGGCGCACCTCTTTGAGGTCGAGCTTGGTCATGTCCTGTATGAAGGGGGGATACTTCAAGTGGCTGAACTCCGTGCGGTCGGGATCGACTTCCGCGATGGGAATCCATGGGTTGCCTTCGACGCTGCCGGCGCGCGCGAAGAGCTTGATGTGATCACAGTTTGAACAGAACACCGCCTTGGTAAAGCCGACGGATTCGTCGCCGCGCGCCCAATGAAAGGCCGGCTCCAGCACGATTTCTTCTGAAGGTTCGCACTGCGATTTATAGAAGCCGGCGGCCGGTTTGGGCTCACGGAAGATGTCCGTTACCCCGTGATAGCAGATGCGATCGCCAGAGCCAAAGTTGGCGTGCGTGTTGTAGTCGAATGCGCACCAGCCGATGCCGCCAGCATATTGTGGATCGGAAGCGAGCTGATTGTGAATGCGCGCGTGACGAAGGGTGTGCTCGCGTTGGCGTTCATTGTCGTCGGTTGTCTTGGTTGGGAAGGTGTGCCCGACGAATTCGGTATTGAGGTAGCGTGGATGATTCGGCGGTTTGAGCGGAAACCCGAAGTCGTTCATCGTGAAAACGTCTTCAAGGAACTCGGATTCCTGGAAATAGCGGATACCGCCTGTCTGCCGCGAATCGTCGAGGGCATGTGCCAGTGCATTGGTACGCACATAGAAGCTGTGATCGTCGAGGGACTCATTGATGCGAACTCCCCACAGAATGATCGAGGGATGGTTCCAGTCGCGGCGAATCATGCGGCCGACATTGTCGATGGCGACCTGCTTCCACGGTTCATCGCCAATGTGTTGCCAACCGGGAATCTCTTCCAGCACGAGCAGGCCAATCTCGTCGCATCGATCGAGGAAGTGACGCGATTGGGGGTAGTGGGAAGTTCGAACGATGTTGCAGTGGAGATCCTTGCGCAGGATATCGGCGTCTTTACGCTGAACACGCCCCGGCATGGCCTGGCCCACGAAGGGAAAAGTCTGATGGCGATCAAGACCGCGTAACTTGATGACTTTGCCATTCAACGAAAATCCATGATCGGTAAAGACCGCCTCGCGGAAGCCTACGCGACGCGAATCCTCGTCGATGACCTTGCCAGAACGGAGAAGCTTGACGTGAACGGTGTAGAGATGAGGCTGCTCGATGTCCCAAAGCTGCACGTTGCCAAGACGGCTTATGGACACCGTGTGGCGTGCCGGATCTTTGAGGGTCTCAGTGGTTGAGTAAACTGCTGCATCGGTATACGGATCGAGACCGGTTGGCTCAGCGTCTGCTCCAGAGGGCACCTGCCCGACAGTTTTCATCCCCTTTGCGATGACCTGGTCACCGTTGCGCAATTCAGCTTCGATCGATAGATCGCCTTTGCTTGCTGGATCGCCGGCAAGAAAGCAGTTCACATCGAGCGAGGGATTGCCGCTCATGACATCTTTGGGTTGAGCGAAGATGTTGTCAATATAGGTTGGGGGAACAACGCGAAGAGCCACTTCGCGATAAAGTCCGCCAAAGGTCATGTAGTCGATCTCGTAGCCAAAGGGCGGAATATCGGCACGCTCGGTTGAATCGACCTGCACGACGAGAACATTCTCGGCATCCTGGTGCAGGTGCTTAGTCAATTCAAATGAGAATGGGGTAAAGCCGCCCTTGTAGTCGCCCAGACGAACGCCATTGATCCATACGGTCGAGGCGGTCATGACACCCTCGAAGTCGACAAATACGCGCTTACCTTGTGCTTCTTTCGGACACCTGAAACGCCGCCGATATGTGGAGATGAATTCGTAATCTTTGTCGTCAAAGTTGTGCCACGGAAGCTGAACATTGGTGTGAGGAACAACAATACGCTCAAACTTGGAATCGTCAAATCCGAGAGACTCGGCACCGGCGACTTTCGCCGGGTGATACCGCCAGTTGCGATTAATGGGATGAACTGTCCTGCCTTGTACAACCTGCTCGTCGGCCAGCGCCGACCTTCCGGAGATCGCAGTAGAGGCCAATACCGCACCGGCCGTCTTGATAAAATCGCGTCGAATCATTCATGAACTCCCTTCTGAAGTTTAAGCAATCCAGGTACCGAGTGCGTGGCCCAGCCGATCCAGTGAAACCGGATCAGTTTCCTGACTTAGGGTAAACTCCTTCGGCGCGACTACATAGGCTTGTGAAATGCTTTCAGCCAGACAGACGCAGACCGTGGAACTTTGATATTCCGGGAAGCGGCTCGCGGCGAGCCACACGTAGAGCGCGAGCATCTGGGCGTCCAAAGCGCTGCCTTGCAGGTCATCAACGGCGGGCAGAGGATTGACCTGATCGGGGTTCTCGAAAACGGCGACTCCCGTAAATGGCTTGGGTTTGCTGCGCACGCCGAATTGCGCTGCGAGAAAGCCCGGACGAGCGCGCCGGAATGCCTCTGAGGCCGCCCATTCCACGAAAGAGTTTCCGAAGATCACTGCGCCGTTTCCTGTGAGATAGAGCGATCGCACGAACTCGCGCACTGCGGGGTCAGCCGCGACCTCAGGTGGGCACCACGGCGTGACATCGACCTTGCGCAGACGATCGAACACGGCGTCGGCATCGGCAAGGTCTTTGTGCATTGTGTTCATCTCGTGCGAGAAATTTTGCCGGTACATATCCAGTCTTGTATAGCTAAGCAAGATAGCACGGTCGGAGGGTTCGGCAGAGGGGTCGGTGTCGACGATGGAATCGATGAGACCTCTTCCGGCGTCCACCACCCAGGTGTCAGCGGCCGAAATGCCGCGCCGATTCCGAGCTGCGTCCAGAAGCCCTCGATGTGGCATTCCCGCCTGGTTCGGAATGCCGTTGAGAAGGGTCTCAAAGACGTTTGGCGGTCTGCCTGTAGGGCTGAAATCAAGTCCCATGGGCTTTCCAATCCCCTGCCAACTGCGCCACGCCGTTCGAGCATCGAGGGGGAGGGCTTGAGGGATGTCGAGCAGGATCAAACGATTGACAAGCTTGACTGCTGCTCCGCTAGTTTCGATGACGTTTCGATCCGTGGTATCGAAGACCGCCTGGACGGCGCGACGCCATTCCTGAAAATACGGTGAACGAGCCAGTTCAGAGGAGTTCTGGATGGTCTGTTCGCTGGTTGAAAATTGCCAGTGCCGGACACCCATCTTGTCTTCAAGTTCAGTCACATCGTGGAAGAGCGCGGAAGACTGCACGGGGCTCAGACTTGAAATATAGACAAGAAGCCTCTGGACCGATTGTCTTTCGTTGGGAAACAGGTGCTCCCATTGACGGAGTTGTTGGTTGACAAAAGGGAGAAAAGTCAGCGGTAGCCGTTTCAGAACGCCTTGATTTATTGCGTCCTGTAAATCGTTCGGCAAGTTGTCCGCGACTGACATAGTTCCTTCCGTCTTGAGTTGGTGCAAGGCCACCGCTATCTTCACGGGTCTGCTATCCGCGAAATTCCTTGAGCATTACGCCTTGTGTATCCATAGGCCTGCAACCGAGCAGCCCTGCGAGTGTGGGACAAAGGTCAACGTGGCGAATGGGACGCTCAACGATCTCCGGTTTATCGACCGCAGCCCCAAGAGCCAACATCCACGTGTCGCGCGTCGACTCTTCGTTGGCGCGGTGATTGAAAAACCCGTTCGTCGACGAGCCGTCGGGATCGCGCCCAAACTCAGGCAGGATCACCATCGTGGTCTTGCCGCGATAAGCCGGGTTGGTTTCGACTTCCTGCCACAATTGGTAAGCAAGTCGATCGGCGGTTTTGATGCCTGCGATGTGCATCGCATATGAACCAAAATGTGCGGACTCCACGTCAGACAGTGCAACCACCAATACGCGCGGTGAGAATTTGCGCATGACTTCGCGGGCCATGAAGAAGGTAAGCTCATCGCCGGAAGTGGGGCCGCCTCCATGTACAAAATTGGCAACAGCGGTCTTGATGCTGCTCTCTACGCGGGGATCAAGCCGGTCGGCCGCATCGAACACGTTCCAGCCAAGTCCTTCATAGTTGCTGCCTTCCATCGCGCTTTCCAGTTCCGCCTCGACCTTGCTGCGGTCCGCCATGTTGGCTGTTCGGCCCCCGCGTAGAGCGTCAACGACGGCCATCAGTAGGAGTTGCTTTGGAAATACCACGTTGGCGCCGTATGCGGGACCATAGTCTAAAGCTGAACTTGCGCCGATCAGGCTCGTGAGCGCCTTGTTGCTTGCGACGACCCAAGTGTCGCTCCGGTCGATGTGTTGACCCTTGCGAAACTGTTCAAAGAGAGTCGGAGTGGTAGGTGCGAGCTTACCCCAATCGTCGACACGCTGCCAGTTCCCGGTGAGTATGCTTGAAATAGCATTGAAATGCGCGGTCACGCCTTCGTTGCGCGTGTGCGGATAAAACAGTGCCTGGGGCAGCATGTCGGCTGAGAGATGCGGGATGTTTTCAAGGCCTTCGCGCGAGAAGGTTTCGGCACGCCGCACTCCTCCGACGACGACCAGTACAACTTTGTGTTCGGACCCAGCCGCGGTGCGGACATCCTGATCTGCGCGAGCTTGCGGTAGGATCATCCCGGCAGCTAAAAGTCCGGCGGCTTGCAGGAATCGTCGCCTGGAGTCGTCGATCAGGAATGCAGGATCGCCAGCAGGCGTGGAGCCGAACTGGGTATCTGTGCGAACACCATTCTCCATAAGTGGACCTCTCAAGGACTCTCCCTGGGAGTACAACCTCTACCTGGCACGTCAGATGAAAGTAGATCGGATTATATGCGCCGACTTAGCTTTTCTCAATGCGAGTTAGAGAGAAGGTACTCTCTTGTATTCATGATGAACATCAACTTCAACCAACCGCAAATGAGACCAGCTGTCGAAGATCGACTGGCGAGCTGGATTCTGTTCCCCTCGGTAAGGATGGCGCAATCGCAATGGCCTGGTTGTGATTTTCAAACCACGCGATAAAAGATGACTGCGAAGAGCCAGGAAGTCGCTGCTGATTGATCCAGTGATAGTAGGCGCCTATATCCGCATCGATCAGAGAACCTATGAAATCGAGATCAGCATGGACATTGGTGTTGGACAGCAATTCATTCATGGGTCGCTGCCGCTGCCGCGGAGCGAAATGCACAAGCAAGGTGAGTGCCTGAGCTCGCCGAAGGACTTCGCGGGCTGCCCACTGCGCGAATGTTGTACTGAATATCTGGGTGCCGGAGCCTTCGGTAAGCAATTTGACTTGAAATCGGTCCAGAACGGGATCTCCCGCCTTATCCATGCCCAGATCGGAGGGAGTGAGCCGCGCGAGATAGGTACGCAGTTCCTCCGGTCCCATGCCCGGGCGGCTGATCTCTGCCTGGATGTTCTTGAGCAAGGCAGCGCGCACGGGCTCTAACGCCTTGTACGACACACATGTAAGAAGCGGACTGGGCTCTGCCATAGATCCGCCGTCAATGTACCAATGGGCGTAAGGGACTGGATGAGCCTTGGCTCGTTCGGCAGCTGATGCAATCAGCATTTCGAGACCGTTGTCTGGCTTGACCTGGCTGAAGTACGTACCGTGCTCACGCAGGTTGCGGAATAGAGCCCCGGCATACGAGACGACGCCTTGGCCAATAACGGCTATGCCAAGTCTCTGCACGGGAAGAGGGCTTGGCGGAGAAACAGCCTGCAAGCGAGAGCCGTAGTCTGAAGCAGCTCGTCTGAACGCATCGAGTTGGTGAGTGGTCCATAGATGGGCCGACTCCTTTTCTACGAACTGCGCCGGCAGGTCAATCCAGTCGAAGTGCTCGAGCGCAGGGGTGAGCGTTAGATCGGAAAAGGCATGAAACCATTCGCTGATTTGCGAAGGCGAAAGCGAGCTAAGGTTGGCAAGTTCCTTTTCGATCGAAGAGCGCTCGGCTGGAAGCTTGTAATCGTATTCGATGACCTCACGGAGCAGGCTGGGCACGAAACTCAAGGGGAGCTTACGAATTGCTTCAAGATGAGCGAGAACCAGATTCTGCGCCTCGGGAGGGTACTCAGCGAACTGATCGGGTTTGAGATCGCTTGGCAGCATGACGGCTACAGAAGCTCCCTTATGGGCTTACCCTGCGATTGAGCGGGCGAGAAACCCATGATTGCGCCCAGGCTCGGAACAAGATCGATGGATTGCATCGGGTTGTCATATACAACGCCTTGGCGTACACCGGCGCCCAGCGCCATCATCCAAGTGGTACGACTGGCCGCATCTCCGGTGCGATGATGCTGAAATCCGTTTCCACCTGCATCGTAGTCTGCATCGCGCCCGAAATCAGGAAGGATGAAGAGTGTCGTATTGCCCGCATATTCCGGATTGCTCTGGACCGCCTTCCATAACTCAGCGCAGAGGCGGTCGGTGCGCCTGATCGCATCGATATAAAGCGAATAGGCGCCGGAGTGGGCAATGTCGATGTCGTGCATGGTGAGCCAGAGAAGGCTGGGTGCCTCCTGCTGCATGAGGCGCTTCGCAATATACACGGAGAGTTCGTCGGGGCTCGACAGGGTTCGCGCATGCGCAGTAAAGTCATCGACTGAAAGCTTCAGGATCATTTCGAGCTGCCGCAATTCGACTTCACCGCCGGCAATTTGGGGCGCGTACAGCGGAGTCTCGTAATTATCCCGCAGCAGATGATCATAGTCCGTCGTAGCGCCGGATGTTGCCGCGCCCAAAAGATGCTTGGGGAGGATGACTCTTGCGCCCTGGCCCTGACCGTACGAGCGGCATTCACTCTCGCCGATGCGGTTGAAACCATTGCTGGGAGCGACCACCCAGGCGTCTGAGGACGGTCGCTTCAAGTCTTTGCGGAAGTACTCAAAGACTGTGGGATGTTCGGGAGCGATCGCGGAGAAATTATTGAGGGTTTCGTATACCCCGGTTGCCAGACTTGCCGTGGCTACGTAGTGACCTAATATGCCCCGATTCGTTACCTGTGTAAAAAAGCTGGACTGCGGGATGAGTTCATGGAGCAGGTTGGGAATATTCTCCTGACCCTCAGGAGCAAAGGTCTCCTGATCTCGGGCGCCGCCGCCAAAAGTGATAACGATGATCTTTCGTTTCTTCCGTGCGGTCTCTGCGCGTACGAGCGGGCTTGCGCTTATCAGCGTGGTCCCCAGAACCACTCCTGCTGCGTCGCGCAGGAATTCTCGTCTGCTGATGCTAAGACTCCTAGCAATCTCCCGGGAACTCAAGGCGCTGATGCCCTGAATTCGTCGTGCAGACTCGATGCTGAAGGGTGAATAATCCATCAACTCAACTCATTCCGATCATACTTCCACTCATTTTGATCCCGCACTGTATTGATGCCGACCTGCACAGGCAAACTCCCTTAACCGGGCATTGCAACAATCACGGCTGGTCGGCCCCTGGGGCCTTTGCTGAATACACGAATTGCTGAACCTCAGCCCTTTCCTTGTCCACTTCAGCCAGGTGTTCCGCGCGAAGTTTCTGATAGACTGCAAACTCCTTCTGTGCGTTCTCCTTTTGCCCTACGTGTACATAGTCAGTTCCAAGGCGATAATGGGCATCGGCCAGATTTGGATTGAGCGACAAGGCGCGTACATAGTGTGGAATCGACTGCTCGTATTTGTGCTGATCCGCATACAGATTGCCCAGCTGCACATAAGCTTCGGGAAGGGAATCATCCAGTGCGATGGCTTTTTCGAGCAGTGATTGTACGGTCTGGAGGTCGACACTCGAGTCCTCAGCCCGCTTGCCCTTCCATAGACTTATGGCGTAGTAGTACTGGGCCAACGCATTGTTGGGCTGAAGTTCCGCATAACGGCGAAATCTTTGGATCACCTCGTCCGCCTGCAGGGGTGAACTGTTGTAAGCCTTGGAGAGAAAGAGATAACAGCGGGGGTCTGAAGGGGTGAGATCGGCCGCCGCAATGAGAGCTTTGACTGCGTCGTCATACTTTCCACGTGAATACAGGGAGAGTCCTAAGCCGATGAGGATGCGGGGGGAATTCGGATACCGCTTGGCGCCCTGCTGATATATGGTGATCGCCGGTTCGTATGTTCGGTGGAGAAGCATTTCGCTTCCCCAGTCGAATAGGTTTTGCTCGCTGGGATCCATGTGAGCGGCTGTCTCGAAGTCGTTTGCCGCAGCTACAAACTGGCCGTCCTTTTCGTCGATTTGGCCGAGCAGATTGTGCAATTCGCCTGTATCCTTCTTCTTTACCAGATCCTGCACCAGTGTCCGAGCTTCGGCATACTTTCCCAATAGAAAATCGGCCATCGCAAGGTCGTAGCCGTTGTCATACGCGCTGGGATCTATTTGTTGCGCCTCTTCCAGAAGAGGTCGCGCTTCGGCTAGCTTGCCGGACTGGACATAGTATTCCCCCAGGTTATGGGTGGTGTCATACGTATGAGGATTCAGCTCATGGGCCTTACGGAACTGCTCACCAGCTAGTGCGACTTTTCCGGCATGAAGGAGGCTTGCCCCCAGATTCGTTCTGGCTTCGGCCAGATCCGGTTTCAACTGAACTGCGGTTTTGAGGTGATCTACTGCTTCTTCATTCTGCGAAAGCGAGGCGTAAACCAACCCAAGGAGCTCGTGAATTTCATAGCTATCGGGAGCGTGAGGTAAGAGCTTTTCTAATTGATCGGCGGCCTCTGCATACCGTCCGGACTCGTAATTCGTGACAGCCGTCTGATATTGCCGATCCAGCTTCTGCTTCTGTAGTGCTTCACCCGACACCAACGTGGCGCAGGTCAGAAGACAAGATAGTAGGATGAACCAGAATTGAGACTTCTTGCTCACAGTACCCCTCCGTGATTGCAGCGTGAGCAAAGCGCTGCGCAATGAAAAACCCCGGGACGGCTCCGAGCTGGCGGGCCTTCCCGGGGTGTTTTCATCTTAGCCTAGTAATACAGCTTCAGAGCAAATTGTATCTGTCGCGGATCGAACGGAGCATCGCGAGTGGAACCAACTTCTCCGAAGTGTGGATCGTTGAAGTTACCCGAGCCGCCGATCGCGACGACGCCGTTGCCGCCGAAGTTGGGGGCATTGAAGTTCGGATGGTTGAGAATGTTGAAGAACTCAGCTCGAAACTGCATCGAGAAGCGTTCGTTGAGTTTGAATCCCTTGAATGTCGAGAAGTCGAGGCGATGGAAGCCTGGCCCGACAGTCTGTCCCGGTTTGCTGCCAAGTATGGCGCTTCCGGTCAAGGGCAAGCACCCTTTGGGTGAGTCTGGAATTGGCCCGGTTGCACCCAATTGACAGGGTTGGTTGAAGGCCGCCGCGTTATTGAGCCAGAAAGGTTTCAGAGTACCGTCGATAACCTTGCTCTTCATTCCAGTTCTCTGACTCTGCCCTGGAACCCTCACATCGTTGCAGCCTGTGCCAGAGGTTGTACCGGTGGGGCAGCCAAAGTTAAGAGGCTGACCACCCTGAAGGGTAACGATCCAGTTTGTGGCCCATCCCCCCAGGATGGCATTGGCAATTCCGCCGGTGTTCATGTAGCGCTTGTCTTTTCCGACTGGAAGCTCATATCCTCCGCTAAAATGAAGCACTTGGCGAAGATCGAAGTTGGCCGGAGCCCAATCGAACCTTGGACCGTAGCCTGGCACAGAGTACGCGCGAAGGCCTCCGGTGGTGCCCCCATTTAGCAAGTCGCCAGCGTCCGACATCGTTTTCGAATACGTGTAAGCAAGAAGGAACGTCAAGCCGTTCGCGTACTGTTGCTCGAGTTTGGTTTGCAGGCCGTGGTACTGGCTTTCGCCGTACGTTGCCTGATAACTGCCTCCACCGAAGTCCGGGAACGGAATGAACGGTTGGGTGCTGGTGCCGGCCGGAAGGATCTGTCTCACGTTGTTGTAGCCAACGCCGCCCTGTAGATTCTGGCCGTCCGTGAAGACATACGAGGCCTGCGCCGACAAGGTGCGCGTCAGCGAGTACTGGAAAGTCAGGTTGGCGCTGTAGGTGCGAGGAGTCTGATAGTCGAATTGAAGTCCCTGCAGTCCCAGGCCCTTTGCATTTACAGCGGTGGGTGTAAATGGGATACAAGAGAATCCGGATTCGAAAGATGCGGTTCCTCCCGGTCCTGCCGTGGGGCAACTAGCATATGGAGTGTTGTAGCTGGTGGGTGCGACCTGGGATGAAATACCTGAGGCTACATTCGGGAAATACGAGAGGTTGTAGACAAAGGGATAGTTCTCGCCAATGTTTGGACCATATCCCTGGTTCTCAAACGAGTTAAAGAACAGACCAAATCCGCCACGAGTGACCAGTTTGGGTGTGATCTCGTAGGCGAAGCCGACGCGTGGAGCGAAATTCTTCTTTTGCGTCTGCAACAGGCCCTGGCCGTACTTGTTGGTCTGCAGCAGCGTGATTCCATCCTTCGCCAGCAAGTCGACGAACCCTACACAGCCAATACCCTGACATGTAGCGCTTGTGGACAGGGCCCTGTTCGCCTTGCCTGTGGCCGGAATGATGAATTCCGGTTTTCCGTCTGGAGCACCGCCGGGAACGAAGTTCGCCTGGCCCCCGTTGGTTTCATTGATGGGCCCGAAGTAATCCCAGCGCAGACCAAGGTTTACGGTGAGTTTGGAACTGACCTTCCAGTCATCCTGGAAGTACGTCGCGAAATACATCTTTTCGTCGTAAGTCTTGTTGATGTTGGAGGCGTATACGCCGTCGGCGCCTCCCGAATAGCTAAAGCCATTGGGGTTGGGATTGCCATTCAGCGTGGCAGGGGCCGCCGTGGGGGGCAGCAGCATCTGCGCGAGGCCGCCGGTGGTTGTGCTTACATTGGGAATATCCGTGAAGCCGCCGTTGTATTGGAACTGGCCACGTGACCAGGCCGGCTGCAGTGTGGAGAACTTCACGTGCTGGTATTCGACTCCCATCTTGAAGCTGTGCTTTCCGTAGATCTTTGTGAAGTCGTCGGTGACCTGAAGGGTCTGGCTGACTTCGTCTGATGGGAGGAAGTTGTTACTGCCCAGAGTGGCAAGGTTGCCAATGGAGAAGGCGGGAAGGCCGCCGTTTTCGGTCACCTGGGGGATACCCTGGATTCCGAATTGCGCCGGAATGCCCATCTGGGCGCCAACCGGTCCGAACCGCGTGGTGTGCAGATGCGCGAAGCCACCGCGAACTTGATTGATCGTGTTCGGAGTGAAGACGTGGGTGTATCCCGCAACAGCCTGGTCGGATTTGGCGGTTTGAACTCCCTGCTGGAAGGAACCGCCGTCGGCTATACCACCGAAGATGCCGGGGATATACTGCGGGTCGTCCGAGTAACTGAAGCGGAAGAAGATCTGTTCCTTGTCATTGGGGTTGAAGTCAAGTCGGGTATCGAATGAGTTTGCATGCTCGAAGAGATTGGGGCTCGACGTAAACGACTGCAACCCGGAGTTTGGTTTCGGGTAGAGGTTCAATAGCTTGACTGCATTGGGGTCAACGCGATTAGCAGGCAGTTGGTTAAGGTCGGGGCAAGCGGCAAGGGTGATGGTTGTTGCACCCACGCATGCACCGAATGGATCGCGAACATAGCCGTCGACCGCGGGTTGCCCGTTCTTAGGTCCGTTGACCAAGCCAGTGACTGGGTCAACTGCGTTGGCAGCCACGAACCGCGTGGTGGATGGATCCAGGACAGTACCGAACTGAACCGTTCGACCCAGGATGTCGTTTCTGGTTTTCGCACTTCCGTCCGAATTCAGATTCTCAGTGAGAATGTCGGAGAGGTTTTGGAAGTTGCTGCTACGCTCCAGATTAGTGGGGACGTTGCCGAGTGACGCGGTGCCTTGAACGCGCCGCTTCCCTTCGTAATCACCGAAGAAGAACATCTTGTTTTTGATGATTGGGCCGCCGGCGGATCCGCCGAACTGGTTGAGGCGCAGTTCGCCCTTTTTGATACCCGCATTGGCTTCGAACCAATCTGCGGCATCGAGTTTATCGTTACGGAAGAATTCCCAGATAGCGCCGTGGAGGCTGTTGGTACCGGACTTGATGGTGGCATTGAGGACGGCTCCGGCAGAACGGCCCAGTTCAGCGCTGAAATCGGCGGTCTGAACCTTGAATTCCTGAATTGCGTCCACCGGGGGAAGAATGACGTAGTTTGTGCCGTTCAGGAAGTCCACAGCGTTGGAGTTATTGTCGATACCGTCCAGCAAGTAGTTGTTCTGCGCTGGGCGTAAGCCGTTCGCGGAGAAGGCGCCCGAAGCCGCATTGCCGCGGGTATCTGCCTGGGGCGTCTGCATGCCGGCGCCAAGCTGAGCAAGGAAGGTGAAGTTGCGTCCATTGAGGGGCAGGTTGTTCACTTCCCTCTCGCCAATTACCTGGCCGACTGACGCTTCTTCAGTCTGGAGCTGTGGCGGCGCTGTGGTGACTTCAACTGTTTCGTTCGCAGCACCGAGCTTTAGTTGAACATTGACCTGCAGAACCTGCGCGATCTGGACCTGCAGATTTTTCTGGGTTGTTTTGGAAAAGCCCTTGGCGGTGACGGACACGGAATAGTGCCCGGTTCGGACCGGCGAAAAGGTGTAGGAACCGTTTCCGTTCGTCTTTGTCTGCAGAGTGAGACCTACGTCGGTGCTTGTGAGGGTCACCTCCGCATCGGCCACAACTGCGCCCGTGGAATCTTGAACTGTTCCAGTGATTGCTCCTTCGTCTACCTGGCCGAATGCGTACCGACCTGGAATGAGGAACAAGCACAGGCATGTGAGGACTGCGAAACCAAGCTTCCCCACGCACTTTGTAGTTTTGCGATGATGGCCCATCCGAATAGCCTCCGTTCGTGTTTCCCCTTCTTTTTCTGGCCCACTTGAGGGGTGAAAGACCCCATGGTGTTAAACCGCCTTTTGTAAACGGTTACTTCGATGTGCCACGAAGCGTAGAACATTCGTGCAATATTTGTCAACCAAAAGGTGGAGGCAAATTCTGGAAGGGCTTTATGGAAGGCGCCTTGCTCAGTGTAGTGGTCGTGCCATTCACCACATATAGTTATTTATATCAATAGTTTGGCCGGTCTCAAAAGCTTGAGTTTGCTTCTCCAGTTGGTGACTTATCCGACCCATTTCACGCCGGAAAATGCACCTCGAGGAGTCCTCTCGCCTGCCCTATTCGCGTCCTTCCGCGGCAGGCGGAGGAAATGGTTTTGACGCCATATTGCGAATGGATCTGGATCAAGCTGGGGAAGTGCTGGATGCTATCATGCGGACATCTCGCCAGCTTCACGGAAACCTGCTCGGAATGATGTCGCGCCGCAAAGACGAAACCCGATCGATTTCACGGCGGGAGATACTTAAAAGCATGGGATTGGCACCCCTGTTTCTTCGGCCAGCACCTTTCTTCGGCTCTTCCTTTGCATTCCCGCCAGGGAAATCTCCTTCAAATCGAGAGCCGGCCTTTCCATTTACCGACCATCGCCTGACCCCCCACTATCCGGCTCGATCGCCTCTGGCGGATGTTCTACGGCTTGTTGCTCCGGGTTTGGATGAATACGTCACAGAGAAATATGCCTTCGAAATCGAGGCGCTTTTAGGTCAATGGAGCCGGGCCCTCAGGGCATCGACACAGGATCACTCAGTTTTCGACAAGTTCGTCGATGATCCAGTCGAAGCTTCTACCCTTGTGCCTGCCAAGGAAGCCACGGTGCGGTCCGGGCACGGCATTGAGGTGGTGAAAAGACAGTTTTCCCGGGAAGTCGTTACTGGACGAGAGCGGTTTTCCCAGAGTATTCAAGGGTGGCTCGGGAAGGTTGCGCAGATTGAAACCGCGGAGTTCGAAATCTATGGAATCGAACAGATTTCCGCTGCCCCACTTGCCGTTCGAGCCGATATCCGCTACGACATCGTTGCCGATCGAGAGGACAAGCGGCGTGAAGAGCGGGTCGGATCCTGGCGTACCGAATGGGTTCTCGATCCTACCGCAGGGTGGAAAGCGAAGAGATGGGAAGCTAGTGAGGAGACCACCTCCGTTGCAGACGGTCCAGTGTTTATCGACGTTACGCAAAAGGCCCTCGGAGAAGCAGAGTCGTACCAACGGCAGATGCTGCGCGGCGCCGATGACTGGCGCACAGTCTTGGACGGCGCCATCGGCGTTGACGTCTACGGCAATAACGGCATTGCGGCGGGTGATTTTGATAATGACGGCTTTGATGACTTTTATGTCTGCCAACCTGCAGGACTGCCGAACCGTCTCTATCACAACCGCGGCGACGGGACCTTCGAGGACATAACCGAGAAAGCCGGCGTAGGCATACTGGACAATACGGCTTGCGCTTTGTTTGCCGACTTTGACAACAACGGTCGCCAGGACCTGCTGGTCGTGTGCGGTACCGGCCCATTGCTCTTCGTCAACCAAGGCAACGGGAGCTTCGCCCTCAAGCGCGATGCCTTCAAGTTTGCACGCGCTCCGCAGGGAACTTTCACGCATGCCGCCGTCGCTGATTACGACCGCGATGGACGCCTCGATATTTATTTCTGCATGTATATGTATTACCTGGGTCTGGACCAGTATCACTACCCGATTCCTTATTACGACGCGCGCAATGGTCCACCCAATTGTTTGTTTCACAACGAGGGAAACGGGACGTTTGTCGAGACCACCGAAGCTGCCGGCTTGAACGCGGATAATGACCGCTATAGTTTTTCCTGCGCTTGGGGCGACTCAAACAACAATGGTCTTCCCGATCTCTTTGTGGCCAACGATTTCGGAAGCTCGCAGCTCTATCGCAACAATGGCGATGGCACTTTCAAGGTTGTTTCAAAAGAAGCTCACGTGGAGAGCGTCGGCGCGGGAATGAGTTGCTGCTGGTCCGATTACGATAATGACGGCCACCAGGATATTTATGTTCCGAGTATGTGGGAGGCCGCAGGACAAAGAGTCTCGGAACAAAGGCAATTCCACGAAAATGCCCCAGAGGACGTTCGCGAGCTGTATCAGAGGCACGCGCGCGGAAACGCACTCTATCGGAATCGCGCAAACGGCACGTTTAAAAACGTGGGCCATGAGGCCGCAGTTGAGATGGGACGTTGGTCATGGTCCTCTGATTTTTGGGACTTCGATCACGATGGGTTCGCGGATCTCTATGTAGCCAACGGTTATATTTCCAGCCCGGAGCGGGACGACCTCGCGAGCTTCTTTTGGAGACAGGTTGTTGCCAAATCGTCGGAAGACGCGACCCCGTCGTTGGGATATGAACATGGATGGAATGCCATCAACGAGCTCATCCGCTCAGACAACACGTGGCATGGGTACGCAAGGAATGTTCTGTTCGTGAACAACCACGATGGCACATTTTCAGAGACTTCAGGGCCAGCGGGATTAGACTTCATCGAGGATAGCCGTTGCTTTGCTCTCGCGGACATCGATCATGACGGCAGGCTGGAAATCATCCTCAAGAACCGGAATGCGCCGCAACTCCGAGTCTTGCACAACGTGATGAAGGACATCGGCTACTCCATCTCGTTTCGCCTGCGGGGACACAAGAGTAATCGCGATGCCATTGGAGCATCGGTCGTCGTTGAAGCGGGGAGGCTGCGCCAGACAAAGTATGTACAGGCCGGATCGGGGTTTCTTTCACAACACTCGAAAGAGCTATTTTTTGGCGTGGGGAATGCTGAAGAGAACGTCAAAGCCACAATCCGTTGGCCGAGCGGTTTGACTCAGACTTTCGACCACCTGCCGGTAAATCACCGCTTGGAGGTTGAAGAAGGTTCAAGCTCGTTTGTGGCCAAGTCGTTCGCAGTGGCCCCCAAAGCGTACGCGCAGGCAGCGCCGCCACTAGCCCTGGAGCCATTGCCATCCCGTGTGGAAACATGGCTCATTCAGCCGCTCAAAGCACCGGAGTTTTCTCTCCCTGATCTGGCTGGTAACATGCAAGAACTCAGATCATTGCAGGGCAGTGTTGGGCTGCTCTACTTCTGGGCGACGACAGCTCCACTGTCCGTCGATCAGCTCAAACTCCTAAATCAACACCGCTCAATCCTTGCCGCAAGCAAAACCCGGGTGTTGGCTGTAAACGTTGATGATGGAACCGAACTGCAAAATGCTCGATCATTGGCAAACAAAGAGCATGTCTCTATTCCAGTGCTGTTCGCGACGGAAGAAGTTGCGGGCATCTATGACCTCATCTATCGCCACTTGTTCGATCGCCGCAGAGATCTAGCAATTCCAACCGCTTTCCTTCTCGATTCACAAGGCATGATCGTCAAGGTATATCAGGGAGCGCTGAACTCTGAAAGCCTGCTCAAGGATGTGAAGTCGATCCCTACGACCCTCGAGGACCGCATGCTGAAGGCCCTCCCATTCAAGGGTGTCCTGGCGCAGGACGCATTCTTGCGCAACGACTTCACCTATGGCGTGGCCATGTTCCAGCATGGTTACCTGGATCAGGCAGCGGAGTCATTTCAGCAGGTGATTGCCGCCAAGCCCGGCAATGCCGACGCGTACTACAACCTGGGCACTCTCAATCTTCGAAGGAATGACGTCGAACAAGCACGTCAGTATCTTGAACAGGCCGTCAAGCTCCAGCCGAACCACCCTGAAGCCTGGAACAATCTCGGAATGATCGCTGCGCAGCAAGGTCATCCTGAAGAAGCCATTAAGAACTTTCAGCAATCGCTGGTTCTTCGACCACGTTACGCTGTGGCGCTCCTCAACCTGGGAAATGTCTACCGCCGACAGCAATTGTTTGCGAAGGCGCAGGAATGTCTGGACCACGCGCTCGAGCTTCAACCTGATGATCCCGAAATCAGCTACAGCTTAGGGATGCTGTACGCGCAGCAGAACCAAACGCAGCGTGCGTCAGAGTATTTGCAGAAAGCAATTGCATTGCGGCCAGATTATGCCGAAGCGTTGAACAATCTCGGCGTTCTCTTTGTGCGGGGTCAGGACTACTCGCGTGCGGAGGAGCAATTCAAGTCTGGCATTCGTGTTGCTCCAGGGTTCGACCAATCGTATCTAAACCTTGCGCGTCTCTATGCAATACAGAACGACAGGGAGAAGGCGAAGAGTGTGCTGCTCGATCTGCTGCAGTTGCAACCCCAAAACGCAAGCGCGAAGCGAGCTCTGGAAATGCTACAATGAGCGACTTACTCGGCACTTCACATCGCGGCGAGGGAAGGGGGGGAGCCCCCCATTGCAGCCTATGAACAGAGTTTCCTTGGCATCGACAAGATCATCCGTCATTTTGACGATGTGTGCACTGCTGCTGGCCGCCGTATCTTGCACAGCTCAAACACCGACGTCGGGTTCCGCTGCCGATTTCCATCAAGTTGAAATTCTTATTCAGCAACATCGCCTGAATGAAGCGAAGACAAAAGCACTTGAAGGGCTGCAGAAGCATCCTTCAAGCGTTGAAGGCTATAACCTGCTCGGAATTATCCAAACCGATCAGCAAGACTACTCCAGTTCTATCGCATCCTTTCAGAAGGCCCTGCAGCTTGCGCCAAATTCCACCAAAACGCATAACAACCTGGGAAATGTATATGTGGCTCAGAAGCGGGTTGAATTGGCGGAGAAGGAGTTTCGCACTGTTGTGCGTCTGGATCCAGGAAATCAAGAGGGCAATTACAGCCTTGGGGTCCTCCTCATGATGAAGGGCTCGCCAACTGAGGCCATCCCGCATTTCGAGCGAGTGCAGCCGATGAATGTGGCAACCCGCTTCAATCTCATTCGCGCTTACTTTCAGACCAAGCGGACTGCGGATGCGTTGCGGATGGCTACGGAACTGTCTGCGCAAGGAAAGAACAATGTGCAGGTACACTTTTCACTCGGTGTGATGCTGGCTTCCGAACAGCAGTACAAGCCCGCGCAACTTGAACTTGAAAAGGCCGATGCCCTGCAGCCCGAGACCTTTGAAATTCTGTATAACCTGGGTCAGGATCTGCTCCGCAATGGCGATTATTCAAAGGCTGAGCTGACCCTGACCCGAGCACTGAAGCTGAAGCCCGAGTCGCCTGAGACCATGTATCTGCTGGCGCAAGTATTGACGAATGAGTCGAGGCCTCTCGACGCACTGGACCTATTGCTCCGCGCGTACAAGATTGCGCCTGAGAATACGGACGTTATCTTCCTGATGGCCAAGGTCAGCATGTCTCAAAATTATTTCGAGGATGCCATTCCACTGCTGGAATCGGGCATTCAAATCGCTCCGCAAAGAGTCGACCTGCGAGCGGCGCTGGGCGAAAGCTATTTCATGGCCGGCAAGATTGACAAGGCTATAGGAGAGTTCAAGAAGTTACTTGAGCTCGAGAATTCAGCCCGCTCTTACACCTTCCTGGGGCTCTCGTACCTGAATCTCGGCCGGTTCGACGAGGCGAAGCAATATTTCGAGCAGGGGCTGAAGCTGGACGCGCATAACAGTACGTGTTTATTCAATCTCGGATTCATCGCCGAACGGCAGGGAGATGCTGCCGGTGCGGAGAAGATGTTTCAGGATGCTCTCCGCTGGAATCCTGATTATCCCGATGCGCTTTTGGAATTGGCAAATCTCCGCATGGCTGCCAAGAGACTTCCAGAGGCGGAGGAACTGCTTCGAAGATATGTCAAAGTCAGCCGCGACCCGGCCACCGGATACTACAAGCTCGCCATGGTCGAGAGAAGTCTGCATGAGACGGAGGCCGCGGATCGTGACCTGACCGTATTCAAAACGCTTTCGAAGAATGCTTCCAGCGGGCCGTACCCGTTTGAGCATCTTTTTGACTATCTCGATAGCCGGTCGCAGCTAGCCCCGGGGGCCAGGAATCAGCTGGATTTGACGGAACTGGTCGAAGAGACCAAAAAGCATCCCGACCAGCCGGAGAATCTATATATGCTCGCGGAGGCATATCTGAAGGCGGGAAAGGTGGACGACGCTCGAAGCACGATCGCGCAGCTCGATAAAGTAAGTTCGGGCGATTATCGAACGCTCACGGGCGCCGGCGTATTGTTCGCACGCTACCGTTTATATGACGACGCGATTCAACATTTCCAGGCCGCTCTCGAAGCGAACCCGAAATCAGACGAAGTGAAGTTTGACCTTGCGAACGCATATTTCCGAAAGCGCCTTTATACAGAAGCCCTAAGTACTGCGGCGCAGGTTTCGCCAGAGGGTCAAAAGGACGACGCGTATTTGGCTCTGCTCGGAGATATCTATGCCCACTCCGGTGACGCTACACGTGCGTCACAGATTTTTGGCGACGCGATTAGCCGCAATCCGGACAACGACCAGAACTACCTTTCCCTCGCACTGCTTCAGCTCCGCGCGAATGATATCCCAAGTGCAAAGCAGACGCTCGAGAAGGGGCAGGCACGCATTCCTGGCTCTGGAAAGCTTCATTGGGGCTTGGGGCTTGCATCCGCTTTGCAGGGAAACAACGCAGAGGCAACTCAGCAGCTCGAACGCGCAGTGGATCTGCTTCCTGAGTGGTCCGGCGGCTATTCCACTCTTGGCGTCTTCTACTTCCAGATTGGACAGATCGACAAGGCCAGAGAAGTACTGAACCGCTTCAAGGACAGCAGTGCAAGCGCAACCCTGGATATCAACCGCATCGAGCAGATACTTAATCAAGCTTCCACCGAATCTTCATCCGCTAATGAGCCATTAACGGCGGCGAACCGGGCGCAATTGCTGCAACTGGCGCTCTCTCTTGCGGACAGAACGCTATGAGCCGGCGAACCTGCTTTGGTGTGGCCTTATTTCTAATGGCCATGGCCGGTACATCGTTCTTCAGAGGTGCGGCCGCGCAGCAACCCGTGAAGTCACCAGACACGCCATTGCCTGTTCACTTTATCGACATTCGTAAAGCGGCTGGCATCACGTTTGTTCAGGACTCGACGGAAACCGACGAGAAGTACTATCTCGAGACCATGGGAACCGGCGTAGGTTGGATTGACTATGATCAGGACGGGCTGATGGATCTTTACTTCGTTCAAACGGGCACAACTGATGCATATAAGCCTGCGAAGCCATCCCGATCAGCTCTCTACCACAACAACGGTGATGGAACATTCAGTGATGTCACTGAGAAGGCCGGGGTTGGAGGGGAAGGTCACTATGGGCAGGGTGTCGCCGTGGGAGACTTCGACAACGACGGCTTTCCCGATCTCTACGTGACGGGCTATGGCCGCGCCATTTTGTACCATAATAATGGGAACGGAACATTCACCGATGTTACCGCAAAGGCCGGCGTCGGCGATCAGGGGCAGTGGTCATCGAGCGCGGGATGGTTTGACTTCGATAAAGATGGCTGGCTCGATCTTGTCGTCGCCAACTATCTTGACTGGTCACCGAAGGACAATCCTTGGTGTGGAGAGCGCAAGCCTGGCTATCGTTCGTACTGCGCACCGGGTAACTACAAAGGGCTGCATACCAAGCTCTACCGCAACAACCACGATGGGACATTTACCGACGTGAGCGACAAGTCTGGTGTGGGTCTGCCGGAATCCAAAGGAATGGGAATCGTTCTTGCGGACTTTAACAATGATGGCTGGCCCGACATTGCGATGGCCAATGACACATGGCCAAATTTCCTCTTTGAGAACAATCACGACGGCACCTTCGCTGATGTTTCTCTGCTTTCAGGACTCGCCGCAAGCGAGGATGGGCGCTATGAGGCCGGAATGGGCATTGACGCCACGGATATGGACGGTGATGGCTTGCTGGACGTATACATTACTCATTTGGATTTTGAATTGAACCGTCTTTATCACAACAATGGAGACGGCACTTTTACCGACGTCACGTATAGTTCCGGAATCGGGAACAAGGCGATGCTATTGAGCGGAGTGGCTGCCAAGTTCGTTGACTACGATAACGATGGATGGCCTGACATTGTGCAGGCGAATGGCGCCATGGTCGATAACGTAAGCCTCTATCACAGTCTCGTTACATACAAAGAGCCTCTGCTCATGTTCAGGAACCTGGGCAATGGACATTTTGAGAAGGTATCTGACGCACTGGGGCCAGACTTTACAAAGCCGATTGCTGGGCGCGGCCTGGCCACGGCTGATTTCTTCAATGACGGAGCGATGGGCTTTGCGGTTGTGGATCGCGGAGGCGCCCCCGAGCTTCTGCGCAACGATGGTGGAAACGCGAATCATTGGCTCGATGTTTTATTGATCGGCACTAAGTCGAACCGCGATGGCGTTGGGTCGGTGTTAAGGCTGAGTTCGGAAGGCTTTGTTCGTGTGGAGCAGGCAAAGGGCGGGACGAGCTATATGTCGGCAAGTGATCCCCGGATCCATTTCGGACTGGGCAAGCGATCAAAAATCGATTCGCTCGTAATCACCTGGCCGAGCGGGCAAGTGGACAAGCTGACGAATGTGCCGATGGATGCCACTATCGCTGTCAAAGAAGGTGTTGGGATTGTCCCTCACCCGTTTCCGAAGGTCCACTGGAAGTGAAGGCACCGTTGGTAGTCATGGAGTCAGTATCCGTGTGTCGGCACACTCACTGTGAATCGAACATTTCATTCAGGTTTTATGGGGTTCTATGAATATTCCGCGACGTCGTTTTCTCGGATCTTCTCTCTTTGTGCTCGGCAGTACGCTGCTCGATACTCTTACGACGCCAATCTGGAAATGGGGAGATCGGTCTGTTGTGAGAGCCGCCGTCACGACTCCCGCATCCCCTCCGGTGCAATTCATCGATGTGGCTGAGCACGCGGGACTGACCATTCCCAATGTGTGGGGTGGCATTGACCGCAAGCGGATCATCATCGAAACCAAGGGAAGCGGGTTGGCGTTTTTCGACTATGACAACGATGGATGGATGGACATCTATCTCACCAATGGGAGTCGGCTCGATGCGCATTGGCCGGCGGGTAAGGAACCGACGACCCATCTTTACAGAAATAATCGTGACGGCACTTTCACTGATGTGACGGCTAAATCCGGATTGGGGCGCAGCGGCTGGCAAACGGGCGTGTGCGTAGGCGATTACGACAACGATGGATGGGATGACCTTTTCTGCACCTTCTGGGGGCACAACATCCTGTTCCATAACAACGGCGACGGCACCTTCACCGATGTTACTCAGAAGGCCGGGCTGGCGCAGAGTAAAGGCCGCTGGGGGACTGGCTGTACCTTTCTTGACTATGACCGCGATGGCCATCTCGATCTTTTCGTGTGCAACTTCGTCAAGCTGGATCCGGACAAGCCTCCGTCCATTGACGATATGAACTTTTGCCAATGGAAAGGCGTGCCGACCATGTGCGGCCCGCGCGGCCTTCCTGGAGACACGGACCTTTTGTACCACAACAATGGGGATGGTACATTCACGGATGTCTCAGAGAAAGCTGGTATCACCAAACCCGGGTCACGGTACTCCATCACGGCGGTCTCTTACGACTTTGACAATGACGGTTGGCCGGACATTTATGTCGCCGTTGATTCGGAACCGAGCATGATGTTCAAGAATAATCACGACGGCACATTTACCGATATTGCCGTGATGGCTGGCTGCGCGTACAACGACGATGGGCATGAACAGGCCGGAATGGGCATCGGCGTAGCAGACTATGACTGCGATGGCTGGCTGGACATTTTCAAGACGAACTTCGCCGATGACACCTGCAACCTTTATCACAACAACGGAGATGGTACATTCAGTGATCTTTCGTTCAATTCAGGCGTTGGCATCAATAACAATTATGTAGCATGGGGCTGCGGCTTTATCGATTATGACAACGATGGGTGGACAGACATCATCCAAGTCAACGGACACGTCTATCCGGAGATCGATAAGTACAACTTCGGCGAGACATTCAAGAATCCTCGTCTGGTGTACAAGAATCTGGGCAATGGCCGGTTCAAGGATGTTTCGGCAGCGATGGGCCCGGGGATCAATGCGCATTTTTCAAGTCGTGGCGCCGCCTTCGGCGACTACGACAATGATGGCGGCATGGATATTTTGATTCTGAACATGAATGATCTTCCGTCGCTCCTTCACAATGTCGGAGGCAACAAGCAAAATTGGATCAAGCTGAAGCTGGTTGGAACCAAGTGCAATCGCACGGCTATTGGAGCGCGTGTGCGCGTGGTTACGGGCAAGCATGCGCAGATGGATGAAGTCCATAGTGGAACGAGCGTGATGTCGCAAAGCGACCTGCGTCTCCACTTTGGATTGGGGAATGTGGAGACGATCGATTTGATTGAAGTGAAATGGCCGACTACGCAGAAGATCGAGAAATTCACGCAGGTCAAGGCCAATCAGATTCTTACCATTCGAGAAGGCGACGGGATTATCGCAAACTACAAACCGAAATCAGTTTAGGCGATTGAGTGGACGCTGCATTGAACGAGCCCGGTCGCTATCGCAAACGGCTCAGTGTATCGGTGGGTTAGAAGGCTTGTCGGGTACCACGACGAGAAACTGCTTGACCTCTCGCCGCTGACGCTCGACAGTCGCGGCCAGTTGCTTCTCGATCTCATCATGCAACTGGAATTCCTGTTTGGCCTTTTCTCGATCTCCAACGCGATCGTAGGCTACACCCAGACGATAGTGAGCTTCGCTCAGTCGCGGATTCGCATCAATGGCCTTGGTGTAAAAGCTAATCGCTTTTTGATAGTTGCGCTGGCCGGCATTAAGAACCCCAAGTTGGAGATAGGCCTCGCCGCACTTCGGGTCGATATTCACTGCCTTTGTCAGTATGGTTTCTACCTGCTGGACTCGCTGGGGATCGATTGACTGCCCCTGCTGCTTCCAGACAGCCATGGCGTAGTAATAATTGGCCAGGGTATTTTCTGGCCGCAATTCAACAAAGCGCGCCAGTTTCTGCTCAACGCACGCCAAAGGATTGGGTGCAGCGATCTCTATCCTGCCCATGAACATGTATGGCTCGGGCTCCGCTGGACTCAGGTCTGAAGCTTCGCACAGCCGCAGTGCAGCCTCGTCGTAGAACGCGCCGGCAAAGAGAGCCGCACCGAGCGCAGTGAGCATTCGGGCCGATTTTGGGTAGAGTTTAGTCCCCGCGGCGAAGACATCTTTGGCCTGCAGCACGGCCCGGTGAAGCAGCAACTCAGACCCCCAATCGAAGTAATTCTGCTCGCTGGGATCTTCACGGACGGCCTGTTCAAATTCATGCACGGCAGCCAGAGGATCGCCCATCTTCTCGGCACGCTCGCCTGCCAGTCGATGTTGATCTGCAGCGATCTTGTGTGGATCGCTATTTGAGTTTGGTGTGTCGCCACTGGCAGTTTGAGGCTTGAGAGTGAGCGTTTCTCGAGTAAGGGCTTCACTGGTCCTCAAACTGGAGTCGGAGCCGTGACCTCCCGCTGCGGTCCAATCTGTTACTGCGGCAATAGTGAAGTTTGGCGCATCGGCGAACTCCATGGCCGGGGTAGACGTTGAAGATGAAGCGCGGGTTCCAGCAGAGACGGTCTTTGAATCTTCGAGCGTTAGATCAACTTGCCGCTGCTCGCCCACTGACAAGATAATCGCCGCGATGTCATGGCTGCGCAGTACAGCCTTTTCCGCCATCAGCGTATAACTTCCTGCTGCCAGCGCGGGGAACGCAAAAACACCATCGGCATGTGTGCGGGTTCTTACTATGCTTGTGGAGCCCGTCAAGGCAAGGCTGACCGACGCCTCGCTCACCGGTTTGCCTGATGAATCGCAAACTACTCCATGAATCTCGCTGCGGGCTGAGGCAGAAGTTGGAAGCTGTTGTGAAGTTGCGGGTGACTGTAACACGATGACCAGCAATGCAACGAGGACGAGGGCACAGCGGAATCGCGTTGTCATGGCTGGATGTATCGTTCGTGGATGGTGCGAATTGGTCCATCTGATGATCGAAGGAATTGCGCCGGGTTTCCTGCCATTTTGCGTCTTCATGGTTTTATGGCGGTAGCTACAGCTTGCCTGATGCAGCTACTCGCCTCTCCGCGTCAACAGGAATATTGTACGTTCGACCACCCGTCAATGGACACCGGAGTTGCGACCTTCGCACGTGGAATGTGAGGATCCGAAAAGGGTATTGGCGCGCAAGGTACGCAGTTGGCGCACGACAAGGCATCTCCGGGATTATCATCAATCTCCTCCAATCTGCAAATGCTCTTACTGCGCCTCACTGAGAGCATCAATGACGGCATTCATCCATTTCACTCGCCTGCGGAGTTCCGCGCTGTGTCTCCTGGTCCTTTGCACTGTCTCCTTGTTCGGGGACAAGAGGCCAGGTAGAGTCTCAGGCAACGTTTCGACCCATGAGCGTCTCTCGCTCGACCGCAGATGTTTATTCCACGAAGGAGACATTTCATTCCCGGTGATCACCGGGCACCTAGCTTCCTACAACAACGCCAAGACGGACAGTTCTTAAGGTGCGGCGGCCCGGCGCGCCAGCAGCGACGGGCTTACTTCGGGCGAGGTCGCCATGGACGTCGCGGCGGTATCCCCGATTCCAGCTGTTCCGGTGATCGAGAATCCACCTCTCGTCATCCGGAAATGGAACAGATCTCCTGATACCGCGGAACGCCCTGATCCTAATGAACAAACCGGCGAGAGGGACATGACTGTTGGGAAAACGCCCGTCTGGGTACCTGGCTGCCGCCATTTCGCGGTGAGCGGTTCACCGTTTATCGCGCAACGTTCACGCCGCGCGGCAGTTCAGAAGTCCGGTGGGCAAGTTAAGCTCCGTGACGTCCTAGGCAAGGCGCAGGTATGGATCGACGGAGAATTGGCCGGCGAGAAGAAGGATATAGAGAATAGGGACTTGACAGTCGCATGTGATGCAGCCAGCGGACAAAGAACGATAAGCGTGCTCGTCGAGGCGGCAGCCCCAGACGCTCCGGCTGGACTTGGCGGAGATGTGGCGGTGGAGTAAGGCGGTTGACAGGACCCCACACGGTCGAACGGGCGCACCGGCTCCGAGCCGCGATTTCCATGGCTGGCACAACTGGTTGACGTACCTCGGACCAGCTTATTTTCGTTTCGAAGACTTGCCTTAGCTCTCCCTGACCGGCGAAAGTAAACAAACGATGACACAGGCCTTCCGCTCCACCCGCGTACTCACCCCGGCTGGTCTGGCACCCGCGACCCTGCTGGTCGAGGGTGAGCGCATCACGGTGGTCTGCGGCTGGGATGAAGTGCCGGCGGTGACCAGCTTGCATGATTTTGGCGATTACGTTCTTCTGCCAGGGCTCGTCGACTCACACGTACACATCAACGAGCCCGGGCGCACGGAATGGGAAGGGTTTGCCTCGGCTACATGCGCTGCGGCTGCCGGTGGAGTCACCACCCTCATCGACATGCCGCTGAATTGCATACCCGAGGTCACGAATGTTGAGGCTCTGGAGACCAAGCGCGTGGCTGCGCAGGGTCAGGCCTGGGTGGACTGGGCGGCTTGGGGCGGCGTTGTGCATGGAAACGCCGACGCGCTGAAGCCGCTGATTGCTTCGGGAGTTCCGGGGTTCAAGTGCTTTATGGTGCACTCCGGGATTGATGGATTCGCATGGGTGGATGAGGCCGATTTGCGCGAGGCGCTGGAGCGGTTACGCGGCAGCGGATTGCCGTTGCTGGTGCACGCCGAGGTGCCGGGGCCAGTCGCCGCCGCCACTCAAGCCCTAAACCAGTTGGAGGCAGATTGGCGGAAGTATGCGACATATCTGGCCTCCCGGCCTGACGAAGGTGAGCTTGAGGCCATTGCCTTGCTCATTCGCTTGGCAGAGGAGTTTGAGACGCCGATCCATATTGTGCATCTGGCCAGCGCGCAGGCTCTGCCCTTGCTGGCCGAGGCGCGAGCGCACGGCGTGCCGGTCACGGTGGAAACGTGCACGCAATACCTGTGGTTTGCCGCGGAAGATATCGCCGACGGCGCGACTGAGTTCAAATGCGCGCCACCGATTCGTGGCGCGGCGAATCGAGAGGCTTTGTGGGGCGCGCTCGCGGAGGGATTGATCGACATGGTTACCACGGATCACTCCCCCTGCCCACCGGCGATGAAGCGACGCGAAGAAGGCAGGTGGGACCTTGCGTGGGGCGGCATTGCCAGCCTTGGCCTTGCGCTCCCCGTGATGTGGACCGCGATGGTGAGGCGCGGTCTGGGCTCGGGTGCGGGATTGGAGCGGCTAGGCCAATGGATGGCGGCAGCGCCGGCGCGGCTGGCTTGTCTTGACAGCCGCAAGGGGGTTCTCGCCCAGGGAGCCGACGCAGACATTGTCGTCTTCGATCCGGACGCGGAATGGACGGTCGCCGATGAGCACCTGCATTTCCGCCACAAGCTGTCGCCTTACCTGGGTGTGGAATTGCGTGGGCGTGTGTTGGAAACCTGGTTGCGCGGAACGCCGATCTTCAGCCAGGGTCGTTTCGCCGGCCAGGCGCACGGAAGGGAGTTGGTGCGCTCATGAGATTACGCGCGAAGCGTGCCATCGCGGAGTGCAGAATGATCGCGACCATGACGGAAGAGCCGGGACGAACGACGCGGCGCTTTCTGACTCCGCCAATGCAGAAGGTTCATTCGCATTTGCGCAACCGTATGGAAGCGCTGGGCATGACCGTCCGCTTGGATGCCGTGGGGAATCTTCGCGGACTTTGGCAACCGGAGGGGGCAGGCTCGAAGCGTCTCATCTTGGGCTCCCACGTAGACACCGTGCCAGACGCCGGAGCGTTCGACGGCGTTCTAGGCGTGACGATGGCGCTTGAATGGACGTCGATGGCGCAAGAAGCTCGACTGCCGCTGGCCATTGAAGTCATCGCGTTTTCCGAGGAGGAGGGCGTAAGGTTCGGCGTGCCGTTCATTGGCAGTCGCGCGGTGGCCGGACGGTTCGATTCGGCATTGCTTGCACTCAAGGACGCCGGGGGGGAAACACTGGATGCTGTTATCCGCGGCTTTGGCCTGGAGCCCTCCGCGATCGGCGAAGCTTCGATGGACGCTAACGTTCTCGGTTTTGTTGAACTTCACATCGAGCAGGGTCCGGTGCTGGAGGCTGAGGGTTTGAGCGTCGCAGTGGTTACGGGGATTGTGGGCCAGTCGCGGATCCGACTGGAATTCGCCGGGCAGGCGAATCATGCCGGAACCACACCCATGAACCTGCGCCGCGATGCACTTGCAGGCGCAGCGGAATGGATAGGACTCGTCGAAGCGACTGCGCGGCGTACCGACGGCCTTGTGGCGACCGTGGGCAAAATCTCTGTGGAACCTGGGGCGGCCAATGTTGTTCCAGGCGCAGCGCAGGTCAGCCTGGATATTCGCCATGCGCGAGACGCAGTCCGCGCTGAGGCGTTGGAGCTACTGCTCGAGCAGGCCAACGTAATCGCACATCGCCGCTCGTTGTCAGTGCAAACCATTCGGCAGGTGGATCAGCCTGCTGTGCCCATGGACGAACGACTGACTGCATTTCTCGTAGAGGCAATGGAAGCAGTAGGGCTGCCCGCGAAACAAATGCCCAGTGGGGCTGGCCATGACGCGATGGTTATGGCGACGCGTGTGCCAACAGCGATGCTGTTTCTGCGCAGCCCGGGTGGGATTAGTCACCATCCCGCGGAGGCTGTGCTTGAAGGAGATGTGGAGGCAGCCCTACAGGTGGGTCACAAATTCCTTGAGCGGCTAACGACAAGCCAATACTGATTCGGTCTCACCTGCTCTTCAGATCCCGAATGCAGACACCAATCGCCACCAGCGGCACTTTTCTGGGAAGTCTACGGCGAATGTTAGAGAAATTGGATAAAATCGACCAACGTATGTGAGGTTTCCCGTGCGTCGAGGTCAACGGTGCATCATCTCGGAGCAACAAGAAGCAGTCTGAAATCGGATCACTTGCTGCAGACACCCGACACGTTTATCCGCACGCCTCTTCCTGGCGCGAACGGCGTGGAGTTTGTGGTACATGCTGCCCCGCAACTTGGCGCAAGGTTCACACAGATGACCGCGGAATTTGCGGCTGGGGGTATTCTCGGGCCAACGTCGGCTCAGCGATTCATCTATGTGCTTGAAGGTGAACTTGCGTTTGAAACGGATAGCGGCAGCCATCTGCTTATTGACGGCGGATTCGCTTATTTGCCCCAGGGTGCCCCTCACTCAGTGATGGCGTCGGCGGCTGCACGTGCGGTGGTGATTGAGAAACCCTATGAGCCGGAGGAGGGTGCGCCGGCCCCAGAGGTCGTGTTTGGAAATGAGTCCGGTGTTATGGAATCAGCCCTGATGGGTGATTCATCATTGCGCGTGCGCACGTTGATGCCGGACGGGGCGTCCTATGACTTCGCCGTGAATACGATGACCTATGATCCAGGCGCCGCCCTCAGCATGGTAGAGATTCACGTAATGGAGCACGGTCTGCTGATGCTCGAAGGCGGTGGCATCTACAAGCTCGGCAACTCGTGGTATCCAGTCGAGGCAGGCGACTTTATCTGGATGGCACCCTATTGTCCGCAGTGGTTTGGAGCGCTGGGCAAGCGCCCAGCCAAATACCTCATCTATAAAGATTGGCGCAGGCATCCTCTGGGAGCGTGAACGATGGCAGCTTCTCGCCCGAACCTCAGCCTTGATGGCTTGATTGCAGAGTTACAGGCCTTGTCCCAGATCACAGAAGCCGAGCCGCCCGTGGTGACACGCGTGGTTTTCAGCGAAGCCGATCGTCGGGCTCGCACCTACGTGAAAGGGCTCTGCGCAGCCGCAGGACTCACGGTGAGCGAGGACGCGATCGGAAACACGTTCGCCCGCTGGCACGGGAGCGAGCCGGAACTTGCGCCGGTTGGCACCGGCTCGCACATCGACGCAATTCCCAATGCTGGTTTGTACGATGGCTGCGTGGGAGTGCTGGGTGGCCTTGAGGCCATCCGTGTCCTGCAGCAGCTTGGATACAAACCTCGACGTTCAATCGAATTGGTCATCTTTACGGCTGAAGAACCAACCCGCTTCGGCATTGGCTGCCTTGGCAGCCGGATGATGGCAAACGTGCTGACAACAGAGCAGGCGCTTGCCCTGCGCGACAAGGACGGCCGCGGCCTGGAGGAATTGCGGACGCAAGCAGGGTTCAAGGGTACGCTTGAATCTGTTGCGCTCGCCCCCGGACGATTCGAACAGTTCATCGAGCTGCACATTGAACAGGGACCGCTCTTGGAACAGGAGAGTCTCGATATCGGCCTTGTAACCCACATCGCCGCGCCAGCCAGTTTGCGCATTGCGATCGAAGGCGAGGGCGGACACGCCGGCGCCACGCTGATGTCGGGGCGGAAGGACGCGCTGGCAGCGGCAGCGGAACTGATTCTGGCTCTGGAGTCTGCGGCCAAATCGACCGGTGCAATCGATACTGTGGCCACTGTGGGCGTGTGCGAAGTCTTTCCGGGAGCGGTGAATAGCATCCCATCGCGTGTGCGGCTGGAAACCGATATCCGCGATACGGACGGAGCGCGCCGCGATCAAGTGCTCGATGCTCTGCGTGCCGCGTGCAATAACGTCGGCACACGCCGCGGAGTAACGATCACGACCGAGTTAGTGAACGCAGATCCACCGGCGATCTGTGATCCAAAAATTCTAGCAGCGCTTGAAGTATCCGCAATCGAATCAGACAAAAGCTATAAGAGAATGGTAAGCCGTGCGTATCATGATTCGCTTTTCATGGCGCGCGTTGCGCCCGTGGCCATGCTGTTCATTCCGTGCCGGGGCGGAGTAAGCCATCGACCCGATGAATACGCGTCGCCGGAGTGGATAGGCAGCGGAGTTCACGTGCTGGCGCGGACGTTGGCGCAACTCGCCGGTTGAAAGAATGACATTGGGCGGCGCTGGTCCGGCTTTGCAACCGGGCCGCTCCGTTGTATGCTAACCCTCAACCTGTACGACGAACCACGCTTCCCCGACCATGAGCACGACTGCGAAAACCCGCATCGTAGGAACCCCCGTCCCCCGCAAGGAAGGGGTGGATAAGCTGCTCGGGCGCGCCCGGTATGTAGACGACATTGAACACGAGGGCATGTGGTATGGCTTGACCGTGCGGAGCACGATTCCACGCGGGTTAATCCGCTCCATAGAATTCGATCCGTACATCCATTGGAGTGAATTCACCGTCGTTACGGCCGATGACATTCCCGGCAAGAATCATATCCAGCTCATCTTCGATGACCAGCCATGTCTTGCCAAAGGCAAGGTTAACCACTGCGAAGAGGCGATCGTCTTGCTTGCGCATTCCAGCAAGCAAAGACTGCGCGAGGCCGCCGCAGCTGTGCATATCGAGTATGACCCTCTGCCGCCCATATTCACGATTGAAGAGAGCGAACGCCAAGATGTGATCGTGTGGGGCGAGGACAATGTCATCAAAAGCTTTCTGCTCGAAAAAGGCGACGTCGATTCCGTTTGGACCAGCGCGGCACACGTTGTAGAAGGCGAATACCGCACTGGCGCGCAGGAACATCTCTACATTGAGAACAACGGCGTCATCGCGGAGTACAGCCCTGAGAGCGGCATCACAGTGTGGGGATCGCTGCAATGCCCTTTCTATGTACACAAGTCACTGCTCGCCGTGTTCGGTCTGCCGGAAGACAAGGTGCGCGTGATTCAGACGGAGACAGGCGGCGCCTTTGGCGGCAAGGAGGATTATCCTTCCACGCTGGCAGCCCATGCGGCGTTGCTCGCAATGAAAAGCGGTCATCCGGTGAAGATGGTATACGACCGCATGGAAGATCTTGCGGCCACTACAAAGCGCCATCCTTCACGCGTGCGGCATCGCACGGCGCTCGATAGAAACGGCAAATTACTGGCGATGGATATTGAGATCGCGACCGATGGAGGGGCATACGCCACACTGAGTTCGACAGTGCTTTCGCGAGCCACGCTACACGCGTCCGGACCTTATGTGTGCCCCAACGTGCGCGTCCGTTCACGAGCTTGGGCCACCAACACAGTGCCCTACGGCGCGTTTCGCGGCTTCGGCGCTCCGCAGGCGATATTCGCAATCGAGCGGCACATGGATGAGATCGCCGCAGTGATCGGGGTCGATTCCATCGAGATGCGTCGGATGAATTTTCTTCACGACGGCGACTCCACGGCAACAGAACAGGTGATGCGCGAACCGGTGATTCTGGATCAACTGCTGGACCGCGTACTATCCGAGAGTGATTATCATGCACGGCGTGCGCGGTTCGCGCGTGAAAACCAGGCGAGTGCAGTAAAGAGAGGCATTGGTATCGCCGCGTTTTACCACGGCTCAGGGTTTACAGGTTCGGGCGAACGCTATCTCAATTCGTTGGCCGGCATCGACGTATCTGCGCAGAACAAAGTGCGCGTACTAGTTTCGAGCACAGAGTTTGGCCAGGGAACGAATACGATCCTTACGCAGATTGCGGCGGAAGCGATCGGCATCGACTACGGCGATGTGATGATGGCCCCGCCGGACACCGGAATCGTGCCCAATAGCGGACCGACGGTAGCGTCACGCACTTCGATGGTGGTGGGGCGGCTGATTGAGCGCGCCTGTGCGCAGCTCATCGCGTTGCTTCGCGGTCAGATGGGGTTGAGTGATCTCTATACGCGCGAAGAATTCTTCGCGGCCTGCGATCGTTATCGCGCAGCACAGGGACAGGTTGTTTCGCTGTGCCGCTATGAAGCCCCTCCCAATATCTTCTGGGACGATCAGAAATATCGCGGTGAAGCCTACCCTGCGTTTGCGTGGTCTATCCAGGTAGCGCAAGTGGCCGTGGATACTGTCACCTATTCCGCCGAAGTGGAAGAGTTCTGGTCCGTGCAGGAAGTCGGCCAAGTGCTTAACCCTGTACTGGCCGGCGGGCAGATCGAGGGCGGCATTGCGCAGGGTATTGGCTATGCCCTTTATGAGAAGGTGCTCTGGCAAGACGGCCACATGGCCAACAACCAGATAACCAACTACATTATGCCGACTGCCGAAGATGTGCCGCCTATTCACATCTACTTTGAAGAGATTCCATTTCAACATGGGGCTTTTGGTGCGAAGGGAATTGGCGAGTTGCCGCATGATGGGCCGGGGCCGGCAATTTTGAATGCGATCAGAAATGCGACCGGGGTGGGGTTTCGGTCGATCCCCTTGTTGCCTGAGGATCTGTTTGCTCAGCTTGCAGTCTCGGAAGAAATGGAGGACCCCGCGACCTTATGAGCGAGATCCGGCCAGCCATCCGCATCACCGTGAACGGTGAAAGCCACGAGGTTCACGCGCCGCCGATGAAGCGACTGCTCGATGTGCTGCGTGAAGACCTGAAACTGACCGGTACCAAGGAAGGCTGCGGGGAGGGCGAATGCGGATCATGCTCTGTGCGCATGAACGGGGAACTGGTAAACAGTTGCCTGGTGCCCGTGTTGCAGGCCCAGGACGCCTGCATCCAGACAGTCGAGGGGCTTGCGTTCAACGGCGAATTGCACCCGCTGCAAAAGGCGTTCCTTGAGTGTGGAGGGGCGCAGTGCGGCATCTGCACCCCGGGTATGTTGATGGCGGCGGCGCAACTGCTGGAACATAATCCTCATCCCAGCATGGCTGAGATCCGCGAAGGACTGGCCGGGAATCTCTGCCGCTGCACAGGATTCATACGCATCTTCGAGTCGGTGATTGCAGCGGCTGCACGGACCCCTGAGACGAACACGGAGCGGCGATCCCATGCGGGGTAGTGCGGAGGGTCATGAGCTCGTTGCGCCCGGCAACCTAGCCGGGGTACTGGAGATGCTTGCCGCTGCGCCGGGCGAGTGGACGCCGATCGCGGGGGGCACGGAACTGATGGTGGCGCACGCGGCGGGGCGGCTCGCGGCAGCAAGGCTCGTGAGCCTTTGGGGCATTGCCGATCTGCGGTTCGTCGATGCACAGAGGGGTGGCATTGCGATTGGCGCGGGGACCACGTTCGCGGATCTGCGCGCACATGAGGTGGTGGCGGCAGAGTTGCCTCTGCTGGCCAGGGCCGCGAGCTGGATTGGGTCGGTTGCCAACCAGAGCCGCGCCACAGTGGGTGGCAACCTGGTGAATGGTTCTCCGGCGGCGGACTCCTCGCCGGCATTACTGGTCTACGATGCGGAGGTGGAGCTGATCTCGGTGCGGGGAAGGCGGCGGATGCCGTACTCCGGTTTTCATACCGGGTACAAGCGCAATGCGCTGGCCGCGGATGAACTGCTCTATGCGGTTCACGTGCCCCGGCGATTCACCAGTCATCGGCAGTATCTACGCAAGGTGGGAACGCGGAAGGCTATGGCGATCTCCAAGGTTGCGCTGGCGGGGACCGCACTTCTCGGCGACGGGGAAGTGCGTGAGATTCGCCTCGCGGCGGCTAGCCTCGCGGCCTTTCCCACACGACTCTATCGAACGGAGGATGCTCTGAAGGGAAAGGCGGTCGCAGGAGACACGATTCGAGCCGCGCGGTCCGCCCTGCTGGCAGAAGTGATGCCGATTGACGACATCCGTTCGACGGCCGCGTATCGCAGGCGAGTAGCGGCCAATCTGCTCGAAGAGTTCCTGCTGGAACTGACGCAGGGGGAAGCGACGCGATGAACACAGTCCTTGCGGCATGGAATGGAGCCGATGAGGCCACCGCGCTCGATGCGATGATCGCGTGCTGCGGGGCGCGGCGGTGGGCTGACGCCATGGTTGCCCTGAGGCCCATCGAGAGTGTGGCCGCGTTGAGCGAGGCGGCAGATCGCGTATGGGGCATGATGGAAGAGGCGGACTGGCTGGAGGCCTTTGCGAGCCATCCGCGCATCGGCGAGCGCAAGGCCGCGACCGCGACGGCACAATCGGCAGCCTGGTCAAGGCAGGAGCAGTCCTCCGCGGAGAAAGCGGCCAGGAATGTGCTCACGGAGCTGGCGGAAGGCAATGCGCGGTATGAGGAGCTTTATGGCTTCAAGTACATTGTGTGCGCAACAGGGAAGAGTGCCGAAGAGATGTTGGCAATTCTGAAGCGGCGTTTGGCGGGCAATCGCGCAAGCGAGTTGCGCGAGGCCGCCGAACAGCAACGTCAAATTACGCAAATTCGTTTAGGAAAGTGGCTGATTGCATGAGTGGAATTACGACGCACGTACTGGATACGGTGCTGGGATTGCCGGCAGCGGGGGTGGCTGTGGGCCTGGAGAAGCTGGAAGGCGATGTGTGGGTGGTGCTTGCATCCGGCGTGACGGATGAGGATGGCCGGTGCTGGGACCTGGCGACGGATGCGCATGCAGGTGTGTACCGGCTCACGTTCGGTACCGGCGAATACCTGACGAGCATGGACCGCACAAGCATCTATCCGGTGATTTCGATTACCTTCACATGCGGCGGCGAAACGGATTACCACCTGCCGCTGCTGTTGAGCGATAACAGCTACACAACCTATCGAGGAAGCTGACGCATGGCACGACTGGGCGAGAACCGGTACGGAAAATCGCGGGTTCGGCTGTCGCGCATTACGCGGCACGCCGGCCGGCACGAGTTTCAGGAGTGGAGCGTTCGGGTGCTGCTGCAGGGCGACTTTGAAAGCAGCTTCACGGAGGCGGATAACAGCCGGATTCTGCCCACCGACACGATGAAGAACACGGTGTACTCGGTGGCGCGCGACTCCAAAGCGGCGACGATCGAGGAGTTCGCGGTCGAGCTGGGCGATTATCTGCTGACGAACAATCCACAGGTCTCGAAGGCCAGTGTGGAGATCGAGGAAAAAGCTTGGGAGCGGATGACGGTGGATGGCGTGCCGGACCCGACCACGTTCAAACTTGGCGGGCCGGAGCTGCACATGGTACATGCCGAACGCGACACGGGCGGCCCGTGGGCGGTGACTTCCGGGGTGGACGGACTGGTGATCCTGAAGACGACCAAGTCCGCTTTCACGGGGTACATCAAGGACAAGCTGACCACGCTCAAACCCGCGACCGATCGCATCTTCGGCACCAGCGCCACGGCGACGTGGGCGTACGGGCAGACAGCGCAGGATTACTCCGCGATTCGGACGCGGGTGATTGCGGCGCTGCTGAAAGAGTTTGCCGCGCACAACAGCATGAGCGTGCAGCACACACTGTTCGACATGGGCAAAGCGGCGCTGGCGGCGGCGCCGGAGATTGCGCGGATCACCTTGACGATGCCCAACCTGCACCACCTGCTGGCGGATCTGAGCCTCTTTGGGCAGGACAACCCCAACCACATCTTCGTGCCCATTGACGAACCGCACGGCTACATCGAAGCCACGATCGAGCGATAGTTGTTGGTGTTCCTGCGCAAAAAGCGAACAAAAAGGGAACGACCCCCGGGGGGGGTAGGGGGGGTGCCTGGGTAAGGAAGGATCCCTTCCGGTTTGCCCGTCGTTCGGGACAAACAGGTCACGTCAAACGAAACTTCCGGGTAGTGATCCGACGAGATGCGAAATATCTGATTGAAACTAAAGGAACTATCTGAAATATTTCAGCTTGAAGCAAAGGTGAACTGAGCTAGAATCAGAGAAGGGCCGATCGCGATGAGAAACTCAGGTCATGGGCAGAAAATGGTCAATCTTGCGACGGATCAACTAGCCGCGATCTCGAGGCTATTTTCGTCGAGCATCGTTCGCGAAATGGCCCGAAAGGGCAGATCCCCTCTGTTTGCGCGGTTGGTAACCCAATCACAATTGCTCCGCTCAATTTCGTCATCGGAGCGCGTGTATACGCTTTTTGATGCCGCATTTTCATTATTGAAGCGCGAGGGGTATAGACACGAGTACATCTACAAGGCCGCCCTCACCCACAAGATTCTCCTCGGGAAACACTCACTCCAGACCGCATCTATGATCAACGAGTTTCGGGTGGGCGAATGCAAAGCCGATGTTGCAATTCTGAATGGAACCGCGACTGTGTATGAGGTGAAGTCGGAGCGCGACTCGCTCACCAGACTAGAGCGCCAGATCGCAGCGTATGCCACCGTATTTGCGAAGGTTTATGTCATAGCAGCGGAGAGCCACATCCGCGCAGTGGCCAATACCGTCCCGGATTTTGTTGGGATACTTTGCCTCAATAGCCGTCATCAGATTTCGACCTTGCGGGACGCCGCCAACCAGCCCGAGCGTACATCGCCTGATGCTATCTTCAATTCTATTCGGATGGAAGAAGCGCGCATGATCCTTTCTTCCTTTGGTATATGTGTCCCATGTGTGCCAAACACCGAGTTGCACGCAGTTTTACGCAACGAGTTTGTGAAACTTGACCCGACGCGGGCGCATGAAGGAATGGTTCGAGTCTTGAAGCAAACGCGAAATCTGCTACCGCTTTCAGCTCTGGTTGATCAGGTTCCCCATTCCCTTCAAACTGCAGTTCTCTCGGTTCCAATGCGCAAAGTGGATCATCAGCGCCTAGTTAACGCAGTGAATACACCTTTGAAGGAAGCCATGGGGTGGGCCTGAAAGAATGTATCATCCTTATTTTCGCGGAAAGCAATTCGACCTCCTTTGCATCCGAGATATGGCTCCAATTTTCAAGGAAGCCGGTTTTTGCCCGATCATCGAACCAGTCAGAGATGTCCTCGGGGGCCTGAATCGAGCACTTGATGCTGTTGTGGAAGTCGATGGCCGAGCCATCGTCATCATAAATCCGCACCACGGGGATTTATCTGATTCTGGCGCCGCACTGAGCGATCTGCTTAAGGAGAAATACTTGGATCTACCCGGTATTTCAGCCGGAATACTTCTGAAGCACGATACGAGTACCGCCGAGGCCCTGAGGTGTCGTCAAAACCATGCAGATCATTCGCCTGTACTGATCCATGCGGGTTTCGGAGAAGCAAAAATACTGGCCGAAAAGATCGGCAAGCAATCCAAAGATCAGTCGCATGTTTTTCTCGAAAAGTACTGCGGAAAGCTCTATCAAAAACACTTCAGTGGCGGGAACAGAATTCTGCTGAGAGACGCTTTCGAGCGCAAACGCAATCGAGATTACGAACCGCTTGAGCGTTTCTCCGATCTTCATGCCACCTTTCGAGACGAAGGTATGGATGGGTTCGGAGATTTCCTGATCGTGGGAGATGGCTACAGCGAGGCTGGCGGACCAGCTTATGCCGTTGCGATCCATCTGACGTTTATCGATCCCGACGATGACGATGCGATGTGGATTCATCACTTCGTTTCCGAACGGCAGGACACGCCCACAGATCCGGCGGGAAAATTCGCCGAAGCACTTGCGAGGATGATGAAAGTCCTTAACAAGCCGAACTCGAAGATCGTTGAGACCAGTGCAGTCAAGGAATTCAGGGCACTTCACAGGCAAGGGCATTTTCCCGGCTTGGGCCAGGTGAAAAAGCTCTCGATGAATCACCATATCGAGACCCTGGCCGATTATTTTCGGAAGACGGCATAGTTCGCGATGAATTGCTGCGCTGAATGTTTTGGTGATCGCGGATTACGCCGAAGTATCATTCCCCTTCATTCAACTGCAACTAGACGGTGTTCTTACTGCAGAACCAAAGATGTTGCCGTAGTATCGCCGAGAGTGCTAGCCGAGTATTTTGAACTCCTGGTAAGCGCATATCGCCAAGATCCCACGGGCAAGTTCCTTGTTCAATGGTTCCGAGAGGACTGGGCAATGTTCCAGCACCCCCGGATGGATGATTCCCGCGCCAATCGCCTCCTTGCCGATATCCTGAATGACGGAGAAATTGCCGGAAAGCAGTTCGTGCCTGCGAGCAATCCCACGATCGACCGTCTGAATGAATGGGAAAAACTGCGCGATGAATTGATGTATCACAATCGCTATTTCCCCGAAGCCACTATTGACCTGGACCGTCTTGAAGCTCTCCTGTCGCCTCTTACCCTTGATGCCGACGAAGTTCCGACTCAATGGTACCGAGCGCGAATTCAGACGAGTGATACGCCTTTTAGGGTGCGAGAAATGGGCGCTCCTCCCAAACGGATCGCATCGCACGGGCGGGCTAACCCAGCGGGTATTCCGTATCTTTATCTCGGTTCAAGCCCGGTAACGGCCGTATCGGAGATTCGTCCGCACACTGGTGAACACGCGTGCATCGCAGATTTCACAACTCGGCCCAAACTGAAACTCATTGATTTACGGAACCCTCGAAAAATGGTCTCTCCGTTTCTGCTTGTAGATGCCATCGATATCGGAAAGATGCGAAGCGACCTGCTCTTTCTGGAGCGGCTGGGGGATGAACTTACGCGACCAGTTGTTCCTCAGTCCGCGGCTATTGATTACACTCCAAGCCAGTATCTCTGCGAGTTCATAAAGAAATGTGGCTATCAAGGCGTGATCTACCGAAGCTCTGTTCGCGATGATGGGATAAACTTGGCTCTGTTCGATCCCGCGCGCGCACGCTGCGGCGCTGTGACTCAGCATCTTGTCACTCGCGTGAGCGTAGACATTGCCCCAGGGGCGTAGCTCGAATTCGGAACTTTTGGCATCCCAATTTGTTCTTCCCTCCGGTGATCGTGCCGCGAAAGTTCTGGCCACGTCATGAGCCCAACGATCTGAGTGGCGCGAGAAAGATCGATACTGGCAAACGCTCATCGCGCCAATAGACATCCGTATGGTCGGAAGAGCCGGATGCTTATGTGGCGGAATCGCGCTCTACTCTCCGCCGAAGAATTTCACCCCTCGAGGCCAAGCACCTGCCCTCCGCGAGGATGGGGGGTACGCTCCGTGGCTCTCCGCTCAAAATCAATTTCACTTCCATTGTGCGCCGGGAGCGGGTAATTGCCTGCAAATGGATTCGGCTTCGCCGTGGCTCAGGGGGCGGTTCCTCTTCCGGTGAGGTTCCTGATGATTTCAGCTTCGCGCTGGCGGTAGGGCTTGCCATCCGGATGGAAGACGTCGTGGAACCAGACGGTGGGCTCCGAGTTGACGTAGGGGTGTTGCCAGGAGTCCCAGGGCAGGTAGGTTTGGCTCTTGCCCGCAACCAAGCCCCAGTTGATGGCCGCGACATGATATTGGCGCGCGACGGGGAGCACGGTGTCAAAGGTGCTGCCCGCGCCGCGGGCCATGTATTCCGTACACAGGATGGGGCGATGAAACTGCTGGAGCATTTTGATGTGCTGCTCGAAGTCTTCAGGCCAGCCGTAGTTGTGGAAGCTGATGACGTCAGACTGCTCGATCTGGACCACAGCCAGCGGGGGCATGGTGGCGAGCGAGGTCCAGTCGCCGTGCCAGAGGCCGCTGGTGAGGGGCTGGGTGGGAT
>VFSW01000587.1_pt1 | contig 53441 bp, 63 predicted proteins | sample 5358111 | NCBI WGS metagenome assembly VFSW01 (sample SAMN11554181, study PRJNA540505) | mine drainage metagenome | isolation source: sediment from site ElyBrook_90M | place: USA: Ely Copper Mine, Vershire, VT | collected 2017
CCGGGTCCCGGCCCTATTGAGAAATGGTCGTTCTTTTCCATTGCGTCCCGTGGCGGGGTCCTGGGGGGGCGGGGTGGGGACCGGGGCTTCCTACGCGCTCCGATCAATGCAGATGATTTGCTGTTATTTCCGTCGCAAGCTGCGACAGCCCTTGCGGGCGGTAAATCTCGTTATGCTCCAGCCTGTTGGCCACATAGCCAACGGCGTGACGCGTTTTCCTCAAGCCGCGACAACAGCTTAAGGAAAAAACATCCATCGACGCATGGTTTACGCGTAAACCGGGTTCGCCTGCGTGCCAAATACGCCGCATTTGATACCCATCGGGGAGGGTTGTGCGCCCAGGGCGCCAGGTTCGCCACTTGGGCGGGGGTTTGACGGCACGATGCCGTTATGTCTTCCGTCAGGATTTCCGGAAGCCTGATAATCCTATAGCACACGTTTTTGGGCCTCGCAACGTCCGGTTTGCGGCCCTTGCCAGACGGATCCCGCTCGCCACCCCGCCCGTTTCGGGGCCAGCGGCCGGCGGATGGTTCGGGTGATCCCGATCTATCCGCCGGCAGCCAGCCACGTTCAAGCGGCCCGCTCTGCCTCGTAGAGTTTGCTCCGGTAGGAAAGCGCCTCATTGAGGGCTTCGTATACCGGCGCGTCATCCGCTGATCCGCCGACAACATACTCCCGAAAAGAGGCGTAAAGTTCTTCGAGGTACCCATACCGGCGGGTAATGTATCCATCGGTTTTCGATTCGATCATCACAACACCACCGTGTGCGTTTTTGGGATAGGCTAGAAGCACGGTCACCTTTCCGGCTTTGAACTGGCAAATCGATTTATCACGCAGCGCCCGTACAATCTGGTCGGCGCAGGAGAACTGCGTATCGAGCTCCTGGTTCTGCTCCTGCAGCGCGCTTATGCTGTATTTCATTGATTTTCTCCTACCCTGATGATTTTCATCCCTTTATGGCAGGTCCGACAACTCCATTCTGTCGGAAGCGATCACGAGGTCCGTATGCTTGATGAGAGCCTCGTACCAGAATCCGTCATCACCCACACTGAGCGTCACACAGTCCAGACGGCAATCCGCTTCCGGGATGTTATCCGGCGCGTCGGACCCGCTAGGATCCTCGCTAAGCCATTCCGGGCGATAATCGAATTTCTCAACCCGGTACCATCCATTGTTTTTCACGATCGCCGCGAACTCCTTTATTTGTTTCGCGAAATCCTCGTCGACGACAACCCGGATACCTTCCGGTTCCTTGCCCAGGCCGTCGTCGACGCCCCGTAGCGATGCGCTTGCGTACAGCGTTTTTGAGGACATCATTTTCTCCTGTCGAGGCCGAAAGCCGCCTTCTATCGCGCGGCTCTCTGATTGACACGCGATGACCGATTTAATCGCCGGTCATCAGCGGGTGTTTGTGCTGTTCTTGTTGCGCGCCCAGCTTGCGCGCCCATTCGGGGACCCTTTTCCTTGCCCACCTCGGCGACGAGGGCAAGGAAAAGGCCCGGGGAGGAAACTCCCCGGGCTTGATTGAATCTATGCGGCGCGTCCAATCAGTATCTGCCGCGCCATATCGAACATCGCCGGCTTGAGCTCGTCGATGCCTTGGATGATGGCGTACTGCGGAAACAGATCGACCACGCTCATAGTGCCGATTCCGAGGCCATATACTTCCAACCCCGACGCGACCATCCGGTTTATGGTGTTTTTTGTCGCGGGGGCATGGTGCGGAGCCCCATCTGTGATCACCATCACGGTGCGGCGCCTTTCTTTCCGCCGCAGAATACGTGACGCCACAAAGAATAGCGCCTCGTTCATGGGTGTACCCCCGTTTGCCTTGAGTCTTGCAAGCGCCCCGGACCTCAATTGCGGATCGTCTCCGAACCGCATCACCGAGTCTATGGCATGCGTCGCTCTGTGCGTCATCGACGGAAATACGGCAAGCGCCGTCTCCACACCACGAATACGCCTAAGTGCAAGCGCGAGCGCCATCGCCGACTGCTTGGCAATCTCCTGGCTCTCATTCATCGAGGAGGACAGATCCAACAGCAGGTAAATGGCCGTATCCGGAGAGTACCGTTCTGTGTGTTTCACAAACACGCGAGGATCTCCCAGCTTGACCCGGCAGAGCTTGCGCTCATTGATTCTGCGTCCTCGCCGCTGATCGTAGGGGCGGTCCGTACGCACGGATTGCACGATCCCTTCCAGTGCAGCTGCCAGCGGCACGGAAGCCGCTTCTACCTCGTTCAGGAACCGCCTGTCCATCTTTGATGGTTCGTACTGTTCCGCCAAGATTTGATCTGCAGATGGCGAACGAACCTGATTTTTCTCGATGTCTTCCCTTATCGTCTCAAAGACATCCTTGGGCAGATCGCCTTCCGAAGCGCCCAGAGCTTCATCGATGGCCTTGATAACCGAGCCCCCTTCTCCAGCGTCTGGGCCGCCATCTGCCTTCTCTTTGCCGTTCTTGGTTCCGCTTTCGCCCGCGCTGGACCCGTCCTTGCCATCACCAGGCATGCCTTCGCCGGCCTCGCCATTGCCGCCTTCGCCCTCTCCGTTACCGCAGGAAAGGTCCCCGGGATCTCCACCCCCGTTTTGGGGACGCGGAGCCTGGCCGTTTTGCTTTTTCTGCCGTTCCTTCTCTTTCTCCGCCTCCTCTTCCAGCATGGCGACTATGCGCCTGGCGAGGTCACAGGCCTCTTTCGTTGATGCTGTCTTGCCGGCCAGGGACAGCAGACCATTAAGCCGTGCCACCACTTCGGCGCCGAATGTTTCGCGCAGGATTTTCTCCTGCTGCTCGGCGGCCTTGTCCAGGAAATCCTGGCCAATCACCTCGTTTCTCAGCTTGAGAAGCGCGTGACCGCAGACCACCGAGCCCGCCGGGCCGTTTTGCGGCGCGAACTTGCCCTCTTCCGCCATTGCGGCGATGGTCTTGGATATCATGGATTTCGTTCCGGGATACATCTTGTGCATCTCCCGTTCGATGCGGATATCCTCGAGAATGTTCTCCAGGCGATGGAGAATCGGTTTGTCCAGCGGACTGCGCTCCGCAAAATCCGTGTACCGGACATGCGCGGCCTCGTGCGCGAGGTACCCGTAGATCGCATCCGGGTTGATGCGCTCTTCGCAGTTCGGAATCACGATGGTTTTCCCATCGGTCAATGCCTGCTGGCCAGCGACTACCACTTCGACGCCCAGTTTGTTTCCCAGGGCGGCCGCAACGATCGGCAACGCCCTTTCAATGGTTTCTCTCATTTACCTCTCCCGCGGCGGCCATCATCAGATTGGCCGCCGCATTGAGTTTCCGTTGGAAAGCGGGACTCAGAAGTAGAGAGATGTCTCCGCTTCTTCGGTTTCCGCAGACCCGTCATCCGTCGGCGATGCTCCATCGGGTTCTTCCGAAGCATCTTCCACGACATCCGTCTCGCCGCTTGCTGCGGCCGGTGCCGTAACAGGCGCATACTCTCCAACCTGCATCATGCCCTTTGTCACCGCTTTCATTCGTTCCACGGATGAAAGCACCGAGACAATCGCCAGCGTATCGACGATTTCCGCGTTGCCGAGCGGTCCGGACCCGTTTTGCAGCCGGCTGATCGCCGCGCTGATAGCCCCTGTCAGATGGTTTATTCCGCCATCCAGGAAGGCAAGCCCATCCAGCTTGTCATGGAGCCGTTGGAGCGGTCGCACCGAACGCCGGCTGACCGAGCCTTGTGATCCCAGCATTTTCTCGAACGCCGTCTCGGCCTCCTTGGCCACTTCCCGGTACAGCTGATCGGCGAGTCCGCCAACCCCATCGTCCAGCGCCGCGGCCCCTTTCGAGTCCGTGGTGTGCCCCACCATGAACGGCGTGTAGCCGCAAAAAAGCCGGTGTTCCACGTCTTTTGACGTCAGTATGGAATTGCGGAGCTGTTTATCGAACTCCGGGTGTTTGGCGATCCACGTTTCCACCAGGCTGTCGTAGCCCGCCAGGAACGCCTGTTTGGCAGCATTGAACTCGGCGACGAACCGGTCAAGCTTCTCGGTCAGCGCCGGGAGCTTCCCATTGGGAATCGCAAACCCCGTCAGGAACCGCGTTCCTACGGCAAGGCATGCGCGCTCCATTCTGTCATCGATGGTTTTGAAAATGCGGATTGCTTCCGGGTCGCAGATTTTTTTCGACCCCAGGCTTGCTACATCATCTGGCGGCAGATTACCGCCGTCTCCGATAAAGAAGTCTTCCGGACGCAACTTGCGCCGTCCCGACCAGATAGTCGTATTGAAGACAATGACAGTGATCTGGTCTGTGATTTTTGTGATCTGACTCATGTTTTTCTCCAGAGAAGGCGAACGTCCCCGTCGGGGGCGGTTCGCGATCCGGGTTATTTTTGATTGCAATCAATGCTGTGTTTATTACGCGCTCAGCGCGCGCGGGATCCTGAGACCCATAAAACACTTTTCAGCATCCTTTCCTGTGCCGGCGAGTACCGGTGCAGGAAAACAGGCTGAAGAACCCCGGGCAGCATAAGCTGCCCGGGTGTACCCAGATTAAAACCAACAGTTTTCAGTCGGTGCGTCCGAAAAGTTGGCGCGCGGCAAATACAAACCCAGCGCGCTTGCCGTCTTCAGGAACGGGTTGTCATCCGGCAATGTGTCAATATCGACGCCAAGCAAACCGAACAGACTCCGCTCCGAAGCGATGTTCTTTGCCGTCAGGGAACGCGGCTTTTGTGGATTGGAATCGATGTCGGTCGCTACCGTGACCGTAAACAGGAGCTGGTGCCTCTGGACGTAATGCCACATACCCAGCAGCAGTAGTATCGACCACGCCGCCGTTTCAGTGGGTTCCGATGACACCGTTCCTTCCTTTCCTCCAAACATCTCGATGAGCGATCGAGGATCGCCCATGCATGCTGGCAGCATCGGTGTTGCCAGATGAATGACCTCCCTGACGACACCTGTCCATTCGCTCCTACCGAGGCCAGGAAGCTCCACGTCCCAGTAGATGCCACTTTCCACTTTTTTTTGCTCCGCATCGGGGATGACGGCCGTCGCATTGGAAACCCTCAGTACTGTCCCATCGTCGGCCAAACACACCTCATCGAGGTACGAGTACCCCTTGCTCACTTTTTGCTTGGTCCTCGCCGCCAGTTCGACAGATGAACTCACGATAGAGCGGCCTGGATATTTTGGGTATCCGGCTGTTCCGTACCGGATGGTGAATTTTCCATCCACCATATCGATGCTGTGCAGCCAGTCTTTTCGTGGGGAACCGTTGGGATGTCGCATCCGAAACCGCTTGAATGTTCGATTCACCATGGTTACTTCTCCCAGGCGTCGCCAAAAACCGCGCGGGCCACCTGGAGAATCGCCTCACGCTCAACACGATCCACCTTGTTGAGCATCACCTGCTTGAACGTGTAGGCAAGCGGGCTCGGCGCCGTCTTGAAAGAACCCGACACCATGGCCCATGAGATGAGCCCGCGCGTCGACATGGTGGTCGTGATCTTCTGCTGACCGTTTCCGTCACCGAGAAACAAGGTGCGAATGTCATTGGCTACCTTGACCATCGCCTGCGCGATGTCGCCCGGGATGAACGGCGCCACTTTTTTCAGGAGTGCGACCTCATCGGCCGGATCCGGGTAGCCGACTTCTACCACCCGGAACCGATCCAGGAAAGCGATGTTTTGCCTCAACACGCCCTGATACAGGCCGGTCGAGTCCCCCTGGCCCGCGCTGTTGCCGGTGGCAACAAAGCGGAATTTCGGGTGCGGCTGAATTACCTCTCCTTCATGCTCCGGAATCACAAGCGGCATGCCATCCAGAATGCCGTTGAGGCCGGCCAGTTCGGCCGGATCCATCAGATCGGCTTCGTTGAGGATCATGATGTGACCCTCCCGTACCGCGGTAGCCAACGGCCCGTACACGAACTGCATACTTCCATCCTTCGCGAGCGTGTAGTGGCCGATCAGGTCGCTCAGCTCCCTGCGGCCATTGCCGGTGGTTTCCTGTACCGGCCAGTTGAGCCTGGCCGCGACCTGTGTCATGGCTGAAGATTTTCCTGCGCCGGTTGGCCCGGTGAGAAACAGCCCGCTGCCATGCGGAGCAGTCAGGAACGCCAACACGTCCCGCAGTACATCTTTTCGGAAAATGTAGTTCTTGATCTTCCGCGGAATGGCGGGGTGTGAGCTGTCGGAAAATCCATCGACTTTCATGGCTTTTGGCACGTCGACGTCGAACGTTTCGGCGATATTGAACGTAGCCAGATTTGTGGGCTGCGCCTGAGTTTGGTTCTGAAGCAAATCGAGCGCAGCAGTCTGTTGCTGTCCCATTAAACCTCCTCGATGAGACGGGAACCCCAACCGGGGGCGCCCCGGCTGGGGTTGATGATGCGGTTGAATTCGAAACCATGGTTACTGGATTCGTTGAATGATCGCCATCCGAATGAGCGAAAGACGCTTAGGAGGGCGAGTATTTCTTGAGCAAAAACCTGCCCTCATTAAGCGTCTTCGCTTCGGCCCGCTCTATGTTGCCCAGCCTGCCCCGGCGATGCGCTTGGAGCCCGCTGCGGCTGACGGATGCGATGGCGTTTTATGCTGTTGAGTTACATCGCCAGCTGCGATGGCCCGTTGGGGCAACAGAATCTTTCCTGGCGCGCCTCAACGAAGGCGGATCAGGAAAGATTTTGAAAAAGGAAGTTGATTTGCCGCTGTGGCGGTGGCAATTGAGAAAGACCGGACATCACAACGGGCTAATGCCGCCGAGTCCCGGATGTAGAGTTGGCCGCATTGATGCGGCAATAACAATCGTTTGTCGCGTCATGTCGGACGCAAATACCCCATTGAATCGGGGGTTGACGGGCAATGCCGCTATACCTGCCTCAGGTTACTCTGGCAGAGTAATGATCCTATAGCACAAGAACAGCCCTCCCGCAACTTCCGGTCTGACAGCCATCGCCACCCCGACCTTCTTTCGAAGGTCGGGGTGGCGCGCCGTTAACCGCAGAAGACTTCTGCTTCAGAATGTCGTTTCGCAACCAGCTAGACTGTCCGGTCGCGCATTTCTTTGGTCATCTTATTGAACCTTTTCCCGATAGGTCGGCAGTTCCGCGAGGACCTGTTTCCACGCAGCCGACTCGCTCTCAAACGAGATGGCCGATCGCTCACCGTTCGGAACCTGGAAATAGAACAGACCGGTCTGGTCGGGATCCGGGTGAACGGCGAACTCCATGCGTTGAGCCTCGACAAGGTCAGCGATAACGCGATGACCGCGCGTACGTAAGATTGCGATGGGCACCGTGCCATCATCAAGCATATCGGCCATGAGGGCGAGGTCGCTCAGCTGAACCGTAGTCGCGCCATTTGTTGGCGCGTTTGTCTCGATATCGAGAGCCCTCCGTCCGGCGGACAGCAGATCCGCCAACGACTTCTCGGCGGTGTAGGTGTTGAACTCGCCGGTTTCCGAAAACGCCTCTACCAGATCGGTCAGCGCATCGCGAATTGCGTGGGCACAAATTGCCTTGGGTGCGGCCATCAACCGGCTGCTGACCGCCTGTCCCGCGTCCGAGTCCTCACGGATCAAGATATGGGACGGGCAATGCTCCGGACTTCCGCTGAAGTGGGACCACAGCGCTTTTTCCAAGAATCCGTCGGCGGGGTACACTCCCACATCCCCATCGTCGTAGTGAAACTCAACGACCAACGGTGGCAACCCGTCCGCCGCGGTCTCTGTGCATGCCTGGCGCACGACATCCGCCATGCAGCCTACCGTTGCGTTGTATTCTGCGGCTTTCTCCAGCGCGCTGGCTGCGGCATGCAGGTAATGTTGCGCGGCCTTGGCTTTTTTGGCCTCCTCGCCCGGGCCCACAACCTCGATGTCGTCCTCTGGCAGATAATGCAGCACGGAACCATCGATCGAGATGTCCCCGAGACGGCGAAGGATCTGGACGATTTCCTCGTCCTGATTCGCGCAGTCACCCAACGGGGCATCGACCGTCAGCGCAAGCCGGCCATCCTGCGGAACGAGGTGCACTTCTGTGCCCGCGATGTTTTCCAGCTTCTCCGTGGCTGCCTCGACATTGAGGCGAACTTCGGGACAAAACATCATCGTCGCGCTAATATTCGCGTAACTTTTGCTCATTATGACCTCTCATGGTTGGTATCGCAGGACGCGCTGTTGTGCGCCGTGCCCTGTTTTAGCTTGGACGGTTCTTGCGACCTCCCGCTACCTTTCGCAGCTCTGGCGGCCTCTTCGGTTGCCGTCTTGTTTACGGTCCAGCACTCGACTGGACCGTACAGATCCCTAACCCGAGCGGCATCCGCAGGATCCACCAGGTCGTAGACGATCTGGTCCGCCGCCAAAGCCACGAGCCGGATCCACGGATCCACAAGATAACGCCCCGCAAGGACCGCGAAGTCGTGGCCACCGGGATGAATTTTTTCCCGTGCTACCCGGGACTGCGGATTCTCTGTGTTCGAGAATCCCACGACCTGCGCCGGGGCGGGATACAGGTCCCGCACCACGCGGATGGCGTAGTTCGTGCAGCAGGTCGCACTTGCGCCGTCGGGCAACACGGAATGTACGGCGGCATCTTCCGGCACCGGGTCGTCCGGCCCGTAAATCCGGCCGTCCTCATCGCCGATGAACAGAACACCCAGCGCTTCGTCCGAGCCGAATAGGATATCGAGTCGTATTTTCATGGACGCGCCCGCATCCAGTGTTTTCTCCATCTTCTGTTCCCCTCTGTGAATCATTGGGTCATCCGCGCCGGTGTGTCCCCGCGCGATTTCGTATGCTGTTTGATTTCCGTCGCCAGCTACGACAGGCCTTGCGGCCAGGTAAGCCCTTTCCGCCCGGTTCCTGACCGGAGCCGGCGGGAAAGAGCCCGGGGATTTCTCCCCGGGCAATAGGTGTGGTAGTTCCGTTCAGGTGCTATCTTCGCCGCTATGCAACGGTCAGCAGCGGCAAGGATTCCGGCCTGGTTGATGTCAGGAGATCGTCCTGGATGCCGCGCCGTCTCTGCACCAGGGCAAGGACATTGTCGATAGCCAGAGCCGCGTTCTCTCGCCGCTCAGGGTCGTCTCTGAACAGAGACCACAGTGGATCGTCCCAGCGCGATTTGTTGGCCGTCTTGTTGATTTCTGCACGCACCTCCTTGTCGAACTGTTCGGCCGTCTCGTACTGCAGCCAGAATGCCTCGCTCACGCGCTCTCCTTCCGGCGGCAGCCACTGCCGATGCCGGCCGACCAGGCGATTAAGGCGGTCTACCAGATCCTTCCTTGTCGGAAAGAAATGGATGGTTCCGACGCCAGGGTAGTACCGCACATCGAAGTACGACGCCCCGACGCGCTCACCAGCGCGCAATTCATCGAAATTCGCGCCAAAAATGTCCAGCAAGCCGATTTCCGGGGCCGCCTTTCCGTCCAGCATGGCGAACACCTTGTCGATGTCACGCAGGAGCTGCATAGCGTTCCAGTTCATCGAGCGACTGTAACTTTCGGTCTTGTGCCCGGGAAGAATGAAGCGCGTTGTCTTAAGTCGCATCCCGCAGGTGCGATGCCGGTCGTTCGATTTCCACCCCCTATAGAACAGGGTATTGTCGCTGTGGTATTTGGTGAAGAGATCGAACACATCGCAGGCCATCCCGATCTGGATTTCGCCCTGACTGTCGGCGACTCCCACAAGAAATCCATAGATGTTCGCGGCCGTGAACGCCAACCCCTTGATCGTCTCGAAGTCGCTTTCGACGCGCCTTTGCGCAGCCGAGGATAATTTGTCGAGCACCTGCGATGAATGCAGGATGCCCGCCCAGGCGCGGTTTTTCAGATCGTCGTAGCGCTTCTGCAGCTCGCGCATCACGAACTCCCGCGACGAATCGAAACCCTTTTCATCCGGTGCTTTGCCGTGTCGCTGCTCCAGCGTGCTCCCCAGGAGATTTTTGTAATACCCCTGGCGGGCATCCGCAAATACCGCCTCGCGCGCTGCCTGCACGGCTGCATTGAATGCCGTGACCGCGTTTTCGATGGTCGTTGCCGGTACCGCGAGATTGTGTGCCTTCTCGTAACCGCCGGCGAGACCGCTTGCGGTCATGGAGTCCGTCTTGAGCGTGTCGAGGATGGATCCCATGATGTCGACCCGCAGGTTGGCCTCCTTTCGCAGGTGCACCAGCGCAATGTCGACCTCTGTTTTTCTCTGAGTATCCGGATCCATGAAGGCGTCCTGGACGTACTCCACGGACCCGTGCCGCTCAATCAGCCGCGCCAGCATCTGGCGCTCTTTGCTGAAGGGGTTGCGGACCGTCTCTGCGTTGAGGATGGCCACGATCTCGCCATCCCAGAGGATGTCCCACGCCTTGAGGGTGTGCTTGGCGCCCTCCGCGAACGGCGGATTCATCACGATGTGCGAATAAATGGCGCCATCGCGCATGTCCAGGCAATCGACTCCCACTACGTTGTTCCCGGCGGCTTTCAGTGCCGGATGCCGGGTGATGTCGATTTCGCAGCAATCAATGACTGCCTCACCGCGGCTTTCACGGTCCCAGGGAGCCTGGGCGGCCAGATCGCCGTTGCCGGCGGACGGCTCGAGTACCCGGACAAAATGCCGGTTCTTGAATTTGCCCCACGCTTTGCGTGCCAGGTTTGGCGGTGTTGGGTAGAACTGCAGTTTTTCCATTCGCTTCTCCCCGCCTGTAGCCCGAATCGAGCTCATGCGTTGTCTTGGATGAACCGGAGAAGTCTGTCCCCACGCGGGGAGAGGCTTCCCCGGTAGGGTGATTGAGGGTTAGTTGACCCGTAGTTGCTGAATGTTTTGCGCCTCCAGCTAAGGCGGCCTTTTCAGGCGAAAATAACCTTTTCCGCACCCACCTCATCGAGGCGGATCGGGAAAAGGCCCGGGGATGTCTCCCCGGGCGTGCGACAACATGGTGGGGCTCCGGCCGAACTACTCCGCCATGATCCCTTCGCTTCTAATCCTCCCTTCGGCAGCGGGAGCGCCGGCAGGGACGATGGCGACACCTTCCTGGTTGATGATGCCCGCAACGCTGCCCCGTACCTCGATCAGCAGCGTGGCATCATCCACGAATCCGACGAGTCGGTAGGAGATATCCTCGAGCAGCGCGGACCCGACTGCATCCTCGGAGATCTCGTCGAGAAACGTCTCCAGGTTCCCTTCGATAACTTCGGAAAGACAGATTGTTGCGCGGGCGGTGACGAACATGTTGTCGTCCACCGGCCAGATTCTGTTGTTGCTGAATTTGACGTTCATTTAGATTGTCGTCCTTTGCGCTGGGCTCGATATTCGAACCAGACAGGCGCGGTTTTTTGATGCGGGTTCTTTTGTGCCTCCAGCCAAGGAGGGACCCATCTGGGCCAAAATCTTCCTTGTGCCTCGCTGGGGAAGCGGGCCTGACAAAATCTATTGGCTTTCGGGCTTTCTTTTCGGGCTGGTTCGCCCGGAGGGATGCTTAGGGTCTGTCCATGAATATATGGACAGACCCTTTAGTCGCAAGAGAAACCCGCGCCTGGAACGGTTCGGGCGCAGGGTACCTCAGCGCAACGCGTTTGGTTACTTGTGCTTTTTGTGGTCGTCATCACGGTGCGAAAGCCAGGCAATCACCAAAGCTGCTACGGTGAACACCGTGATAGTGATCAGTCCTGGAATTACGTTGATCTGATCCATGCATTTACTCCTTTAGTACCCAGATGGACGCAATTTCCAGGCCGGCGAACAAAAAAGCCGACCAGACGAACGTCTCCCACTGGGTGGCCCATTTGATAAGTCCATGATAGCCGAAGAAGCCGAACTGGGCAATTGCGATGATCCTGAACGTGTCGGCCAGATGCTTGGTCAGCGACAATCTGCCTTTTTTTGTGTTTGCACATGACGTGCTCCTGTTTCGTGGTTAAGTACAGACACCCGTTTTGGTGTTCCGCGCCGCTTTGTCGACGCGGCTCAATACTCGGCCGTGGCGATCTTTATGCCTTTCGGCACCAGTTTTTCAGCCTGTTTGTAGATGTCGCCCAGACTCACCGTTTTTCTCTTGCCCTTGTCATTGATCGCGACGGCGTACCCGACAAGGTATCGGAGTTTTTCTGCGCCGACTTCCATGAAGATGGCCACCTCGTCTTTGGCGAGATGCTGGGACACGAATGCGGGCAGGTCGAATTCTTCCGCCTCATCAGCATCCCCGTTGGCGCGCCAGCATGGCCAGCCCGCGCCATCCGCATTGTCGCCAAGAAGAACGAAACGACCATCGTCCTCAACAACGTTCACGTCCGGAACGGATTCCATTTCCGTGCGGAAGCGTTTGCTATCCTTGACCCGGAACGAATTGGTCCGGCAGGAAGCGATATAATTTGCCATGTTGTTGCCTCTGGATAGGACGCACGCGCGGGGGCCAGGTTACTTGGCCGGCGCGTTGCGCGATGTGGGTTTGTCCGCCCTGACGGGCGGTGATTGGATGATCCGCGCGAGGCAGACCGGTCTGTGCTGTTTTTCCCGCGCTCAGCTGGCGCGCCCCGTGTGGGGATGAAAACCTTTTCCGCCCGGCTCTGGATTCAGAACCGGAGGGAAAAGGCCCGGGAATGTCTCCCCGGGCGATTATTCTGCAACGACCTGCGGGCAACAGGAAATCTCGGCACGAACCGGAGATGAACTCCGGATTCGTGCCGATTATTTTGATCCCTACCAGTCGTGCTGCGGCAATCCGTCTACGGTTCGCCCATCGGCGTCGAACCGTACAACGTCACAGCCGTTTTCTCTGGCGTACTCCAGGACCGTTTTCAAGTCTTCCGGGCACTCGGTGTCTGCAACGAGCCCCTGATTGCCCGGTACCGACACGAATGCGCCGTATTCATAAGGCGCGATAGTCAGTCCGGAACCGGCGCGCGGCCCGTTCAGCCAGTCCATTGTCGCCCGCGAGACATGGGCGGTCGAAAGGTCGAGGTAGGGGTATATGGTTGACGAGCGCTGCGGACAACACGTCCCGTATTCCGCGAGCACATAGCGATCGCCATTCCCGTCAACAAGCCCCGTTCTGTCGTCCTCATCGAGATCGTAATCGCGGATCTGCACACAGGCGTGTCCGCGCTCTATGCGGACGTCCTGCACATTCCCGCCGTTGACGAATACGGTGACGACGGGCCCTTCTCTGCGTTCGGTAAAGCGTTCCGGTACCGGTATGGTTGAGCGCGGGCCATCCCACGGATCGACGCCCTCGCCTTCGGCAACGGCATCGATAAACGTCCGGCTGCAATCATCAAGCGCCTTCCAGCCCGAATCGTTGTTGGCTTTCTCGATGGCTTTTTCCAGCGCTTCGTCCACACTCTCAGCGCTGACGACGACGGTGCTGGCGTAATAACCCGCATAACTGCATTGCACGGTCCAGGTTTTCATGGTTAGCCGCCCTCCTCTTGCCCCAAGGCTTCTAAGGCGGCCTCATAAGCAAGGTCGACGACTTCCCAATCGATGCTCTTGCCGCTTTCCTCGCCGTTGCCATAGGCGTCGACCAGACGCCTGCAGGCCTCCATGGCCGCCTTATTCTGACGGACGCCCTTGACCGATGCGTCCGCCGTGGGCCAGGGCTTACCTGCCTCGATGGTCTCTACGACTTTGAAGTCGAGGGTGGTGTCGTCCTGTTCCTCGAAGTCGTCGGCCAGGAGCGGGCGTCCTGGCGTGTCGTCCCACAGTGTGCCGTCGTTAAACTGTTCGGCGGCGATCCGGGTCGCGTCCTCTTCCGACGCAGCAATGATGCCGACCCGGACGACATGGTCGTGGGCCAGTCGATATTCGACGACATATCGGTTGTCTCCGTCCCTCTGAAGATTCCGGGTCTGCATCTTTTCCGCGCGGCGTTCGGCCTTGCGGGTCTTTCCGTGGACGCCGCCGCGATGAATCTGGCGTGCGGCGCGAGCGACGGGATTGCGCCTTGCCGGCGCACGAGTCTTTTTTGCCATAGTTAATTCCTCTGGTTCCAAATCATTTTGATGCCCGCTGCCGCGTTGTTTAGCGACGGAGCAGGGCCCAAACACGGGAGATCAGCGTGGTCATCATCGGTATCAACGCGATGACGATTCCAAGCAGCCCCAGCCGATTGGCGATTCGCACGGACACATCATCTGTGTTCCAGTACGCGCGGAGTTTTTCTCTCCACGTGGCCCGCCGCACGATCAGCGACACGCCCGTTTTGAGGTGATACGCGCCCAGCACATCACGGGTGTCGTAGTCCAATGCGACCGAGCCATGGTTCAACCGCATCTCCGGATTACCTCCCATGACACGGCGTACCGTCTTCTTCCGGTTGGCGACATTAATGATGGCGACGTACTCGCCCCGGAAAAACTTTGCCCGATCCGCCTTTTCGCGGTCGATGGCGCCCGGCCAGATGCGGACGGTTCCGCGGCCGATCTCATCGACTGCCGCCGGCAGGATCGTGTTGATTTCGAGTCTTGCGTTCACGGACACCTTCCGTTTCTGTAGGTGCCCGGGATCGACCTGTCGCCCGAGGCGACCGACGCCCGGGCGGGTGGATGACGCCCTGGATACGGGCGCGCTATATGCTGTTTGTTTTGCGTCTTCAGCTGAGACGACCCTGATATAGGGCCAAAACTTTTCCACCGAACCCTGCACTGACAAGGTGTGCTGGAAAAGCGCCCGGGGAGGTCTCCCCGGGCGATGAGGCATTAAACGACTAAAATCCGAGCTTTATCAACTGCGTAATGCAGTAGTCACGATTTTCGGATTCGCTAACCGTTGCCTTGCGATCCGCGAATTCGCTAGTCGCTGCCTGCAGCAAGCGAGTCGCGCGACAAAGCGGCGATTCGAACACGATCCGGTCTCCCGCCCAATCAGGGTCCGGCGCGTAACCGAACATCTCCCTGAGCAGCGTGCGCATGGATGCCGAAGAGCCTTCATCGCAGATGTGCCGGCGGCAGCCGTCATCCTCGATGCCGTAAAGCGCCATTTCGACTGTCTTGCCCTTCTCTCCGGCGAGCACGGCGGCGTCCTGATACTGCAAGAACGATGCTATGGACCCGCCCCCGGTATCCACAACCGGGCTCACTTCGTATTTCTGGTACATTGTCCACCTCTTTATTCGTGCTTTCCGGACGCAGTTAGCTATCTTTCTCTGCGTCCGGAGAAACCATGTCCGGACGATACGCGCCCTCTTCCAGCGCCTCGTTGATTTTCCGCGCAACCCGATACGCGAAGTTCCGGTCGGAGAGATACTTGATGGTAACGATGTGCTCAGCGGTCAATCCATACCTTGTCTTCACGAAAATCAGGACAAGATACCCCTCGCTTGTGCCATGCATCATCGCGGCAAATGGTTCCCCATCAGGAACGTCCTTGCCTTTTGATTTGCCGATCTGGCCCGGGGCGAAGAGTGACTCCGCCAATTCCAGGGCAGTGCCGCCGTCTTCGCTATGAATGCCGGACAGAACCTGCTTGAGGTCCTGGGTAAACTCGGCAACCGATTTTATCGAATGGAGCGTGCTGTACCCGAGGGGGTCCCCATCGTCATCCAGCACCGGCCGGTAACGGACTGTGCTGAGCCTTGGCCGCTTAGATGTTTCCGTCACTATTTCATTCATTAGTTTGCGCGGGAAATGCCGGCGTTCATCCCGAAAGTGGATAGCGCCTGTTCCCGCTCCTCCTTGTTTCGTTGATCTATCAATTCGATGCCGTTCATTTTTCGTCGCCAGCTACGATAGATTGGTCGGCTAAGAATCCGTTACCGCGTTGCTGTTCCAGAAACCAGGTGGGCGGCGGCGCCGGTCGAACCATCTCGAAGCCGCATGCTCCGCGCGTAACCTCGAATCCGAATCGGGCGTAGAACACCCGATTCCGCGGAGACCCCGGCTTTACGTAGGCGGCTAAGCCTTCCTGGTCCGCTAAACGGGCCAGATATTCCATTACCATCGTGCCGCATCCTTTCCCTGGAAAATCGGCAAACAAATCTGTCAGCTCCACGCCGATCGTCATATCGTCAAACATCGACCTGCGGTGGATAAGCCCGGCGGTAACACTGACCGATCTGGCGAACGTCGAAACCAGCGAGATCAGCCGATCGGCTTTGTTTTCGAGAGGCTCGTCATCACCTGTCTCGTCTTCCTCATTAATCAGAAGTGCTGCAGTAGCCATTGGCTTTCCTTTGTCTATCGGTTCTTATGCAGGCGGGGGCCGCATATCCGGGAATGAGGTTGCAGAGGGATCGGAACTCCACGCCACCGAGATGGCGGCGTGGAGTTCGAGTCCGGAAACACCGAGATTCTTGATAACGGTTAGAGCAGCCCGCTATCCGCGAAGCTGGTAATCGTCGTTCCGCCGACCACGAGGTGGTCGAGAACCCTAACGTCGATCAAACTCAGAGCTTCTTTCAGCCTTTGCGTCAAAATTTCATCCGCTGCGGACGGTACAGCCTGCCCGCTGGGGTGGTTATGGACCAGTATGACCCCACCCGCGTTATGGATGACAGCACGCTTGACGATTTCGCGCGGGTAAACAGCGCAGCCGTTGAGGGTTCCCTGGAACATTTCCTCGAAAGCCAGAACGCAATTGCGGTTGTCGAGAAAAATGACGCAGAAGGTTTCCGCTTCCCTCGGCGCCAGGGTTACGCTCAGATAATCCCGTACGGACGTCAAGTCTGCGATGGGAGTCTTTTGGGCGAATTTCGACGCCAGGACGGTTTGTGCCGCCTTGAGGATGTCGGATTCCGTGACTACGCGGGAAGCGTAATACGTCCCGGGCGCTTCCGCCACCACGAAGGCCGGCGTGTCGAGCGGCAACGACTGTTGACCGCTGGTATTGCTTTTCATGGGTTTCTCCTTGAATTGCGCCGAAGAAACCACCCCGACCGGGATAGGTTTCCCCGGAGGAATAGAATATTGGAGCTTGTCAGCCCACTTTGCTGATGGTGCTGGCCTCAGCTGGCCGGCCCTTGCGGGCGGAAAATCCTTTCCGCGCGCGCCTCTTGGGCGCGCCTGGAAAAGACCCCAGGGAGTTGCCTCCCTGGGTTGTCGCTGGTTTAGCTAGTCCACCGGCTACCCGGCGCTGCTTGCCGTCGGCACGATCTGTCCGCTCATGATCCCCTCCAGATGCTGCCTGGCGAGATGCCGCAGCGCTTCGCGCCGTTCCTGGACAGACAGAATTTGCTTCACGTCGGTTGCGATCTCTGCTGCCAGATGATTGACAATCCGGTCTGCCAGCTCCTGTTCCAGACGGGCCGCCATCTTCTTCTTGAGGCTTTCCTGGTCAACCATGCCCCATATCTCGTTCATCATCTCCGGAGGCAGTTTGAACCGATTTGCGTAATCCGGCGCTACCCAGCTCCCATCGGAGATAATTTTGAGAACTGCTTTTTCGGCGGCTTCCTTCACCGCTGTTTCAAATTTCGATTCGAATTTCGACATACCGTTCTCCATTGTTGCTCTAGATGCCCGATCGACCCGGCCTGGCCGCCTTTCCGTTATCCCGGCAATCCCTGCGATAATCGAGTGCTTTATTCAGGGCTTCGTGCACAATTTTTGCCGATCGCAATCCCGACTTCGCATGGTCGCGATACCGCGCGTTGATTTCGTCCAGATAGCCGTACTGGCGGATGGCTCCCATACTGCTTTTTTCTTAGATCATCACGACGCCGCCGTGCGCGGCCAATGGGTATGCGATAAATACGGACGTCGCCCCTCCCTTAATGCGATGAATCGATTTGTCCCGTATTGCGCTGACGATCTGATTGGCAAGGTCCACCTTCTTGCCGAGACGTTTTCCTTCCTCTTTTATCATCTCGCGCTTCTCTTTCTGGCTCATGTTGTTCTCCTTTTTCATGAACCGCCCCGTCTGAAGAGGACTGAATTGGCTGTTTTTGTAACGCGCCCAGCTCGCGCGCCCTTTCGGGATTAATCCAATGTTGCGCAAACCACTTTCCTCCCGGCACCGCGAGGTAACACGAGGAAAATGTCCTGCATGAAAGAACTCCCCGGGCGGCCGACGCCATCCGGGGAGCTTGCCCTAATTGAATATGGGCGGTGGCGTGGCAGACTGTTGGGTCGCCACCATTTTTTGTCGCCGTGCTGCGTTACGCTGCAACCGGGATTTCAGGATTTCGACATAGCCAGGCACAGCCTGTGGTTTGAGCCGTCGGCACCACCATCGCTGCAGCCTCGACCGCTCCCCGTAGAGAACGGGGTCATCCAGGACGTGGATTACCACCTGGCAACCGGGATACACCCAGACCAAGTAGTGCTCTCCGTTTCCCGCAAGGCGATAGATTCCGGTTGGCCGCGCCGGCCCCATAGCATTCGACACCCCCCAGAGGGTGGCGCCGATGCCGTTGCTTTTACGTACCTGATAAAGCTCGTTTTCGAGCATCGCCACTTCCGGACCCACCGCACGGGCAAGTTCCGCAAGCAGATCCGCTTCCGATCTCATGGGACTTCCTCCTCGAAAAAGGAGGGCGAGTAACCCCCGAAAACCGGGGATAGCGTCGCCCGGTTTGGGGTTGGACTTCATCGCACGAAACCAAGGCGATGATTGCCGTATCGTCCGCTTCGGAATATTCCCCGAAGCGGACGATCGCTACTGCACAGCCGCTACAGGTTGATAGGCATGACCACGTGCTGATTGCGCGCATCTCCCTCGCCGTACAGGTATACGACGCTCGCCGCGCCGTTCGGTGCGGGCGCGAAATATACGACTACCTTCTCCGTGTCCGAGCCGTTCAGCGCATCCAGCAGATAATGGGCGCTCGCACCAATCTTTGCCGACTCGCCGGTGTAATCGACCGACACAGACTCGACGCTCTCGTCTGTACCGGTGCGGGCCTTGATGACAATCTCCCCGCTCGCGAGCTCGAGCAGCACCGCCCCATCCGACTCCTGGATGAGGTTCACGCGGCCCACTGCATCGGCCAGCGCCTCGCGATCGACTATGAGGCGCGGCCCCGATTTCTTCGGCATGACAGCGCGGTAGTCGGGGTACTTTCCGTCAATGAGCTTAGAGACGTACTCGAACCCTTCGCCTTTCACAAAGATATGGTTCGTACCGAATCCCACATCGACCACCTCATCCCCCTCCGGAAGCAGGCGACACAGCTCGTTCACGCCCTTGCGCGGAAGAATGAGTTCTTTTTGCGTACGCACTTCCTTGGCCTCGATCTTGCTGAAAGCAAGGCGGTGCCCATCGGTTGCCACAGCATTGAGCGCCCCCTCGACGCACTCGAGAAGCGCCCCGTTCAGGTAATATCGGACGTCATCCTTGGCAATGGCATACTTCACCGTCGAAAGCACGGTCTTTAGCGCCAGCGAGGACACCGAAAACACGTCCGCGCTTTCGCCGCCGACGCTCGGGAAATCGTCCGGGTCGAACCCGGACAATCTTGCGCGTCCGGAGCCATACGATACCGTCGTGTTTTCCTTCTTCGAAGACGAGAAACCTACCTCGGTTTCCGGCTGCAGTGTGCGCAACAGGTCCATGAGGCGACGCACAGGAAGTGTCACGCGTCCCGGCTCATCCATAGACAGCACTGCGGTTGATGCCGCGATCTGAATTTCCATATCTGTGGAGACCATCTTGATGGTTCCATCTTTTGCCTCGATGCAGCAGTGCATCAGGATTGGCATGGTTTGCTTGTGCTCGGCGGCGCCGGCAATCTTGCTTACCGCAGCGAGCAGCGGTTCTTTCTTGATCTTGAACTTCATTTATTTAACCTCCAGAGGTTGCCGCCCTCAAGGCGACGGATTTCGCGGGTATCCCCGCGGAACACGATTTCGCGCGGCGTGTTCGTCCGCGCGTTTAAAGCTCCTGCTTGACGCGCAGGAAAGCGTTTTCCGATGGCCGTAGCGCCACAGGGAAAAGCTTTCCCCCTACCTGCCCTTTTCGCGGTTCTTTCTCTTCAAAAAGGACTCTGAAAATGGCCCGGGGATTTCTCCCCGGGCAATGTGCTGTTTTGCGGTCATCCGCACTTCGAGTCGCCGCAGTTAAGGCAGGTGGCACATCCATCCATGACCACCACCGCCTTCGCGGAACACTTTCCGCACACCGTCGCCGACAGGGGAAACTCCTTGTCGGTGGTCCCGTGACGCGATGCGTATTCCTTCCTCTTTTCGAAAATGAGCGCGGCCTGTTCCTCGTCGAGCGTCATGCCCACCAGACCGATTCCCTTCAGGTGTTGCTCGATGACGGCGCCGATATGCGCTACCACCGAGTGGTGATATTGGCCCTTCAGCCAGTACCCCCCGTTCGGGTCGAACACGCTTTTCAGCTCCTCCACCAGGAACGTGACATCCCCGCCCTTTCGGAATACCGCCGAGATGAGGCGCGTGAGCGCCACGATCCACTGGAAGTGTTCCATGTTCTTCGAGTTGATGAAGATCTCGAAAGGGGCAATGGCTCCATCAGCTCCGATGGAGTCGTTGAGGGTGAGGTACAGCGCGTGAGATTGCGTGGGCGGCTTGATCTTGTAAGTCGTGCCACTCAGCGTTTCTCCCCGTTCAGCCAGCGCCGGCACCTCGGGAGGTGGCGGGGTGGACGGCGTCGCGGGTTCGGCCTTTTTCTCGTCGGGCTTCACTACTTTGAAGTCGACGATTTTCTTGTCGATCTTAATCATCGATGATCTCCTAAAATCGACCGTAGTAGCCCTCTTTGAGGGCATCATACAGATTCGCGGCAGAATGGATTTCCCCGTCGTATTCGATTTCCTCGTTACCCTTGACCTCCACTACCTCTCCGCCTTCCAGATGGAAACGGTAGGTCGTGTTGGCCAGGTCGGCATCCCGCACAAGAACACCCTGGAAAGCCGCCGGGTTATAGCGGAACGTCGTGCACCCCTTCAGGCCCTGTTTCCAGGCGTAGAGGTAGATGTCCTTGAACTCCTCGAACGGAATATCCGTCGGAACGTTGATGGTTTTCGAGATCGAGGAATCCACCCATCGCTGGGCGGCCGCCTGAATGTCGACATGCTCCCGCGGGGTCACCGCGGCCGCGTCGACAAAATAGTCCGGCAACCGGTTTCCGGGATCTTTCGCTTCCGGGTCGGCCGTTGGATTCACCAGGGCGCGGTAGGCCAGCAGCTCATACGAGCACACCTCCATCCGCTCCTTGCTCTTCTTCCCGTCGACCACGACGTTGCGGTAGTACCGGTGCGAAAACGACGGCTCGATGCCGTTGCTCGCATTGTTGGCGAGCGACAGCGAGATCGTCCCCGTCGGCGCTATCGAGGTGTGGTGCGTAAATCGGCACCCATGCTCGTGGAATCCGGCCAGAAACTCCGCGCGTTCATCCCCAGTCATTTCCTGAACGAGGAAAGACATGTACCGGGATTTCAGGAACAACGACTTTGTGTCGCAGGGCTCCCCCGGCGCGAAATCACCGCGCAGATCGGGGCGCCTCGCCAGCATGTCCTCGGTCACCGCCACGGTTTCCGAGAAAATCGGCGCCGCTCCCTTTTCCGCGGCCAACCTTACGCCCGTCAGCCATCCCGCGATCGCCATGCGTTTGGAGACCTGTTCCGTGAATGCCACGGACTCGGCAGACCCGTACCGCATGCGCAGCATCGCGATGGCCGAACCGAGACCCAGGAACCCCATGCCGTGACGGCGCTTGCGCTCGATTTCCTTGCGCTGGATCTCCAGAGGGAGACCGTTGATTTCCACCACGTTATCCAGCATACGCGTGAAAATCCGGACGACTTCCTCGAACCGGTCCCAGTCGAAGTCGGCCTGGCCGGTGAACGGGCGTGTCACAAACTGGGTCAGGTTCACCGATCCGAGCAGGCAGCTGCCGCCCGGAGGCAGTGGCTGTTCCCCGCAAGGATTCGTGGCCCGGATATTCTCGCAGAACCAATTGTTGTTCATCTCGTTGACCTTGTCGATCAGGATGAACCCGGGTTCCGCGTAATCGTACGTGGAATTCATGATGACGTCCCACAGGCGGCGGGCCGGGATGGTCCGGTAGACATTCCCGCCAAATGAGAGATTCCACGGCTTGTTCTCTTCGACCGCTCGCATGAATTCGTCCGTGATCAGCACCGAGAGGTTGAACTGGCGAAGCCGTCCGTCCTCCCGTTTTGCGCGGATGAAGTCCAGGATGTCCGGATGGCTCACATCGAATGTGCCCATCTGGGCGCCGCGGCGTCCGCCGGCTGACGAAATCGTCTTGCACATGGCGTCGAAGATATCCATGAACGGCAACGGACCCGACGTCGTGGCACCGGCTCCGCGCACGGGAGCGCCCTTCGGGCGGAGGGTTGAAAACTCATACCCGATGCCCGCGCCCGACTTCAGCGTGAGCCCCGCCTGATGCGCGGCCTGCAGGATACCGTTCATCGAATCCTCGATGGTTTCTGAGACCGTGCAGTTAATCGTGCTGGTGGCGGGCTTGTGTTCCCGTGCCCCGGCATTGGAGATGATGCGTCCTGCCGGAATCGCGCCGTTTTCAAGCGCCCACAGGAACCGTTTACGCCAGAGTTCGCGGTCGGATTCCTTCTCGAGCGCAGCCAGCGCGCCCGCCACGCGCTCGAAGGTTGAACGCATCGTCTCGTCGACGATACTGCCGTCCTTCGCCTTCAGGCGATATTTCTTGTCCCAGATCTCCTGGGCCGCCCTCTGGACCGGAACTTCCGGTTCCGTCGGGCTGTGATTAAGCGTCGCGCTCATAAAACGAGCTCCTTGGTTGTACCCGATTCCGGGCGTTGAGATTGAGATTTGAGAACATTAAAAAACCGCCCTGACTGCCGGCGGCTTCGATGCGCCCTCACGGGCAAAAACTTTTCCGCGCACGCCGAGACGCGAGGCGCGCTGGGAAAAGTTTCCGCGAGGAAACACGGCGATTGCCCAGGTGGGCGGGTTTTCAGGCTTTCTCTGGTATACAGTTGCCGGACAGATCCGGCGGCGGGTTTGCTCTGGCGTTATCAGAACATAAAGGCAGAAGGAAGTCTTGCCCCGTCCTGCCAAAGGCTTCGTGTATCAATTTTGCGCCGTCCAGGACGGCGATTCAGCCCTCTTTGGGCTCAGATGCCCGGCTCGGGCCGATTAAATCCACTACATCCCAATTCTTAGCATCTGCCACCGCCGCGGTCAAGACGTTCACCATTCGGACGGACCCGCGAGCCCTCAGCCAACCCTGGCTCCGGATAAAAGAGCGCTTCGGATCCGCGGATCCGAAGCGCTTTTATGCCCGTTTTCCTCGAATTGTTGCCCTTAGAAGCCCGTATTCCCCCCGCCGGATCTGCATACACCATGGCAAGGTGTGCAGTATTTCCCAACCCTGAGCGAGGCGGACAGTTATGAGCGAACAGACCCCAGCGAGCGAAGCCGGCAAACAGCCCGACAGATCCTCCGTTGGCCCGAAAAAGCGCCAGCGCAAGCCCATGCAGGTGCAGCGCTATCCGGCTATCGTGCGACGTATCAAGCTGAACGACCCCATGGCACAGCAGGTCTTCGAGCATAATTTCCCCATTCTTAACATCGCCCTCGGGTCGATCATGGCCCTGCGCGCCAACCAGGACAGCAAGGCGGAGACGGCAATCCATGCTGCCGAGCAGATGTTCCTCACCATCATCGAAGAACGCCTGAAAACCATCGATACCGAACGTGCCAGATTGCGCACCCAGATGGACGAGCAGGGCATCGACGCACAGATCGACGCCGGCGATGCCAAGGAGTTCGATGCCCGCCTTTCGACTCCATGGTCGGCCAAATGCCTCGACCTGTATCTGCGCCTGGATGCGGCGCTGCTCGATCTGCGCATTTTGTGGCTCGCCAACGTTATTGACTCGTCGCAGATGCGGCGCGATACGCGCGCCCTCATGACGGTGGTGGCACATACGGTTCGCCAGGTGCAAAGCGCCGTTGCCCGCGCCCGCACCGAGGCCTCTCGAGATAAACCCAAGTCCGCCGCAGAAGCCCCCCGCAAGGGCAATGGCGCCGAGAATGCGGAAGCCGCACCCACCGAGTCCACCGAAGTTCCGGCCGCCGTGAATACGGAAGGCCTCGACCCGGTGCTCTTCACTTCCGTGGACGAGCTCAATCTTGCGGCACGCACCGCCACCACCCTCAAAAGCGAAGGCATCCTGCTTATCGGGGATCTGATCCGGTGTACCGACGAGGGGCTGCTGAACCTTCCCAATATTGGCCAGGGTTCGCTCTCGTCCATCCAGGATGCGCTGGCGGTGCGTGGACTTACATTGGGTGCGCAGATCGAAAACTGGCCGGTGCACGGCACGGCGGGCGGGGAAGCGTCGCAGGCGACGGGATCCTGATTCGGATCTATCCCGGGCTTGCAAATCGCGCGCTGCATTTAGACTGGAATGGCCACCCCACTTTGTGGACTGTCTTGACAGCGAAGCGGGGAACATAACGAAACGGCCGGCATCGGCCGTTTTTCGCAACGCCTATCAACCCCGGAGTTATGAATTATGACGCGAGCTGCGATCTTCCGTAACCGGACGATCTCCTTGATCGTTTCCTTGTTCCTTGTTGCCCCTTCCGCCTTGGCCTGGGGCCGCGACGGCTCCTGGCGCGCCACGCAGCGCACGCTACGCGCCGAGGCCGGTTCCCCGCTGCACTCCCGCCCGACGACCGTCGCCTGCCCGGCAAGCGCACGGTTTTCCGTCGCGTTCAGTCCGGATGGCGGAGGACAACGCCTCATTGTCTCCGCCATCGAACGGGCGCGCCGGCAGATTCTCGTCCAGGCCTACAGTTTCAGTAACCGCGCGATCATCGGCGCGCTGGCGCAGGCGAAGCGGCGCGGCGTGGATGTGCAGGTCATCGTTGACAAGACGGACCTGCGCGCGCACAGCGACAGCGGCGTCGTTCGCCTGATGCGGCTCGGCGTTCCGGTCTATGAAGACGACTCCCCGCGCATCGCCCACAACAAGGTTATGGTCATCGACCGCGGTACCGTGCTTACCGGCAGTTACAACTTCTCCTGGAGCGCGGAGCGAATGAACGCCGAGAATGTCCTCCTGATCCGGGGCTGTCCGGCACTCGGACGGCTCTACGCGCGCGATTGGCGCTGGCGTCAATCGTACAGCCCGGAGATCGAACGATGAGCCGCAGGTTTCGCCACAGGTTCAGCCGGAAGTATTCGCGCACGCACGACGCCGAGCGGACCATTCGGGAGCGCAACAACACGCTCTGGGAGCTCATCCTCGATGCGCGAAAGCGCGCCACAACCGACCGGCGTTTCTCGCTTTCCCGGTATTTGCTGGCGCTCATGCACGCCGAATCCGACCCGCAGCTGCGCCCCGCCCTCGCCCATCTTGCCGCGCAATGTGCCGCGGCTCCGGACGGATAGCCTATCGTGTCTTCCGCCGCCGGAGCCATTGACGCCGGGTTGGATGACAGCCAGCGCGCCGCCGTACTGCTCAATGGGCACGCGCTTGTCATTGCCGGGCCCGGTTCCGGAAAGACCCGGGTGCTCGCCGCTCGCGCGACTCACCTGCTTTCGCTTCCCCCGGGGGGCGGAAAGCTCGCCGCCGTCGCCTTCACCCGTGATGCGGCGCGTGAAATCACTTCCCGTATCCGCGCCCCCAAGGAATCGGTCATCGCCGGCACGTTTCATAGCCTGGCGCTCAAGCAGATGCGGGCAGCAGGCAAGATCCCGCGCATCGTAAGCGAATCCGGACGTCTGCATTATATCCTGCAGGCGCGCGAGGCTTCCGGACAGCCTGGCATGCCCATAGAAGAAGCAATCCGCATCATCGACGCCTACAAGGCGACCATGGCACCGCCTCCGTCCGAGGGTCCCGGCGGCAGGCTCTTTTCCGCCTACGTCAAGTTGCTCACCCGTGCCGGGCTTTCCGATTTCGGCGATCTCATCATTGAGGCGGTGCGCGGCATGCAGGCCGGCACTATCGCCCCGTTGCCCGTACGCTGGATGCTCGTAGACGAGGCACAGGACCTCGATGACGTGCAGTACGCATGGCTCAGCGCCCACATCAATGCCCGGGTCGAGGTCACGCTGGTTGCCGACGACGATCAATCGATTTACGGCTGGCGTCACGCCCTCGGCTATCGCGGTCTTGATCGGTTCGCAAAGCAGTTCGGCGCATCGCGCGCCATCCTCACCCGCAATTACCGATGCGGCGCGACCATTACCCAAAGCGCCCTCCGGTTGATTGGACACAACCACGAGCGGTTCGACAAGCCCATCCATGCGGCTCGTCGCGAATCGGGGCAAATAGAAATCTTCGCATCGTCCTCACGTCTCGACGATGCCCTGGCTCTCTCCAAGCGCATTGCGGCTGCTCCGAAGGGATGGGCTGTGCTTGCGCGCACCAACCGGCTTCTTGACCTGCCGGAGGTGTTTTTGGGCGGGCTCAACGTGCCGCTGGTGCGGCTCGGCGGCGATTCCTTCTGGGATCGGCCGGCCGCCGCGGCCGTAAGCGAGGCGCTCGACGCCGTCGAGGACGCCGCCAACGAGGAACGTTCCTGGCATGGGTGGTCGCGCCTTCTGTCTCTCGCCGGGGTGCCTCCTTCAGCGCTTGCGGCCACCGGGCACATCCCGCTGGCCGTTCTGCGGGACGAACCGCCTGCGGAGCATTTTCAGCCGAAAAGCGCCGAGCTTCGGGCCGCGAAGTCGCTTGCGGGGCTCGCCGGAGAGTGGGCGGTCATGGAAGGCGCCGGGCGCACGAATCTCGTATTGAACGCGCTGGCGCGATGGGTCGACAACCATGCGCACGGGCGCGATGCTGATATTGCCCGTACCGCCATTTCGGCTCTGGCGCGCCGGTCTGGACGGATGCGCGCACGAATCGCCGCAGCCCGGCACGCGGCAGCCCATCGCGGCGAGAAGCGCGACCCCGACGCCGTAGTGCTTGCCACGATGCACGCCGCCAAGGGGCTTGAATGGGACAACGTCTGGATCATCGGCTGCGAGGAAGGCGTGCTGCCCCATTCCGACGGGGAACCGGACGAGGAGCGTCGGCTCTTCTACGTGGGGCTCACTCGCGCCCGCTTGCTGCTCGTCCTGTCGCGCGTGACGGAGGAATCATCTCCCAGCCGCTTTCTCCGCGAGGCGGGCGTGCTGTGAGATTCCGGCGCGCTTATCGCCCCTGGCTCGTCGATATCGGCAGCGCCGCAGCATTCGGATCGATCGCGGTGTTCATCGTGCGTTACGTGCTGCGCGATGGTGGACGCATCCTGCTGCTCCTGCCCGCAGTGGTGCTCGTATATGCCGCTTGGCTCTCCTTCCGAAGCGCTGTGCGGCGCGTGCACGGAAAGAACGTCGAGCAATGGGCGCTGCGTGCGCTTGGGCGCGCCTGTCCGTGGCCGGCGCGATTCAACATTCCGTCTCCGGCCGGAGGGGATATCGATGCCGTCATCGACGCACCGTCCGCCCAGGTTGCCGTCGAAATCAAGTCCTGGGGCGGCGCGCGGGTCGCCCAGGGGCAGCTCGTGCGCGCCAACGGGATGGCGATTCCGGACGAGACGCTTCCCCAGGTCCTGCGCAACGCGCAGTCCATCGGCGCCCAGCCCGTGCTGTGGCTGCCCGCTTCGAGGCGGGCGCGTTCGTTCGTGTTTCACGGCGTCCTCGTCGTCAACGGTCCTCCGGACGAGCTGCTCGACGCGCTCGGCGGCTTGCGTTTTGGCGCAACCTGATAAAACGGAGACAGAACATCCCCACAGGAGGGAAGCATTCATGTCCGTCGCGGGTTATACCAAGATCAAGCCAGGCATTCCGCCCCGGCACTGGGGACTCGTCGGCCCCGCCAACGCCGGAAAATCCACATTCCTGGCCGCGATGCGCACACCGCTGCTCATCGCCGACGCCGATCACCGGTTTACGGAGGTCGCGAACAACGGGGTCGACGCCTATCTCATCTCCGACAGTCCGGCCGAAATGCGTGACCCGGCCGTCATTACCCGCATCTTGCGCGAACGAGGCGCCGAGGGGGTCGGGACAGTCTGCGTCGACTCTGTCACGGCCATCATCACTCCTTATGTCCGGCTTGCCATGGCGGATAACCGCGCTGGAAAGTCCAAGAACAAGGCTGCCCCGTTTGTCGAGAAATCGACCGCTATGGCGTTGCTGCAGGACGCCGTTATCGGCACGGGATGCGATGCCGCCTTCATTTGGCATGTAGAGCGCGCGATGGATGACAAAGGGGTATGGGGGAAGCACCACACCCTGCCGGAAACCGAACGCCGGAGACTGATGCGCTCGCTCAACATGGTCATCGAGCTGCGCAACGAGGGCGGGCAACGCAGCGCGTGTATCACCTGGAGCCGTAAGGGCCCCAAGGACATCCTCATCGTTGACGAGCAAGGGTTCTGGCGTGGGATGCCGGAACGCATTGAGGAAGCCGTATACGGTGTCTCTGGCGCGGCGAAGGTCGGCGGCGCCGCATGAGCCGGCCCGGCACGTCCCTCGTTCTTGGCGAGCAACACCTTGCCCGTTGCCGGGGGCTCATCGGTGGCGACCCGCTACAGCCGTGGGACGGGGACGGCATCGAGGGACTGCGGTTTACCGCCGATGCGGAGGAGCTTCAAGCGAGTTCCGGCACGTACGTCCCGTCCGACACGAAGCAGTCCGAGGACGGGGAACGCGCTACCGCGTGGGCACGAATCTGCGACGAAGCGCCTGCGCTTGCCGCTTTTCTGACTGACGTCCGCAAAGCGTTCGGACGTTGCGAGATGCGGGTCGCCATCAACAATGAACCCGTCGTCGACACACTGACTGCGCCGATACCGCGGCAAAGAGACGACAAGGAGCAATAACCCATGCAGCCATCCCAAAAGAAGGACGACCGAATCAAGGTTACCAACGCCCTGATGGATGAAATTGCCGCCGCGCTTGCTCTCTCCGGACAGCCGCTCGCGGCTCAGGATATCGCCCGGCGCTGTCCTTCGGCGCGCGAAACTCACCAGGTTTCCTGCATTCTCTATGAGCTTCGCAAGGCCGGGCGCATCGAGCGGGCCAACGGCTCCGGTCGCCCCCGCTACCGGCTCGCCCGAGGCGTGAAAGCCTCCCGCGACGCGGTGCTGCGCGTGGGGCGGCGCGAGAACGAGTTTCGCGCGGCCGAGTCTCCGAGAACCGGGCGCGTACGGGCCGAAATCATCCATTGCCTGCGCGCGGCCGGACGGGCGCTCACCAAGCGCGAGGTGCGCGCGGAGTGCCCTTCAGCGCGATCTGGACACGAGATTTCGCAGCAAATCCACGTGTTGGTCCGCGACGGGGTTCTCGAGGCCGCGGTCGAGCCCAATGGGCGCCGGCGCCTTTACTGGGTGGTCCCGTCGCGCCAGGAGGAGCTCGATTTCCATGCTCCGGGGCCGGTCCCCGGAAAGCCGTCGCTGCACCGCACCCAGACCGGATGGTCCCTGCGGTTCGCGAACGGCGCTTTCCAGGCGAGCCATCCCCTTCCGGGGCTTCGGGTGGACCTGGATGGCCAGGGACGCCTCGTCGGAATCACCATCTCCGACGCACTGCTCGGGCGCTAGACGCGACGCGGCCTTCGGCGCGCACAGAGAGCACTGCGGGAATACGGCTCAGACGTACAGGACTGGCCGTTCCGGTGGCGGATAATCGCCTTCGTTCCCGAGCGCGCGCCAGAGCGGCTCAAGATGGTCGACGAAATTCCGCCAGCGCCCGACGGAACTGCGGTACAGCGGGCGCACCGCCTGGTTGTAGCTGATGGTGTTGGGCACGCGCAAGTTCTTCTCATGAAAGCGCAGGCAATCGTCGTGCCAGGGGAGCCCCAGGAAGTTGAGGGCAAGCGCCACCTTCTCTTTGGGCCGCTCGATGAGCGCTTCGTACTGGATGGTGAGGATCCGCTCCGGAAACCGATCGCGCCACCCCGCCATGATGCGTTGATACCGGCGGTAGAACTGCCCAAGCGCGTCGAGCCTGCGTGCGTAGTCATGCCCGGCGTTGAACGGATTGGCGTAGATCGAAAGGCACGTATCCATCGGGTCGCGCCGGCAATGGAGGAATTTTGACTCCGGCAAGAGCCAGGCAAGGAACCCGAGATTCACGAAGTTGAATGGCGCCTTATCGATGAGGACACGTTTGCCCGGCGCAAGACGCGCAAATCCATCGCGGTATATCGCAGCAAGCTCCGCACGGCGCGCTTCACTCACCCGCCGTAGCGCTGCGGGATAGGGCTTTCCCGTCTCGCGCTCGATGGTCTCGATGAGTGCCCGGACGTCCGTCATTTCTCCTGCGGCGAACACGTCCGGGTGCGTGCCCAACATCTGCTCGAGCAGCGTGGTTCCGGACCGCGGCATCCCTACGATGAACACCGGCGAGGGGCCGTCCGTGCCCGTCGCGCGATCCGGGCCCGCGTGATGAATGAGTGATGCGAACTCATCGAGGAACCGCTTTTCATCGACTCCAGTCTCTTTTCCCGGATGCGCAGTCCCTGCACGAACGGGCGAGGATTGTTCAGACAGTTGATTTCCCCGGGTCCAGGCCGCGAACGCCGCATCGAATGCCCCGGTGCGTTCATGCAGCGCCCCCAGGGCGAACCACGCGATGGACCGGGATTCCTCTGTGCCACTGGCACCGCGGCGCGCGATCCAGGCTTCCAGAAACGCGACGCCCTCTTTCGGTGCGCCCGTCCGGGCAAGCAACCGTGCCCAGGATCCCGCCGCGCGCGCTGTCAGGCGATCCGCCTCCACCACGGGACGCAGCACCTCGATCGCCGATTCCGCGGCTTCTGGTCCAGGTTTTTTCTCGAGCAGGCTGCCTAGTTCGCTCCCGCCATCGCCCGCGGGGTCAAGCCGCGCCGCTTCGCGCGCGATCTCAATGGCCTCATCGAGACGGGAAGTGCCGGGAAGCGCCCAGACAGACCGGGCCAGCGAGACAATGGCCCGGATGTTGGTGGGATCAATTTCGCGCGCCTCGGCGTACTGCACGAACGCCTCGCGGCTCTTGCCCATTTGCGCCAGCAGATCGCCCAAGGCGATGCGCCCCCAGGACGACCGCAATACGGGCGGACGCGAAAGGATGCCGAGCGCCTCGTTGTGTCTACCGCTTGTGACGAGGCAAGCCGCCAGATTGCAGGCGGCGGGGTAAAAATCAGCATCCACCTCAAGGGCTTTCCGGAACGCGATGGTCGCGCCCTCCCGATCCCCCGTTGCCAGAAGCGTGTTCCCGAGGTTGTGGTGTGCAGCGGGGTGATCCGGAAACGCGCCGGCCGCCGCTCGCAATTCGCCGGCGGCCTCATCGTGGCGGTCGTGCGCGGCTAGCACATTGCCACGCTCGATGCGTTGCCCGTATTCCTGCGCAGGGTCAGCAATCTGCCGCGACGTGGCACCCATAGCTCGCCCTCTCTTCCAGGCCGCAATCAGGGCAGCGCATAAGTATCGGTTGCCACGCACAGCGTTACCGGATTTCCCTGGTAGCTGTACCACTGGCCGTTATCCGCTTGGTACCCGCCCTGGACGGCGATTTCCGCCGTATTGGAAGGACAAGATACCGACGTCGGTACGTTCGTCCAGGCCCCATTCACCACCGTGTACGTGAAGTTGCTCGCACTTACATTACCAAAATACATCGGCTCGTAAGTGAAGGTTTGGTAGATTGACCACTGACCGGTGGTTTCAGCAAACCCACCCACCACCGGGCTCCCGGCGTTGGGACAGTAATTGCCGTAGCAGTTGTAGGCCGCGGCTTCTTTCGGTAACAGCATCGCAAGCGGTAGTGCGGAGCTCGCCGCCAGCAGCGCAAGCAACTTGCTCATCGAGCTCGCGCGGTTCTTTTCGCAACTCATGTTCAACCTCCTTCTTCGTTACTGGTACGTAATGGGCGCGACATACACATAATCCGACATCGGCAGGCCGTTCACCGTGTCGTCGAGATAGCTGTAAATCTGGTTTCCGGACGGAAACGGATTGATGATGTCATCGGCGGTGATCGACTGTCCGTTCGTGAGCCCCGTCTGCTTGTTGTAGGACTGGGTCGGCGATATCACCGCCTGCTGCAATGTCCCGAACGGGGTCGCCGTTCCCTGAGAAGAGACCTCATATTCATCCATCTCGGCGTTGAGCAGGTACCCATACTGCCCGCTGTTCTGATAGGACCCCGCGGGCCCGTGGGCGATGAAAAAGAACATCCCGCCCTTCTTGAGAATCCGCTGGTTCACCGATACGGCCGTCACCGCGCACTGCGTCCCGGACCCTGAAGTGCACGACTGAAACACGGGCGCGAGCGTGCGCTGGTACAAGACGATCGCCTCGATGGCGTTGTATTTCTGGATGAGCGGCGCCACCTGCGCCTGCACCCACTGGTTAAGCCCCAGGTCCGGGTCGTAGCTGACCGACCCTACGCCCTGCGCGTTGTTCGGGTCCTGCACCGAGGCCCCGGCCGCATATTGCGAACAGGCCCCGTTCGATACTGCGCCGCAGTTGACCAGCACCTGCGAACCGTTAACCTCGCCGACCTGCAGGTCGTCGTAGGAACCGTATTGCCCGAGCACGCCGCCCGACTGCAGAAAGTTCACCGTATGCCAGATTTGCCCCTGTACGGCCTGGAACGTGGGCGACCCACCGTTGCCGGCGGCCGGTATATCGATGAGCGCCCATTGTTCCTGCCCGGCGTACTGGGGCGATGCCCAGGTTGCGGGCAATCCCTGCGCCACTGCCCCCTGATAGTACACCGCATAGATGGCCGCAAGCCCATTGGGCTGCGTCTGCGCACCGAGGAATTCGTACGTGCCGTCCGGGTTGACGAGCGTCGTGGCGGTAATGGCGACCGTCCCCGACTGTCCGGCGATTTTCGCCTCCAGAACATAATCGAACACCCCGAGCGTCGCGCCGTGTGCTTGCATGGCGGCCGCCATGGGCGTTGCGATGCTCGCGGTACAACAATAACTGAACCACTGGCCAATGGTCTGCGCGGCCAGATCCGTCGATGAGTAAGTGCCGTTCGGGGGCGACGCAGCGAGGGTCAGCGCCGCTGCGGACTGCGACGTCAGGGATTCGGATTCCGCCGAGTTTGCGAAGACACCGCCCGCGTTGGCCACAGCCCCGAGCGAGGCGGCGACCGCGCTCTGTCCTGCGCTCACGGTCTGCGTGACGGTGAGCACAATGGGCGAAAGCCCGCGCGCCATCGGCGCGCCCAGGGCGGGCGGGCGCACGGTTGCGGCCTGAGCGACCGGAATCGCCGCGGCAAGCAGGGTAACCATCAGCCATTTAGCGTATCGCATGGACACTTAACCTTTATTCGGAAAACCCGAACGTGCTGTTCGCCCGGCGCAAAAAGCACCGTGCAGGATCTATAGCACAGGAACCGACCTCGCAACGGGCGTAAAAGGGGCTTGTGGGGCAGCAATTCTCCGGTTCGAAGCTGGCCTTCTCGAAACCCGCCTGCTTTAGGCCGGCATGAGCGCTTCGGATCCGCGGATCCGAAGCGCTCCCTCCCTCAAGCGCTCCAATAACCTGCCTTCCTCCCGGTTATTCCCAGGCTTGACCCGGCGCGATATCGGGCAGCATGAGCTTCATGTTCGACCCCGGACCGTGCGCGGCCTGCGCCCCGACCGAAGACCCGTCTCAGTTGTCCCGCGAGGCGGTGTTCGCCTGCGTCGTGGGGGCCTTCATTGGCTGGTTTGCCTGGTGGCCGCCGGTCGCCTTCTGGATGCTCTGGGCGCTGCCTGTGTTCTGGCGACCCTTTGGAACGCGCGCACGGACGACGCTCATGCTCGGGTACTACGCTGCGGCGCTCGTTCCGGTCGGCCTTTCTCTCCATGACTACTGGCCATCAGCTACGGGTGCCCTGATCGCATTCGGCAGCTGGGTCGGCGATGCGCTGCTGCTCACTCTGCCCTGGGCAATCGCCGCACGCTTTCGGTCTCAACGCTTCCCGCTGTCCCTGCCTTTCCTAGCCGCTTTACTTGCAACCGGGCTTCCTCCGCTCGGCGCGATTGGGCTTGCCTCTCCCTGGTTCGCCGCTGCGCCCGCCTTTCCCGGGCTTGGCGCGATCGGCTTCGGTCTCGCGGCACTCGGCCTGGCCTGGCTTGCCGGGGAATGGCAACCGTTCCCCTGGCTGCCCTGGGTCGTTGTGTTCTCGTTCGTCGCCGGAGTCCATGCCGTCTGGCAGCCACCCAGACCGCTCAATCGATGGGTGGGCGTGTCCCTGTCGCTCGGCCGCACGCCGCGCACGATCCCCTCGTGGATTGCGCGCAACCAGCAGGTCGCACGGCGCGCCGCCAGGGCAGTGCGTCAGGCTTCTCCCGGCGGCGTAGTCCTGCTGCCGGAAGACATTGCCGGAGACTGGTTGGGGCTTGCCGATTTCATATGGGCCAAGGTGGCCACCTCGGCGCGTGCCCACGATGTCACGGTGCTTGTCGGCGCCACCTTAAGTCCTGCGCCGAACCAGCGCGCGGACGTGCTTCTTGCCATGGGGAAATCGACCGACGTGCTGTTCCCGCATCAGCCGGCTCCACTTGGCGAGTGGCGCCCCTGGCAGTCACCCAACCCCTACCCGGCACGTCCCTGGCATTTCGGCGCCGCCTCCATCGCAGGTCAGCGCGCCGCGCTGCTTGTCTGCTACGAACAGCTGCTCGTGTGGCCTGCTCTATTTCAGGCGCTTCCCTCAAACCGGTTCGACGTGTTGCTCGCCCCCGCCAATCATGGGTGGGCATCTCCCGGCAATGTTGAGCCCCGTCTTCAGCGCGAAACCGCCAGGGCGCTTGCCCGGCTCTTTGGTGCTGCGTTCGTCGGCGCAGACGACGGACCGGTTCATCCGGCAAGGCCGCGCTTGCGTTTTCCGTGATTGGAGCATGATCAGAAAAAAGGAGTCTTTGAATGGAGCTGATGAACTTTTTGACCCGTCGAGGCAATCCCGCCCTATGCGGTGTCGTGGAAACGCGGGATGCCGAAGGACGTCCGGTGATCGCTTTCACGCAGACCACCGACAACATACTGGGAATGATCGGGGAACTGGCCACCCGGGTACGACGAGACCGATTCCCCGCATCCGACCCGGACGAGATTGTCTGGCTTGTCCACTACGGACCCATGCTCCACCCCTCTCTCCCAAGAGAGGCGCAGATCGACGCGGTGAAGCTCGAGTGGGACGGGAACTCCTATTACGCGCCCTGCTGGATACAAGGCGCCTGGTTTGAGCGTCAGCGGCCGGAGCTTGCCGGATGCATCGAACGCGTGCTCGGGATGGTCTCCGGGTCTCACCGGCGGATGCATTCCTGACAACGGAGTAATGGCTCCAGGCGTCAGAAGACCGGATTTTTCATCACATCGCAATCAAAGGAGAAATTCTTTATGAAAAGCTGTTTCACAAACAAAGCCCTGCTTCCTCTCGCCATCGCAGCGGCTCTTTGGGGTTCCCAAGCTTCGGCGGCGACCCCCATCAACCCCACTCTCGGACGGGCGGCAAGCGAAGTCCGTATCGACTACGTCTATCTGCATCAACAGTACGCGGAGAGTTACAACGGTACTGTGCCGGATCGCGAGGACGGCAACATTCCAGGCATTGCGATTTTCGAGGGCGGTATCCTCCCCTCCGGGTTTTACGTCAAGTACGGGTTGAGCTATGTTGATGGCTCGGACGCGTACAACGGGCAGACCCAGGGCGGCACGCCGGCCGTATCCCGCACACAGAACGGGATCCTCGACGGCAGCGTTCGGCTCGGATGGGCATTCGCCACGACCGCCAATTCCGCGGTCGCCCCGTATTTCACCGGTGGGGTGCACCTGTGGAGGCGATCGCTCGGTGGGGTTGTGCCTTACGAGGAAGATTACACCAACTTCTGGTATGGCATCGGGGTTGCCGAGCTCTACACCCCGGTACGGCATCTCGCGCTTTCTGCGCATGGCTCGATTGGCCGCACGGCCGGCGCCAGCATGAACATGACGGGGCTTTCCGGCATCGGCATCCCCGACCAGAACTTCACGCTCGGGGCCGAACAACGCTATACGGCTGGTTTCGACGCGGACTATGCGTTCACTCGGTTCTTCCACGCGAACGCCGGCGTCGATTACACGCATTTCTCCTACGGCGCGTCCGAGGTCAATGCCGTGGCCGGTGTCGGCACGCTTCAGGAGCCGGACAGCACCACGGGGCAGCTTGCCTACCATGTCGGCATCGCGCTTTCGTTCTGACGTATCGCTGAGGAGCCGGGGCCCCGGACGGAAAACCGGAGCCCCGCACAGCGGAGGGGATCGTCGATGACGCGCACCGGGCATCATCTGACCGGTCTCGGCATCGGCCTCATCACGGCGGCGCTGCTGCATCGCTTCTGGCCGCACTCGGTCTGGGTGGCGGCATTGCCCGCCGCATGGTTTGGCGGTGTAGCGCCAGATCGTCTGGAATACCTCGGCCCCTTTCGCTGGGTCGCCCATCGCACATTGACGCACTGGGGCGTGCCCTGGCTCGCGTTTTCCGGTTATGTCGCGTGGCGAATTGCCACAGCGCACGGTGTGCCTCCGTTGCTCGACTGCGCCATGGCCGGGTTCGCTGCGGGCGGCGTCAGCCACCTGCTTGGCGACTGGCCCAACCCGATGGGCGTCCCCTGGTTGCTGCCTACCCGCCGCCATACCCTCGGGCTGTGGGCATCCGGCCGGTACGAATGGCTGGTGGTTCCGGCCACGTTCGCCCTGGCGTGGCTCGCGTGGGGAGCATCATGATGGCTGGGGCGTGGACCCAGAATGTTACGAACCGAACCTCGGCCTTTGATCGTTCAGCGTCAGAGCGTTCCTTTCTTGATGCGCTCGCACCCCGGACTTTTCCAGTCGAGAATAAAAAAAGCCGCCCGGGGGTTGCCCGGGCGGCTGGGTGTCGACGCGCGCCGCAATGAGGAGGAGAGGGAACGAATCCGCGGCAGGCGGCTCGGCGACAATCCGAATGTTAACCGGAGCGTGGCTGGTTCATCGTGCGAATAAAGCGCCCAAACGCCGTCAATTGCGCTGGCTTGCTCGCGACACCGCTCATGGAGCGCTTCGGATCCGCGGATCCGAAGCGCTTCGTCCGGAAATACTCCGTTCCCGCCATCAATTCCGCCCTTGCGTTTTCGACCTGCGGCGTATGCTTGCAAACATGAATAGCGCCGTCGCACCAGATAACCGGGTGGTTTCGTTTCCGGATTCACCCGCCAAACACTTCGTCCTGACTCTGGACTTCTGGTCCAAGGCGACAAGCCATAGCGGCCCGACGGTCCGGTTCGTTTTTGACAGCGATGAGGACGTCGCGTGGTTTGAGGCATTTACCCGCGCCAAGGGCCGTCAGGCCGGACAGATTTTCGAGGTCCGGCTGCGGGCTGGTGAGGCTTTACGTTCATTCGACCTGCAGCTGCTCGATTGGCGCAAATCCACGGTTCGGCTGGATCCGAACGCCACTTTCGCGCTTGCGGACGAGGCCGACATCGAATTCTTCACGAATCTCGACGTCAACCGCAAAACAGGAACCGGCGCACGCATCGAAACAGCCTTCGCTTTGAGCCGCGACGACGATCAACATGGCACGGTCTCCGCCAATACCGCGACTACCGTTCGCCGCGATGCCATCGGCAAGCTTTGTCTGCTCGCGATCCAGCTTTCCCGAGATGCCAATTTCCATCGCTTCGCCGGAGTGGACAACGAGGCAGATGCCTCCGAATTCATCCATAAACACTGCCAGATTGAATCCCGCAAGGAGATTGACACCTCACGCGAGGCACAGTCCCGCTTTGCGGAACTCCGAACCCGGTTCATGGCCTGGCGACGCCACCTGCGCACTATGGAGCCCCAATGAGAATGCTGGTGCGGCGCATTCAGTTTCGCCATCACGGGCCACATAGCAGCCAGGCCCGCCTGTCGCCGGCCGGGATCCTCATCACAGACATTGCCGCAGCGCTGGCACGCATGCCCTGTTATTCCGGACCCACTCGTCGTCCGTACACCCTCGCCATGCGCTCCCTATGGGCTGCCCGGCTTGTTCTTAACGCCTCATCGGACCCGCTCGCTTCGCGCAGAACCCTGCTTCATTACGCTCCCGACGTTTACCATGCGTCCACCGGGCAGGAGCGCGTAACGATTTCCCAGGCGCTCGGCCTGGCTGGCATCGCTTCCATTCATGATGAATGGGCTGCGTGGGCCTATCGGCTTGCGACGCGCATGGAAACTGCGATCTCACCGCCACGCCGCGCCAAGGTACTCAAAGCACCCCATCCCGGTAATCCACCCTGGCCTTTTCACGGCAAGATCCCGCCTCTTTACCCGCCGCGTTCGGAGCATGGCGTTGCTTTGGAGTTTATCGAGATCGACGCTTCCCTCGAAGATGCCACCTGTGTTCGCGCCTTCCCTCAATAAACGGCTCCCAAGGGCCTTTTTCATCGTCTTGCGTTCCCTCTTTGCCCGGTAAGCTATCCAAAACGTATTACTCATGCGCCCAGCGGGAGGTGGCGCAAATAACACCCGCAGCCGGAGCCTCAAACTCCCTCCTGGTTTTCCAGGGCACACCGTTGCGCTTGTGCGCGACAGAGCGCGATCCGGCCGGCTGGCCCACGAGACGGGCCGCGATCTTTCCCGACGGCCGCCAAGGGACCATTTTTGACTCAAGAAAACCAAGCGCTGGACGCGATCATCGCGGCGCGCGCCGAACAGGTCCGCAATGCTTACATCAACGCGGTCGCCACAGTGTCTCTGTGGGGGCCGGATGGCGTCGGGCGCCTGCGCGCGGACGAAGTCAAGCGCGCCATTGAGCAGTCCGTGCGTAAAGTGCTTGTCGAAGCCATTCTGCGTGGTGAGTTCATCGATGGTGACTAGCTCTTTTCAGCCCAGCAGGTGTCCATGCGATACCGCGTAATTGGCGTCTGCCCCTGGCCGGGGCGGTCCGGGCACAGAAGGCTGTGGCGGGTGCTGGGCGCGCCGGTAGTCATCCAAGGGCCGCGCGCGAAGTCCCGACAGCTTGTCCAGTCCGGCATGTCCGGCGAGGCGGGGTTCGTTGTAGAACTGCGAGAAGACCGTCCGCGCCTCGGGTCCGTGGTCGACTCTCCTTGCGGGTGGCTCGCTCCTGTCGTGGTGCATCCCGCAGACGCGCTCGCGTCCAAACAGTGGTCCGAGGAGGTGAGGAAGCGGATTATTGCGATCGCCACCAAGAGGAGTCTCCGTACCTCAAGACGGTCCATTGCCTGATGAAGGTATTTGTCGTGGACGACAGTGTTACCATCCGACGCACCGCAGAAGCGATTCTGATGAGAGCGGGTCATGAAGTGGCAACAGCCGTGGATGGGTTCTCGGCGCTGTACGGGATAGGTCAGTTTCAACCCGACGTCATTTCCCTCGATATCCTGATGCCCCGTCTCGACGGGTACCAGACCTGCCAGTTCATCAAGAGCAGCCCGTCCCACCGGAAGACCAGAGTCATCCTGCTTTCCGGCAACGACGGGCTATTCGACCGTGCGCTTGGTCGCATTGCCGGCGCGGACGCCCATTTGCGCAAACCGTTCACAGCCGAAGATCTGCTTGGTGCCATTGCATCCACTCAAGGAGGCCCTCATGCCAGTACATAACGTGCTTGTTGTCGACGATTCGCCAACCGAAATCCATTTGGTAGGCGCCATGCTGAAAAAACACGGCTATTCCGTGTTGTCTGCCCTGAGCGGCGAGGAGGCGCTCGATTTGGCGCGGACCGCCCACCCGGACATCGTGTTCATGGATATCCTCATGCCCGGCATGAACGGGTTCGAGGCCACGCGCATCTTATCGAAAGATGCGCGCACCTCGGATATCCCGGTCGTCATTTGCAGCACTAAAGGACAACAGACCGATCTGATTTGGGGGCTAAAACAGGGCGCAAAGGCCTATCTGGTGAAGCCGGTCTCTGAAAAGGATCTTCTGCGCGCGATCCATGCGATCGAAGGGGTACAGACCCCATGACCGCGCAGGACTCTCCTCGCAGCCCATCGGTCCCTGGCCTGGCGGACAGGATTATCGAGGTGGCAAAAAACACGGAATCCTCCACCCGGAGCGCCGACAAGGACTACGGGCTTCTCTCCGATCTCGTCAATGAAGCCATCAACGCCGGCGACGAGCGTTCCCTGGAACAGGCCATTTCGCGCCTATTGGCGGAAAATCGCCAGGATGCCGCCGATTTGGTCGACGGATGGGCGCGGTACGCTGCCACGTCGCTTTCCGTCGGGATCCGTGGATCTAAGCGCATGAAACCCGCTGAAGTCCGGCTTTTCCTGATCCCCCTGCTTATCAGGCCGCGTCCGGGCGCCACGATACCGCCGTACTTGCCGGCCTCCATGGGCGGGAAACCAGTGCTCGATTCCGCGACACGCAGCTTCCGACAGCATGGACTCATTGCACGCCACGAAGATCTCGCCCTGTCTCCGGGGTTGTATGTCTTGAACGATTTGCCAAATTCCTTATCCGGGTGGCGTCTATGGGTGCGGCAGTTCGCCCAGGTTCTGGCGGGCGACGATCCAAAACCCATTGCCTGCGACAACGGTGCGGTTCGGGACGATACTCCCCTGGTGCTGCGGTTTTTGGCATTTGCAGTCACCTCGGAACATTCCAATCCGAATCCTGGCCTGCTTATCGCCAATTCCCTGCTCGATGTCGACCGACCCAACTACGGCGCCAGACGAATGCTCGACCACTGGTTCGATGCATTTTCTGCCATTCTGGAATCCGCATTTCCGTCAGCGATCGAAGAGTGGGTTGGCGTGCCCGGCCCCCCCGACCAGGCCATCCCAACCGGACTGTGGTTGTGGAAATCTCGCGGATTGCGCGAAGTCATCGAAGAGAACGTATCTGGTGGCCACCCAGCTGCGGCCAGAGCTTATTGCACCGCACACCGTACAGACCCGGGGCTAGAGATTCGGGTTGGCATCCGCTACCCAGGGGGACGGCTGGCTGCGGCGACATGGCCCTGCGATGAGCCGCTTGAAACGGAGATCGGCCTATTGACTGACTGTCTCGCCGAAGCGGGCATCGAGCACGTCACGGTGGATCCCGTCGAGCGGAGCGATGCCCGCTGCCCAGACTGCGGACGGCCGTTGTTCCCCGGTCCTTCGGATCTCATTTCTTTTGGCGACGAAAACCGCCGGAAGCACACAACTCCCCCACTGCATTAGACGTGCCCGAAACGCAAATAGCTACTGGCCCGATTGACCGTGGCCTTGGTACAAAGTTGGGTAACGGAAGAACATGCGGGTTATTGGTCGTCGACCTGCAGTCCGGCTTCGATCCTCCTGCTGCGCTCGTGGCGGCGATCGCCGCCGAGGCAACCCAGTACGCCGCCGTGGCGATGACCCGATTCCATAATCTGCCGGATAGCCTGTATCGTTCCGTTCTCGGGTATGACCGCGACGGCGGAGATCTTGCGCTGTCCGTACCTGGTTCCATCATTCTCGACAAAACCGGTTACGGGCTCACTGCCCGCCACATTGAGCTGCTACGCATGTTTGACTGCGATGAATGGCATCTCTGTGGCGTTGAGACCGATGCCTGCGTCCTCGCCTGCGCCTTCTCGTTGTGGGATGCAGGACTGCCCCCGCGGATACGCGGAGACCTTTGCTCGAGCCCGCGGTTTCATGCTGAGGCAATCCGAATAGCCGAGCGTCAGTTCGGATCGGGAAATTCGTCGAGTTGCGATGGGGATGTCTAGTCTGCGAATCGCCGGGCGTAGGGATTTTTAGCTGCTTTCGTTCTGTCTGGTGCCGGCAAATCGCCCTTTTGCCGCGCCCCTTCGATTGGTTCCGATATCAACCTTGGCGAGGGCCCCTACGAAGGGTACTTTATGCTCGGCCATTTCCCCCATAAGCGTCGCGATCACCGCAATATGCGGCGGGACAACCCCGGATTTGGCGTAATTGGTCACGGTTTTCGGATTCATGCCAATGAGCTCGCCGAATTTACGTACTGTCAGGCCAGCCTTGCCAAGTTGTCTTCTAAATTCAATGTAGGTCATTGTTCGTGAGCGGGATCGCCTGCGCCGTAATATAGTAGTGTCGTCCAGTTCATGTGGGCGCCCCATCTGGCGCCGCCTTTCGGACATTGGATCATGGCTTTGTCCTATAATCAAGGCGCCGCTACTTATTAACACACGTTTTCTCCGCACGCGCGTAGCCGGAACCCTCCTGGATAACAAGGGCCTTCCTCCTGTAACGCGGACTGGGTTCCGGCGCCTCATCGATATACGGTGCCCCTATTCACGCGCTTCCTGCGGGCTGTCCCAATGAGACACGTCCGAGTATACGGGTGCTTCGTCCAGGTCCCGAATATTCATTGCCGCCGCAATCAAGTCCGGGTCGAGATCGTGCCCGCAATCAAACTCCACCCCGCAGGTTTGGCACCGACAGAATGCCGCATCCAGCACAATTCGCGCCCCCTGAACGATGCGCGCTTCACGTACAGGGCAAATCTCGACGGTTCGTTCCTGTTCACAGCCTGGACAGACGTGCTTTACCGTTACCACCATGGTTGTCTCCTTTTAGCTATCAAACCCCCGGACCTTCCGGTCCGGTCTTACACCGCTGCCTCGACACATAACTGCCCGGACATCGCCGCTACGCCTTCTTCGCCTGCGGGTTTTCCGGGTTCGCAAATTCGGTCCAGCATGCTGCGTGCCGCAGCCACTCCCGGGGCACTTTGACTCCGATTTCGAAGTTCATTGCGGTCACATCCACGGGTATCCGTGCAAAGCGCATCCCCACCGTGGTGGAGGGGTCTCCGCAGCGAATACCTATCGCGGCAATCATCTTCTCGTTTGCCGATCGTGGTTCCATGAAGTGAATATTCGTTACTCCCAGCTTCTCTACCAGAAGACGGCGCGATGCTGACGCCTCCGTGGAATCGAGCCATTCCGCCGGCACCAGGAACACGCCGGTGTCACCCGCCCGAACGAGCCTGCTTGCTGCCTCGATCATATGAAAGCCAGGCGTTTCTCCATGGCCAGCCCTGTTTACTGTGCACCCCAGGTATTCCACTCGACCCAGGCTCCGAGGCAACGCCGCAATGTCTTCGCCAGACACCACGATGCGAGTGCGTCGATGCATCCCCAGGATCGTGAGATTGGCCCTGAGAACGAGCGCCGTAAGCGCGTCGTTTTCTATCGCCACCAGGCTCGACTGCTGAAACGTCCGCGCAACCGACCTGAGCAAATCCCCTGTTTTAGCACATGTGTCCACAATGCGAGATGGTTCGACTTTCCTCGTTATCCATTGCGTCATCGCTGCGGCTATCTCTGGCGGTAACCCGCATTCTGTCATGCCTCGACCGGTTCGAAGACGGTCTCCAAGCGGGTTGCCACCACGGCGCACCTCCACGACTATCTCCCGAATCGCGTCTCTTTCGAGACTGCTCATCTCGAGCGACGCGACCAACTCATATTCCGCGCGTGACAGGCGCGCGTTCCCCCCGATCAGCGTCAGAGACAACGTCGCGATTTCCCGTTCCGTCGGGCTGAGGCTCATCGCGCCCTCGCTCCGCGTCGTTTTGCAATAAGCTGCACAACTCTGCCGCCGGCATAAGGCGCGCGGTGAACGCCTCCTGCTGACCTGTGCACATGCGAGCCAAAAGGTACGACCCGCGCCGAAGCGATTTCCGCGGATCCGACTTTACCCTTCGCAAGATCCCCACTTACCCACGCCCCACTCCACAACGGTAGCCACAACCACAACGTGTTCATGCACCAAGTCCATTTTTCAGCACACACAAGTTCCGCTTCTGACCCCGCAAGAAAGCAGCCGGCGGCCAACAAGATCAACGAAACAAAAAATGGCCCCCGCATTGCGGGGGCCAACTCCTGCCTGTGCAGGATGGGAGGAACCGCTTTCCCGAGATCTTTGTTCAGGGCGTAAGCCTCCACAGGTCGTTGAGGTCCCAGCCGGTGTCGTTGGCGTCATACCCATATCCGCCGAAGAGCCACACGTTGCCCGACGCGTCGACCGAGGCGGTCGTTTCGCAGCGCGCCCCGGGAAGGTTCGAGGATGAGGCGGCGCCTTCAGTGCCGTACACACCCGCCGTGCCGCTCAACCCGTTCGACTGGTTGCCGGCCTCCCAGGTCCACTCGCGAGTGGATGGATTGAACATCCATAGGTCGTTCAGTTCGTTGTTGTAGTTATTTGCTCCGCCGAAGTACCAAAAATTGCCGCTGCTGTCTGTCCAGGAAGCTCCTGAGAATACGCCCTGAGGCGTGTTGGCCGGCGACGCTGTGCCCTGGGTCCCATAGACCGCGGACGGATTCTGCGTCGCGGAGCCACCTTCCCAGGTCCACTCGCGGGTGGAGGGGTTGAACATCCATACATCGTCGAGCGCGCCCTGCGCGCCGGCGCTGTCATACCCAAATCCGCCGATGAGCCAGAGATTTCCGGATTTATCGAACCACATCATTGCGCCCTGGCGCCCGCCGGGTACATTGGTCGCGGCGGCCGTCCCGAGCGTGCCGTAGACTCCGGACTGGTCTGCGGTCTGCGCTCCGGATTCCCATGTCCACGCGCCGGTGGCGGGATCGAACATCCAGAGGTCGTTCATGTATCCCGAGGTGCTCGGTCCATTCGAATAACCACCGAAAATCCAGACATTGCCGCTGGCATCGGTCACCGACGCGGCCCAGTCGCGCGCTCCGGGAATGTTGCTTGTGGAAGCAACCCCGAGCGTGCCGTAAGTGCCTCCGGCGAATGTCGTGTTCGAACCTCCCTTCCAGGTCCACTCGTTCGTCACCGGGTTGTATTCCCACAGATCATTGAAGATTGTGGCGTTGTTGCCATAACCACCGAAGACCCAGAGATTCCCGGACGTATCCATCCAGTTGACCGCGTTGCTGCGGGCAGGCGGCTGATTCGACGTTGCGGCGACCCCAAGCGTGCCGTAGGAGCCCGTGCTATTGATGGTGTCCGGGCCGTTGACCCAGGTCCATGTGTTCGTGGCGGGACTGTAGCGCCACAGATCGGAAAGATATCCGACCGAACTGCTGCTTGCGGCGATCCCGGTGCCTCCGAAGATCCACAGGTTTCCGGACCCGTCCATCCACTGGGCAGGCGCGTATCGGCCGCCCGGACCGGACGAAGCGGGCACGTCCTGCCCGGTGTAGTTTCCCGGAGTCTGCGCGACGGTGGCGCCGGACGCCCATTCCCACTGGGGCGCGGCGACGGCAACGGGGGTCGAGGGCGAGCCGCTGCCGGAAGATGCAGCGATTGTCCCCGAGGACGAACTCCCGCAGCCTGCGAGGCTCGCGAACACGGATAAGACCGAGAGCAGCCGGGCAAGGAATGGAGTAACGCGCATCGGATATCTCCTTAAGTTGCGACCCGTCAACCTGTGGTTGAGGTTTGGCGGGTCGATGTAAAAACTGTTAATCAGGGCGTGTACTTCCACAGGTCATTCAGATTGCCGGACGCGCCCGACCCGTCGTAGCCCGCCCCCCCGAACAGCCAGAGATTCCCGGCGCCATCAAGCGCGCCTGTGGCGTATTGCCGCGCCCCCGGCCAGTTCGTGGCAGACGCGGTGCCCTGCGTGCCGTAAGCCCCTGCCTGGTTGGCGAGGTCCGATCCGCCTTTCCAGGTCCACTCCTTCGTGGAGGGGTCGAATTCCCAGGCATCATTCAGATCTCCCGAAGTGCCGGCGGAATCAATGCCCTGTCCGCCAGCGAGCCAGACGGCTCCGGAAGCGTCCTGCCAGACCACGGCGCCCCCGCGCGCCCCCGGCCAGTTCGTGGCAGACGCGGTGCCCTGCGTGCCGTAAGTCCCCGCCTGGTTGGCGAGGTCCGATCCGCCCTCCCAGGTCCACATCTGTGTGGCGGGGTCGTACATCCACAGATCGTTGAGGTACCCGACGGCGGCCGTCGAGTCGGCGCCGTACCCGCCGAAGACCCAGAGGTCCCCGGCGCTGTCTGACCAGATCACCGGTTCGTCGCGCGGCCCGGGAACATTGGTGCTGGCGGCTACCCCGAGCGTGCCGTAGGTGCCGCGTCCGACGAGCGTGCTGGAGCCGGACACCCAGGTCCACTCCGAGGTGGCGGGATTCCACTGCCAGAGGTCGTTGAGTTCTCCGGTGGCGCCCGTCGAGTCCTCGCCGTAACCTCCGAAGAGCCAGACCATTCCGGAACCGTCCGTCGTGGTGGCGCTGTAGGCCCGCGCCCCGGGCCAGTTCGTGGCGGCGGCCGTGCCTTCCGTGCCGTAGACGCCTCCGCCGTCGACCGACTGGGACCCGCCCACCCAGTCCCACTCGTTGTTTGCCGCGGAGTACACCCAGAGATCATTCAGGTATCCCCGGGTGCCGGCCGTTGCGCCGTAGCCGTCACCACCGAAGAGAACCTCCCCGGCAGCGCCTGCCCAGGTCATCGCGGCGTAGCGCGCACCGGGCATGTTGCCTGCGGCAGCGGTGCCTTCCGTGCCATAGACCCCCGCCTGGTTGACGACGTCGTCTCCGTTTTCCCAGGTCCATTGCCCGGTCGCCGGATCGAACATCCACAGATCATTGAGGGGACCGAGCGTCGAACCGGTGTCATCGGCGCCGAACCCGCCAAAAATCCAGACGTTGCCCGAGGCATCGATCCACTCGTTCTGCGTCCAGCGCGACCCGGGCACGTTGGCGGCGGCGGCCGTGCCCTGCGTGCCGTACACGCCGATCGCGCCCTCCGCGCTGGCGCCGCTTTCCCAGGTCCAGCCTGCCGGAGCCGCGCCTGTGCCGGAGCCCGACCCCGACCCCGACCCGCTTGAGGGCGGCGAGGACCCCCCGTACGGCAAGAGCGCCGTGCCGGTTCCTCCACCACCGCCTCCACAGCCCGCAAGTGCAAACAGCGCGATCAAGGATGCTGCAGCCGCCCCGCAGCGAAGCGCTCTTTGCATGTTGGTTATCGCCATGTTCTTTCTCTCCGGATGTTTGTTCTTTGCGTTCTAATGGGGTGCCATTGCGTTGCCAGTACCCCGCTCCGCCGTTGCTACCTCAGTCGCTTCCCGCGGAGGCATTGCACGCAATAAATGCCGCACGCATCGACCACAGATGAATCCTTGTTTCGCCGCCACGTGGTACAACACTGCGGCTTCAGGAAGGTCTCGCGCCGTTCCGCGACCGCTGGCGAAAAGTGCCGCAATATCGAACTCCGCCTGGCCGTTACCATGGATAAGCGCTCTTTCGTCCCAGCGGAACGCCTTACCGAAATCTTTCGGCACGAGCCCGCCGAGCGTATAGAGATCCCCGAGCGCCGCTTCCGCCCGCACGCTCCCGCCCCTGGCGGCTGTTTTGAGCCACAGGATTGCCCTATGGGGGCGCAGCCCGACCCCGTTTCCCGTCGAATACATGCGAAAAAGGCGATAGGCACTCGCCGCGTTTCCGTCGCGTGCCGCCATTTTTATCCAGGGCGCCGCCTTGCAGACTTTTCCGCTCCCCTCCGCTTCGCATGATTTCGCCATATAGCGCGCCGCCCGTCCGTTCCCCAATCGCGCCAACCCCTTGAGCAGCGTCATGGCCTGCGTATAGTCCCCGGCGCGATAGGCCAGGATGCCGGCGTTCACGGTCGAGGTATCGGCTCTGGATGTTGCGCACGTCATCGGCGCATAAAGCATTGCAGCCACCACAAATAGGGTCCGGCGCAGTGCGGCAATACGGGTCATGTCTTGCTCCCTCCCTGTTCATTGCACCGGTACAACGGATACAGATCCCCTTCCTCCATCGTGATACAGTCGAGCAGCGCTTCCCCGACCCTATTCGCTTCTTTCAGGAATCGTTCCGCCGTGACCGGAGAAACCGGAGTCTCCTGGTATTTCTGCAGAAACTCGCGCGTTTCCTTGCCGATACGGCGCATTTCCCGATCGAACCGTCGCAACGTTTCCGTTATGTCCGGATCCCCTTCGTACTTTCTGGATAGAAATATGTAGAGCCTTCCCCGTTCCTTGAGAAGATGTTCCGAGAACATCGTCTGCAATTGCGCAAGCGTCCTTGTTGCGGCAGGCGCCTTCCCCCTCTTTACGAGATCCACGGACGCCAGCAGCAACTCCACCATCTTTCGGTGTTCTCGCGTGAGCGACGCGATGAGCGTCGGATCGAACCGGACGGAAGTCCCTGGCGCGATCGGGGTCGATAGTTCCTGCGCGCTCACTGGTTGGCGCTCCCCGCGGCGATAGCGCCACTTGGTGTCGCATCTGCCTTGCTGTTCATGGATGTCGATACAATCGGGTCAACGTTCTCCGGCATAAACCCCCACTGATCGCGAAGCAGGGTTCCGTACGGGACATACCGCCTCTTCGTCGACACCAGAAACCCTCCCTTCTGCTGGTTCGCCCGATCGACGCGTTTAAAAGCTCCGACTTTCCCGGACGACAACAATGCGGCCATGACTTTGGCCTGGTCTCTCGCCGGGACACGCGGACTTGCCACAAAGGCAAGGTTCGGCAGGGACGCATTGGTGATCAGCACGCGGGTCTGGGTGCCGGCGGGGTCAAGATGCGAAAGCGCAGATCTCGGCATCATGGCGGCATTGCAGCGTTTCCTTATCAGCCCGCGGAAAATCGCCGGCCATCCGCGTCGAATGATGAGGTGCGGCTGGCGCGCCGGTCCAAACGTGTTTTGCAGCACCAGGGTCGCGAGGTTGGGTGGCGGCGGGTCGCAAACGAGATTGCCGGCAACCTGATTCGCCCGGGTGATGCGGCTGCCGCGCCGCACCACCAGGACGAACGTCAGATGCCCGGGCAGCCTCGCCAGCACATTGTACTGGCGCTCCATGGCGAGCCAGCCCGCGAACTGCGGACCCGTCAGCGTGAAATCGTAGTGTCCGGCGGCGAGCTTGCCCTGATAAACCCCCCAGCTTTCCGGAGATTCGTAGAGCACCTTTTTGCCAAGGATCCTGGACAAATACGCCGCGATCGGTTCGTAGATCCGCTTCCCCGCCGCCTCGCTTTCCCGGGGCGGAGCGCTGAAGATATATTCGTTCGGATTCGAGATTGGCCCGACGATCGCGGAGGCGCCCCCGGCGCCAGAGGCCACTGACGTCGACAGAGCCAGAACGATACCTATCACACCCGCTATCCAGACTGCCCCCAATATGCTTCGCGATTGCATGCCCACTGCTCCTCGCTATCTCCTGATCGCCCTGCCCGTCAAACGGCCTTTAAGCCGTTTTCATCGTAGGAAGCACGTCGCGCCGCTTCGAGCGTCACTTTTCCCTGTACCAGCAAGTCGCGCAACGTATCATTCAGCATCCGCATCCCGCTGGTTTTCCCGTCCATCATGGCGCCTTTTATCGACGACACCTTCCCGTCACGAATCGCCGATGTCATTTCGTTCGTGTTATTCATAAGCAGTTCCCATGCGAGTATCAGGCTTTTCCCGTCTTTTGTCGGAAGGAGCGCCTGACTCACGATTCCCGCAAGAACGGCCGCGAAGGCCGCGCGCTTGCGCGATGCCTCCGCACCATCGAAAAACTGCGCAATGGTCTCCACCGTATCCACGCAGGAATTGGTGTGCAGCGTCGCAAAAACGAGATGGCCCGAGAGGGCCGCGCGCAACATGGCGTCCAGCGTGCTTCGGTTCATCACCTCCGCGACCGCGATGACGTCCGGGTTATGTCGCATCGCCCCTTCTACGCCCGCCTCGAAGCTCGGGGTGTTGTAGGGGACCTCGCACTGCGAAATCACGGACCGTTTCGGCGAGATTTCGTATTCGATGGGCTGTTCCACCGTGATGATGTGCGCGGCGCGGGTCGCATTGATGTGGTCGAGCATCGATGCCATGGTGGTTGTCTTTCCCGCCCCCGTCGGACCGGTGATAAGCACGAGGCCCTTGCCGCGGTTCGCAAGCTGTTCTACCTGCGGCGGAAGTCCCAGGCTTTTGATTGGCGGAATCTGCAGGGGGAGCCGCCGCACGGCGATCCTCAGGCTGTGCTTTTCGCCATCCGTTTCGTACGCGCTGACCCGTATTCGCGCCGACAGCGATACGGCCGCTTCCAGCACCCCGCCGTTATGGTGCATCCGGTCCTTCCAGCGATCGCCGCCGATGGTTTTCTGTGACAGGAATTCCTCCATTTCGGCGGTGGAAACCGGTTCTCCGCCATGCTGCGTGTATCCGAGCGGTGTACGCAGAAGAATCGGCTTATCCGGCAAAATCTGCAGGTCCGTGAACGGGGGGTCCTGATGCATCATGTTGATGATGCGCATTGCGAGTCGGCTGGCGTTCGCGCTCATCAGAATCCCCCTGCACGCTGTTGAAGCGCGCCTTGAATGGCGTTGCCGAACCGCGGGACACCGCTTCCCCCCATTTGCCCAGGCATGCCCATATTTTTCGCACCCCGCGGCTGGACCGCGGCAATATTGACTTTCCCGGGCTCATCGGGCGCGTGCAGATACACGGTTGTTCGGGCGTCCGCCAAGCGCACTCCGTGCTGGTCAACCGACGAAACCCGGAACGGTCCCACCTGCCCGCCGGTCTCGACGATCGCTGTTTTCCTTCCAACGCGGAACACGGCCGCCCAGCGCGACGCGTCGTGCAGGATACCGGTGAGTACTGGCCTTTCCGACGTGACGGCCCGGCCGGCGATCGGGCGCGCGCTGGACTGGATCTTTGCTGCCTCGGCCGCCGACACTTTCGTTTCGAGCGCGGCCACCCGTTTCGCGAGCGCCAAAATCTGCGGGTTCGGCGCGGCGCCTGCGGTCCCGCCCAGCGTGCGCGACCGGTAACTTTCGTAGTTATATTCCTGCTTGGCGATGCGGGCTTTCATGGTGACCACGCGATACTTCGCCAGCAGTGCTTCATAGGAATTAGCGCGACCCGTAAAGGGATCGACCGCGCTACCCGGGGCGACGGAAGGAGACGTGCCCATCGATGAATGCGCCAAGGCGGCGGTGAATGGCCGCGGTCCAACAGGGAGCACCGGTCCTTGCTCGAGCATGGGCGCTATCGCCGCATGTACCGGTTGCGTTATCGGTACCGACCTCGCTGGCTCCAGAGGCATGACGCGAATGGGTTGCGGCTGCGCGGGCACGGTTGTCTTTCCGCCGCTCTCCGACCTGATGAGCGCCGCCATCGCATCCGAATGCGTCTGGCCCGACGCTGCCGCGATCGATGCGGCCTGCCATCCGAAGAGCAACGCCGCAAGCGCGACGCCCAAGGGTTGGGTCACTTTCCGCCTGTTCTGCACGATACACCTCCGTTAAGTGGTCCTCGGCAACGCCCGGACCGGTTTACAGGGTTACAGGGAACCCGTAATCGATACCGTCAGCGGTACGCCGTCGGGTGCCCAGGCTGCGATTTCCGCCGTATAAGGGGGGGAATCGAGCGCCGTGTTGCTGTTCGACGGATTGCGCACGTATCCGCCCTGACCGTCCGCATTCGGTCCATTGCACACTCCAAGCGGCTCCCCCCACCCTGAGGTCAGCTGCGCTGTCGACAACCCCAGGGTTGTCTCAAAACCGGAAAGGATCGTGGCCGGCTGACAATCGGAAAACAGGGTGTTCCAGTTGACGAGCGGCGAGGCGGCGTCTCCCGGATACGGCCAGCCGGTATAAGCCCAGTTTCCATTGTTGTTGCCGGAATTCCCGATCGGACTGGTCGGATCGAATTCCTGCGAATTCACCGGGTTTGTTGTATCGGCTGCCGAAAAATAGTCGACAGACATATCTCGGGACGTTGAACCGAGGTAGCGGGCTGTGAAAAATGCCGAATACGCCTGCGCCACAGATTGCATCCTCGCCAGAGTCTGCTGGTACAGACCGATCTCGATCGGCAGTCCCGAGACCACAATGCCCATATCGCCTTGCCCAAGTGTCAGCACGCCCGTCGCTGCATTGAATTTTGTACCGGGGTTGAGGCTTTGTTTCCCGGCGCTCGACACGAATGCCACCGCGCGGTAATGAACCGTATATCCGTCCCAGCTTGCCTGCAGCGGTGCGCTCACATACACCTGCAGCGGCCTATGGAATCCATCGAGCGCATAATAAAGCGCCGAGTGTCCTGTTGTTTGCGGAAGGTAATCGAAACCGCTTTGCGCGGTGCTGGCTGGATTTGTGACCGAGGCGGCCACGCCGGTTGCTAATGTCTGAGTGCATGCTGCATCGAGGCACATATCCGGCCCCTGGGCCGTATCGACGTTCATGGCGTTGTCGGTATAGGCATCGGTGATTGCCGTCGAGAGCGCCTGCAGATGGGACTCGGTCTTAACCCGGTCCAGGTACTGGATCGCCTGGTCGAAATCCGGATACATCAGCGCCATCACAAGCACCACGATCGCCAGTGCAACAAGGACCTCGAGCAGCGTGAAGCCGCTTGATCCGCTCCGCTTCCCCGCATCAGGCGCGACCGGCTGCCGCATTTTTTATTTCCTCTCTGGAGGTGTCCGAAGTGGCGTAACGCAATGCGTCGTCCGTGTTGATTTTTCCGTTGCTGACAAGCTTGGTTAAGGTCTTGTCGCGGGTGACCATCCCGTAGGTGCCGCCCTGATTCATCTCATTGAATATCTGTTCGAGTTTCCCTTTTCGGATCTGATCCTTGATTCCGCCGTTCATCGTCATGATTTCGTAGACAAGAACACGGGACGCACCGGCCTTACCTGCCACCAGTGTTTGTCCCACCACCATCACAAGGGCGTCGGCCAGATCCGCGCAGATGGATTGGCGGCGCGCGGTCTCGAAGAAGTCCACAAGCCTCGATACCGCCTGCGGCGCCGTCGGCGTGTGCAGCGTTGCAAAGACGAGATGCCCGGTGAGCGCCGCGCGGATGGCTATCGCCGCTGTTTCCTCGTCGCGCACTTCACCGATGGAGATGGCGTCGGGGTTCTGGCGCAGCGCCGATCGCAACGCGGTTCGGAATGTCTCCGTGTCGGTTCCTACTTCGCGCTGATGGATGGTGCTGACCCCACCGTCCTTGGCCTGCACCTTTTCTGGCAGGAGATATTCGATCGGGTCTTCGACGGTCACGATATGAACGCCGCGCGTGCGCGCAAGCTCCATCAGGAGCGCCACGATGCTGGTGGTTTTTCCGGAGCCGGTCTGACCGGTTAATATGATGAGCCCCTGCCCATGATCGATCTGCTTGCGCATGGTGTCTGCAGGCAACCCCAGCGCCTCCAGGTCCGGGGATTGTTCCCGCAATGGCCGCAGATTCGCTGCGAGTTTTTCACGGCGGCGATAGATGTTGACGCGGAAGCGGTGCCCACCGAATGTGGCGCTGAAATCCAGATCGAGCGCCTTAGGCGCGAGGTCGCGTCGCTCGAACAGGTTGGTGAAGTCCGATTCAATGATGGTCGGGCTGTCGGGCACGGGTTCGTTGCGCATATTGGATGCCCGCCCCATGAGCGTCATCCCCTCCGTGAGACGCAAATCCGAATAATCTTCGTGGGGCCGTTCAACCCACTGCAGGAACCACTCCGAGAAGCGCATGAGCCTGGCTATCCCTCCACTCGTGATGTTTACCTAGCTTAATGGCCGATTCCGGGCGTTCCGCGCGGAATAATCCGGCTAAACGCCGCCAATTCCGCCCTTTAGGCCCGCTCCAGCCGCGTACGGGAGCGCATAGGATACCCGGATACCAAGCCCACCCCATTAAAAAAAATTTTACAGGGATAACGACCCCAACCGCGAGAATTCCAAAGCGTTTTAAAGGTTA